>Ga0209542_10001032_pt1 | contig 66346 bp, 78 predicted proteins | sample RifCSPhighO2_01_FD_184028 | JGI IMG/M metagenome (GOLD analysis project Ga0209542, IMG submission 184028) | Soil microbial communities from Rifle, Colorado - Rifle CSP2_plank highO2_0.1 (SPAdes) (version 2) | ecosystem: Environmental > Terrestrial > Deep subsurface > Rock core/Sediment ...
AAGGCCCCATATGAGCTTGAATTACAAAACGCCAAAAGAAGTTTGGGACGAATTATGTAAAGCAGTTTCGTGATGTAAACCAGTTTCGGGATAACAGACAATCCCTTTTTCTCCACAACCTTTAAATACATTCCGGCAATCTTTTTTAGCCATGGACTTTGCACAGATAGATAGGAAATGGCAGCAGAAGTGGCAAGAGGAAGGCATATTCAAAGCAGATGCTGATTCAAAGAAAAAAAAATTCTACTGCCTTGAAATGTTCCCTTATCCATCAGGCTCAGGCCTGCATATGGGCCATGCCAGGAATTACATTATTGGCGACAGCTATGCAAGGTTCATGAGGATGCAGGGCTACAATGTCCTTTATCCAATGGGCTATGATGCCTTTGGCCTTCCGGCAGAAAATGCTGCAATTAAAAACAAGGTCAATCCAAAGGGCTGGACTTTCAGCAATATCTCAATAATGAAGGAACAGCAGCATGAGCTTGGATTGTCCTATGACTGGGACAGGGAAATTGCCACATGCGACCCTGATTATTACAAATGGAACCAGTGGATTTTCCTGAAATTCTATGAGAAGGGATTGGCCTACAGAAGCAAGTCAGAAGTCAATTGGTGCCCGAGCTGCCAGACCGTGCTTGCCAATGAGCAGGTGGAAGATGGCAGGTGCTGGCGCTGCAAAAGCCAGGTACAAATCAAGGATCTTGAGCAATGGTTTTTCAGGATTACAAAATATGCCGAAGAGCTTCTTAAGGACCTTGACAAGCTCGAGCACTGGCCTGAAAGGGTCAAGACCATGCAGACCAATTGGATCGGAAAAAGCCATGGCATGATGCTCAATTTTCCAGTGAGGGAATTCAAAAGCAGCATAGAGGTTTTCACAACACGGCCTGATACAATTTATGGTGCCACGTTCATGGTCCTGGCGCCTGAGCATCCCCTTGCCCTTGAGCTTGCAAAGGGGACAGAGCACGAAAAGGCTGTCCAGCAATTCGTAAACAAGGTAATCCTCCAGGAGAAATATTCCAGGCGCGCTGATGACAAGGAAAAGGAAGGGTGCTTTACAGGCAGGCACGCAATCAACCCTTTCACCAAGGAAGATATCCCGATTTACATTGGAAATTTTGTGCTCATGGAATACGGCACAGGAGCGATAATGGCAGTGCCTGGCCACGATGTCAGGGATTTTGCCTTTGCAATGAAATACAAGCTTAAGGTCAGGCATGTCATCGAGCCAACAGACGAGAAACTGAAAGCCGGAATAAAGGGCGCTTATATTGGTGAAGGGGCCCTGGCCAATTCCGGCGATTTCAATGGAATCAAAAGCACTGATGCAATTGACAAGATAATCACATTTGCAGAAAAGCACAGCCTTGGAAAGAAAACAACGCAGTTCAGGCTAAGGGACTGGCTGATTTCAAGGCAAAGGTACTGGGGAACTCCAATCCCGGTTGTTTATTGCAGCAAATGCGGTGTGGTTGGCGTGGATGAAAAAGACCTTCCAGTCTTGCTGCCGACTGATGTGCAATTCACCGGCGAAGGAAACCCGCTTGACAAAAGCGAGGCATTTCTCAAGGCCAAATGCCCAAAATGCGGCCAGGACGCAAGGCGAGAAACAGACACCATGGACACATTTGTTGATTCCTCATGGTACTTCCTGAGATATTGCGACCCAAAAAATGGCAAGCTTCCATTTTCCGGCGAAACAGCAAAATACTGGATGCCAGTTGACCAATACATAGGCGGCATTGAGCACGCAATCCTGCACCTGCTGTATGCGAGGTTCTTTACAAAAGCCCTGAGAGACCTTGGGCTCCTGGATTTTGACGAGCCGTTTGCCAGGCTTATGACACAGGGCATGGTTACCCTGCACGGCCAGGTCATGAGCAAGAGCAAGGGCAATGTTGTTGACCCGAGGGAAATCACAAAGAAATTCGGAACAGACACACTGCGCATGTTTATCCTTTTTGCAGCCTTGCCTGAGAAGGAGCTGGAATGGAGCGATTCAGGAATACAGGGAATTCACAGGTTTTTGCTCAAATTGGTGAGATTGGTTGAGGATAACAGGATAGAGATGCATCCTGCCCTGAAGAAAAATGAAATGAACAATATGGACAGGTACGTACTCAGCAAGTTCAACAGCACAATCGAAAAAGTGTCGCTTGACATTTTTGAATTCAGGTTCAGCCAGGCTATTGTCTCCATAATGGAATTTGTGAACCTGCTCCATAAGTATTCAACTGAAAATGAGGCAAACAGCGCAATACTTTCAGACTGCGTGAACAAGACTGTGCTTATGATGGCGCCCTTTGCCCCGCATGCATGCGAGGAGCTATGGAGAACAATCGGCCACAAGAATTTCATTTCCACTTCCCAGTGGCCGGCAATGCAGGAGGAGCATATTGACCTCAAGGTTGAGCGGGCTTATGAGCTTGTCGACACCGTAAGGCTGGATATCCTCTCAGTTTTGAAGCTCACACAAATAGGTGCCCCCAAATCCATTACCTTAATTGTGGCAGAATCATGGAAGGCTGAGTTTGTAAAGGCACTCAAGGAAAAATTAAATGAAACCCGAAATGTGGGTGATATAATGAAGTACATCATGTCCACTGGCCTGAAGAAACATGCACAGGACATCACAAAACTGGTTCCAAGGCTTGTTGCCGACCCTTCGCGGCTGCCATCTGTGGTCCTGGCCCCGAATGAAGAAAAGGCAGCCCTTAATGAGGCAGCAGCAATGCTGAAAAGGGAATTCAAGTGCGATTTTATTGTTGAGCATGAAAAGGACTCAAAGGACAGCAAGGCCAGGCAGGCAATGCCCGGCAAGCCGGCAATTCTTGTGAAGTAGATTTTGCTAAAATATAATAAAATGTCCCCCTCATAATGGCATGAGGCACAGCTAATCATGGCAAAAAAAGAGAAATACAGGAGAATGCAAATCAGGAAGGTCGTTGTTGTTTACATGAAAGACCCTTCGCATGAGCACGGGCAGACCATGGCGCAGGTCAGGAAATGCCTGGGCAACTACAATGCAATCTACATCCTGAGAAAAAAACTTTCGAAAAAGATTTTTTCAGGGGCTGACCTGGCTGTGGTTGTGGGAGGGGATGGCACATTTTTGCGCACTGCGCAGCATGTAACAGGCCATCAGCTATTGCTGGGGGTAAATTCAAATCCCAGGCACAAGGAAGGCTTCTTCATGTGCTGCACTAAAAAGGATTTCAAGAAAAAGCTGGCTTCAGTCGCCAGCGGAAAATTCAGGAGCCTCAGCATGCCAAGGCTTGAGAGTTATCTTGGGGCACAAAAGCTTCCGTTGGCCCTAAATGAAGTGTTCATCGGCGACATTAAGCCTTACAGGATGTCATACTATGAGCTTAAAATCGGCAATTACTCCGAATTCCAGAGGTCATCAGGCCTTCTTGTCTCGACCCCCCAGGGCAGCCATGCCTGGATAAAGTCAGCCGGCGGCAGGGCAATGCAGATGAACAAGTATGAATACCAAATCCATTCCCGCGAGCCGTATTTCAGGACGCTAAACAAGCAAAAAATAACCAACAAGGTGCTAGCGTCGGGGAAAACCCTTGAAGTCACCTCTGACATGAGAAAGGGAATTGTTGTCATTGATTCTGTGCCAAGGGAATACAAGTTTGGCTATGGCAAGACAATAAGGATTAAGCTCTCGCATAATTTCCTTCATGTTGTGAGGTAACGTGAGGCAATCACTTTAACAATTTTTTTATATGGTTTTCCACCTTTGGGATCACGCTGCCCGTATGGAGGCCAACCCTCTGGACCCTGAAGCCCCGAGCCTTTTCACGGCCCAGATTGCGGATGATGGATTTTGCTATGTGTCGCAAAACCATCTCATCACTGCTTCCTGGGGCAATCTTCTCCCTATCCATATATGCTTCCCTGCTCATGGTCATGACATCAAAAATACAATCAGTGATTTTTTTGCCCATCGGGACTTCATCCCTTTTGCCAGGCCGATAAAAGCCGTGCTGGTCCAGGAAATATATTTTATTATCACTGTGCCCTACATTTTCCCCATGGACATCAGGGAAGCGCCTGTCAGCCTTTATCATAAAATCCATGACATAGCCGAGAATTTTGGAAAATTCTTCCTTATACCTCTCTAATTCTGCCCTGCCATTATTCTGCTGCTTTCCATAGCTTAGCTTGTACAGAACATTTCCCAAGGATGCCACAGGCGTGACATAATCCGAGGTGTTCCAAACAGTGTAATAGTCAGGGTCATGCCGGTATGGGGTGACAATTATCTCATTGGATGGATGGATTAATCCATTCTCCTTTAATTCTTCAAGGCTGTCAATCACGGTATCAATGTACTCTACCGGTGTTTTCATCGTCAAGGGCCTTACAAACGTATTGCCAACCAATGCCCACCCCCTATACATTGAAGAATCCCCTTTTTCCAACCAATCAGAATCGGAAACAGTTATTGGGCTAGAGGTTGAAAAATCAAAGCCAAAGATATTGCGATACAGGAAAAGAACTTTCCCCCCCTCGACAATCTGTTCAAAGGAATGTGCCTGGCCATTGCTGCCAGATTGCCGGATTGGCCTTACTCCCACCGGCCAGCCCAGGACTTTCCTCTCTTCACTGGACAGTGCGCTGTAATGCCTTCCCTGTTCCTGCTTTTCTTTCAATGCTTTGGCTGTCAAACTCACTAATGAATCCATGTTGTCACCGCTATAAATGGCCTTCAGCCTCTTTTAGAATATATGCAGTATCAGCATATACAAAATATAAGCGCGAGCGCGCCGAGGAATCGATAAATAACCACCGCGCCAGTTAACCCTGACACCTCCTCAACTCCGCTACCCCTCAAGCATTCCTGCATGCAGTTAGTGCTGCTCCATTCCTGGCCTGACACGTTTCCCGCGAGCAAAAATCCTGTGGGACAAAGTCTCATAGTACTTGCCAAGACTGCCACGACAGCCTTTACCTTTCCCAAGGCTTCGACCCCATCATGAAGCCGGTTTATGGTTACAAGAGACGGCTGTCCTCCCGGTCTAGCTCGCAGGAAACAGCAGGGAATATGGATTTAAAAGGCTTTGGTAAACTGCCGGAAGGGGTTTCACAGAAAATACACAAGGGCATAGCCCAGAAAACAGCCAAGGCTAATGAAGGGCATTGCCGGGTAAAATTTGCCTTTCTCTGACTTGTATAGCAGTAGAAACAGACCAATGCCGGCAAAAAGTATTATGATAAATGACTGCGTAAACGCATCCAGCACAGGCACCTGGCCATTTATCAGGGTTTTCATTACCACCCCTGCAAATATAAGCGGGAAGCCGAGGTCTCCTCCCCCGAGGATTGCCGTGCGCCTTTTCTCAATGGAATATTTCCCAACTTCCTTCTCATCAATTTTTTCTTCCTGTTCCGGCTTTTTTTCATCCTGTGGAAACTTTTTGCCATAGGGGATGAAAAGGCCTGCAAACAATCTGTTTTGAGTCTGGAATTTAGCCATCTCAATCATATGCTCTGACCTCCAAACCGCATATATATCATAAATTGATATCAAAATCAGGAGCATGAACGCTGAAAACATGTTGATTATCGGGACAAAGATTGCTGCCAGGCCCCCATAAATCAAAATTTCCGTCAGGTTATGCACATAGATGTTTGGCCTGTAAATTTTCCAAAGCGCCAGGAAAATGGCAATGACAACAGCAATCATCTCATCAACAAATGCGCCAATGGCAAAGGTCAGGGTAAAGGCAATTGCAATCAAAAACCAGAATTTCCAGAGCCCAACCCTCCTGAATTTTATGAGCACCAGCAAAATAATCGTCCCGATTATTATCGCAGCAGCTATGTACAGGTAGGAAAGCGACTCGTCTATGTCAGGCCGTTCCATGTCAAAAGGAAGGCTTTCAAATGCCGTTATGCCTGTCTCAGCTGTCCTGTCAACATCAACATAACTCAGAAGTATCACCAATCCTACAGCCTCTGTTGCCAGGAATAGGGCCATGAGAAGCAGGGTCGCCTGCCATGTATGCTTCATGCCATCCCAAAAATTGAGAAGTTATATAAACTTAATCATTTGAAAATCTGAGAAATGAAAGTGGGCACGAGGGTGGAAATCCGCGTTTTTCTGAAGGAAGATGATGACATTTCTGAAGTGAAGAAAGGGCTGGCGAGGCTGCTGCCTTTTGACATTGAAACTGAGAAAATCGGGCTGGAAGAACAGGCCGCCGAGGGCTTCAACAGGAAAAAAATCACAATATTCAAAGTTGTGCTGGCCAAGGACAGGCACATCAATTCATTCATCAGGAAGCTTTTTGCAAGATTCACGGCACGGCAGAAGGAAATGATACACGGCCAGCTTGAATCCAGGATTGATGAAGGCATGAACTTTTTTTTGCGGCTTGACAAGGAATCCCTAATCAAGGAAAACAGCCTTCAGGTGACAGACGAGGGCAACTGCTACCATATCACGCTGAGGGTTGCTGCATACCCCCGCACAAAAAACGCGGCAAAAAAAGTGATACAGGCCCTGCTTGCCAGCAGCTGATTGTCGCAAGAACTAATCTCCTAAATTTAACTATCTCTTTTTTGCATCATCTGCATTTTCAGCTGAAAGGTCCTTGTCCAGCAATCTCCTGACAATCTTTTCAACCTCGGCAGCCGTAACAAAGTTGAGCGGGCTCCACAGGTTCACATACCTCTCAACCACCTTAACATCATCCCTTTTGGCAAATGTCCGGAATTCCCCCGCCATCAGGTTGAGCTTGCTTTTAATGTCGGCCAATTCCCTCTTAATCTCGTTCAGGTCTGCGTTTGTAGTCTTGATTTCCAGGTTGGCATTCCGGTGGCCAGCCAGCATATTCTGCTCGATAAGCTGGGTTTTTTTCCTGAGGTTAGTGTACCTTTCCTCAGCAATCCTCAGCCTGACGCTGATATTGTTCATTTCACCATAAACCGGGCCGAGGTCAACTGTGCCCCCGTGCTTGAAAAGGCCGCCTGATTCAGGAGCCTGGGATTGCGGCATGGCAACAGGCGCTGCCTGCATGCTTTGCAATGAAGGGGGGATATTGTCTGCCATATGCTGTAATTGGGCTTACCCTATAATAAATTTTACGTGAGTATACCCAAGTAGTATAAGTTTCGGCCTGGCCGAACCATCAAAAACTTTATATAATGAATATATTATTTTATCATATATCGAGCTATGATATTTATTTTATAATATAATATACATTTTATCATATATACGCAGGAACTGCAAGGCGTGGATTAATGAAAAAGCCGATCAGCGCAACTATTGAGGAAGACCTTATCAGCTGGGTTGACAGGGAAATCTCGGCCAGGAACAAATACAGGAACCGTTCTCACCTTATTGAGATTGCAATTGACCTGCTGCGGAAGCAGGAAAAAAAAGAGGAAAAGAGGTAAATGGAGAAAATTCAGCAGAGCACGCAGTGGGACTATGAAGTCGTGCGTGATGGGGAAGGCAGGACCCTGAGGATTGACTGCGAGGACTATCCGCGGCTGCCATCACTTGAGGACGACCCCGTGACCATGTCCAAGACATTTGACATACTTCTTGAGGTAAAACAGGCGTCAAAGATAATCTACACCCAGCGCAGGGACTATGAATACGACTTCGCGCAGACAAGGTTCCTGGCAGAGCTGGCAGAATATTACGCCCGGGTTGTGCATCGCGGCATGATGATGTACCAGAGCCTTGCAGGCCAGGGGTTTGCTGCGCAATATGCGGAAAAATACTCAAAAATCCAGACAATGATGAACAGCAGCTTCAAAAGCGACCCTTTTGGAACTTATGTTGAACTCAAGCGCATTCTCAGGGAAGAGCAAATAACGATGGACAGGCTTCCGCCCGGCGAGCAAAGGGCAGGGCAGAGATATTTCCAGATGCTCGCCTACCTTGTGCGGGAGCTCGAAAAAACCAGGATTATTGCCCTTGCAATGCCATACCTTGCGGGATTCAAAAAAGGGGACAGGACTGTGTATCGCAGATTCTTCATCCCGTCAATAAAGCCTGATTTCATGTACACAAAGCTGATGGCCACTTACCCGACCGATGGCGAAGAGCTGGACAATTACAATGTCGCGGATACAGAAGTCACAATCTTCTCAGTGCCAGGCAGTGTCCAATACCTGTACCACATAATCCCGCAAGGATTCAGGCTTGATGAAGACAAGTACGAGCTCCTTGACATGGCAAGAAAGATCCTTGCAGAGCACAAGCCAACAAAGAGTGAATTCACCGACCCGAGAAGCGTGAGGCAGGTTTTCTACAACATCGGCAGGGACCTGCTTGAAGAATTGGCTGATTACAGGAAAATACGGCTGAGAAACAAGGAGCTTGACCAGCTTACTGAAATTCTTGTCAGGTACACAATAGGATTTGGATTGATTGAAGTCCTGCTGCAGGATGAAAAGATACAGGATATTTCTATCAACAGCCCAATGGGAAAAACCCCTATGTTCATTGTCCACCAGGATTATGATGACTGCTCCACAAATATTATCCCGATTGCAGCCGAGGCAGAATCATGGGCTTCAAAGCTCAGGCTGATTTCGGGGAGGCCATTGGATGAGGCCGACCCTATACTTGACACAGAGCTTGAGCTGCCATACGCATCCGCGAGGGTAGCTGTGATCACAGCACCCCTGGATCCATCGGGCCTTGCCTTTTCATTCAGGAGGCACAGGGACAAGCCATGGACCCTTCCATTGTTTATCAAGGCAAAAATGCTGGACCCGCTTGCTGCCGGCCTTCTTAGCTTCCTAATTGACGGCTCGCGCGCATTGCTTATTGCAGGAACAAGAAGCAGCGGCAAAAGCAGCCTGCTGTCAAGCCTTATGGTTGAGATAATGAGGCGCTACAGGATAATCACAATTGAGGATACGCTGGAATTGCCCACAAACTCTCTCCGGAGCCTTGGCTACAATATCCAGGCAATGAAGGTCGCCAGCGCTCTTGCAAAGGAAGGGAGCGAGGTCAGCGCTGAAGATGGAATCAGGGCAACTCTCAGGCTTGGGGATTCCGCGCTTATTGTAGGCGAAGTCAGAAGCAAGGAAGCAAAGGCACTCTATGAGGCAATGCGGGTTGGCGCTGCTGCAAATGTAGTTGCAGGCACAATCCATGGCGACAGCCCCTATGGCATTTACGACAGGGTTGTCAATGATATCGGCGTCCCCAAAACTTCCTTCAAGGCCACAGACATCATTGTCATTGTCAATCCAATCAAGAGCCCTGATGGAATACACAGGATGAGAAGGGTATTGCAAATAACTGAGGTCAGGAAGAAATGGGAGAATGACCCATTGACAGAGGGGGCGTTTGTAGACCTCATGAAATATGATGTGACAACAGACCAGCTGCTTCCGACTTCGGACCTCCTGAATGGCGATTCTGACACCTTGAAATCAATTGCTGCCAATATCAAGGATTTTGCCGGCAACTGGGATGCCGTGTGGGACAACATTGTATTAAGGGGCAAGGTAAAAGAAAAGCTTGTTTCAACGGCAGAGGAGATTGGCAATGCTGACATGCTTGAAGCGCCATTTGTTGTCAAAAGCAACGACATGTTCCACAGGATTTCAGAAAGAATAAAGCAGAACACAGGCGGCCTGGACCCGCAAAGGATTTACTCTGAATGGGAAAACTGGCTCAAGCGGGAGATCAGGAAAAAATCATTTGCGGATTCAGAAGAAGAGCAATTTGCATGAAGCGCGGAAAAGAGGTGAGGATTTCTGGCTGAGGCAGGGCCGGACGGGGCCAAGATTGACTCCATCCTGCACAAATACAAGGAGAAGCTGAAAACTGAGCTGGGAGACAAGGGGACCGTAGTTGCAACTCCGGTGACCAGCAAGGAATACAATGACTTCAAGCTGGAGATCATGCCAAAGCACCTTGGCATCTACGAGAAACTGTGCAATTGGACGGAAAGCATAATCAGGATCAGGCCTGACAAGAAACGCGAGGAAGAGCTCAGGGATGCGATTGAGATAACGCATCTCAACATCACGCCCGAAGGAGCAGCAAGCTTTGCCCTCATTGTCCCGATACTTTTCATTATCCTCGGCAGCGCCTTCAGCCTCGTCATGCTGAACTCATCCTTTTTCCTGCTTTTTTTCATCGTGGCCGGGATTTCCCTGATTTTTGTTTTTGGAAAGCTGCCCACATATTTTGCCAACAACTGGCGGCTGGCCGCAAGCAACCAGATGGTCATCTCAGTGTTTTATGTTGTAATGCACATGAGGCACACCAGCAACCTGGAGAATGCACTTCAATTTGCCGCTGAGCATTTGACAGGGCCATTGGCACTGGACTTCAAGAAAGTGCTTTGGGACGCCGAAACTGAGAAATATTCCTCGGTCAAGGAATCGCTGGATGCCTATCTTGAGTCATGGAGAAAATGGAACATTGAATACATTGAGTCATTCCACCTGATAGAATCATCACTTTACGAAGGCAGTGAAGACAGGAGGCTTTCGCTTCTTGAAAAGGCGCTGGAAGTGATGCTGGATGAAACCTATGAGAAGATGCTGCATTATGCGCAGAACCTGAAGTCGCCAATTACCATGCTGCACATGCTTGGCATTGTATTGCCCATTTTGGGATTGGTCATCCTTCCGCTGATTGTTTCATTTATGGAAGAGGTGAAGTGGTACCACATCATGGCGATTTATGACATACTGATGCCCGCCGGTGTCTATTATCTCGGCAAGCAGATTCTCTCAAGCAGGCCAACCGGGTACGGCGATTCTGACATTTCGGAAGGAAGGCCTGAGCTGAAGAAATACAAGAATATTGTAATTGACCTCGGCTTTACAAAAATTTTCATCCCGCCTTTGCTGGTCGCGTGCCTGATTGGCGGCCTGCTGATGTTCATTGGCCTGTCCCCCGTGATACTGCACATGCTAAACCCTGAATTTGAGCTTGAGATTGGGGAATCAGGGGTGTTCAAGCTCATGAACTATAAGGAGGATACAAACAATCCAGAAAAGTTCATCGGCCCTTACGGGCTTATAGCGGGCTTCCTGAGCATTTTTGTCACGCTCGGCCTGGCAGTCGGCATAGGGATATACTACAAGAGCACTTCAAAGAATGTCTATGAGATAAGAAAACGAACCAAGCAGCTGGAGGAAGAGTTTGCATCTGCCCTGTTCCAGCTGGGCAACAGGCTGGCGGACGGCCTTCCATCTGAAATTGCATTTGACAAGGTTGCGGACACAATGCAGGGCACAAGGTCAGGGGATTTCTTCAAGCTTGTTTCCAATAACATAAGGAAGCTTGGCATGTCAGTTGAGCAGGCCATTTTCGATGAAAGGGTCGGCGCAATCCAGCAATTCCCGTCAAAGGTCATCAACAGCAGCATGAAAGTCCTGACTGAAGCCTCCAAGAAAGGCCCGAAGATAGCCGCCAAGGCAATCATCAATGTCTCTGAATATATCAAGGAAATCCACAGGGTCAATGAAAGGCTGACGGACCTGATGTCCGAGACAATCAGCTCGATGAAAACGCAAATTTCATTCCTTTCCCCGGTGATTGCAGGTATTGTCATCGGGATAACCTCGATGGTCACTTCCATCCTCGGCAGCCTGGGCGACAAGATGGAAAGCATAAGCTCCAGCGCAGGAGTGGCAGGGGAGCAGGGGGTGCAATCGCTTTCAGGGTTTTTCGGAAACGGGATACCTGTCTATTACTTCCAGATCATAGTTGGCGTATACGTTGTGCAAATCATCTATATACTCTCTTTCATGGTGAATGGGATTGAGAACGGCTCTGACAAACTGAACGAGCAATACACAGTTGGCTCGAACATGATGCGGGCCGGCATACTTTATTCTGCCATTGCCTTGATTGTGATGCTAATATTCAACATAATAGCAGCGAAGATTGCGCCAATCGGCAATGCGTTCTGAGAAAAAATGTGAGATGGACGACTGGGATTTGATTTTATTGCTCATCCTTATGGTATAAATCCAGTAATAAGATTGTGTCTTCTGATTTAACATAAGCGTAAGACAACCTAAAGGGTGCAATATAAACTTCCCTGGTTCCTTTTCTTGAGTATCTCATCGGCTTTCCGATTTCAGGATTTTCCTTGATCTTAATGAAATGTTTTATTATTTTAAGTTTCAAATTTTTATCTTTGATATTTTCAAACAGCTTCTTAAATTGAGGATGAAATTTGACATTCACCATTTTTTTGCTTTGCTTAGGAAATCATCAAAACTCATTTTGACAAACTCACCCTTTTCATATTTTTTCCAGGCTTTTTCAGTCCTTCGTGCAAATTCGAGATCCTCATCAAAATTCTTAGCCAGTTTATTGGCTTTCTTGAGGATTATGTTGTCTCCTTCCTGTATTACTGCTATTTTATCTCCCTCTTTCAAATCCCCCCTCATTTCAGAAGGTATGACTATCTGCCCCTTTGAGCTCATTCTGGTTATTGCTATGTCCATTATTATCACCTAAGTAAGATTAATCTTACTAATATTTAAATGTTTTGGTTTATTAACTCAAGTAGGCAGAAAAAAACTTATGGGGCGACTGGGATTTGAAAAAGAACTTAACTTAGACTCAACTGAAGTCCAACTGAAGCTCTACTAAGTAAGTCATTTGTTATTAGTTTATCGACGTATTTACTGATGTTTATTTGCTTCCTTTTGAGCAGCTTACACAGTTCTTTTTCTAAGCTTAAGTTAATTCGTTGTTTCATAGTCATGCGCATAAATCTTGAGTTAAATCTACGCACGATTATGATGAAGTAATATAAAAGAATTGGTAGCCTCTATGAAAAGGCAAACTAATTCTTATTATAAGCCCTTTCTCTCTTATCAATTCTGGCAATAAGAATCATTTTTGTCTCAAACCTTACAACGTAAAGAATGCGATAATCTCCCACTCTAACCCTGAAGACTTTCTCTTTCTTATAGCTTTCCACTCTTTCAACTTCAGTTGGAAATGGGTCTTCCTGAAGCTTCTCTATTTTATCTCTAATTCTTTCTTTTGTTTGATTATCAAGTTTTGCAATAAATTTGTCTGCTTGCGGTCCGAAACTGATAGAAAAAGCCATTTTAGTCAAAGACATCTTTCATTGATTTTAGCTTTCCAGATTTTTCAGCTTTGAGCGTTTCATCAAGCGCTTTTTTGTCTTTTTCTGATAAATATCTGTCTTCAAAGTGGTCTTTGATGAAATCTAAGTCGTGCTTCATTCCAAGGACAATTTCTTTGAGTTCTGATATTTCATTTACAGCTGCTGTTCCTGACATACTAATCTCTTAGATAGCTTGATATTTAAATGTTTCCCTGATAAATTTATGGAGGATAAACAATTTCGCTGTTTAGTCAGTTCATATTTTTGCATAAATAAAGTCGAACCACTTTCTAAAAGAATCAGCCACATCTCTATTTTCTATCATAAAACCTATTGGATATCCTTGTTTCCATAAAACAATAGCTATCTTATTGCCAAATATGTTTACTACAGTATTCGATACGAATCCTAAAGGAAAGGACTTCCCAGAGAAATATTTTCTTTTGATTACTTGTTCTTCGTATTTTTTTACTTTCATATTATCATATATTAAATGAAATTTTATTTTTTTCTTTATTCTCTCTTTTTCAAAATTTGGCATAAAATAAGGAAGTTGCGAAAATATGATTCCTTTGGCTCCAATTAAATAAACATCTTTTCCTTCTTTCAACATTTGACTATGTATGGTCTTCAATCCGTCTTTACCCTTATATATAAATGCATTAAAATCCTCTTTTTTAGTAGACTCAAGTTTTTTTAATTCAGGCAATAATCGCATCACTATTTGCTTTTTTTCATCCAAGTATTGTAATAATTTTTCTGGACCAGCTGCTTGAAAATATCTCTTGTAATCTTTAACAACAAAACTCACTAATCCTAACTGTTGGAGCTTTTCCAATCCTTCATAGATTCGAGAGCTATGCAAACCAGTATCCTTCATTATATGATGGGCAGTGCTCATGCCTATTTTCACAAGTGAAAGATATATTGTAGATTGGTTTTTTGTTAATCCAATTTTTTCCAAATCCACCGTGTCCATATGCTCATCAATTTATTGTAGTATTTAAAGTCTTTTGTTTTGTTCCTCCTAAAAAGGAGAGCCATAACTTAAATATAATAATGTTTATTTCTGTTAAGTTGAAACTGATTAATATGGAGTGGTTTAAATGGAAAAGATAACTGCTAAAAATATTGCTCAATTTATTGTTGTGAATCACGAACCAGAATCCAATACTGGGGTTTATGTCAGGGTTAGAGCTGATAGTGTCTGGCAAAAAGTACCAAGAGTAAGGGAGGTCATTAAGATTCTAGAAGATAAATTAATAGAGCATTTTTCGAATGCTCCTAGATTAAGTAGCATTAAAGGCTTTAGTCTGTATCACGGAGCTGAAGACTGTATTAAGTCTGATGTGCACTTAGGTTCAATTAGTATTAGAGCTAAAGTTGGGCTGCCGTATCGAATGCACACAATTTCTTATGATATTGCACGTAAAGAGATTCAAATAAATTCATTTGGACCAAACGATGAATATGCAAGTTCAGTTGATATAATGTCTCCAAAGCTTAAACAATTTGTTGAACAACACTTTCCACAATCTAGTTATAATGGATTCGTGGGATGTAATAACACTTGGGGTAATATTGACTTGGAACAATTCATTAGATGAATAAATTGGACATCAATGGTATGAGTCTATAAAATCAATAAGAAAAGTTTATGGGACGACTGGGATTTCTATTACATTGCTTAATATACTTTAATTAAGTCCTTCAAAACATTGATTATGTGATTAAATTCTGGTTCATTTGCCGTAAGATAAGGCATCTTGACTAAAATACCCTCATAATTTATCCTGTTCCTTATGTTTTTCAGCTGGTGAATAATCATGCATTCATACTCATAATTCTTGTGATTATGCTTGAAATAAGAGATAAGGCACTCATGATTGTCTGACTTCAAACTATTTTTCAAAAGCAAGGCCACCAACAATTCTTTGATTATCTCATAATATCCTTCAACAATAATGGATGTAGTTTCATCATCCTTTTGTATTTGCATGATTGCTTTCAGTCTGATTTCTGCTACTTTTATGATGGACTTTATTTTATCAAAATCAGGCTCAACCTTTTTGAAATGCTCTCTTTTACATTTCTCAAAATCCATTATTTCTGCCATATTTTTAACATTCCGTGCAGTATGCTTCCATTAATAATGTTTTGCCTTAATTCTTTCGATATTTCCATAATATTTTTTGCAAAGTAAGGATTGATAGCGTGCTTCAACTTAAATTTGTCAAAATTCATACCTGTTTCAGAAGATTCAATAAAAATATCTATATCACTTTTTTCATCATATTCCCCTTTGGCACAACTCCCGAAGAGTATAACTGTTTTTGGGTGAGCATGTTCAACTATGTAATCAATCAATCCAGACTGGTATATCTTTTCGAGCATGAATTGCTTCTTATGGAATTTGTACAGTGAATCTTCAGTGTTTGCCCTGTATTTGTCAAATGGCTCTGATTTTTCTCGTACAATTATGCTATCACTTAGCAATTGATTCAATATTCTTGCAACTGTTGATTTTGGAACCTTTGTCAGCTTTGCAATCTGCCTTAGGTAAAACTGTTTTGAAGGATTCTCAAAAAACAATTCTTTTACCTTATCTTGTCCCATTTTGTGTCCACTTGTCCCATTAATAGGACATTACATATAAAAATGTTGTGGATTTATGAGGAATCAAATGAATGGATTTGAGAGTGGAAAACTATTTATATTGTAATTTCTATAATCTATTTAGTGGTGCTTATGCCAGTTAAAAAATGCATTATTTTGATATTACTCATTCTTATGCTTTATTTGACTGCTTGTGCAACAAATCCCACAGATAAAATTGAAAGTAACCTTGATAAAATATCCATAACAACGAACTACCAACTTTATTCACCTAAAATATCTCATTTCAAAATAATTTACAGCTGGATAATTACTCCAGACAATGCATTGCCGAAACAGATAAATTTTGGAAGATATGGTATAAGTAGTGCTGTTATAGTTAAGAATTTCACTATAATAAGCAATACAGGGGGCGGATTTTTGGCATACGCATTTATTGTTCATGGGGCTAATGAAGAAAAGATTGGTTTTTGGCATCCAGACGGAATTCCAAGAAGCAGTGAAAATGGGTGCAATGACCCAAATAGTCAATATGGTTGGGTTTGTGGTGGCATAAGTAATCTTGAGCTCAGAAGATGGTCTAGTGAGCCAACCGAGGATGAAAAGAATAATGGAATTGATTACATTAGCAACTCTAACTATTTAATTCTCAGTGGTATAAAATATGATGTTAAATTGGGAGAATGGGAATTTTTAAACATATCTTTAGTTGAATACAGAGAAAAACATTATCCTCCAACAATAGATATTTAACTTCCTGATCCAACTGATACAGAGTTATTTTTTGTTTTTAGGTAGATCTTTACCTTAATTTAAGAATACAATTTACCATTGATAGAATATCTTATGGGACGACTGGGATTTGAGAAATTGCTAGATTGAAATTGAGTTTGAACTGAGTTTTGCTTTGAGATTAAATCGTTCACAATCAGTTTCTCGACATAGAAACTAACGTTTTTATGGCTTCTTCTAACAAACTTAAACAAATTCTTAGTTAAGCTCAAGTTGACTCGCTGCTTCATTTATACACACACTTAGTGTAAGATTAATACTCAACTGAGTAGTTAAGTGAGTATAAAAGGTTTGGTAGCCGCTTGAAAGAGGCAAAATATGCAATAAATATATAAATCTCAATCTGAATCGGGTATATATAATAATCTATGGAGGGATGTAGTATGCCTACGTTAAAACTTAAAGGAAAAGTCATAGGAAATAATCCAAGTAAAGGGAAAGGAGTTGCCCCGGTTGTAGACTTAGATATTGGTGGAACTATTTATATGGAATTTAATGAAGAAGCTATTAAGGAAGCTGGCAAAAAAGCAGGTTTTAAAGAACAACAAATGCTTTATTTGGCAGGACATTTTGCAGGTGCGAGGGTTTTATTAGAATTTGTATATGATAAATAAGTGGGAACTATTTAATAATTATCAACAGAATTAATAGATGGGACGACTGGGATTTGAACCCAGGACACCACCTTATTTTCCGTCGGTAGGAGGTTAGTTTCTTTTGTTTTTTCTTCAGTTTTTGGTGTTTTTGAATCCATTTTACTTTGCCTCCGTTAATTTATTTAATTTTTTATGGTTACTTAATATTTCTTCTTTCATTAGAGTTAGATGCTTTATTAATTCGTCTCTAACAATCTCTCTGATTGGCTCTTCAAATTCCATTCTATCAAAATGTCCAGTTTCAGGGTCACTAAACTGAGATTCATAAGCATCTTTATCACTGAACCATGGCTCTTTAGAAGTCACCTCTATTTTATTCATTAGTTGATTTATAAAATCTTTAGCATCCCTAGAGTGTGATAATGCCTCTTTGATTTGTTTAATTAGCTTTTGCGCTATTCGCAGCTTTTTCATTCTTTCACTATCTTGTTTTAATTTCACTTTCTTGGCACATTCGATTTTACAATATTTTCTATTATCCACTCGCAAAATACCAGAACCCTTAACTCTTTCAATCGGTGCATTGCATATTAAGCATAGCTTTGTTTCATTGTTTTGCATGGTTATTTGAGATATAGAATTAAGTGATATTTAAATTTTTCTAAATTCGACTATTTTCGACTCCATATATTAAAAGTAATTATTAAATAGGTATGAAACTCCTTTAAAATAATTATGGAAAACAAAACAAAACCATACGGAGAATTTGATGGAAAATTTTGTAAAGTTGTTATTAGAACGTCTTCAGGGGAAAAAGCTCTGAAGGGAATAATTTCAATTTTCGACCAAACTTTAATGGTTAGCGGAGATTACCAACAAACATCTGTTCAATTTTCTGAAATTCTTAGAATAAGTACAAAAGAGGTGATAAATGAAAATAAAAAAGAAGATAATGAAGTTTCGAGCAAGAACTTCTGAGGATTTGAAGTATAAATAAGTGTTGTTTTTTGGATTCACACAATAGAATTAGCGATAGCTACAAGGAGATGGTATAGATGGAAACTGATTTTATGGATGAGTTCCTGGCCGACATAGAGTTCGAGGAATTTATCATAGCGAGGAGGACTGAGAAGAATGGACGAACAAAAAATTGATTGGAATATTTTCGAGTCACCATATTTCAAAGTGACCGATACGCCAACAGATATTACTTTTAAAGATTGGTGTCAAATAACTCGAGAATTCCAAGGAAAGGAAGCCACAGGGATTAAGGCAATGGTGGTTGTAGAGAATGGGAGAGAGACAAGAAAAGAATTGTTATCTACATCTCGGAGATTCATTACTGCCTTAAGACCTTTCATTGAAATGGCAGAAAAGGAAGGGAGAAAGACAGTTACGGTCAGAGTATTCAAATCTGGAACGGGTATGAATACTCAGTACAGAGTAAAGGAGGTTTAATCCTCCTTACTTACTCAATATGATTCTAATTGTCGACAGTCGAGAGCAGAAGCCTTATTCAGAATACTTTGAAAAATTGAAATACAAACATGAGTTGGAAAATCTCAAGGTTGGTGATTATTCAATTAGGGGGTATCCTGGTTTTGCAATAGAAAGAAAAGAATTAAACGATTTTATTCATTCTATTACCGTAGATAGAGAGAGATTTGAAAAAGAACTATTAAAGGCTCAGAAACTAGAATATTTTGCGGTCATTATTGAGTGTACTATTTATGATATCGAAAATAGGAGATATAGGTCTAAAATACACCCACATTCTGTTTTATCTACCATTTTTCATTGGAATATCAAATACAAAATTCCATTTCTCTTTGTCGAAAGTAGAACAGGAGGAGCCTTGGCAGTAATAGAAATGAGCAAAGCATATCTAAAATACCAGAGTGATAACAATGACCAATACCAAGCAGATATATGACTATTTTGAGAATAAGTATAGCCTGGGCTATCTAGGATTGTTTAAAGCAACAGCGATGGCTAGTATGTTCATCAAAAATAGAGATGTAATCCCTCTCTCGATATTATGTATAGCTCCAAGTGGCCAATTTAAAAGTAGAACCACAATAGAGCTAACAAATATATTCAGTAACAAATCAATAATTGACTTAGGTTCTGATTTTACTATACACAGTTTGATAGACAGGTTTGATAGTGGTAAAAAATGCCAAAATAAAACGTTAAGTATCAACGATTTGACACTTCTTCTTTCCTCCAAGACACAAAGAACCAAAGAAAGGTTGGTGAATGCTATGGCAGAAGTCCTATCTGAAGGAATATACCAATATGGAGAAAGGAATAAATCAGATTTGTATTTTAAAGCTCGAATTAATATCATCGCTAATATAACTAAGAATAGCTATGTCCAAAATAAGAAAAACTTCCTGGATAACACTTTCATTGAAAGACTAGTCCCTTTCTTTTATTCTCTCACCGATGAACAACAATTAGCCTTTGTAAAAAATATTGAACAGAAAAAAGCCATAGCACCTGATTCCAAAATAACACTCAAAGGTACTATTGTAAACAATTACATAGAATTTAATGAAGCAATGATAAATATGTCGGTCAAATACCAATGCATATCACTTAGTCCTTCATTACCTCGTGCAATGGAAAAAATAAAGGCTATCTTGGGAGGCCTGTGTGTAATAAATGGTCAATCTCAAATAACAGATAACGAAATAAAATTTTGCAGTGAATTTCTTCCGTTTTGCAGTGATATGGATAGCAGAGATATAAGCATAATCATACAATATAAACAAGGAGTGTCTGTTGATGAGATATGTAAGAATCTTGGCTATTCCTCAAACTACCCTTACAAAGTCATCCATAAATATAAGGAAAAAGGAATTTTATCCTAATTGCTCAAGGTTTAAGACATATATCTTCAGTATAGTATTGAATCCTTAGAAAATGAAGCCTTATTGTTTTGTCAAATATGTACAGATGTGCATAACAACATATGCACTTCTGTCAGCATGCATATTCAAAATTAATAAATCTTTTAATGAAATTTCTTTTTCTGTATTATCAATTTTGTGAATAACGATATTTTTTCCTCGAAATTCATAGGAAATATGGAAAAAAGCATTTCTAACGTCGGTATCAAAATTATCAAAAAAGTCCAAGTTAGCTACTTTAATTTGTTCTTTAAGTTTTTTAATCTCACTTAGCCAGAAATCTCCGCAGTTTACTGCGTGAGATGAATGGCTAATTTTTTCTGCAAGAAAAAATAAAAATGCGTGACGAGCGTAAGCAGCGTCACGCACTAACCTTCCAAAGTTAGCGTGAGCTTTGCTCGTCGGAGGACGAGCAAAAATGGCAACACTTGAGTTAAGGCACCATGCGCATAAGGTTGGCGTAAACGTGCACCATCTTGAATGGTGCACAAAGTACCGCTACAGGATGTTCAAGCAGGAGAAGTATAAAATTCTTGCGGAAGAAATCCTCAGAGAGACAGCGGCAAGGCATAAGATGGCCATAAGGGTTCTTAGCGTCATGCCAGAGCATATCCACATCAGCGTTGAGACGCTGCCGAGCATGTCGCAGAGCAAGGCATTGCAGCTTTTGAAAGGAAATTTGAGCTACAAACTTTTCCGTTCCAATGAGCATTTCAGGCTTCGCTATCCAAAAGGGCATTTCTTCAGCCCGGGAGGACTGGCAAACAGCGTCGGATACAACACAATCGACGTGGTCGATAATTATGTGAGGCATCAAGAAGATGTGCATCAACTGAGGTTACATGCCTTTGCCGGAAGCCCCGCACTTTAGTGCGGGGAGGAGGTCACGTTCTGAGGAATTTTCAGTAGAGGGAAGTTTCAATTTTCGATTGGCATTTATTTCAACCATGAGACTAAAGATTTGCGGGGCTTTTTTTCTGACAAATTCGATATCAGCTTTCCCAGCTTTATCCTTAAGATGAAGTTCTATACCTTTTTCGACTAAAGCTAAAAATTCTTCTTTATTAAGTTTCATGATATATGTTTAATGTGATGCCTATTAATATTTTATCTAGGTTACAATCCATTTTATAATTCAGTGGCCTTTTTATTTATCTTATTTCCCAGCTCTGTTTTTTTATAAAATCGATTGTAAGGCTCTTTTGGGTCAAGACAGACTGCAAGTTTCCTTCTTGCTAGCTCTATTAGTATTTCGCTTATCGTGCTCCTGTGGGTCTGCAATTCTTTTGATAGCATGGTAGCTGTTTTGGGTTTATCTAAGGCTGCCAATACCTTACTTCTTAGTCTTCCTCTCAGCACCCATGAAACTTCTTCCCAAGTCATGGGTAGGAATAGCGTAGTTTTTCCTATTTATTTGAGAGTAGGTTCAGCGTAGGAAATCTTTATAAATATACATCCCTAATAACCTTATGAATGACGGAAAATAATGATGAACTAAGGAAAGTTTGGAATCTTATCCATAAGTACCAAACTGAAGGATTAAGTCGAGACCAGATAAAAAGTAAATTAATCAAGAAAGGAGCTGATGAAGAGATAGCAGAAGAACTTCTAAAGGATTTTAAAAAAGAAAAAATTGAGGAATCTAGTGGAGGATTTGACATAAGAGCCATCCAGGAGGATAACAAAAGGGCATTTTTGCTTGGTGCTATAGTTACTGCACTTTTCTATTATTTTGTGGGTGAGAAATTTCTTTTTCCTTTCCTTAAGATATTCAATATGCCTGTATCAAACGGATTCAAAATATTTTATGCAATATTCATGTATATTTTTTTCACAGGAGGCATAATTGGTATTATTCAAATGCAAAAAGCAACTTTCAATCAGGCATATAGGAAATAGAGGGGGTATACACATGGGGAAAACAACGAAGGATGAAATATCACCACAACCCACAATCAGGGTTCTAGTAGCCTATCCCTATGAAACAGGCTTTAAAATGGGTATAGGTTTTATTTTTTTTTCGCTACTCGTACTGTTGGCTTTTGGCTTCTTTGCAATGATAATAACATTGCTTGGGAGGGCATGATAAATTGGCAACACAACAGCAAGAGCAGACCATAAGCGAATTTTAGTTGAGCGTTGGAGGAAGCTTCAAAGATTTTCAACATTCAATATGCTCCTCTTTGTTTTTTATTTTCACAATACCTTTGAGGCCTGCCTTCTCCAAGATAGCTTCAAGCCTTTTCCTTTTTTCCTCGGGGGTTTCTTCTGTCATGATAGCACCTCATTAGTATTATAGTAGTATGTAATACTTATATATAAATCTTTCTTTTTGTAAATCAATAAATATATAAATTAGTAATACCGATGGAACACTATGCCAAGAAAGACCACAAGCCTGAAGATTGACTCAGAGCTTTGGAAATCTGTTAAGAAACATTGCATTGACAAGGAGATAGACATATCAGATTACATAGAGAGCCTCGTTAGAGCTGATTTAAAGAGGAGCTAGACGGGGTGGTAGTGACATTTCATGGCAATGCTCTCTAGGATACCCTAAAGCTAACTTTAGCCTGGATTTTCAAGAGTATATGATTAAAGCCAGGAAATAATCATATACCAAAAAGTATATGAAACATGGCCAAGATTCAATGTATCAAACGCTCGAATGGAACCTTAGCTTATTCTGCCTATTTGCCAAAAGAGGAATTGGACAAGGCTGGATTAAGTAAGGGGGAAGAAGTAATAATCAGGAGCAATAGGCCAGGCAGCTTAGAAATTTTCAATTCATCAAAATTACATAATATAGAAATTCTGCCTGCCGAAACATCGAACCAAATAGTACAAATTGACTTCTCAAAACAAGAAGTGGATAATTTCATGCCTCTTTTTGATAAGCCAGTACAACAACAAAAAGAGATGGCCGCAAAGTTATCCTTATGGATAACAAGACAGATGGATGAAGAATCAAAAACAGGTCAGCTATCAGATTCCTTAAGAAGATGGATGACTCTGTATAAGGAGATTCTAGACAGCATCCACAAAAATTTGTATGGTGAAAAATCACTCAGGATGAATTTTCGAAGCGAGATAAGCCATGCTGATATAGCTGCTTTGATGAGAAAATATAGAAATGTGCCAGCAAATAAAGAATCTAACGTATCTGTTGGCAATGCCAATTTGTCCTAGGTTATGATACTCTTTTTGTTAGGTATTCTAAACCAAAGAAAAAAAGACATTAATACGAATCTGGAGAAGATATTAAATATAGAATTAATATTATCTTGAAAAGAATTGACAAATAAACTAATCTTTAAATATCTAGATATAATAATTCCAAATTAGGGGTTAAAAGGTTGAAGAAGAATAAGCTAAATTTTAAAGAATTGTATCCTCTTCTCTGGAATCAATATCAATTTCTTGTTCAGCAGAGGCAAAAACTTGATGATACTATAAATTATCTAATGGCCTTGAACAGCCTAATACTACTTGTATATTTACAAATATACAATATAAATATCTCACAAGTTTCAATCTATTTAATCCCAATTATTTTTCTATTCTTAATCCCAATCATAATCTTTTTTAAGAATTTCTTGCCACAAAATTTATACCTACATTTTGTTGAGCTTATAAACATAAAAAAAACATATGACGGCAATGGCAACATCTACGAAACATTTGTTAGAGACATAATGGGGGTTATCCCTCATCTTAAAGCATATAGAGATTTTAAAAGACGGATAATCATACTACTTCTCAATTCATTATATCTTGGACTACTTTGTATCGTTTTTATTCATATATATTGCTCGGACAGATACTACTATCTCTTATTGGTATTGCTTATTGGATTTGGATTACTATGGTACCTAAACGCTATCTCTTGGAAAAAGGAGTACGTTAAAAAAGAAGAAATCAAGAAAAATAATACTTTTATTGAGGGTTGGTTGAAATAGCGACTGGTGACAATATGGTGCCATTAGCATTGATGCAAAATAGAATTGCAAATATATCTATAAGTCCATCAACTTTACGTGGGCAACCAAAAGGTAGTGTCAAGATAGCCATTGATTTTCTTCAAAATATGAATTTGCAAGAGCTGACAAATATTAAAAGTGAAGTGGAATTTATTTCTTGGCTTGATTCAAAAACTCATTCACTTATGGAACTCTTACCCTCAAAAAGTTGGGGTATGGCAAGAAAATCACTTAATATTTTTCTATTTCAAGTTGTTCACGACATTTTCCTTTCAGATAAAAATAATTTAAGAAATTTGATTCCTTATCTGGAATTGACATTGGATAACCCAAATGCAAAAAAGTTGATGAACAAAGCTAAAGAAGAAGGCATAAAATTAAATTGGAGTAACATTAACAATTTGCAAAGGGAAAATAGTGATAGCATCCAAATATTTGCAAGGAAATTAGCTAAGGAGCAATATACTTGTGATAGATGTTATTTAGACCTATATTTTTGGAGAGTTTGAAAGGGAACCGCAAATTGGCTATTGATGTTGAGAGATTGTATAAATAAGTTGAACTGGTGCTCTATACATCCCCGTTATATTTTTACTAAATGATTCGTTCTTTCCATCTTTTGAATACTGCGCAACCAGTAAAACCTTGAAATAACACCAACCACAGCCTATTGAAACACCACTCACCTTTTTCCCCGTTTGTATATCACTCATACTAAAATCAAAACTATATCCAACATTAGTTAAACGAGAAAATGGATAGCACTCTAACGATTTAAATATATCAATAACATGTTTATTTCCAAAAGGAATCTCTTTTTGAGAATGGGCAGGCAAAATTGGAAGATGATATTGGTCGTAGAGGTTATCCATCCCACAGGAAGTTATTGCAAAGTAAATGTCCTTGAAAGTAAAATCCCCCGTATTGTAAATAATTAAAGGTAGATACTCCCCAAATTTGTCCTGTTTAAGATAAGGGGATACCTCCATCTCAATATTCGGTTTGAATTCAAGTTGGTCTAACCTGTAATTAATTTTATTTGAGGCATATGTTTGCAGTAGAAATACCCCAATTGAAAATATTATAAGCCAAATCAGAAATCTTCTTTTTACTCCAAGAATTGATGCAATAAACAAAGTTGATTTTTTTAAAAAACCATTTGTATGTTGCCAACAATATTGCTCACCAACTTCAGGATTCCTTTGGCAAGGTTGCCCATCTTTTGTTGTTCCTAAACAAGCCATAAAAAAGTGTACTATACATAGTATAAATAGATTGGCACATTTCGGAGGATTTTATGCTGCGATTAATTCTTGTTAGCATTAACCTTCATTTGCTTATACCTAGCGTACATCTGCATAAACTCCATTAAATTGTCCTTTTCTTGCATATTCTCTGGCTCAAAGACTTCATCTACAATAGTCCCAAGCTTTTCCAGATTGATGTTAATGTAGGTCTGAGTGCTTTGTAGGTCTGTATGTCTGGCTAACTTCTGAGTTAAAATAGGGTTCTTGCAGTGGTTATAGACCTTGGTTATGAAATAATGCCTAAGGCTATGGGTAGTCAATCTATGTAATTTCCTGGGTCCTTTTTGCCTTGGATTCTTTTGGTCATCAGCATAGTCATACCATTCATCCAAGTTAGTCAAAAGACAACATTCCCTAAACTCATTTCGTAACCAATGTTGGCTAATATGGTCTCTTTTCTGCCAGGGATTATCAGAAAATAAAACAAAACCACCTTTTTCCTCAATTTTATTTTGGTGTTTCTGAACCCAGGTTAACAAGAATTTTCGAACCCTGGAAGGCATAAACATAAAGTCTCCAGTCTTGGCTTTTAATGTTGAAATCCTGACCTTGTTGCTGCGGAAATCAATGTCATCCAACTTCATATTTACAACTTCAGTAACCCTTAAACCAAGATGGCTTTGCAGTAGAAATGCCAAATAAGCCTTAGGGTTCTTCACTGACGATAAAAAGCGCTGCAATTCCTCTTCTGTGAAGCCCTTGTTTATGTTGCCATACTTGCGTTTCTTATCCTTTGCCCTATACTTTTCCTTGTATATTTTATGCAAGGTTTTACTTAACCTTTCCAGCTTATGTTTCGTCAAACTACTAACTAACAACTCAATCCTATCAACAGAATTAATAGATGGGACGACTGGGATTTGAACCCAGGACACCACGGTTTCAAACATCTTTTGCAAGATTCTTCAGCCGTGTGCTCTCCCAAGCTGAGCTATCGTCCCAGAGCTGGCCTCAGCTCGCACGGAATCGTATTAACGGGATTTCGCGTTGCTCAATCCCATAAACTCAATGCTTGCTTTGCAGCCAACAACATGCTTCAAAAGTATCCCAACATGCTTTAAAACCTTTTCGGAAAAACTGCTGCAGAAAAAAAGGCTGCTAATAATACTGGGGAGTAAACCTCATGGACGCAGGCATCCCGCTGTATGAGGAGGCAGCCAGATTGCTTGCATTCTCAAACACAGCAGCCACAAAAGTGACATCATTCTTGATGTCATCCAGGCTGTTCCTGCCCAGCTTCATTGAGCTCCCAAGGCTTTTTGGCCGTGCTATCCTGTGCAGCCATGGGCGCTCCCCCTGGCCCGGGTCTTCCTGTTTTTTTCCAGGAAGCCTGGTCTTGACTGCCTCATAGCCGACATTCCTGAGCACCATCCAGAAAAGGTTTTCAGCAAGGACCGCCTCGGCATTCTCATTATGGCCCATGTTTTTATGGCCGAGCATGATTTCAACTGATCCCAAATCATTTTTTCCGGCCTCAGTTGCAGTTCTTACGCTGACATAAAGCCCCCTGCCACGGGAATCATCTTTTCTAAATACGGTGCGGCAGTCATCCCTGTCATATGGAGCAAATCCAAGCTCTGCAAGATGGCCAACATAATTGCCCAAATCCATAACTTTTCCATTGCTTGCCAAGTCCGATACTCCCATGAATTTAAAAATCTGCGAGAAATTAAAAAGCTTTGCAATTTGACTACTGAACAGTAAAATAAAGAAATAATCAATTTTCCTCTTCGTCGTAAAGGTCATCAATGCTTTCTTCCTGCACGTCGCCACTCTCATCCTCGAAATTATCATCTGTTGCAGGAGTTGCTTCCTTGGCGGATGCTCCTGGGGCAGAAGCCGACGCCTTCCCAACCACTTCCATGCTTCCAAACTTGCCTGTTGAAAGCTGTGGCTCGCCCTGCCATTCGCCGACATAGCCATTCTTGATCTGGATCTTGTCGCCAACATTGACCTTGTCTATGTCATCGTTCCACAAAGTCAGGGTCATCTCGCCTGATTCATCCTTGACTTTTGCATTGGCAACCCTGCCAGAATTGCCAAACTTGTTGAAAGTCCGGACATCGCCCTTTTCAATAACGTCGACGACCACATCTACTTTTCCCTGCCTAACCTGTAAGTCTTTGAGTGCCATGATGCCTGAAAACCCAAGTTAATTTATAAATCTTATGCAGAAAGTTTAAATATAACATGCATTTTCACAGGACTATGGTAAATTTCAAAGTTGATTATTGGTATTGGCGCTAGAACTTCTCATTGTTAGCTTTTGCCATGAATTCCCGATGTTTTTGATGGCTTGATACATTGCCGTCCTGGATTCTTGGCCAACAATTTTTCATTTTTCACAGGATATACAAAAACAACGGAGGAATGATTAAGATGATGACATTTAAGGGAGACACAGAGCTGAGGGGCATTGTAGCGGAGCTGCTTAAGTCAAATGGTATACCGGGCCATCGCGCAGGCATCAATGAGCATATCCATGATACTGGATATCCAGGGCTCGTTATTCCGGAATTGCATGTAAGCATCCATGACTTGCATGACCATAATCTGGAAGCCAAGATGGCAGGCCTGATGCAGGACATCGGGCTTGAAATGACACATTTTGAGCCTTCGACGAGAGATTATTACGAGGGATTGGAAGACAATCCAGGACAGGCAATTTCAGAGATGGGGGGCAAGGATGGCAGGGTCTATCTGAGAGTCATTGTCCATGGCAAGGCCGGAAAGAATGTGCTTCAAAAGATCAGGGCACACATGGCAGAGAGCCAAGGTAATGGAAAGGTTCCCGAAACCGAGACGAATTTTGGCCTCTATTCCATACATGGATCGGGATTCTTAGCATACAACAGGGACAAAAACGGGGCTCTGGATTTGGTGGTTAGCGCCTATGAACGAGAGATGCGGCATGCTGTTGAAGGGATTCGCAAGGTCACCAGAAATTTTGTTGTCCGCAGGGCTGATAACAATGATTTATACCAGCTGGTCATGAAAATGGCGAATGTTTATGATGGCAGCTCCCCAACAAGCCGATCTAATGCCCCTTCAGGAGCTTTCATGTAGGTAAATTATTTAAATGTGGAATGGGTTGAAGCAGCATGACAGACAAGCATGAAAAGTTCATCGTCACGCCCTGGGAAGTCAGGGGGGAAATTGACTACGGCAAGCTTGTGAAGGAGTTTGGAACAGAAGCCATAGATGAAAAACTACTGGCAAGGATAAAAAAACATACAGGGGAATTGCACCATTTCCTGAGAAGAAAGCTTTTTTTCAGCCATCGTGACATGAATTGGCTCTTGGATGAGTATGACAAAGGCAACAAGTTTTTCCTCTATACAGGAAGGGGGCCATCCGGCAACACACATATTGGCCATTTAATCCCGTGGATGTTCACCAAGTGGCTGCAGGACAAATTCCATGCTGAGCTGTATTTCCAGCTGACGGATGATGAGAAATTCTTGTTTAAGCAGGGGCTTGAGCTGGACGACGCAAACAAGCTTGGTTATGAGAACGCATTAGACATTATTGCATTAGGATTTGACCCTAAGAAAACTTTCATATTTTCAGACATTGATTATGCAAAAACACTTTACCGCGAAGCGATAAAAGTTGCAAAGAAGCTGACTTTTTCAACAACAAAGGCAGTGTTCGGCTTCCAGAACGAAACAAATGTGGGGCAAATATTTTTCACATCCATGCAGAGTGTGCCGGCATTCCTGCCCTCAATCAGGGCCGGGAAGAACATACCATGCCTTATCCCGCATGCCATTGACCAAGACCCTCATTTCAGGATCAGCAGGGACATATTGCCAAGAATGGGGTATTACAAGCCAGCATCCATACACTGCAAATTCCTGCCAGGCCTGACAGCAGACTCGAAAATGTCAGCTTCTGAGGAGAACACAACAATCTATACAACAGATGACGAAGCAACTGTCAAGAAAAAAATCAACAAGTATGCGTTTTCAGGCGGGCAGCCAACGATTGAGGAACACAGGAAGAAAGGCGGCAACCCTGAGATAGATATCCCCTACCAATGGCTCAGCTATCTTGAGGAGGATGACGGGAAGCTGAAGCAGATCCATGATGATTACAAAAGCGGCAAAATGCTTACAGGGGAAATCAAGCAGATTGCGATAGACAAGATAAACTCATTCCTGAAGGAACACCAGAGAAAGAGAGAACTGGCAAGAAAGCAGCTTGACCGGTTCATACTGCGAGACTGAAAGAATTTGTCCAACTATTCGTGTTTTAAGATTTGCGCCCCACTGAAAAGAAAAGTTTATATCTGAATAGTGTGTAATGACAAAATAATTGAAAAGAGGTGGTATTTTGCCAATTGACGTTGCACCATTGCCGGCAAGCTTCATGCTGATGAGCATGGTTGGCTATCTTGGGTCTGTGCTCCTTGTTTTCCCAATCTCGCACAGCTTCGGGTTTGCATTTGCTCTTGTTTTCATAATGATGTTCATCGCAAGCGTCATATCCATGACTTATGCCCCTGAAAAAGAGTCGCTGATTCTTGACAGCATGAGGAAGCACTACAAAAGAAAATAATTTCTTTGAGTTTTCACTACTTTTCAATGCTAAACATGGCAAAGATTTAAAAAGCGAAGTTTCTTGGCCATATGCATGCGAAATCCCAAAGTCCCAAATCTAAGGTCAGGGCTGCCCCCTGAACAGCAGGAAATATGGGATAGGATGGCTATTGAGAAAAGCCCTGTAAGGGGATTCATAGCCACACGCTTATTGAAGCCAAAGATTCTTTCCTTATATGATGCCATCTATAACAACACAGAATCTGATGCGGAACACATGGCGTCTTTCGACTCAAGGAATTATGTGTCAACGCATATGTCCCATGGGGATTATGTGCTACAGGGCACGCTAATCCATGATTTGGGGCTTCCAATCCCCAAGATACTCGGAAGGGAACGGCTTCTCGAGAAAATGAAGACATCCCCCTCCCGAAAAGACAGAATTATTGCGCCTGCAATGGGGCATTTTCTCGTTAAATTCCCAAATGAAGAGTCCCACAGAAATATTGCCACCCTGCAAAAATACCTGACGCATCTTCATTTGGACGATGACGACCTTCTCATGTATTCAGCAGGATTGTCCATAAACGGAATCAAGCCCTTTGAAGCAATGCTTATTGCGCCCTCCCTGGCTGCCCAGAGAATATCAGATAAGCATGGGCTGGGGAAAGACATTGCAGTTGTGCCTACTCTCTCAGTGCCGGAAGTAATCCCTGATTATACCTTCTACGGGGATAAATCCCTAAGGGAAAAGGATGCAGATTCAGCAAGATGGGGCTTAATTTTTGACCACGCAAAGTCCGGCTTCAAGGGGGATTTGACAACATATTACGGCGCCCCGATTAGCATGAAAAAATTGCTTTCTGAATATCCAGGGGCAACCGACAAGGAACTGAGAAATTTAAGAGGCATGGTCCAGGAGATGGCTTGGGGCAGGGTAATGGGCAATTTTCCGCTTCAAAGCACAAACATCTTGGCTTACGCACTGCTGGATTTAATCTTCAAAGGCAGCCAGGCACAGCATTATGACCACTTGTTTTCCCTTCTCCCTGAATCAAGCAGTGATAAATTTGACACAGGCCAGGTTCACAGTGAAATTCTTTCAGGCAGGCATGATATCCCGAAGCAGGAGATATACAGGGCAATTGCAAATGTACTTCAAACAGCAAAAGAATATCACATCCCCCTGGCCAAAAATATCGAAGGGCAGACAGCAGAAACTATTGCTGAGAGGGCACTAAAACTTTTCAACCAATCCAAAAAAAGAGTCATATTCAATGAAAATGGGATATTGGTGCCGGGGCAGACGCATGACGGGACCGAGGCTGCATTTTTAATGTATGCAAGTGTGGCCAACCAAATTATAAATTACCATAAAATGAAACCTTCCAGAACGTGAGCTGATCAAAATGACCGGGATAATAGCCTCAAAGCCAGATAACCAAATTAACATTGCAATAGTTGGCTCAGGGGCGCTGGGCCAGGCGCTTGCCAGTGTATATCTGGACAAAGAAAGGGCGATTCCTGGGCGGAATCTTGAGTATAAAGTCACACTATTGAACTTTTATCCTAGCCCCTCTCGGGTGCTCAAGGAAGTTCAAGATGGCAAATATGATTTTAGGGAATTGCACGCACACTCAGCGTATGACCACTTAGCCAAGGGGGTATATTACGACACTGGAAAACGCGAGGCAGGAGAAGGAACTTTAGTAATCGCTGCCCCTGAGGTTACTGGAAGCCTGGATGATTCTATACAATTGGCGCTTCACGAGGCAGATGTGGTGCCACTAGCAGTTACCTCAGACGCAGTTAGGCCTGTCCTACAAAAATTGGTGCCATATTTGAAGCCCGGCGTTCCGGTTGTCAATTACGCAAAAGGCTGGGAGATGAATGACCAAGGGAGTAAAATAACAATCACAGACCCATATCACATTATGAGGGAAGAACTCGCTGGCTTGGGCATACCTAAATTTTATCATTCTGGTTATATGATGTACACCAATCTCCTGAATGGCCAACTGACATTGTCCATGCTTTGGACAGGGATGGGAAGCGATGTGAAAGCAGGTGAAAAATCCAGGCACGAATGGCTTAAGTATCTTAGCCATGTTTTAAGCAGGGAAGATTATGGCGTAATCCCGGCGGGTTCGAAAGGTCTGAGAACCGTGCTTCTTTCCGGATTAATCAAACCAACAATTGCGTTATCGACAGGCTACTTGGCAGGAGTAGAAAAAAATGGCAGGCGAATCTACGAAAGCGAAGGCGCAAAAGGAGCCTTAATCAATGCATACTTGGACAGCCTGCACCACTTCATTGCAAAGTTTGGCGGCAATCCAAAATTCATATTCGACCCAAAATTCCAGGCAATAGGTGATGACATCAGGTATACAGCACAGGGACCTGACAGCGCCAATTACAAAGCAGGGCTTAAAAGAGCCCAGGGAATGCCAGTTGAGGAAATCAAGAACCAGAGCGGAAGAAGCATTGAAGGATTCAATCAGCTGCCCATACTGAAGGCCCTAATCGATATAGAGCCGGAACTTGACACCATGGGCTTGATTCCTGCGACTCATGACATATTTTTCAGGGATGGCATGGATGTAGAAACACTTATCCGCAATTTGCTCCATAACCAGACAGCTTTTTCAGATGGAACAATGCCTCCAAAGAAATCATTCAGCTCTGCAAGAAGCCTGATAGAAAACTGGAACATGGACAGATTCGGAAAAACCGATCCCATCACAATTGAAAAAAAAGTCAGAAAATAATCCTGAAATCACTGTCAGAACTCAAACTTCTTTTGCTCGCTCAGGGCGCTGGGGCTCCCGCCTCCGTGCCAGGTCAGCCTTGGCCGCATTCTCATCGGGTACATCCTTTCATTCACATCATCGAAAATCAGCGCAGACCCCTTGGTCCTTGGAAGATTGTCAAGCTGGAGGGACAGGCCCTCACGCATGTAGCTCTGCATCAAGGCTCCCAGGGCCTCAACGTCAATTTTTGCAGTTATCCTGTGCGCTATCACAACATCGCTTTGAGTCATGACATCTGTGTGGATTTTTCCAGGCTGCTGGCTGGCCAGCACCAATGAGATGCCCGGCTGCCGCCCTTCCCTGAGTATGGTTATCAGCGGGAAAGAGGCAACAGTATCGCCTTCCAAAGGCAGGAATTCATGCGCTTCGTCAACCACAAGCCAGACGAGCGGGACTTTTTGCTTTTCAGGGGCGCTGGAAAAATAGCTTTGGCTGTCTTTCACGTCCTGGAATTCCTCCTCTTTTCTCTGCTTCATGCGCTCCACAAAAAGCTTTTGCGCGACAAGGCCAATGACCAATGCCTTGATTTTCCAGCCTGATGCCATTGTTGCATAGCAGCTGACATCAAGCACAGTCACTTTTCCGCCAATGGCAAGATCCTTGATCTGCGTCCCCTTTTCATCAAAAACCCCCCATGATTCAGCAGAAATGAAACGGTTTACAGCGGCCTCCTTAACTTCCCTGTTTGCTGTATCATCCTTCTCGATTTCGGCCTTAATGTCCTCCATTGTATATTCCAAATTTTTTTCGCGGAGGCTGGTGATGGCTTTTTCTATAACTACACCTATCGGCTCGGTCAGCTTTATTTCAAAAGTGGTGCACCAGTCATCCGGGTCCAGCTCCTTGGGCCTGATAGCGAAAGGAAAATCAGTCGGGATGCCCTCTTCCTTATATTGCCTGTAGTATCCCACTGGCGTAAATATCTGGACATTCATCCCCATTGGCTTTAGTTTCCATTCATCCAGAAGCGGCTTTTCCTTTTGGTTGGGGTATCGCATGGTCCAATAAACGCCCATGGTGTCAAGCATGATAATACTGAGGTTCTTGTTCACCTCAGGCGGCAGCCTGGCCATTTCTTCAGCAATTATCCCCATTGTATATGACTTTCCGCCCCCTCGCTTGCCGCAGACAAAAACAACATGGCTCCTTGCCACATCAAGATATATACTGTTGGAAAGCGAGGTGGTCTGCCCCATTTTGACATAGTGCTTCCCCAGGAAAACTGCACCCTTGTCACCGAATATGTGCCTGTCTTCCTCGCTCCTGCCCAATATGACATCATACATACAGCTTCCTTGTGCGGGATGGTATATATATTTTCCCAATCGACGGCCGCGCCCTGCCCTGCTGAAATGCAGAAAATTTCCGCAAACTTTATTAATGGCACAGTTTATTTACTAGTAAAAAGATAATAACTAGTATCATTTTATAATGGTAAATAAAATGGCCAAATCCAGAAAATCCAAGAAGAATGGAAAGCGCAATTCAACCAGGAATTTCATTTTAGGCCTAATCATACTTTTTTTGGTTGTTGCAATAGTTGTGACGCTAACCAGCGACCTGAATCCGCCTAAGGATGAGGAAGCTGTTGCTGCCACAGTCAACGGAGAAAAAATTTATTCTGAATATCTTGATGCCCAGTACGAAAAGGTGCCTGAGCAGCTCAGGGCAAGCTATACAAAGCAGGTCCTTCTTGACCAGATAATTGACAGGGTCCTTGTATTCCAGGAGGCTGCCAAGGCAGGCATTTCTGTGACTGAGGATGAAATCCAGGCTGTTATTGATGAGATTTCCAGGGATTTGCCGGAGGGGAAAACCCTTGAAGAAGCCCTGACAGAAGACAGCCTCGCCCTTGATGATGTCAAGGTTGAAATCCAGCAGCAGCTCCTGCTGTCCAAATTCCTCGAGGAGAAAGTTTTCCTGAATATCGGGATTACAGCCCAGGAAATCGATAATTTTGCCAAGGAGTCCTTTGAGGGCATTGAGCTTACAAATGAAACAAGGCAGCAGATTGAAAGGTTCCTGCTTCTACAGAAGCAGAAGGATGCATATTCCAGGTTTATCAACCAGACCAGGGCAAGCTCTGAGATTGTCATTTTAATTGGCGGAGAAGCAGAAACTGAGACAGCAGCTGCGGAAACCTCAGAGACCGCACCAGCACAGGAAGACGAAGAAACTGCTCCTGAGGAAGAAGAGGCCGCTGCCGCATCCACAGAAGGGCAGGAAACGCCAGGCTCAGCTGAAGAAGCCACTGAAGCGTCTGCTGTGCCAATAAGCCTGGCAGACTGCCTGAAGGAGAAAAAAGCCATTCTTTATGGCTCAGAAAAATGCACATTCACAACAGAGCAAATTGCATTGTTCGGGGAGGAGGCAGGCAAAATCAATTTCTTTGAGTGCAATGATGCCGATGGCTACATAAGCGGGGAATGCGCTGCCCTTGGCATTGACCTTTATCCAACCTGGTCAATCGACGGCAAATCATATAAGGGAATGCAGACACTGGAGCAGCTCAAGGCATTATCCGACTGCTAGGCCATCTTGTTATATTCTTGCATTACATTCTTATTTTGGCCCTTTTTATTGGATAGCATTATTTTGTCCAGCCATCTGAAAGAAATGAAGAATTAAAAAAATTATAAAAAAAATAAAATTATAAGTTTACTCAAGGTCACTCAGTGTCATAAGCTCAATCTTTGTTTCCTGTGGCCTTACAGCATTTTCCATGCCAATCAGGAAGCTGACATTCAGCCTCTCCGCAATCAGCACAAGCTGCTTGTCTATAGAGCCATCAAATACAATGGCATAGACGCCTGTGTTAAGGCTTTTGAGCGTTGAGCTTAACTCAGTGAAAGGCACCTTGCCCAAAATATTGAGCTTTTCGTCCAGGATATATGCTCCTCTTGTGCCAATCAGGTCCTCAGACATTTCCTTGAGTGTTTTTTTGGCATCCGGGTGCATTTTCTGGGGCTTTCGCTGGGCTGCGTATTGCGGCGGCGGGCCTGCCGGCCTGGCTGAAACACCCTGCCTCATCATCGGTCCCCGCCTGTCCCTGTTGTCCCTTAGGTTGCCTCTCCTGAAGCCCTGGTCCTGCGAGTCACGGCTTTGGTTGGCCTGCTGCATAATCCTTGGCTGTTCCTTTGCCAGCTCCATCTTAATCTGTTCAACAGCAATCCTGCTCCTCAATGCCTTGTGAATTTCCTTCTTTGTGATTTCCTCAACTTCCTTGCCATCCATGGCCTTTGTGACAAAGTCTATTTCAGCAACAGTGACCAGTTCCTTTAGGATAAGGTCCCCGCCCCTGTCACCATCAACAAAAGCTGTGATAGTTTTCTTGGAGCTCAGCTCAATTATGGTCTCGGGAATGCTGGTGCCATTGATAGCAATCACATTCTTGAACCCATGCTTGAGCAGGTTAAGGACATCTGCCCTGCCTTCAACCACAATTATCTCGTCAGAATCATCGACCATTGGGCCCGCCGGGAGCCTGTCCTTGCCATATTCCGTGGCTTCCATAACCCTGACCGAATATGAAACTTCATCAGCCAATTCCTGCGAATCAGGCAATGATGTATCCATCAGGTTTTTCAGAAGCTCTTTTGCCCTGTCTATGACAAATTTTCTCTTGCTTACCCTGACATCCTCAATTTTGTCAACCTTTATCTTGGCATTGCAGGGGCCAATGCGCTGGATAATTTCCAGGGCTGCAGCCACAATTGCTGTTTCTGCCTTGTCAAGGCTTGAAGGGATGATTATTGCTCCCTGTGTTTTCCCCCCTCTTGTGTCTGAGTTAACCTCAATCCTCCCAATCCTGCCGCTCCTTTGCAGCTCCCTTAATTCAAGGTCTGCCCCAAGAAGCCCTTCGGTTTGCCCGAAGATTGCACCGATGACATCTGGCTTGTCGACGATGCCTTCAATTTCTATTGTAGAGTGCACTATATATTTTGCTGATACCGGGCTTATTTTTCCCATTGCTATAACCTCCGCTTCGCGTTGTTACTTCGCAATTCTGTAAATCATATAAAGAAGAAGCACACATCTAACTCTATCAGCTTCATACCCAATGAGCATGATGAACTAATGAACATGTGATGCCTCCTCAAGAACAAGCTAACATAATAATCCTAACCTGTGATTATTTTTAATATCCTTTACTCATTTCTCCCATATTGAATAAGTGAATGGTAATGATACGACCTGTTAGCTTGTCTTATATGTTATTTTATTATTTGCGAATATGAAAATAATGTGTTGCCCTTCACTAACTCCCGGGTTCATCGCTTGACTTTGTCGTGAGCTCCCACGAGTACTCTCGTGTCGGGCTGTGGTGTGTAAGAGTGTCTTAATTTCACAGCATCCGCGTCGCGCGGAGCTCATTAAGGACCCATTTACACACTGCGTAATGGGATTTTACAAGGAACAGTTATATAAAAAGCTTTGCCAAAGAGCAAGAATCTCCCTCTATGGCAGCATCGAAGTTACGAATTCCGCTCTCTTTTTATATGTGGCTCACATTATGGACAATATAATGCCAAACAAGGCAAAAGAAAAATTCAAGACCTACGGCAAGAGCTGGCCTCAGCTCGCACGGAAGGTAGGGAGACGTTGCTTCGCAAGTCTCCCGAACTGCGTTACAGAACGGAGTCATGGGATTGACCGAAGGTTAATCCCATCATACTAGTGCCGTGCCAAGCGAGGCTCCAGTTGCTGGCCTCAGCTCGCACGGAAGGTAGGGAGACGTTGCTTCGCAAGTCTCCCGAACTGCAGCAATTAAGTGCTAAAATTCCAGGCACGGTGTGACACTATGCCAAACAAAGCAAAAGAAAAGTTCAAGACTTACGGCAATGTATTCGACAATTTCACAGTCACCACACTGCAAAAGCTCATAGACCAGGGGCATTTTCTTGGGCTGGCAAGCCCCCTTTCAATAGGAAAAGAGGCCAATATCTTCTCAGGCAAAACTGCCAAAGGCTTTGTGGCTGTGAAGATTTATCGCCTGGAAAGCTGCGACTTCAACAGGATGTATGACTACCTGAAATTCGATGTCCGCTACCCTTCCATAAAAAGGGGAAAAAGAAACATCGTTTTTGCCTGGACCCAGCGGGAATACAGGAATACCCTTTTGGCAAGGGAGGGCGGAGTCAGCGTGCCAAAGCCTATTACACGGATGAACAATGTAATGGTTGAGGAGCTGATCGGCGATGCAGAGTCGGGCCATGCAGCAATGAAGCTTAAGCAGCTTATCCCTGCTGACCCGGAGGAATTTTTTGGGCATGTGCTTGCAAACATGAAAAAACTCCATGACGCAGGGATTGTGCACGGCGATCTGAGCGAATACAACATACTTAGCGTGGATGAATATCCTGTTTTCATTGATTTTTCCCAGGGAATTTCCATGAACAGCCCCAATGCAATGGAACTGCTGGAGCGGGACGTGAGGAACATAGCAAAATACTTTTCCAAGCTTGGCGCAAACGTCGATGAGAAAAAAATGCTCGGGAAAATTACAGGGAAGACGGGGTAATACCGACGACCTTGGCGAAACTGCAAAAGCAATAAGCAGCCAATCGAAGGATATTTGCACATTTAACAGACAAGTTTAAAAACAACATTTTTTCCCAGATGACTATGACAGAGTATTCTTACGAACTGAAAATACCGAAGGAAAGGGTCGCGGTGCTAATAGGCAAGAATGGCGAGATAAAAAAATACCTTGAAGAGCAGACAAAGACCCGCATACAGGTGGATTCAGCTGAAGGCGATGTGTTTGTTTATGGCGAGGATGCCCTCTCTCTTTTTACCCTGCGCGAAATTATTCGCGCAATTGGAAGGGGCTTTAACCCGGACATAGCAACTCTGCTCCTGCATTCGGATTATGGGCTTGAAATCCTCGACCTGCAAGAGTATGCGTCGGGCAGAAACCATTTTCTCAGGCTTAAAGGCAGGGTCATCGGCTCAGAGGGCAAATCCAGGCGGACAATTGAGGAGCTGACAGAAACATATATATCTGTCTATGGAAAAACCATCAGCATAATCGGCCCTGTTGAGAATTTGGCCCTTGCGAGGCGCGCTGTGGATTCGCTTTTGGAGGGCAGCCCGCACGCAAACGTCTATAAGTGGCTTGAGGGCAAAAGAAGGGACTTAAAGCACAGCGACATGATGATGCAGGCACAAAAGAGGGAAACACCAAATGGCGAGCAAAAGTAATGCAACTGACACAGGACAGTCCACTGCCGACATAGCACAGGAAATGGCTTCAAAAAGGCGCGAGATTTCCATTTCTGAGTTCTTTGCAAAAAACCGCCATCTCCTTGGATTTGACAACAAAAGGAAGGCGCTCCTGACAACAGTCAAGGAAGCAGTTGACAACAGCCTGGACGCCTGCGAGGAGGCGGGAATATTGCCTGAAATTTCCGTGGAAATCATTGAGATTAGCGAAGACCATTTCAGGATAATTGTTGAGGACAATGGGCCCGGGATTGTAAAAAAACAGATCCCCCATGTTTTTGCAAAGCTGCTTTATGGAAGCAAATTCCACAAGCTTTCCCAGAGCAGGGGCCAGCAGGGAATCGGAATCTCAGCAGCAGTTATGTATGCACAGCTGACCACGGGAAGGCCTGCAAAAATCACATCCCGCATCGGGCCCAAAACTGATGCCCATTATTATGAGCTGCACATAGACACCCAAAAAAATGAGCCCAAGATATTGCAGGAATCCGTGGTTGAGTGGGCAAGCGAGCACGGGGTCAAGGTCGAGCTTGACATCGAGGCAAGCTATCAAAAAGGCGACCAAAGCGTTGACCAGTACATGAAGGAAACTGCAATTGTAAATCCGCATGTCACCCTAATCTATACCAATCCAAAAGCAGAGCAAGTGATATTCACTCGTGTAACAGATGCGCTTCCTGACAAGCCCAAGGAAATCAAACCGCACCCTTACGGAGTTGAGCTCGGGATTCTCATGCAAATGCTGAAAAATACAGAGACACGCACACTCCAGGCTTTCCTGACCAGCGAATTCTCCAGGGTTGGCCCAAACACTGCAAAGGAAATCTGCCAGAATTCCAGCCTTATGCCAAACAACAAGCCCCGGGATATGGGCAGGGAGCAGGTGGAGCATCTTATCAACGGCATAAAGAAAACCAAAATCATCGCACCTCCCACTGACTGCATTTCGCCAATCGGCTCAGAGCTTTTGGAAAGAGGCCTGAAAAAAGAGATTAACGCTGAATTTTTTGCAGCAGTAACGCGGCCACCATCAGTATACAGGGGGAACCCATTCACGGTGGAAGTTGGCATTGCATATGGCGGTGCACAGGGCGCGGACCAGCCAGCCAATGTCCTAAGATTTGCCAACAGGGTGCCGCTGCTTTACGAGCAGGGGGCGTGCTCAATAACAAAATCCATAATGCAGACAATGTGGAGGTCATATGGCCTGAACCAAAGCCAGGGCGCCCTGCCAGTCGGGCCGATCACAATCGCAGTCCATATTGCTTCAGTCTGGGTGCCATTCACATCGGAAAGCAAGGAGGCTGTGGCGCATTACCCTGAAATCATCAAGGAAGTCAAGCTGGCGCTTCAGGAGGTCGGCAGGAAACTGTCAGGCTATGTATCAAAGAAAAGGAGAGTCGGCGATGAGCTGAAAAAGAGAAGCTACATCGAGAAATACATCCCGCATGTCGCCCAGGCGCTCAAGGAAATTCTCGCACTAAAGGACTTCGAGGAAAGAAAAGTTGAATCAATGCTCAAGGAGATGCTGGAAAAGCACAGGGGCAAGATTGAGGAAGTTGCAGAAGAAAACCTTGAGTATGATGAAGAATTCGCAAGCATAGGAAAAGGAAAGAAAACAGATGAAATGGACGAGGCTGAAGAAAATGAGTAAGGGCAAGCAGGCTGACCAAAAAGTGCTCAAGGAAATTGATGGAGTGGCCACTGATGTATACAGGAAAATCCTTGACAAGATGCAGCCGCAGCTGTCCATGCCGCTTCGCAGCCTCCAGAATGTCACATATGACCCTAAATTGGGCTACTTTGAGCTTTTGGGGAAATTCAAGGAAAGGACCCTCACAGCATCCACAGTCAAGACCTTTGCCCAGACACTGAAGATGATGGCGCTTTCAAAGGAGCTTGTCAGGACTGATGATATTGCGACTAAAAGAGAAGCGTATTATGTTTCAAAGAACTGGGGCGATGCAAGGTTCAATGAGCAGCCCGAATCTGACATGGTCATGGATGACATTGAATCAATGCTGATGGTCAACAGGGAGCAAATTGGATTTATTCCGGAAGAAAAGGGAGGCGATGTGTCAGGAAAGCTTGTTGTGATTGATGTTGACCCTGAAACAGGCAAGGAGATTGAGATTGACTGCACCAAATTTGGCTCAGGGGCTTATTCAGTGCCGAGCAGCGTCGAGCATCTCCAGTTTGACACAGATGCAGAATTTATACTGGCTATTGAAACAGCAGGTATGTACCAGAGGCTTGTGAAGCACGCTTACTGGAAAAAGGCAAAGTGCATACTTGTCTCCCTCGGAGGCGTTCCAACAAGGGCATGCAGAAGATTCCTCAGGAGGCTGAGCGACGAGAAAAAAATACCCGTTTATGGCTTCACTGACTGCGATCCCTATGGGATTGCAAATATCTACAGGACATTGAAAGTGGGGAGCGGAAATTCAGCACACATCAACAAGTATTTTTGCGTCCCAAAAGCCAAATTCCTCGGGGTCACGCCCCAGGATATCATTGACTACAAGCTGCCAACGCATCCCCTAAAGGATATTGATATCAAAAGGACACAGGATGCTTTCAAGAACGACCCTTTTATCAAGCATTACCCGGAATGGCAGAAGGCCCTGAAGCTTCTCATTACCATGAAGAAAAGGGCAGAGCAGCAGGCGCTTGCAGCACAAGGCCTTAATTTTGTCATAAGCAATTACCTGCCTGAAAAACTTGAGCATCCTGAGAAATTCCTGCCTTGATGAAAGTCAGGTGCCGATAGCTGCGCAGGCATCCATAATCATTTTTTCTTGGAAACTGTTTTAGTTTTTTTCCTCACAGGCTTTTCAGGAATCTCTTTTTTTGCATTTTCCTGCATGGCTGCCTTTTTGGGCTCTTCCTGGAAAATTTCTTCCTCCACTATTTTAATCTCTTCCACAACCTCATCATACTCCCTCTCAACAGCCTCTTCAATAACCGCGACCTCCTTAACAGAAACTTCCTCCACTTTCCTGAGGTCAGCTTCCAGCTCCCTGATTTCCTTAATGAAGAAGACCTTTATCGGATGCCTGAATATATATGCCATTCCAGATAACCCAACCAGCGTCAATATAATCACTGTCGATGGATTGAATTCCTTGGTTAATTCGACGCCGAAATAGTTCAGCAGAAACAGGTGGGGAATGAAACCAATAATTGAATACAGAACATAATCCCTAAACTTAATCGGTGTTATGCCAGCTGCCATTGACACGGCGTCATTGGGGAAAATCACCGGGACCATCCTTGTTATCACAATCGAAATTTTCCCCCTTTTTTTGAAAAAGGCATCAAAATGCTGCAGCTCTTTCCTGTGAACAATCTTCTCGACAAATGGCCTTCCGTATTTCCGGCTCACAAGAAAAACCAAAATGCTGCCAATCATGGTGCCGATTATTGAATAGACAGTTCCGACAAAAGTGCCAAAAAGATATCCTCCTGCAATTGTAAATACCGCGCCCGGCACAAAGAATATTATCACCTGCAGGAACTGGAAGAAAATAAAGACCAATGGGCCAAAAATTCCAAAGCCCTCTATAAAAGTTCGGATTTCGTCGGGATTGGTGTACATCTGCACAAGCGGCTGCCAATAATAGAATGCAAGCAAGCCCAAAGTGGCAATCCCAATCAAATAGCCAAACAGCACTGCATGGTTCTTCAGATTGCGCTTGGAGTGGAACATAGCCCAGAAATTCGCTTCCAATTATATAAATTTACTGCAGGATGGCTGAAAATGCAAGAAAGCCCTGCTCACGCTTCACTTATTCCTGAGCCAGTCTATGTGCTCTTTTTCCAGCCCGAGAAATTCTGCTATTTCCTGGGACCGCTGCTTATTTTTCCTGAATATGTGCTGAAGATAGGGGATTGTGCTCTGTACGGCAACCCTGGTGGAAGTGTGGGTCTTTTCAGCAATCTTCCCTGCTATTTCCTTTCTTTTCAGGTAGCGCTGGTTTGCCATCCATATCTTCAACAGCTTTGTAGTTGGCTTGTAGGCAACAAACTGGTGGTACTTTTCCTTTTTTGAAAGCGCGATTCCTGCTGTGATAAGCTCGTTAACATAAACAAGGAACCTCCAATGCTGCCATTTCCTGATCCTGCCCCTGAAAACATCTGCCCTGGACATCATGTCATATGCCTTTGCAAGGTCCTCAGGCTTTGTATACTCTTTTGGCAGGTTTTCATCCAGCCACAGCATGCACTGGTCAAGGTCTTCGTTGACATTTTCGAATGCATTCCTGGCAACATTGACATCCGTTGATTTCATAACCCTCAGCAAAGCATTGATTATTGTATCCTGCCTGTTCCTCTCACCCAGCACTTCCGGCTCCTTAACTTCATTGGAAAACCCAGCCAGGGTTTGCAGGTCATTGATTGCTGCGCGGGCATCCCCTGATGCCATTCTCGCCAGCGCCTTAATGTTTTCTTCAGAAATGCCTATGCCCTCGGATTTTGCTATTGGCCTGATGATGTTCTGTATCGATGCAGCCTGCAATGCATGGAACTCGACGTCAATGCATTTTGCCCTTAATGGCCTAAATTTCTGGTTATATGCATCATTTGTTGTCAGGAATATCGGATATGTTGTTTTATCAATCAGCTTGGCCAGGGCTGGAATGCCGCCCCTGTCCTGGGTCCCGGAAAGGCCGTCAATCTCGTCAACCAGTATCAGCTTGGTTTTGGCAAAAAGCGAAAGCTGCTCCACAGCTGCCCCAACAATGCTGTTGATTGAGGCTTCATTCCTGAAATCAGAGGCATTCACTTCCACAACCTCGCAGTCAAGCTCAGATGCGACTGCATAGACGCTTGCTGTCTTGCCGGTTCCAGTCGGCCCGTGCAGAAGAATTGCCTTTTTCTTCTGCTTCTTGTAATCCTGGAGGAATTTCTTAATCTCAGACATGGCCTTTTCCTGGCCGAGAATGTCAGCTGATTTTGCAGGCGCATATTTGCGGAACCACGGAAGATGGGAAGATTTATCCTTATCCATACTTGCGTTGCCAAATCATAGTAGAATAAAAAGCTTATGCCGGCTGCCTGGCCATGTAATGTGTTCTCTTCTTCCCATCCAGCCTTTCAATGGCGTACCTCAGCATTGTCCTTGGCATTTTCCTGCAATGTTTATCCAAGAAATTCAGAAGCGCTTTTTCGTCCCTTTTCCCTATCTCCCTCAGCATCCAGCCAACAGCCTTGTGGATTAGGTCATGCCTGTCATTCAGGAGCATTTTTGCAATTCTTAATGAATGGTCAAATTTGCCTTTTGAAATGAACCAGAAAGTCGCAAGAACTGCAATCCTTCTCTCCCATAGATTCTGCGACTCAGCAAATCTGTATAATGTTGCCTTGTCCTTGTCAAAAAAATAATTGCCCAGAATCCTTGGCGCGCTTAAGTCAACAAGGTCCCAGTTGTTTATTCCCTTTCTGTTCCTGAGATAGAATTCAGCTATGCTTTTCTTTTCCTTTACATCTTTGGATTTCTGATATCTCAAAACAAGAATGAGCAGGCCAGTGAGCCTGTGCTCATGATACTTGCTCTCCAGCAATTTTTTGATGCCAGAATAAGGCAGATCATGGTATTTTTTTGCAATTGCACGCTGCTCTGGCACTGTCAGCCCAAGGAAAACATCTCCTTCGCCATACTGGCCTTTTCCTGTCTTGAAGAACCAGGAAGAAGCCTTTGCTCTTTCCTTGCTTGCCAAGGCGAGCATTTCCTTTTTTATTGAAGACATCTTGTTCAATTGCTCTCAGTGTATTTCTTGAAATTATTCAGGATGGCCTGCCAGCCTTTTCTCTGCAATTCAACTGAGTTCTCAGTTTCAGCGTCAAATGTCACGACAACCATTGTCTTGGCGCCGCTTTTTGAAAAAATAACCTTTACCTTCCTGGCATCGCCGAGTGAATATTCAATGAGCTCATGCTGCCTTACTTCCTCATACATGCCGCTGAAGTCAAACCCGGCGCTGCCATCTTTTGCCTCCATGCGGTAACTGAATTTTCCGCCTTTCCTAAGGTCATTCACTGCTTTTGGCGTATGCCATCCATCTGATGCATTGTTCCAGTGAATGACATGCTCAGGGGCAGTGTAGAATTTCCATGCTTTTTCAATCGGCGCATTGATAACCACATCAACTGTTATTTTCTCTTGGGGAATCATGAGCCTTGCTATACTTCCTGATATATAAAACTTGGTCAATTGGCGCTGCCCTGCTATCGCACAGCCGTGATTGCAGGCTGGGCTTTTTTGCCTTAACCTTTAAATACCCTATCCATTCTCTTTTACGCTATGGAACTGCCGGAAAGATATGAACCAAAAACCAGCGAGCCAAAATGGCAGAAATTTTGGGAAGACGAAGGCATTTACAAGTTTGACCCACATTCCAAGGCAGAAATATTCTCTGTAGACACCCCTCCCCCAACTGTATCTGGCAAGATGCACATTGGCCATTCATTCTCATATTCGCAGCAGGATTTCATAATCAGGTTCAAGCGGATGCAGGGCCGTAACATATTTTACCCGTTTGGCACGGATGACAACGGGCTTGCCACGGAACGGCTGATTGAGAAAACCAAGAAAGTCAGGAGCAAGGCAATGGAAAGGAAGGAATTCGTAAGGCTTTGCCTGGAAACCCTTGAGGAAATCCGGCCGGAATATGTCTCGGACTGGAAGAAACTTGGCATCTCATGCGATTTCAGCCTTTTTTACACCACAATAAACGAGCACTGCCAGCGAATAAGCCAGAAATCCTTCCTGGACCTCTACAAAATGGGAAGGATTGAGAGAAAAAAATCACCAATCATGTTTTGCCCAACATGCCAGACAGCCATTGCACAGGTTGAACTAAAGGACGCTGAAAGGGAATCGCATTTGGTTTACATAAAGGTTGATGTTGACGGCACAAGCGAGCACTTGGTATTTGCAACAACAAGGCCAGAGCTGATTTATGGATGCGTTGGGATTTCCGTGCATCCCGATGACAAAAGGTACAAGCATTTGATAGGCAAAAAAGTCAGGATGCCCATAACCGGGAAGGAAGTTGAGCTTATCCCTGATGAATTTACTGATATGGAATACGGCTCCGGAGTTGTTTATTACTGCACATATGGCGGCGTTGAGTGCATAGACTGGATGGAAAGGCATCCGCAAATCAAGGCAATAGATGTAATGGGCCTTGACGGAAAGTTCAATGACAATTCAGGCAAGTTCAAGGGAATGAAGAGCGAGGAAGCGCGGAAACTGGTTATTGAAGAGCTTGAGAAGGAGGGCGCGCTTGCCAAGCTGGAAAAAATAAGGCACATTGTGAATACACACGAGAGATGCGATACTGACATCGAGTACATTGCAACAGAGCAATGGTACATAAGGTACCTTGACCTTAAGGATGAATACCTGAAAGCAGGCAAGGAAATCAAATGGCACCCGGATTTCATGAGGACAAGATATGATAATTGGATAAAAGGCCTGAGGTGGGATTGGAACATCTCAAGGCAAAGGTATTATGGCGTCCCATTTCCCCTATGGTACACAAAAGACGGAAAGGTAATACTGGCTGATGAAAAGCAGCTGCCAGTTGACCCTCTGGCTGACAAGCCACTTCACGTTCCAAAAGGAGTCGAGGCCTCTGACCTTATCCCTGAGAAGGACGTGATGGACACCTGGGCAACTTCCTCACTTACCCCGCAAATTGCAATCGAGCTTGTTGAAGACGAATCAGTCAGGAAAAAATTGTTTCCCATGTCATTGAGGCCGCAGGCGCACGACATAATCACTTTTTGGCTATTCAACACGCTTGTCAAAAGCAGATTCCACAATGGTAAAAATCCCTGGCAGAATATTGCAATCAGCGGGTTTGCGCTTGACCCCCATGGAAAGAAGATGAGCAAGAGCAAGGGCAATGTTGTTGAGCCGCAGCTCATGATGGACAAGTATTCAGCTGACGCGCTCAGGTTTTGGGCAGCAGGCTCAAAGCTCGGCGAGGACCTCCCTTTCCTTGAAAAGGACCTTGTAACCGGGCACAAGTTTGTCACAAAGCTGTGGAATGCAAGCAAATTTTCAATGATGCACCTTGCAGGATACGAGCCGAAAATGCCAGGCAGCCTCTATCCAGCTGACAAATGGATTTTATCCACGCTTAACAGGCTAATAGCCAATAACACAGAATGGTTTGACAATTACGAATATGTAAGGACAAAGCTTGACACTGAAAAATTCTTCTGGCAGGTATTTTGCGACAATTACCTCGAAATGGCCAAGGACAGGCTGTATAATCCCGCTGCTTATGATAATGATGAAGTAGAATCGGCCAAATACACCCTCTACACTGTGCTTTATTCAATATTGAGGCTCATGGCACCCATAACCCCCCACATCACCGAGGAGATTTACCAGGCATATTTCAGGAAAAATGAAGGCAAAAAATCAGTCCACCTTTGCGAGTGGCCTGGCTATGAGGAAGGGATGGTTGACCAGGATGCCGAGGCCTATGGAAAAATGGCAGTAGACATAATATCAGCTGTCCGAAAATTCAAGTCTGGGAAGAATATGTCGCTAAAAATCGAGCTGTCGAGACTGGTGATTGAATGCAGTAGGGAAGACATGGAAAAACTGAGGCCATTCATCCCTGACATCAAGGCAACTGGAAAGATCAAGGAAGTCATTTCCGGGAAAGGCAGCGAAACTCTCAATGAGAAAGTCAAGATTTCCATAGAAGCCTGAAAATGGGCATTCTTCAGGATGATGATTTTTTGTCCAGGGCAATTTCCATAGTGCAGAATAATTTCAGATTTTTTTCACTTTTACACCATCCTTGGTGTCATCAACCTGCCAGCCCTTTTTCCTTATTTCGTCCCTCAGCTTGTCAGACATTGCAAAATCCCTATTCTTCCTTGCTTCCTGCCTTTTATTAACAAGGGCCATAATCTCATCAGGAATTTTTTCTTCAGCAAACTCCAGAAGGCCAAGGACTTTGTCCAGTTTTTTCATGAACCCCAGAATCTCTTTCGCATTTTCGGCTGAAAGCGTGCCATCCGCCATCAGCTTGTTTATCTCGCGCATAAAATCAAATACGGAAGCCAGGGCTGAACTGATGTTGAGGTCATCATCCATGCTTGCCCCGAACTGCTTTTTGCAGGCTTCCAAATGACTGGAAATGTCAGTGTGGCTTCCATTGGCCTCTTTAAGCTTGGATATAAACTCCTTTAGCCTGGCAATTGTCTCTTCTGCGCCCTGCAAGGCCGTTTCTGTAAAATTCAGTGGTACCTTGTAATGCGCGCTCATCAAAAGATACCGGATTGCCTTGGGGCTGAAGCCTTTTTCCAGCAAATCCCTGAGGGTGAAGAAATTGCCAAGCTTTTTGGACATTTTTTTTCCATTGACCATCAGGTACTCATTGTGGAACCAATAATCAGCAAACTTTCCGCCGGACGCGCCTTCGCTTTGCGCTATTTCATTTTCATGGTGGGGGAAAATTAGGTCTATTCCTCCTGCATGTATATCAAAGTGGCCGCCCAGCAGCCTCATGCTCATTGCGCTGCACTCTATATGCCATCCTGGCCTGCCCCTTCCTATCTCTGTTTCCCAGAAGACATTCCCGTCATCCCTGTCCCATGCCTTCCACAATGCAAAATCATTGGCCTGTTCGCGCTCATACTCATCGCTTTTGACACGGCCGCTTGCGCCCTGCTCCAACTCAGAAATTTTTACCCTGGACAGTTTGCCATAATCTGGAAATTTCCTGACGCTGAAGTAAATGCTGCCATCCTCGCCCCTGTATGCAAATCCCTTCTCCATCAGGGTTTTTATCAGCCTGACCATCTCATCTATATAGTCTGTTGCCTTTGGATACTCATTCGCCCTTTCAATATTCAGCGCATCAATATCCTCGAAAAAAGCAGTGATGTACTTTGCCGTGAAATCTTTCAGGGACATGTTGTGCTTCTGGCTGTCCCTTATTGTTTTGTCGTCTATGTCAGTCAGGTTCATGACCTGGCGGACTTCATAGCCGCTGTATTCAAGCCACCTCCTAAGAATATCACTGCAAATGTATGCCCTATAATTGCCAATGTGCGCAAAGTCATACACTGTCGGGCCGCATGTGTACATCCTGACCTGGCCTTTCTTTATTGCCCTGAAATCTTCTATGCTTCTTGTCAGCGTATTGAAAAGTTTAAACATATTGACCCCTTGGTTATGGCGTTTTTTATATTTTTCCCACATCAGTCCATTGCCAGGCCATCCATGCCAGGCTTTTATCTTTTTTTGCAGATGAAAATGCAATGATCCTTCTGGAATGGGTCCAATTCGCGATATTCAACCACTTCCACCATTCTTGAATCCTCGAGCATCTTCCTTGTCTGCTGGAAAATTTCCCTTGGCCTTTTTGAAATGTCGATGCTCCTGGCCTTGACGCAGAGCAGGGCAAAGCCGTCTTTCTTCAAAAACCAGTCGCAGTTCCTGAGGAAGATCTCAGCCTGGTCGCGCTGGGCAATGTCCTGGTAAAGCCAGTCTGCCTGGGACACGCTGCCGCAGAATGTGGCCGGGCGCGCAGCATCCGCCAATACAGGCGCTATATTCTTCCTGTCCTCTGCAAGGAAGACCAATTCCCTCATCACCCTTGGAGCAAAATCCAGTGCAAATACAAAGCCTGAATTTGTCACGATATCCGAGACATGGGAGACAGTTGTGCCAGTTGAAGCGCCAAGGTACAAAACAACATTGCCTTCTTTCAGGCCAATCTGGCTCGCGCCTTTGAGTATAGCTGCACATAGCTTGCTTTTCCAGGCATCCCATTCCCTGTACTCATCCTTGCCAATCCTGATTATTTTTTCACCGTACACTTTCATGCCCGGAGAAATGCTTTTTGTCAGCAGGATTTTTTTCTTTTCGCCGCCGGACTCGAAAATATTGGGAAACCTTGTTTTCTGGACCATCAGAATTCAACCCCTGTCTTTGCAACTATCTCCTGCTTGAGCGCTGTGGAGGCTTTTTTGCCATGGAAATAATCAATCCTTGCAGCCATTGAAATCTTGTCAGCAATAATCCTTGCAAACCTGCCATGGTCCTTTGGCTTTGACTTTGCAATCACAGGATGATTTACAATGATACCGTGCTTTGGGCTCCTTGCCCCTGTCTTAATGTGCCTGAATAGCGCTTTTTCAGCCCCAAGAAGCTGGACTGTTGATGATGGCATAGCAGCGAGCCTCTTCAGCGTGCCTGCATGCGCCAGGAGCCTTGCCCCAAGCTGGAACCCTGCAATTTCGCCAAGATTCGGGCAATAGCCCTTCATTGAGCTTTCAAGATAATCCTGTATCCTTCCCTTGTACATAAAGAGCTCCTTGACTTTTTTTGCCAGGTCCAAAAGGGCGTCAATATCCCCCTTATCAAGGTGGCCACCCATGGATTCATCTTCCTCTATGTGCAGCTCAGCCAGAAGCTGCTTCCTTGGCTTCTTGGCAATTATCTCTGCGAATTTTTCATGCCCGTCAATTGCCCGTGATATCTCAGGGCAGTAAAGCTCGTACCATTCCCTCAGCCTTTTGGCAATGGAATTTGCAGACCTGTCAATATCATCAATTGCATTGATGGACTGAACAATCAGCAAGTCCTTGTTCACATAATCCCTGATTTTTTGCTTGGTCGCGCCAATGTTCGCTTTCCTGAAAGCTGAATAATATTCGCTTCTCTTGAATGCCTGAAGGACCTGCTTTGCCTGGCTGTCAGTGGCTTTTTCATGGCCGTATTTCTCAGAAAGCATCTTCAGGCCACCTTTCTCAGCAAGCCTGAATTTTTCATCAAAGGCATAGCTGCCTGTGACGTTCATGAACAGGAAGTATTTTGGCATACAGGAACAGAGATAACCAGCTATTATAAAGATTTGCCTGGCAGTGCATCAAGATTCAGAAGAAAACCTTTTCCCAGGCCAGCACCGGGATAGCTTTTTATATTATGCCACTTTCAAAAATCCATGATAATTGTCTATACAACCTGCTCAAGCAGAAAGGAAGCTGAAAAAATCAGCATGAGCCTGCTCAGGAAAAAACTTGCCGGCTGCTGCAATGTTTTCCCGGTTGCCAGCGCATATCTCTGGAAAGGAAAAATCGAAAAGGCAAAAGAGCATTCAATTATCATCAAGACATCAGGGAAGAATTTCTCTGCTGTTGAAAGGGAAATCAAGAGGCTGAATTCATACAAAATCCCCTGCATCGAGGGGTGGGATGTGGCCCACGCGGAACACAATTATGCAAGCTGGTTTGACAGGGAGCTGAAAGGTGCAGGAAAAGGCAGGGAAGCCACAGGCAACCGGTGGAAGAAATGAAAAATGTGACAATAGCCAGCTCAGCAGGATTTTGCTTTGGGGTAAAGCGCGCAATAGACATAGCAGAGCAAAATGCAGAGCTGAAGCCTGTCATTTATGGTAACTTGGTTCATAACCCTGGCGTCATTTCTGAGCTGAAGCAGAAAGGAATAACAAGCGTGCCAGTTGGCGCGCGTGAAAAATTGGAGTCAAATAATGTAGTGATTACTGCACACGGGGTTTCTGACACTGTGCTGGCTGACCTTAAGAAAAGCAAGTTTAATGTCATTGACACGACCTGCCCGCTTGTCAAGGCAGTCCATATTCTTGGCAGGAAGCTTGAGGCAGACGGCTACCAGGTTGTCATATTTGGCGACCCAAACCATGTCGAGGTCAAGGGCACAGCTGGCAACCTGAAGAGCCCAATTGTAGTCAAGAACCTGGAAGAGGCAAGGAAGCTGCCGCACTTTGGAAAACTGGGCCTGATTTCCCAAACAACCTCATCCCTGAAGGGATTTAATGAGATGGCTGAATTCCTGGAAACCAAGGCAGATGACCTCAAAGTGCAAAACACTGTCTGCTATCCAACAAAGGACAGGCAGCTTGCAGCAGAGGAGCTTGCCAAGAAGGTCGAGGTCATGGTTGTCATAGGGGGCTATATCAGCGCAAACACAAAAGAACTTCACGAGTTATGCGAAAAATACACTGAGTCACACTGGATAGAAAAGGCCGGCGAGCTTAAGCAGGAATGGTTCCACGGCAAGAACAATATCGGAATAACCGCAGGCGCCTCGACGCCTGACAAGGACATACAGGATGTCGTGGAGAGAATCAACTCAATGGATTAAAACATCAAAGCGCGAGAAAGTCTAATTAAACATCATCATTTGCCAAACCTTCTTTCCCTTGTCCTGTACTCTTCCATTGCCGCTGCCAAATCCTCTTTTTCAAACTCGGGCCATGTCTTTTCCAGGAAAATCCACTCAGCATAGGCCCCCTGGAAGGGCAGGAAATTAGAGGTCCTTTTCTCCCCGCCTGTCCTGATGATCAAATCAGGCTCGTCAGAAAAATAAAGGTTTTTGCTGAAGACTTCCTCATTTATCTGGGCAATGTCCAGCCTGCCTTCAGCTACCTGCTCGGCTATTCTTTTGGCAGCATCAACAACCTCAGCCCTGCCGCCATAGGCCATGGCAAAATTGACAATGTAGCTGGCATTGTCTTTTGTTTTTTCCATTATATCTTTCATGGATTGTGTTATATCTGAAGGGAACATGCTTATCCTGCCCACAAAATTGACCCTAATCCCCTCTTGCATTACATTCTCATCAGCGAGCAGCCTTTTGAACTCCTTCCTGAAAACATTCATGAGAAAGTCAAATTCATCCCTGGGCCGGTTGAAATTCTCAATAGAAAAGGCATAAAGGGTTACCTCCCTGATGCCCAATTCCTTGCACCAGGAAAACAGCTTTTCAACTTTCTTGGCTCCCCACTCATGCCCCATCCAAGGCTTGAGCATAAGCCTCTTGGCAAATCTCCTGTTGCCATCCATTATTATTCCGATGTGTTTTGGCACCTTGTCCATGGCATTTGAGAAACAAATCTCTTTTATAAATATATCCTCTGTTATGTCACGTTATTATGTGCTCGCTTCTCAGCTTTTTTTCTTCCTGGGCGCTGTTTTCTGGAGGAATTTTTTCGCGGCATACCTGGCGCCGCCAATGGCCTTTTGCCTTACTTTTCCTTCCAAAGCCACCAGCCTTTTTTTCATGGCAACCAATTCGGCCCTGGAAGCCTTGTCCAGCTTACTGAAATGCTTTTTTGCCTCTTCCTCAGCCAGCTTCTGAAGCCTTGTTTTGTGCATTTTGGCTTCGCTGAGCAGCTGATTGGCCATTTTCCTGGCTTCCTCACCTTTGATGTACCCCCTTTTGACCAGGGCCTGCACACTCTGCCTGATCTCCTTTTCTGTAAGTGTCGCCACTCCTATGCCGAGAAGCATGCCTTTTCTCAATGCATCAAACATCCATCTCACCTCAACCAATGCTTTTTTAGCAACAATTCCATACGTTCATCATTTAAAATTCTTGCTATTTTTGGCAATGCAAATGCTTCCGGTGCCGCTTGGAAACTTTTTGCATCCTAAATGCGCTCTCTGGCAATTGACACAGTGAGCACAAAAAACAGGAAAAATGCAATAAGGTAGCCAGCCAAGGAAAAAACCGGAAATCCCATAAAATCCGGCTGCTCAAAATTCAATATAAGGCTGCTTGAAATCAGGAAGGCTGTAATAAGTATGCCCAGTGCCACCCTGTTGCTGGACTTGTCCATCTCTGACGAAAGCGTCTTAAGGTCTGTGTCAATCTTCTCCCCCATTTTTTCAACCTGCCGCACCCTGAGCAAAAGCTCATTGGTCTGCTTGGGCACGTCAGAAATGAACTGCTTAAACTGCCTTGTAGACTTTATGAGCCTGGTAAAAACCTGCCTTGGACTGTTCCTTTGCTTAACCAGTTTTTCAACAAATGGCTTTGCGCTGAGGACAAGGTTAAAGTCAGGGTCAAGCTCTGCCGCCACGCCCTGCGTAGTGATTATTGTCTTGCCCAGAAGGACAAAATTCTTTGGCAGCTTCAGGCCATGCTTTTTGCTGAGCGAAATTATCTCCTCGAACAAGTCCCCGAGCCTGATTTCCTTTACAGGTATGCTGTAGAATCTTTCCATGTTCTTTTTCAGGTCAGCCTTGAATATCTCCATATCCACTCCTTCATCAAGCGCCCCAAGGCTCAGAAGGCTGGTTGCCAATGCATCTGTATCACCTTGGATTGATGCGATGAAAAGGTCTGTGACTTTTTCCCGCAATTCATCATCAAAATAGCCAACAATCCCAAAGTCAAGCCAGGCAATCGTATAATTTGGCGTCACCAATATGTTGCCGGGATGGGGGTCAGCATGAAAAACGCCATTCACAAAAACCTGGTTTAGTATGGAGTCGACAATATTTCTTGCTATAAGCTTCCTATTGAGCATTTTTTTGGATTTGATAAGCTCGGAAAGCTTTCTTCCCTCAAGGTATTCCATGGTCAGGACCTTCTCAGTTGTCATGTCCCAGTATACTTTCGGCACTTTTGCAGAAGTGGAATCCTTGAGCTTGACATGGAATGCATCTATGTTCTTGGCCTCATTGACATAATTGAGCTCCTTGAGCGTATAGTCCTCAAACTCCTCAACAATCTCTTTGGGGTCAACGACATTTTGGTCATGGTATTTTTGCATGAGGTGCACGAACAGGTACATAATATCGATATCTGACCTGAATATCCTCTCAATGTCGGGCCTTTGAACCTTAACTGCAACACGCTTCCCATTCTTGAGCTTTGCAAGATGGACCTGGCCAATGGACGCAGCAGCTATAGGCATGGGGTCAAAACTCATGAACAATTCCTTAAGGGTGCCGTGGAGCTCAGTCTCGACTATCTGCTTGACTTTTGTGTAGGGAAAGGCAGGCACATGGTCCTGCAGCGTTGTGAAGGCATTGGCATATTCAAGGGGCACAAGGTCGGGCCGGATGCTCAAAAGCTGGCCGAGCTTGATGAATCCTCCCCCGAGCTGCTCCACAATCCTGACGACCCTCATTGGCTGCGTGTCTGTACGAATGAATTTCTTGGCATCCATGGTACGGCTAAGGGGCAGGAATTTCTTGAGCCTGAGGATTTCCACAAAATACCCCATTTCGTTCCTGATTAGCACTTCGAGAATCTGCTTCAGCCTGTTCAGGTCCTTCAATTTCTTGTCAAAATCAGCAAAGGGCATAATATAGCCATCGGTATACAATTATATAAAATTTGCCATTGGTGCAAATTACAGAAAATTATATATAAGTCAACTCACGAAATAAGGCCATGCCATATGCCGTAACCCATGTGATACTTACCATCATAATAGCTGACATGTACCGGGACTATGTTGCAAAAAAGAAGTTCTCGATGTGGTATGTGCTCATAGCCGGCATAGCCGGGCTTTTGCCGGATGCAGATATACCCCTAAGCTGGGCATTTAATTTCATATTTGGGACAAGCTATAATTTCCATAGGCTATTCACCCATTCAATGCTTTGGTTTATCCTGATCTTCCTGGCCGGACTTGCTTTTTTCATGATTAAAAAGCAGGAATACAAGGTATTCAGGTGGATTGTGCCAAAAAACGCCATTGTCATGTTCTTCATGGCTGTTGCTTTTGGCTGGTTTATGCATATACTGCTGGACTGCTCTATAAGCGCAGATGGCTATCTTAACATTATCCCCACAGTCCCTTTATGGTTTTGCCCGGCTCCATTTCCAGGCGATGTAGCTGCTGGCATAGACGCAATCATCTTGATATTGTGGCTTGTGCATGAGCAGTGGCGGCATGAGATAAAGGATTATATCTAGAATTATATCTAGTTTCATTACTGATATCTGGGCACAATTAAGAAAAAATCATCCTGCAAATAAAATTTATCATTTGATAAGGGTCCCAATCACTTTCTTATCAGCAAGAAGTTTTTTGATGTTCTGGAGCTTGGTGCCGTTTACGATCCTAACAGAAATTTTTTTACTCTTTGCCAGCTTGGATGCTGTTGGGTCAAAAGGCACGGACATTCGTGGCTGCCATTTTTTGCCGACTATCGCAAGATACTGGTCCCATGTGAGGGTTTCCAGCTTGACAGCATCCCTGAATTTGTTTGGGTCCTTATTGTGCACATGGTCGATATTAGTCAGATTGATTACTTCGCGTGACTTGAAATTAACAGCCATGAGAACCGCATCATAATCGCTTGACCATCCCGGCTTCCATCCTGAGGCCACAATAATCTTTTTCGCTGTGGCTATCTTGCCTGTGGGATTATCAATTACCTTCTCAAAGGCTGCCGGGCCGAACATCACCCTGACAAGCTCAGCATTCAGCTTGGTTGCAGCTATCCCAAGCCAGTCCAAATCAGCATGGCTTGGCCTTGTTATTTTAAGCACAGCATGGTTGTATGTGCGGTTTGTCCCGCCTCCGCCGCAGACAATTATTGCGCGGTTTCCTTTTTTTACAAAATCCAAGATCAATCCCCTGAATTTTTTCAAGAACTCGACGTGCACTGCGTCGGGTGCTATGATGGATCCACCCAATGAAAGCACAATAGTCCTTTTTTTTGCCATTTTATGCAATACCTTCAACTTTTCCAAAGTTCAATTTTTGCAATACTTATATTCATCTATCCCTTATTTAACTTGGCAAGCTGCTGCCATAACCTATGAAAGCCACGCCGGCAATAATCACCAGTATGCCAAGCCACTTGTAAAGGTTCATCTTCTCCCCTAAAAATTTTACTGAAATCAGGCTTACCCATATGTAGCTTGTCGCAACAAGTGGATAAATAACCGACAGGTCACTGCCTTTCAGCGCCGGGATGAATATCAGGGTCGCAATGCCGTAAATCAAGACGCCATAGAGCAGGTTTTTACTCCTGAGTATGCTCTTGAAATCCCTGTGTATTTCAGACGAGGCTTTTTTCATGAACATCGGCCCCCATGCGCCAACAGCTATCCCGAACAGGGCAAGGCCAATTGCGCCCAATTCTGTGGTCAAGCTTCCACCCCATTGCTATCATGCCCACGGCTGCCGAACTGGATAACAGTAATGCCCACTATTATCAGTCCAACACCTATCCATTTGTAGATATTAATTGTCTCATCAAAAATCCGGTTGGAGAGAATAGTCACCCAGATATAGCTCGTGGCAATAATTGGATATACCACAGTCACCTCTCCGCCCTTCAGCGCAACAATCAATATGGCAGCGCCCAATGCGTAAAGTGCCGCTCCTATGATGAGCTCATAGTTCGTAATAAGGGCAAAGAAATTCCATTCCAGCTTTTCTGCCCCGAACTTGTAAAAAACCTGGGCTGTGGATGTGAAAAGCGTTGTTATTACAGTGAGGGCAATTGCCCACCAATGAGTTTTCATTTGAATCTCCTGGGTGTTGAATCAGGCTCATTCTCCACCAGCATCCCAACAATCTGCGCATAAGCCGGCCTTGTAACCAAGACGCCAACCGTAATGCCCAGGATTGTTGTGACAGCAAATCCCTTGAGCAGGCCAGCGCCTGCAAACCAAAGCGGCAGCATTGCCACAACATTTGTGAAGAATGCCGCGAAAATAATGAAAAATGCCCGTTTCATCATGTTCTTCCAGCTGCCTTTCTGCTCCCTTCTCCCACTCAAGGTCTCGTCCGTTATGACAATCTGGTCATTTACGCCTGTTCCAATTGTGACTATGATTCCGGCGATGGCCGCTATGTCTATATTCCAGCCAATTATCGCCGCTATCCCCAACAGGCAGGTAATCTCTGCCAGCATTGTTATTATCACGGGCACGCTGATTTTCCATTTTCTGTACTTGATAAATATCACAAGAGAAACTGCAATCATTGAAGCAATAGCGATGATCCATGAATTCCTGATGAACTGCTCTCCCAAAATAGGAGAAATTGAATCGGTCTTGACAATGTTGAGCTGGACAGGCAGGCTGCCGGTAATCATCACGGTCTGAAGCTTTTTCATGTTTTTCAGGCTGTCCGCCACAGCTTCTTCCTGTGTTTTTCCCAGGCCGCTGCCAGACACTGCCACGCTTGTCACGGCCTGCCCTTTCAGTTCAGCGCCTATGTTCAGCCTGTCAACTTCTTTGTTATCCAGGTAGAGAAGCAAAGGCTCGCTGAGGTAATTATCATCTCCCTGGCCCTGGACAACTTGGAGGTCCCCTGTTGCAGCCGCCTGCCTATCAGCAGCTTCGGGCGCAAGTGTAATGGAAAACCTGAACCTGCAATACCACAGGTTGTCCTGGGCGACGCTGCAGCCAACATTTGGGTCAATGCCTGAGCAATCAGCAGTCCTGCATACATAAGTTATATCATTTTTTCCGCCCCTGAAAACAGTTGTGTTGCCGATAAAAGCCTCAAATTTTCCCTGCTTGGCTATGAGGTCCTTGACTTCCTCTTCATTAACACCTGCAATCTCAACAGTAACATACTGGTTTCCAGAAAGGTCTTTGGCTTCCTTGACAACAATATCTGAGAGGCCATAAACATTCAGCCTTTGCGCCATATTTTCAAGCAAGATGCCCATATCACTTACGCTTACCGGCTTTTCAGGCTGGAGCAGCACCCTTATGCCACCCTGAAGGTCAAGCCCTTTCCTGATGTTGGTGGTCGGCGCTTCAGAAACCCTCAAGCCAATGTCCTCTGCATTCCCATCAAGGCCCGTCTTTGAATAGAGCCTGTAAAGCCCCTTGTCGGTTTTAAAGGTATAAGTCCTGTTTGGCTGAAGTTTTTCAATGAAAGAATAATAATCGCCAGTATTCTTGATTGGCGCCCCATTAATTTCAATAATCCTCTCCCTGCTCATCAGGCTCTGCGTTGCCACGGGGCTAACCATCCCTGCCAGGCTGGCTGAACTATTAAGGGCCACACTCCTGATCATGACCCCTTCATTCCAGGGGGTTGGCCTGATTGCCAGGACTGCAAGAACAATGCAAATCATCAGGATAATGACCCTGAAGTTTGTCAGGATGGCCTTAACCTTGCCCATGTTTCCTCGCCGCCTTTCTTTCAACATACCATTTGAGTATGGCTGTATTCGTTATCCATGTGTTGAAGACATCTGCCACCATGCCAATTATTATGATAAGCATAATCTGCCTGATTGTTTCAGATTCGGAAAAAAGGAATGCAATTGTGGCAGCTGTGACAGTTGTCGCCACCATAGTCATTCCAGTCTTGAAGGAACTCATTATCCTATCCATCAGGCTTGTTTCCTGGTTCCTGAGCACCCTGGATGAAAGCAGGATATCAGTGTCAACAGAATAGCCAATCAGCATAAGGAATGCAGCAATTCCACCTGTGGAAATCTTCACTTCCAGCAAATTGACAGCTGCAAGGGTCATTACCATGTCTGCAAACACTGAAATTATGACAGCAAAACTCGGGATTATCGTCCTGAAGGCAATGAAGACTACAATTGACATCAGCAGGAATGCGAAAAGTATTGCCCGTCCTGCTTCCTTGAAGAAACTCTCGCCAAGGCTCGGCTGCACTGTTTCAAGGCCGTAATTTGCCCGTTTTATTCTGGTCTCCATCTCAACAATGTTCACCAGCCTATCTACCTCTTCAGTTTCCTGCAGGTCAGCATCTATCACATAGCCTACCAAGCTATTGGCAGATTCAAGTCTGCGAATGGAAAGATCAACATTTTGAAACTCAGAAGTTATTTTGCCTTGCAGAGAATCCAAGTCAATTTCCATATCTGACGGCACTGTTATTGTTATGCCCCCTTTCAGTGAGATGCCTTTCTGTATGAAATCCCCTGTTGTGGCTGTCTGCATGCCAATCTGGACAATGGAAAGCAACAAGAGCAGGACAGGGATTACCAGCAATTGCTTGTTATATTTGAAATACCAATTGGCAATTTTCGGGTGAGCATTAGACGACGGCTTCCGGGGCGCAGCTTCCCCGCGCGCATCGTGCTTGGCGTTGTTATCTGAATCTGCGGCAATGCCGGCTTCCTGCGCTCCAGCCATGGCAATCAATTTCAATCTCTTCCTTCTTGAGCGTTTTGACATAGCGCCAAAGAAAAGTAATGCATTTAAAAAGGTTGCTGGGAAACATATTTCGTGCAATTACCTGCCATCCATCCATTTCTCGTATGCAAATATATTGTATGTCAAGTTTACAACGATTTTCCAGGACCGGGTCCCAAACCAAACAGACCAGTTAAGAACCCATAGATTACCCCCTAAGGTTTTCAAATGGAGCAGAAAATAACCAGGAAGGACCTTGAATCATTTGTGCATCGTCTTATAGACTTGCCTCTATTCGTCTCGTCGGCCAGAAAAAGCCAGCGCAAGCACGGCCATGGAGTCATGAAGGATATCATTATGCCCTATTATTCCAAGATGTACCGCCAATGGGAAATCGATGGGTTATATCATACCAACCTGCATCCTGGCCTAAAATTTAATGAATACCTGTCTATGCTAACCGAGGGGAAATTCCATCAAGCCCAAGAATATGCCCTGGCATGGTACAAAGAGCTGCGGGCACCATAGGCTCAATCAAATTTCATAAACTGCATAACCTTGGCAACATCGTCCTCTCTTACTATAAACAGGGTATCTGTCCAGCAGCTGAGGCTCTCAAGGATATTGACATTGTTGTCTGAGAACAGGGTGGCCAAATATCCCAAAACACCGCTTACCTTTTCAATTGATTTCGGGCTTTTTACTATGACAACTGCATTCCTTGAGCTGCGGGCTATGGTCTTGTCACCGAACTGCCTTGAGGCTTCGTCCCCGTATTTTTCAGATATGACCAATGTGATGGACTTTGTTCCCTCAACGGAGAAAAAAACATCATCATTTTTCCTGACTTTTTTCTCAAGGTCTATGAGACTGTCAAGGTAAACACCTTTTTCAAGAACAAATACTGATATCCTGTTCTTTATCTCAAGGTCGCTTTCCCTCAGCAGGGATTTTATCTCCTCTTCCTTTATCTTCTCTGATTTAACCTTTTTGGTGTACCTGATGGCAGCAATGAGAATGGCATCCTTGCTGGATTTTTTCTCAATCCGCAAATCCCTGGATATTTTTCTTGAGAGGGATGAGTAGTTGATTATGCCATGCTTAAGGCAGTCCTTTATTGATTTATGGCTTTCAATGTACTGCTCGGTCAATTCAGCTGTGTTCATGGCACCAGAAAATCCCTTGCTATTTATAAATATAACTAATTTGTTTTATTTATAACTAAATGTTAACTTTTATGTTAATTTTCAGACGAAGAATATATTAGCACTTTCACAATCCCAATTTTAAGGTGATTTAAATGGCAACAGCACAGAATAACAAAGGCATAACATCGATTGTGGCCCACGCATTAAGGGAAAAATCAGGCTATTTCATTGAAATAGACAATGTGAGCGCCCAGCCCGGCGTAATCGAGTTCCACCAATTCGGAATCCCCACAAAATATGTGGCTACCATACTGCCTTCAGGAGCAAATGGCAATTATGCTGTTGAACTTAAGGCCAAATCCCCGCATTTGGAGTTGGGGCAATCAGCGCCTCCCGGCTACATCGAGGGAGCCAACAGCATTGACTCTGGCATTGAGGTTGAATCAGGCCACCAGTCAAGCGATGATATCGGCGAAAAAATCGCTTCCATACTGCTCTCAGGCATTAAATTTGGACCAGAGCAGCTCAAGGAATACAAGACGATGTATATGGCAGGCCAGCATGCATATTGAGCTTCTTATGGGCAGTCTCAGACGGCTGATGCAAAAAAGAGCAAGCAATCCAATTATTTTTTTGCCCCTTCCCATAATATTGTAAAGAACTTGCGGTAGGAATCGGCCACTTCCTTGCTCCTCATCACAAACGCAATCGGGGTTTCGTACCAGAGTATGATTGCAATATTGTCACCAAATATCCAGGTTGTTGCAGGTGTTTCATATCTCAACGGCAGATAGCGCATTTCCCTATTTTTTATCTTCAGGAGTTTTTTCTCCTCGAAAACTTTCTCGTTATAAATTATTTTCATCCTTATGCCTGCCTCTGCCCTTCTCCTGTGGAAATTCCAGGCATAAGGGCCCATTATTCCAATAAACAAGCCGGTTGCCCCGATTACCAGCATGTCCTTTCCAGCCCTGAGCAGGTCCTCGCAGACTGATTTCAGCCCCTTTTTTCCCTCGTAAATCGTCGCCTCCTGTTTGGACTTTGTAATCAGCCTCTTGGCCTCCAGAACAGGCAAGAGTTCCCTGAATCTGGATTCCATTGACTCAGCCTCTTTTTTCTTCTTCTCCACAATATCGGCCATGCGCGCGGGATTTTCAGCGTAGAAGTATTTTCTATTCGCCTTGATAACATATGAAACAAGGCCTTTTTCGGAAAGCAGGTCAATGTTGTCATAGACAGCTGCACGATGGAGGCCTGTTATCTTGATCAGCCTGCCAGCAGGAATCACCCCGTGCTCCAACAGCCTTAGGTAGACTTTTTCCTCATTTCTGCTCAGGCCAAACTCCTGCAATGATATCTCTGCCATGACATTGCGGACTTTTTTCAAGTATTAAAATATTATGATTGTCATACTATAATACTATGACAATATTTTATATATTATATTACTGCATAGTGGTATATGACACTTGATGATAAACTGGCAGAGCCAGACCCTGAGAACGGCAAAATCACTAGGCCTCTTGAGAACAGGCTGGTGGGAGGGATTGTCAGGGGGTTCCTTGACGCTGCTAAAAGCACCTTGCTTTATGCAGGAAGCCTTGCCCTTGCTGTAAATTTCGCTGGTATATTTCCACCTCTAATGTCAATAGGCATGACAGGGGGGGAAATTCTGAGGCTCCGCAAAAACAAAGAAAAAACAACAGGCAAGAAACTGCGCTCCGTTGCCTATGCAGGATTGGCCGTGGGCACATTGGCCAGGTTCTATTTCCAGAATTTTGTTCACTCCATTGATGTAACCATCATTTATGGAAAGATAAAGCGGGCATTTCGCATAGCCTTGCTGTTCCCTATGTTCAACCTCACTGCAAATTTCACCAACTACATTACAGCAAAATATACCCCTCAGTCATTTTTTAAAAGAATTGGCCAGGATGGCAGGGGAATATTCTCTGAATATTATAATGACAGGCTGAAGGGTAGGTATGCGCGTTCTTTGGGAAAGGCCTATGCTTTTATCTATCCACCACTGGCTACGAATTCCGTGCTGCAAATTATGAAGCCAGAATTCCTGATGCCCTTCCTGGCAGGTTTTTTTAGATACAAAGTGCATGGCGAATCGCAGAAGAAAAAGCAGCCTAACTATGATCCAATTCCATCAGCCATTCCTGCCTATGCTTAGATTGATATCTCTCCAGGCCGGTCTTGCCTTCACTTCTTGTTCATCTGGCTCTTCTTAATTGCTGCCTCAACAAACCCAACATACAAAGGATTGGGCCTCAGCGGCCTCGAAGTGAATTCAGGATGGAATTGGGTCCCAAGAAAGAACGGATGGCCTGGCAATTCCATGATCTGCATTATCGGGTAATCAGGCGCCTTTCCAGAAAAGACAATCCCCTTTTTTTCAAATGCTTCAATATACTCAGGATTGCATTCATACCTATGCCTGAACCTTTCCCTAACTTTGAGGCTGCCATAAAGCCTGTGCGCCATTGTGCCTTTCTTAACCTCAATGACACGGCCACCCAGCCTCATGTTCCCCCCCAAGCCTTCAATCTTCTTCTGCTCAGGAAGGATATCTATAACCTTGTGCCTGCAGTCCGGCTCAATTTCTGTTGAATTGGCATCCTTAAACCCGCACACATCCCTTGCGAATTCTATAAGTGCCATCTGGAATCCGAAACACAGGCCCAGGTAAGGAATTTTATTTTCACGCAGATATTTGACGCACGCTATCTTTCCTTCTGTGCCTCTTTTGCCAAATCCGCCCGGCACAATAACCCCCGACACGCCTTCCATGGCATCCTTGACATCCAGTTTCCCGCTTTCAATATCAGTTGTCTCAATCCATTTTATCTTAATGTCAGTTTTTAGCTTTGCGCCGGCATGCTCCAATGATTGCAGGATGGAAGCATATGAATCCCTCAATCCCGTGTATTTCCCTGTCATCCCTATTACAATTGTTTTCTTCGGGCCAACTATATTCCTGACAAATTCCTGCCATTCCTTGCTCTCTGGCTTTTTGCCATTCTTCAGGCCGAGCCTTTCACAGACAATCTTGTCAATTTCCGCCTCTTTGAGCATGCTCGGGACAGTGTAAATGCTGTCCTTGTCATGAACGCTCACGACATTCCTTAAGGGCACGTTTGAATACACGCTTATTTTTTCCCTGACCTTTGTTGTCACAGGCTGTGTTGACCTGCAGGCTATGATGTCTGGCTGAATCCCAAGCTCCATCAACTGCTTAATGCCCATTTGGGCCGGCTTGCTTTTCTGCTCTCCCAAAAACTCCGGCTTTATGATATAAGTGACATTCACAAAACAGACATTTTCCCGAGACTCCTCATAGGCAAGCTGCCTCATGGCTTCAATGAAATACTGGTTCTCTATGTCGCCGACAGTCCCTCCAACTTCCACCAAAATTATGTCAGCCTTTGTCTTAAGCGCCAATTCCCTGAGAAAACCCTTAATCTCGCCTGTGACATGCGGGATGAACTGCACATCCCTACCCAGGTATTTTCCGCCCCTTTCCTTGCTCAATACAGAGCTGAAAATTTTGCCGCCGGTGAGATAATTGTCCTTTGAGATGTTCTTGTCCAGGAACCTTTCATAGGTCCCAAGGTCCATATCAGATTCTGTGCCATCATCCAGCACAAAAACCTCGCCGTGCCTGTATGGGTTAAGCGTCCCGGCATCAACATTCAGGTAGCCGTCAAATTTAATGGGCGAGCACGCATAACCGGAATCCTGCAGCAATTTTCCAAGCGAAGCCGAGAAGATGCCTTTTCCAAGGCCGGACATCACGCTGCCAGTGACCACAATATACTTTGTCCTGCCTGGCCTGTAATTGTCAGGGACAGGCGTATAATATTCTGATTCCTCTGTTTTTTTCGCAATGCTCCGCAATAGCTCTTCAGCTGTCATTTTACATTACCCCGCCTGCACTTATGAATTGGATGTCAAAAATCGGAATTGACTGCTTTGCCTCAAAACGAGAAATCGTATGCAAAATTTTGAAACATTTTGTCGGTCGCACTAATAATGTAGTTGGCATGTTATATTTAAAGATTATTATTGCCAAAATTTTCCCGTCTATAACTCTGCACTATCCTACAAATGCCGCGTAAAGGTTAGAGAAAACCCCGTAGCCATCAAAAGGCCTGATTGGAATCAGGTTGAAGAAGAACAGGAATAAATTGATTTTTCTTGAAAGCACTGCTATTTCCATGTACTTCTTATCGACAAGGTCAAACTTCACAACAATATACGAAATAAGCCACAATACAAGGTTTATGCCAGGCCCTGCAAAGGCAACTATTGCATACTGCATTGGCGACCCAATCCCTGAGATGGAAACAAAAGCCGGCACAAAGAAAATGAACCCGAAATTCAGCAGCTTGAGAATCAGCCCCAGCCCGAGCCACTGGTACGCAGCATGAAACACAGCGTTCATGCCAAATGAAAGCGCCACAAACTTATGGCCAAGCTCATGCAAGACTATGCCTGGCACTGTTGCCAAGATGGCAAAATAAAACCCGTCCCAATACCTGCTTCTCTTGCCTGTATAGTATTCGAGAACATCCCTCTTCTTTGGCCGGGCGTGGAAGGCATCCTTGAATATAAATCCGACAAACAAAGTCATAACCAGCATATCCAGCAGTTCTGCCGCGCTTATGATTGCCATTGTCCATGAAAAATGCCGTCCTTTAATAAACTTAATGCAAAGACTTGTGCATGAAACAGGGCATTGCACGCATTTGAGATGCAATCAAATAAATGCAAACTATTAAATAATATCACTTTGGCAGTTACAATATGCGGTTTAAGGTATTTGCAATTTACCAAAGGTGATAATATGGCGGATGACAAGAAAAAGGCAAAAAGCGGAGATACTGTCAAGGTGGATTATACAGGCTCATTTGATGATGGCCAGGTTTTCGACACCTCCGATGGCCAAGCACCGCTGGAATTCCAGATTGGGCAGGGCCATATCATAAAAGGATTTGATGAGGCGGTAACGGGCATGGCTGTTGGCGAAGAAAAAACCGTCAAGATTAAGCCAGAGGACGGCTATGGGCTTAAGATAAAGGAGCTTGTACAGGACATTCCCCTGTCACAGCTAAAGGACCATGAAAAGTTCCAGGAAGGGATGCTATTGACCCTTAAAGACCCAGACGGCAAGATGATAAATGCCATAATTGTCAAGAAAGACACTGAAAAAATAACGCTCGACCTTAACCATCCCCTGGCTGGCAGAGTCCTGAACTTCAAAATCAAGCTAGTTAGCATTGGGCCTAGTAGAAAATCCCATCGGCGATAGCCGATGTTGTAGGCTATCAGCCTACAAAACAGCTCAGCTGCCTGCGTTCTTATGTGCCTTGACCTTACATAGCTTCCAAACAATCTTTTCAATG
>Ga0209542_10001034_pt1 | contig 66335 bp, 79 predicted proteins | sample RifCSPhighO2_01_FD_184028 | JGI IMG/M metagenome (GOLD analysis project Ga0209542, IMG submission 184028) | Soil microbial communities from Rifle, Colorado - Rifle CSP2_plank highO2_0.1 (SPAdes) (version 2) | ecosystem: Environmental > Terrestrial > Deep subsurface > Rock core/Sediment ...
AGCTTCCACTTTAAGTAGGCTTTTAGCCTACTTCGTTAACTGTTCACTATTCACCGTCCACCATCCATTAGCCGTTATCCGTAAAAAATAAAAAACCTAAAGGTGCGAGTCATACATATTAATCACTTGTTTAATGTATAGCCGATCATAAATACCACGTTTTTTGACCGATCGGTCAATTTTCGTGGTAAATGTTGTAAAGAAAAAATTATGAGATCCGAGAGACTTTACATACTTTTAGTTCGTAAAAAAGTATGAATAATTTAGTTCTTTGCTAAAGAACTGCTTATCAAAATACTTGACTTGTTAAGTATTTTTATCTTCCTCCGAATTATCGTCGTTAGTATCGCCGCTTGAGCCGCCCGATGGCTTTAGGACGATGTGGCGGTCACGGCCCTCGCCGATTGATTCGGTTTCCAGCCCGTAGTCAGTGGCCGCCTGGTGGATGATCCGCCGGTCGGCGGCGTTCATTGGTTGAAGCTCTTTAGCCTGGCCGCTGTCTTTAACTTCACGAAACCAGTCCTCGGCCGTTTTAGCCAGACGTTCAGCGCGGTGCTTCTTATAATCGGCCACGTCGACGTTAACGCGGGTATGGCTGAAATTTTGGTTTTTTAGCGCAGTGGAAACAATAAACTGCAGGGCCCGGACAGTGTCGCCGCGCTGTCCGATTAAAAAACCGTTCAGGTGCGTGCTGGGCACGTTGAGTTCTATAACCTCATGGTCCTGCGTGGTGGCATAGACGTCTGTATTGAGGCCGAAGAAACTCAGCAGGTCCTCCAGATATTTCTTGGCATAGAGAATCGCCTCCTCAATATCATCCTCAGGTGCATCCACTGCACCAGCCGTCTTGTCGTCTGTCGTCATTGTTTTCTCCGCTCTTTGGCTGTGATCCGGTAAACTTTAACCCCCGACTTAGTTGTTTTGACAACCGGCTCTGCTTCTTTCGCCTTGTCAACAGTTTTTGGTTGGCTGCTTTTTGTCTTGTTGCTTGTTGCTTGTTGCTTGTTACTTACTATTGCTTCCGCCTCCTCGACGTCTTCGCGAAGAATTTTTGATTGCTGGATAAGCGCCACCCCGCTGCTAACCAGCCAGTAAAGCGGCAAAGCGGCGGGGAAATTTAAACCAACGACAAAAACAAAAAACGGTATCAAAAACAGCGTGCCGCGGCCGACCGCGGCAGTTACTTCGCCTTGGTCCGCCTGTTTGCCCTGCCCGGCCTCGGAAAGAATTGTCCGCAGCGACCTGGCGTCTTTGGCACTGGGCATCAACTGCTTGCTTTGGACAAACTGGACGATCGCCGAGAGCGCGACAATAACCAAAGCCGGTAAGTAAGTGCCTTTTGGTCCGATGGCGGTTCTGGTAAGATCAACCGCGCCAAATAAACTGCTGTCGAAAAGGTGGATATTGCTGGCCAGCGTATCCAGCCAGCCAAAGTGTATGAATGAGTAAGAAAAATCAATTATTTCTTGTGGATCTTTAATCAGCCGCTGGATAGCAAAGTACAGACCAATCAATATCGGCGCCTGTACCAGCACGATGCCAAGCGATGCAAAGGGGTTGATCTGGCGCTCTTTGTAAAGCTCCATGGTCAGCCTGGACATCTCCTGGCGGTTCCCCTTGGCTGTTTCTTTAATCTTCTTTAACTGAGGCGCCAGCTCACGGATAGCTCGGGCGTGATGCAGCTGTTTTTTAACCAGCGGCCACATCAAAAGCCGAATAATTATGGTGAAGATAATGACGGCTAGACCAAAATTGTGGCCCGGGATCAAGTTGTAAATTAAGACCAGTAAATTAAATATCGGTTGGACGATAATGGTCGTAAACATATTTGGGCAAAGCTCCTAACTTCCGTTCTAATATACCACGCCGACCCCCGTATCGCGCCAGCCTGCCAGCACGGCACAGCCGGCTGCACCGCTGACGCTCTTGGCAAATCGCGTTGTTGCCGGCTCCAGTACTCGCTCACTGTATTTGGGTATACAGCTTGCTCCGTGCTTCACCAGCGCCTAGCGCTTCGCACAAGTACGGAGCTCGGCTTTTTATTTGATGCGTTTGGCCAAAATCCCAGCATCCGCAAGTTGCTTTTTTACTTGGCGCGCCAAAGATTCCGCTGGCTCTTCGAGCACGGAGCTATGAAAAACCGTCAGGACAATATCGTAAGGGCGCAAAATGTCGCTTTCTAAATTGCGGACGGCTTCGTACAGGCGGCGGCGGATACGGTTGCGCGCCACGGCCGATTTATTGATCTTGCGGCTAATGACAACAGCTAGACGGTAAGTGTCGCGTTTGGGGTTTTCCACGAACTTAATGGAAAACAGCAGCCCGCGTACAGTTGTACCGTTTTTATAAACGTGCTCAAGGCTACCGTAGCCATGGAACCGGTGCTTTCTAGATATCATAATCTCTACTAGCGTAGCAGAGCTGTAAGCTTAGAGCTAAGAGCTGGGAGCAAAAGCTGAGGACTCTGAGCCATGGACTCTTGGCTGTCTAGTGGGTTAGGCGGCTTCGGCCTTTTTGGCGGCGGCGTTTTAGCACGTTGCGGCCGGCCTTGGTGGCCATGCGTTTCATAAATCCATGTTCGCGGCTGCGCTGTCTTTTTTTCGGCTGATAAGTTCGTTTCGGCATAACAATTTATTATAGACGATTTGAGCTCGGTAATAGAATTTTTGACTCAATTTTTTATTCAAAATTGAACACCTAGCACCCTATTTTATTACGTAGAATTCACAATGGAAAACCACAAAAGATAGATAGTTATCCACTGACAGACAAGTTTTATCCACATTTTTACTGAGGCGGTTTTTCTTTGTGTATAACTCATCCCCTGTTGGGTTCATACTTATACAGACTGTAGTAATTTATGATTCAGCTGTGGAAAAAACCGCCAAGCATGGGTATATTTATAATTACTAAGTTAAAAACGGGGGACGTTTCAAAAGATGCAGGAGGGTGCTCTCTGGCAGGCAGTGCTAGGCGAAATAGAGCTTAGTGTAAGCAGGGGCAACTTTGTGACGTGGTTCAAAAATACCCAGCTCATTCGCTACAAGGATGAGGTGGCTGTCGTTGGCGTGGCCAATATTTTTGTCAAAAACCAGCTGGAGAGGAAATTCAACGAACTGGTAATAGAAACTCTGGCCAAAAACGGCATCAAACCCATCAAGGTTGAGTACAAGATCCATACCGGTATCTCGCCGCAGATCAAGCATATGGATTCCGAGGTATTGCGCAACCCGGCTGGAACCCGGTCACCAGTTAAAGAAGCTGCCGGGCCAAAAAGTGCCATTGGCGGCGTGACCCATAGTTACCGCCAGGGTTTAAATGACCGCTACACATTTGAAAACTTTGTCGTCGGGGCTGGCAACGAACTGGCCTACGCCGCCTGCCAGGCTATCGTCGCTAAGCCCGGCGCCAAATATAACCCGCTCTTTATATATGGCGGCGTTGGCATTGGCAAAACCCACTTGATCCAGGCCGTCGGCAACGCTATCTTGGCGGCCAAGTCTAGTGCCAAGGTCGTTTACGCTTCAACCGAGCAATTCGTCCAAGAATTTGTTGATAGCTTGCGGATCAAGAAAAACACCAGTGATTTTGCCACTTTTTATCGCGGCGCCGATGTGTTAATTGTCGACGATGTCCAATTTTTGGCCGGCAAGGAAAGAGTGCAAGATGAATTCTTCCATACTTTCAACACGCTTTACCAAGCCAACAAGCAAATTATCATGAGCAGCGATAAGCCGCCTAAGGATATCCCGACGTTGGAAGAACGCCTCCGAAGCCGCTTTGCCTGGGGGATGACTATTGATATGCAAACGCCGGATTTTGAAACCCGCTGCGCTATTTTGCAAAGTAAAGCCGCTGGTCAAGCGGTGAACCTCAGCCAGGCTGTAACTGAGGTCTTGGCGACACGGGCCAGCAGCAACATCCGTGAACTGGAAGGCGCCCTCAACCAATTGCTGGCCTACTGTGAAATGAGAAATATTGAACCTGATATCCAAATCGTTACCGCCATGTTCGAAAACGCTAAATCCCGCCCCAAACATATCAGCGCACGGCAAATAATCGAGCGTACCGCCAAACATTTTCATGTCTCTATGGAAGATATATTGGGGCCTAAACGTGATAAAGACATTGTCGTGCCGCGGCAAATTGCCATGTATATGCTAAGGTGCGAGCTGCACCTGTCTTTCCCCAAGATTGCCCATGAGTTGGGCCGCAAAGACCACACTACAGCCATTCACTCTGTTGAAAAGATAGAGAAAGAACTTGGTTACGACGGCTCGATAAAACAAAACGTTGGTGAGCTAAAAGAGAGGTTGTATGCCTAAAACCGGAGGTTACAGGTTAGAGGTTACAGGTTACGGTTCTTTGTGCTGTGTGCGTCGTTGTTTACAAACTGTGAATAGGCTTTGGAGAAGCTTAGTACAAATCGTGTGTTTGTACACACAATCCACAGCGAAGCGTAAATACTTAACAAGTCAAGTAATTTTTGTACGCAGCTGCCCCACAACATATACCACCACTCTTACACACCAATTTCTGAAAATACTGCCCGTTAAATTCAATTTTTACACATTTTACACAGGACCTATGTATATAAATTAATAAAGGAAGTTATTAGTAATGCACCTTCAAGTCACACAAGAAAACCTAGCCCGTGCGCTTAATACCGTTGCCCGGGTCGCAACCACCCGCAATACCCTGCCTATCTTAGCCAATGTCTTGCTTAAAACTATTGATAACCGTTTAAGTATTGCCGCCACTAACTTGGATATCGCCATCACCCACCAGATTGGATCTAAAATTCAAAAAACCGGCGCCATCACTGTGCCGGCTAGGCTGATGCAAGATTTTGTCACTAGCTTACCCGATAGCGTTTTGGATCTTGAACTTAAAGAAAGTAAACTCAGTATCACAACCGATAAATATAACTCAACCATTAATGGTATCCCCGCTGAGGACTTCCCTATCATGCCGGCGATCAAGGGCGGCACTAGTTGGAAGACTCCTGCCAGCGAACTCAAAAAAGGCCTGCAAAAAGTAGTCTTCGCCGCCAGCAACGATGATGCCCGGCCAGTTCTAACGGGCGTTTACTTCCATGTTCTTAACGGCGAGGTCTTAGTAGCGTCTACCGACAGCTACCGTTTGGCCGAGCACAAGCTGGACAAACACAGGGGGAAGCTCAATTTCTTGGTACCAAGCAGTGCCGCTTCGGACCTACTACGTGTTATGGGCGATAGCAGCGATGAAGTGTTGATCACTCATGACGACCAACAAGTTCTTTTCCAGGTCGACGATATTACGCTGGTCGCCCGGCTAATAGAAGGTAACTATCCTGATTATAAAAAACTTATCCCAAGTAAGTTCGCAACCACTGCCAAATTACGCCGCGAAGATTTTATAAATATTGCCAAGGTTTCCAGCCTGTTTGCCAGAGAATCCGCCGGCAGTATTACTATTAATGCCGACCCTTCGACTGGCTCAGGGCAAGGGAAGGTTAGCATTAACGCTATTGCCTCGCAGCTGGGCGAAAACACTGCCGAGGCCGACGCCGAGGTTAAAGGCGCTGGCGAAGTAACCCTAAATTCACGCTATTTGATCGAGGCGTTAAATGCCTATAGCGGGGATAATATTGAATTTTGCTTCAACGGCAAACTGGAGCCTTGTATTTTGCGCAGCAGCGACGACGCCAATTACCTGCACCTTATCATGCCCCTGCGGTCATAGACCGTAGCAAGCTTAGAGCTGAGAGCCGAGAGTCCATAGCTGATAAGATAAGACAATGGCTACTCAATCATTTAAGGATCTGATAGTTTGGCAAAAAGCTAAAATCTTCTATGTAGAAGTCCATAAATCTTTTGAAGATGTAAAAGATTATTCTTTCTGCGACCAAATACTTCGTGCGGCTCTTTCTGCCCCAAATAACATTGCTGAAGGGTACGCTCGCCGCAGCGATAAAGCCTTCAGGAACTTCTTATTTATAGCCAAGGGTTCTGTAGCCGAAGTTGAGTCGATGCTTCTGATAGCCCCCGAACTGGGGCACATAACTACCGAAGAGCAGAATAGCCTTTTAGCTCAAGCCGAAGAGGTTTCAAAGCTCTTAACGGGGTTTATTAAGAAGCTCTCAGCTGAGGACTCTTAGCTAGGGACTAGCTTTATGATTTCAAATATTCGATTGCAGAACTTTCGGTCCTACGGTGACGCATCATTTGAGTTTGAAGAGGGCGTTAACATCATAGTTGGCCCCAACGCCAGCGGCAAGACCAATCTTTTAGAGGCTGTTTTAGCTCTTTGTAACGGCAGTTCTTACCGGGCCCGCGACGTAGAACTAGTCCGGTTTGGCGGGCCTTGGGCGCGCCTGGACGGCCAGTTCGGTCGTCACAAACGTGTCTTGAAGTTAGTTTTGCAAGGCTCAGCCTTGCAAAAGGAGCACGAGCTAGATGATAAGTTATTTAAGCGGCTCAGCCTGGAACGCACTATTCCCATTGTCCTTTTCGAACCCAACCACTTGCAGCTTATTATCCGCGGGCCGGATCAGCGCCGGCTGTTTTTTGACGACATTTTGGAGCGCACAACTCCGGGCTTTAAGGCTTTGTCTTCAAAATATCGCCGGACACTGGCCCAGCGTAATGCCCTGCTAAAAAGTGACCCCGCCAAAGCGCGCGGTCAATTGTTTGCTTGGGATATTCGCTTGAGCGAGCTGGCGGTGCAGATCGTATCTGCCCGGCGCGAACTCATAGATGATATAAACAAATCAATCAGCAAATCGTATGGCGCCATAGCCAATCGCCGCTCAAAGGTAAGGCTGGTTTACGAAAGCGATATCAAAAATGATAATTATTCCAGCCGCCTGCTGGCCAAGCTTGAAGCCAGCGCCCATAAAGATTTTGCGCGCGGTTTTACCGGCCATGGCCCGCACCGCGAAGACATCATCATCTGGTTGGATGGCCAACCGGCGGCGGCGGGCGCTTCGCGCGGCGAAATGCGCAGCCTACTGCTGGCACTTAAAATATTCGAGCTAGGCCTTGTGGGCAAAGCCCGCGGTTCCCGCCCGATCTTCCTACTCGATGACGTTTTCTCCGAACTCGACGGCGCCCGCCGCCGTCACTTAGTCGAACATCTCAAAGGTTATCAAACAATTATCACGACCACCGACGCCGAAGCCGTTTTGGAATATTTCTCCAAAGATACACACTTATTGCCCCTCTACAAAAAAACTTAACGGTAGGCTTTATCTCTTAACGAAACACTGAGAACCCGTAGATTATTACCTTTAATGTCAAAGAATACTCTGTATTTACCAATCCGAAAACGATAAATGGGCGGCTTAATGCCGGTTAGCTGGACCGCAAGCACAAGGGGGTCGTTAGTAGCGATAAAATACTGTAATTTTTGCCCAATTCTACGACGCTGAACTGCGTCAATTCCTTTTAAATCGCGCTCAGCTTTATGCGTTAATAGAATTTTGTACTGCGCCATCAGGCCGTTTTAAATTAAAGGCTCCCGAATACTTCTTCAAATGACTTCAGTTTGCCGGTATCGGCTTCTTTTTGTGCTTCTTTAAGTTCTTTAATCAGTTTCTTATCGTTAGATTCAAAATATGCCTCCAGCAAATCGTTGGTTACATCAGAGATGGTTTCATCGGCCAGCGCCGCCTTAATTTTAAGCAGCTTGTGCACGGCCGGATTGATATATAGGGTGGCCTTTTTAGCAGTTTTAGTAGTCATAATATTTTCCTCTTCTTAAAATCTTAGCACTTTAACATTTAGCCGTCAATACTTTTTAATGTATTGATCTTTGAGTTAATATCGAGAGTTATCGAAGGACGTTATAAATGATGTCGGATCAGGTAATTAACACAAATCAGGTATGTTTGGCTAACCGCTAACAGCTAACGACTACTATCGCCCACCTATTACCCCTCTACAAAAAATAAAACTCTCTGCGAAAAAACTGCTTGCTTTCAGTTTACGAATTGTACTTTATATTTGGTTTTTACATCAATACCCAAGCCGGTCAGGTAATCGGCAACTGAATCCTTTATTTCCTCGGGTGGATTAGTACCGATGGTTTTAACATATATCACACCCTTGTAAATGGTCGCGCTATCTATAAGCCTTTCTTGGCTGTTCTTAATTGGCAAAAAATGCTCGGGCCGAACCAGCGGGGCTTTATTCGTGCTTAATGTAAAATGCTGAAGCCCGCTATCTGTTTTATACATCGAAAAATATAACATGCTAAAAACGAAGTTAATGCTTGAAAGGGATGCTAACGGATCTTCATATACTAAATAAGAAGCCTCCTCGGCCAAAATATACCTGTATATTTTTCCTGATGAAGCGTAGTAGAAGCTATCATTGTCAGCCCAAGTTATTTTGTATGCGTTATCGTCAAGGACTTTTAAGGGCTTATATTTAAATTCTTCATTCACCAATCCCAACTCATTTTTATTGTTATTACTATCATGGCCAGCCATTAAAGTAATTCCGTTTGGTGACGTGGAGATTTTATCGACCCTAAAATCATTATCAATCTCAAGGCTTTGCGTAACTGCACCCGAATCACTACTCACCGCTTTAAAGGTTTGTGGTTCTGAAAAGTCTTTAAAACCTTCTATATACTCGCCCTGTTCATAGTCACCCGGAAGGCCATGAAAAATATAAAGCTTATCTCGCCTTAGTTGGCCGATGATTTCAAAAGCCTCCGTTTTTTTACCGGCCGGCAGATCAATTTTCTTTGGTGAGGCTGATGCTTCAGAGAAGCTTAAAAAGACCCTCTCCTTTCTATTGTAAATAACAAAGCGCTTATTGGCCTGATCATATGTATCTGTTATAAGGGCATAATCGTCGGCGGTGTGATCGTCAGGAATTTGTAGTTTTGCTGCTGGTATAAAGGACGCTTTATTTGTGTCCAGTATTTGGGTCTTTAATAAATTTCCCCTTACGGTTAGTCCCATAAGCGATCCGTTATAAGGTGAAGCCACTCTTACTTGTTTTTCAAGCTCAGATTCGGTGGCGTTTTCATCAGCTACGACTCTTTGAAAGCTGGGTCCACCGACTGTTACGTCATCAACTAATCCGTCGCATCTGTAATAAAAACTTTCTAGGTGGTCAGGTTGGCTTATGGAGCAATCGTTTGTACTGGAACCCAAACTAACCGTGTCTTTTTGAGGCTCCAGCTTTAGCTTAACAGTTTTTGGCCACATAAAGTTTTTTAATTTGACCCTGAACCCAGTAACTTTGTCTTCAGCGGAGAACTCCGCAAGATATTCCCCAGGACTTAAAAACAAAAACTTTCTCTTGCCAGGCTCCAAAGACAATTTTTTTGTTTTGCCGTCTTTGGTAAGGGCGGCAGTTATATCGGTTGACGCTTCTGGGGCTTCGATTATCATCAGCCCATGTAAGGCCACATAAAGGAAAGATATTATCAGCACTACAATTGCGGTGCACTTTATAATCATTTTTCTTGGCATAATTTCCATAGCTACTCTGGTAACGCCGCGTAAAGTTTATTTATCAGCGGGATAATTCCGGCGTCCCTACAGCACGCTCTTCCTCCGCCCTTTCCTTTCGGGAATCCCCGATCTATGTGAACATGGGGCGCAGTCCTGTCAGCACAAATGTAGGGGCCAACCTTACCAACAGGCTGACCTGCGACTACCTTTTGTCCATCATTGATTGAGGTATCAGGGGCGAGGTGGCCATACCAGTACGAGTAACCATCTACAGCTACAAGCTGGAAACTATTACAGGTAGCTCCATTCCTGGTACGGTCGATTCTTTCGATGGTCCCATCCGTAATTGCGTAGACGGGTGCATTTTCCGAACGGTCAGGGCCATAGCCTTTAATTCCAAGATCCCACGCAAAACCGCCCCGCCTTTCCCCGTCTGGATGATGACAGCCACTTGAACTATTGCAAGGGGGGATGTTAAGAGCCCCATTAAAATGATCTAGGTCGCTTTTTGCTTTGGCTGCTATTGGAAAGGCATAGCCATCGATAATGATATCCGCGCCTTCTGTCCCATCTCCTGCAATTCCGCCGCATTCCGTATCGCGTTCATAAAAAGGTGCCTGGAGTATCTCGTAAATACTAGCAGAACCTTCAACTGTTACACAATCATCTTCATCAAAAACAGCATTACCGGCGAAGGCATTCAAAATAGCCTTAGCAAGGTCAGCAATTTTGGTATCGTTGGCTGGCAAATCCGGGTTCAGTTGAGTAAGGATAACGATAACGTATACCTTACCAGCTGATTTAACTATTGCGGCATCGTGTGAATTTGGTCCGCCGGGTGGGTGTATTTCCCCGGTTTTATTGGCGGTTTCGGCTGGGGACACGCCAGCTGGTATCTTATTGCGATGAGCTTGTTTGCTCATAAGGACGTATAAATCCTGGGACGCGTCAGGTGTAACTAATTTTTCCTCGGCCACGGCCGTCAGCAGCTTAGCAACGTCGTTGGCACTGGTCTGCAGATTGCCGGGCGCCAGACTAGTTTGGTCGTAGCCCCGCGAAGATAAGTAGGCATAAAGGCCATTAAGCCTTGCCCAATCCAAAAAAGTCTTACCGCAGATATTGTCGGAATAAATAATCATTTTGGGCAAGCACTCGTTGGCATTGGCTGACTGGCCAGTTGGCTTAGCGGGCCAAATCTTTGTAACGCAGGGGGTTTTGTCGTCTTTTGTTTTACAGTCGGCTTTATTTTCCTTCCATTGTCTGTCAACATCTGCTAGCGGGAATTTTTGACCAAAGTTCAATTTACCCTGCCGTTTTTGAAAGTATAAAAACTCAGCCACATAAAGCTTGTATAAGCTGGCTGCTGTTAACTGTCCATCGCCATTAACGGAGTTTTGCTGATTGCTGCTAAGGTCAATAGCAACAATTCCTGAGCCCGGGTTAGCGCTATTAAATTGTTTTAATACTTCGTCGACTTGTTCACGGCTTGATGATGCAAGTCGCCTGCTTTCACCGCCATTTTGGATTACCAACCCGAACTTTTTATTAGTGACATTTCCCCTATGGTCTTGGGCGGTAATATTTACTTCGTACTGTCCATTTTCAAGCTGAGTTGTATCCCAGTTTCGAACTAGGTAGAAATTATAATTTCCCTTAAGCGATGGACCGTTCTGGATTGTTTCTGATGCGTATATTTGTTCAAATTCGCTACTTCTACAAAGAGCTTCGCTAAAATTCACCGCCTGCCGGTCATTCATAATAGTTTCCCCGGCGTTATTTTTAACATTCCAGCTAATGATTGCCGGTGTCATTACTGCTCCTGCCCAATCTTCGGGGGAACTGGGAAGCGCAAGCGGCGGGGAGTCGAATGCCTGAACGGTCAAGTTAACCTTCCCTTTTAAGTCGTTTAAGCTAACTGTGCTTCCACTTTCGCTGTAGGCCTTAATTGATTCGATCTTCGGTATACCGTAATCCTGGTAAGGACCTAGCGCGCCGCTGCGCAAAGGGTTTACATAGTAAACCCTTTGATCTTGTGGGTTTCTGTGAGCTTCGGCTAGATGCACATGGCCCCAGCCTTTGCCTATGTAACCAACTTGCTGATTGGCTGAAATCTGTTGGTTATCTTTTATTGTTTTGTCGTGGTCAATGTGCCAATAACTAAGTATTTTATCTCCAGAAACAATAGCGATCGATTGGCCGCCGCTAACATTTACCTTCCCGTCCTCAATTGCATAAACTGGCTCGCCATCGGGCGCCGCAATATCTACACCGAAATGAAAGGCTTTACTAGTGGCTTCGTCAATGTCCTTGCTGCCCGCGAACCTTGGATCGTTAAAATTCCCACGGATAGCGTGCTGTTGGCCAAACGGTTTGACAGGCCAACCATAACCTTTGATAGCAGGAATGTTTGCGGGTAGCTGACACAGCGGCGTAAAATCTCCAACTACTTCAGCCGCTGAAGCTATCTTGGCTGGAAGTAGGTTGAACAAAAAAAGGCTGATGAATAGGAAAACAGTTTTGTGCGACGCCTTCACCATTAACTCCCGTCTGGCGACCAGTGCCAGAATTCATTTACATACTGCTTGAAACCAAACCTAGCCGCGTTGGCTTCAAGCCACTGCCAGTCAGTGAAATCTTTCGCAGTGCAGCGGCCGCCAACATATTGGCAACTATCTTTGTCAATGCCGAGGTTATTTATATAAAAGTCTATAGCAATCCCCATTTGGTGATTTGAGGTTCCAGGTTTAGCCACCCACTTATAGCTCGTTCCTGTTCTGCAGCCTTCATTCTGGCTGCATAAATATTGTTGGTGAGCCATAGTCCTAAATGCGCTGCCTGCACCCTTAGATAACCGGCCTGCTTTTTTAGCAGCTTCGACCAGCTCATATGCAGCACCTGATATACGTGAATTTACGATGGCTTGGCCATTAGAATCATTAACATAAAATTTATTCCCATTGGTACTGGCATCACTGTCACTTCCCAGATTCGGTAGGGCACATAAACGCACTTTTACAGGGTTACCGCTTCTGTAGCCGTCATGAGTTCCGATATCTCTAACACCCTTGTCTTGAAAGGCGCATGCAACGCTTGTTGAATCTTCAAAAAGGTTGGCAAAATCAATCGTCGCAGTAGCAGTAGTTGTAGGTCTATTGCCTGCTATAGTCAGGGCGCTGGCGAGCAGTTTCTTGTAACCCGCGTACACTCGGTTGGCGTACCAGTTGGCATGATTGTATGCATAAAAAGCTTTCTTAAGCGATGCCTCATTTTTGCCAGGCTCAGCATCAAAGATCCCTTCAGCTCCGTTCGCTGCTAGGTAGTGAGCCGCCGCGCAAGCCGAATCTATAAGATTATTAATGTCAGCTTGGCCATCGCTATCACAGTCTTCTTTGTAACCGCCGCCTTTGCCATTGTCCCAAGTTGAAGGCATAAACTGGAAAGGTCCCTGCGCACCTTTACTGCTAGTCGCAGTCTGTATCAATTCGGTCGGCCAGCGGACCTGTGAATTAGCGCAGCTACCAGATCCAGTACAGTGTTCGCCATAACCGTATATAGCCGCTAAAGCATAGGGCGAAATATTATATTTTGCGGCCGCCATTGAAAATATATCCCAAAGCTCGGGCGGGATCTGAGCTGGAGCCTCACCGGAAAGAATGTTTTCATCATCAACCGATGGTTCTTCCAGGCCGTGGTCGGCGGTGTAGCCGTAAAGGGCGCCCAGGCCGCCTCGGATGGAATTGTCAAACAGATTGCAGTTGTATATGTTTTCCGCGATATAGTTAACCCGGCTGTCGGCATCGCCAATATGCCCATCTTCGACGATAATTTTGTAAATCAACTCCCAAAAGACATCTGAATTAGTCTGGGTTTCCCATTCATTTAGCTTCGCCAAATTGTCTGGCGAAACTTCGATTTCATCAGCGTCAATAGGCTTCTCTTCTTGAGTTTTAACGTCGAAATATTTGTAAGCCCACGGATTGGCAAATACTTGCCGCACGTTCGTGCCTTCTGTTAGTTTGTCGGCTGATCTGATAAAGGGTGGCAGGTCGTAGCACTGTTTTGGAATATCATAGGTTGGAATTCCGGCGAACGCGGAAGCCGTATAGCCATCTATCTGGGTGGCGGCGTTCGCGGATTTATCAAACGGCAGGGTTAAAACGCTGAAAAAGTTTTTAAAGACCGACCCAATACTTGCCATAACCTTCCCCGGGGATGAAGAATCAATGCTTGCCACGGCAAAGGCGCCTTTAGCGGCTGGAGAATTATGGTTGGAAAGCGATAGGTATTTTTCAAAAACGGATAGCTGCTCGTTTTTGGCCTGTTCGTACGCTAGCATGGTTTTTTTAGCTTCCTGCCGGTTTTCGTCGTTGGTAAGATGGCCGCCGTTTTCGCGCACTGTCGCCTCCCCGGAAAGCGCGCCGCCCTGGATTCCCCAGTTGATATATTCGCCGGGCGGCACAGAGCCCTCTTTATTAATGATTGGTCCGGCGCCCAGGAAGTTGCCCAGCCGTTGTATTACATGCGTCATGGCCGCTTCAAAATCGTCCTTCATCCCGACGGCACGCATAAAACCATCCATTACTGTCCCTATGAGCTTGCTGGCCCAATTTATAGCCCCAAAAATTATTTTGCCAACGAGTCCTGATTTACTCTTCAAAGCGAGATAGCCATCGGCTATCGGCCCGATTAGCTTACCAAGCGTATTGTTGTAAAAGTCCTCAAAAATAAGCGCGTTGGTTTTGCCGCCGACTTGTTTGGACGGGCATAAAAAGGTATGGCCTTGGCTGCTTAGTTTTTCATCGGCCAGCATTTGCTCCTGATAGTCGTCACTGCAATAATCAATCTTACCTCCGTCTTTGGGGTTATCAACCATGCGGCCTTGTTCGGCCACTAATTGTGACGCGTCACCTTTGCCTTCGACGACCTCCAGCCAGCCTTCGCTGTTGGCGCCTTTACCGACAAGCCGCATGAAATCGTTTACTTCCTGAGAGTTTACCTCGCCGGAGCGGATTTGGTCGCGGGCGGTCATATACGTCTGAAAAAGTGCCATCGCTTGGGCGGCTTTTGCCGCTGACACAAGTTTACTTAAAGCATGGGTTTGGAGATTTTTACTAAATTTGGCCAGCATATCAATAATGCCAATCCAGCCGACGACATTGGCGGCTTTTGCCGTACCGGCCATCACTTTCTTTATGGCGTTAGCCGTGTTCTCGACTTCAACACTTACCAGCTTATCAGGATCGGTAGGTTTTGTTTTGCCTGTTTCCCTTTTGGTTTTCCAGTCATCCGGGTTGCCGTTTGGGTCAGGTTTATCTAAGCACTTGCCCGCTTTGCTAGTTGGGCAATCATCGACCTCATCACTGCTAATATTTTTGTCCGTGTCGGGGTTATCGTTGGTCGCGATCGTACCCCCGGCCCTTCTGCCTGGGTCATTGTGGTCGGTACTGCCGCGGCATAGTTCAATACCAAAAACACATCTTATCAACATGCCCACTCTTGTATCGTCTGGTGTTAGGGCTAAGATAATTTTATTTCGTATGGCAGCTTTTTTTGCGTCGTATTTGTCGCGGGTTTTTTCAAAAAAACGCCAGTTTTTAACGCCGGTTTCGTTTTTTATAGCTTTTCTTACAAAACGGCGTTTGAGGATATTTTCGTTTTGAGTTTGCTGCTTTATCGCCTTGCGCGCCGCTTTATTGCCCCCCGGCTCGCTAAGGTTAATATCGATTTTCCGTTTAATATCGTTACTAAGAGGGTCATTCAAGGCCGCGGTAAGCGCCGCTGGTTTTGCAAAATCCTTTGCTTCCAACCCCGCAGTTTGCTGGCCGTTCACCTCTAAAACAACGAAGTGAAGATCTTTTCCTGCGCTACGACTGGCGAAAATTACACCATGATTTTTGGCCAAGTCAGCCTCTAATCTACCCGCATACATTCTTCTTATCCAATCTGTCGCCGGATGGTCAGTATCTAATTTCGCCTTAAAGTAGTGGCTTTTTTCTATGTCAAATTTACCGTCAGCTTCAGCATACATAGTCAGCCGCACTTTTATGTATTCGCGTATCCAGGAGTCAGAGCGGCGGTCGGCGGCAGCGTTCCAGCGCGTGAAGGCTCTTTGCTCGATGTTGGACATTATGTGATCCCATTTGAATACATTTAAAAAACCAAATATAGCGCCAAGCAAAAGGCCGATAATACCTATACTGCCGCCGGCAATCAGCCAGGTCTTCTTTTTCTTTAACAACCCCGCCGCGGTTCGCCGCGGTTCACCGGGCGCCTGTTTATAAAAACTTCGACCAGCCGTCTCGTCCGCCGCTTTGGCTTCATCCCAGGCGTCCTGAAGTTGCCGGTAAGGATCATCTTCAGCGCTCTGTTCTTGATCTTTTAGATCTTCGGGCTCTGGCGAAGCCGGCTTTTTTTCTTCGTCATAGATGGGGTCGGCCATAGGCTGTTAGTCTCCGTGGGCGACGCGGACTTCACCGGGGTTGGTTGGCTGGGGGGCTGCGGTTTTGTTTACTTGTAGCGGCGGCGGTATAGGTGCCTCAGCGATACCTGATTGCGCCGGCGGCAATGGCGGCAGCATTGGCTCCGGATTTGGGCCCGCCTGTATATTTACTTCCGGGGTCGCCGCCTCGGCCGGGTTATTGGCAATCAAGCTGGTTTCGGTCGGGCTGGCGATGACTTGGATATGTACGTGGTTTTGGCCGGCAAAAAACAGCCCCTGTCCAATTGGGAACTGACTAAGGCGTTTTTTCTCCTCGCTGGTCAGTTTGAAGACGTCAGCCAAAACGTCTACGGCGCTGGGGCTTTGTTTGAGCAAGAATACCATGCTGGCATTGGCCACAATCGCCCGTCCCATGCGCGAGGCCATAAAATCCTCGACGTCTTGTGTAATAGTGGTTAGGCCCAGGTTATATTTACGGGCCCGCTTGGCCAGGCTGAACATAAAATTAGCGCTGTCTTCGAAGCGCATCAACTGCCAGGCCTCGTCAACAATCAGCAGGCGTTTTTTGCGGTCAGCCTTGGTGCGATTCCAGATGTAATTAAGTACGATGTACATGGCGACGGGCCGCAGTTCATCCTCCAGGTCGCGGATATTAAATACTACCATCGGGTTGTTAACGTCCACGTTGCTAGCTTGAGAAAAAATGCCGGCGAATGTTCCGGACGTATATTTACGCAAACGTTGGGCCAGCTGAGGGCCGCTGCCGCCCATGTGCAGCAACGTGTCATACAGGTCATTAACAGTCGGCGGCGGCGAACCGTGCGTTAGCGGGTCGTTGGTAATGCCAGCTTTGGCGTAGGTTTCAATCAGGGCGGCGTCCAGATCGGCTTCTTCAGCCGGCGAAAGCGCCGGCATCACAGCCGTGCCGCCGCCCTGCACCATTTGAGCCTGCGCCCCGCCCATCATCAGTCGCAACAAGCCGTGAAGGGTGATGAGGTTAGAGCGCAGGGCGTTGTCAGCTTCTTCGCTGTCAACCACTTGCGGCAAATCAAAAGGATTGATGCGCGTGGCGCTGGCCAGGCTCAGGCGTACGTAAGCGCCGCCGACGGCATCGGACATTTTCTGGTATTCATTTTCCGGGTCGATAATAAATACTTCGGTGCCAAACATCATGGACCGCAGGGCTTCCAGCTTGACAGTAAAGCTTTTACCGGCGCCCGACTTGGCAAAGACCACGCTGTTGCTGTTTTCCAAAGAGAAGCGATCAAAAATAACTAGACCGGAATTGTGCATATTAATGCCATACAAAATGCCATTTTCCTGGGTCAGGTCGGCGCTGGTGAATGGAAAGCTGGTAGACAGGGCGCCGGTGTTCATGTTGCGGTAAATCTGCAGCTGGTCAACAAACTGCGGGATAGTGCTGTTTAGGCCTTGTTCCTGCTGGGCGGTTGCCGGTTTGGAATAGATCAGCTGCTGGCCAAGCAATGATTCCACCTTGTGGCTGACAAACTCCAGCTCCTCCTGCGAACCGGCGTAAATCGTAAAGTAAAAACCAAAGCGGAAAAATCTCTCTTCGCCAACTTGTAATTTGTCGCGCATCTCCTCGGCGTCTTGGACAGCCGCCTCTTTGCCCGGGTCGCGTACCCGGCCATGCTCGGTGTCTATTTGGATGCCGGCTTCCAGTTGGCTGACTTTTTTACGCAAATTATTCAATACCACCTGGCTATCTACGGGCTGTATAACCATTGACAGGTCAATCACTTCATCGAGGTTAATCATGCCCGAAAGCCAGCCGGTATAAACTTGGCGCGGGTAACCATAAACATAATAAGTGCGCGCAAAGCGGGTGCCGATGCGGAAGTGGTTGCCGTTAAATTCCAATGAGCTCGGGGCTATAAAATCACGCAGGGCCGTGACGCCCTTTTGGAAGGCGCTGGAAACCTCTTGCTGCTCGTGCTGTCTGGCAGCGGCAATAGGGTCTGCCGGCGAAGAGGATTTCCTATTAAATAGACTCATAATCTCTCCTCGCCAGAATTTTCAATTTACAATTTACAATTTTCATTAAATTTTCAAATAACAATTTATAAACATTTATAGCTGCAGCCTGTTTGGTTATTGACAGTTGATTATTGATTGATACTTGATAATTGCTACTTGATAATTGCCCAAATTTAGTCATGATAATTCCCTGTCCAAATTTGGGCTTGGGGCGTTGCCGGCGCCTTTACCGATAACCTCAGCCGTCAAATCGCTGGCGTTGCCCAGTTGTTGATGGGCGGCAGTATCGGGGTTATAAGCTTCATAATAAAGTTCAATTAGCTCTTGGGTATCTAGCGGTACACTTTGCACGCCGCACTGCAGCAGCCCTTGCATGGCGGCTTGGACGCGGTTCTTTAATTCGGTTTTGGCCTTTTCCAGTATTTGTTCATCAACAATTATCTGCGGCGATTTGTTGCTGCCGAATAAATCACGCACACCAGTAAAAAAACCGGCGCTGGTTTTAAGCGCCCGCCTGATATCGGCATTGGCATCAGGATAACCTATGACCACATAGAATTTTTTGTCCATAATGTTGGTCTGGGCAGCAATCTCCGCTAAAAACGCAATGTAGTCTTCCATCAAAAGGGCGATTAACATGCTTTCTTGTTCGGAGCGGATCTTGTCGAGTTTATCCAGATAAGGACCGATGTCTACTCTTTGGCTGCGGATAAATATCTGGATAGGAAAATAAAGCGAGTTCAAAAACCCCTGGTAGGCGAACTCTACGGCTTCGCGCTCTTGCGGGCTCATCAGGTCAAAGTTGATAGATTTGCACATAATGACTGCCCGAAATGTGCCGTCGTTCATAATCACAATGCCGTCGCGGATTTCGCTGATACGTAAGGTATTTTGGGTGCTGTTGGGATTGCCAGTTGGAACCTTTTCGCCCTTAACCGGCGCTGGCATTTGCAGCGCCGCAGGCGCAACTCCAGCGCTGGGCCCAGGCGCTACGATATTGGGCTGATCAGGACTCACGCTTTGCCTCCGGCAAAGCCATTAACCATTGGCCCTTTACCCTTCACTTTGCCTTTACCCTTAGCCCCTCCTTCACCACCTCCTTCGCTAAAAAGCTTCGGAAGGTCAGGAAAGTTACGGAGGGCAGGTCTTAACCATTGATCACAGATAACGGTAAACGGATAACGCACTGTAAACGGTAAACGGTAAACGGTAAACGTGAATCGAGTTTTAGTGGGACTCATATTTTGTATCTCCACCCAAAATTTGTATTTACGGTGTGGTTTAGTGTAATTGCAGGACACCCTCATTGGGGCCAAGTTGCGTAAACTGGCCCTTGCGGTTGGCTAACTTAGAAAGTGTTGCCACACTAAAATCATTACCGCTTTGGGCTAGCTCCAGTTTATCAGCCCTGTCAGCTTCTGTCATCTCATCGGCGGCTGCCTGCCCCGCACCAAAACCTGCCCGTTCGACGGGGCTCAGGGTATCCTGAGTGTAATCGAAGGATGAGCTTAAGCTGCGGTAATCGGATTGCGGAGCATCAAGTTTTGGTTGCGGGGTCACCGAGTCACTTTTAGTTTTTTTGCCTGTTTTTTCACTTGGTACCAGGAATTTCCTATGATGATGTTCTATAGGGTTTTTTGTGTCTTTTTCAGCCTTCGCGACGGCTTGGCGGGCGGCGGTTAACCGACTGGCCGTGTTAATTTTCCGGTCAGCATCAGCCTGCTGCATCAATCCGCTAAAGTATTGGGCAGTCGGGTTGTTGGCTTCGTCCAAAATATCATCTGCTGGATGGACTTCTATGCCGAGATCAATTGCTGAAAGGGTAGTCGGTGCTACCAAGCGGTCGGATTGGGTATCTTCCTCTAGCTTGTCGGGGGCCACAGTTACGTTCTTGACCGCCCAGCCGCGGCTATCCAGGGTGCTGGCCAGTGTCTGAAGGCGGCTTTTTACCTCTGTTTCACTCAATCCTTTAGTGCGCTGCTTGGCAAATTTTTTCGGCGCGGTTATCTTCACCAAATGCTGTATGCCACTCTGGCTCCATATGCGTTTTTTGGGCTTGATCAAAAACCGCAAACGCGCCAGCAGCCAGACTTCAGTCGGTTGATGTCTGCCCAAGGGCGAGGCCAATACGCCAAAAAGTATCATCGGCAACAAAAACATTAATATAAGAAGATATTTAAACGGCCCGATACCTGAAGTAATCAGACGGAAATTAATAAAGGCGCAAAACACCGCGATAATGGCGTAAATAAACCCCTTTAAGGTGAGAGGGCCTAAAAGTTTGTCCTCAGCTTCAATGTCCTGAATTACCTTATATTGCGCCATTTAAGTTTAAGTATAACCGATTTGTAGAGGTCCGTCCTTGGAAAAAGCAAAGAGATTTTATGCAAAATCACTAGATTTTTCCTACCTTTTTCCAAGGACGGACCTCTCAAAAACTGTCAGAGGTTTTTATCCAGCTCAAACAGCCGGGCCAACCCGCGCCTGACCTCAGCCATTTTATTAGCACTGACTCTACCAACCAAGCGATCAATAATCAGCGCTTCAACCGTGTAAATTTTATCTGGTTTAATAAAGCTATCAAGTTGCAGGCTGTCTTTAACAAAATTGCTCCTAGTTAGCGAGATTGCCCAGCGGCTGGGGAATTTTTTACTGGTAATTTGGCAGAGAATGTAATTATCAAAATCGGCCAAACCAATTATCAGGGCCGGTCTTTTTTTGAAGTTTAAATAATCGGAGTATGGGAATTCAACCAGAACTACGTTGCCTATTGCAAATGCGCCCATGCCGCGTCTTCTTCAGGCGTATCCCACTCTCTGGCTAAAGCTGAATAACTGGGCCCATAAGCTCTGGCCATAGCTACTGCTTTTTTATTTAACTCATCATTTTCTACATCGGAACCGGTATTTATAACAATCATCTTTGCCCGGCGCGTAACTTGGACTTTCTGGCCAGGTTTAAGCTGCAGCTGTTGGCGCACCGCTTTAGGTATAACTACTTGATATTTGTCCGACACGGTTACTTCCATAGTTCAATGATAGCAAATCGTTCAACGTTTGTCAATACGTTCAACTACTCATCTGACAATTATCTTCCTTTACAAGGAGCCTCCTTGTAAATGGGCATTTTATGGTCTAGTAAGTTTTTGTCAACACTTTTGAATTATTTTAAAAAAATAGTCTGCAACAGTCCCAGAATGTTATCACTTTCAGCTGGTGACAAATCCTCTATATATTCTCTCAATCTCGATTTATCGACCACCCTCAATTGGTCACAAGCGGCACTACTTTTATTGCCCATAACCTTGATACCTAAACGAAAAGGCCAGGATTTGATTTTAGAAGTCAATGGAACAACTAGCACGGTGCGTGTGACTCTGTTAATTTCCTCAGGAGAAACAATGATACATGGCCTGGGCTTACGCATCTCAGCGCCAACAGTCGGCTCCGGGTCAAACCAATGAATCGAGAATCGTTTATTTTTTTGCACTTTGTTTTTGCCACTGCTCGTACGTTGGCCCATCCCAAGGAAGATCGTCCAAGCCATCAGTGCTGGCCACATTCATATCCGTAAAGTCGTCATCATTAATATGAGCCTCTTCCGCGAGAACTTTCTTAATTTGTTTTTCCCATCCCGCGCGCGGATTCTTGGGCTTGCGAATAATTATTTGCCCACGTTTGGCTTCCAGTTCCACTTGTCCGCCGAGACCACTCATCCGCAGCAGATCTTTGGGCAGGCGTACGGCCTTGCTGTTGCCGGAAGTTGTCAGATTTGTCGAAATCGTTACCATACGTACATTATACGTACAACCTCAAGTGGTGTCAACTTCTTTTTTCCAAGGAGCCTCCTTGGAAAAGTGTGTTCTATAGTCTAGTAAGTTTTTGTCAACATTTTTGAATCTTGAATTACCTTGCTTGTCCTTCCGTAGCTTTAGCGAAGGAGGATACTGAACCATTACCTAAAAGTATCCAACAGTTTAATGCTTCTGGCAACTCGATGATGCAGATCTATGTTGGGGTGCTTGAGCCACCTGTAGGCCTCCAGGTGGTGCCAGGACCGCTGGGGGCACCCCCGGCACCCCCGCCCCCGGGAGCCTCTCTACCTGCCTTTATCGCGGCTTCATCAAAGTTCCCGTCACCACTAATTATTCTATCTAGCTCGGCCCGGACATTAGCATCAATGCTACCTACGATATCGGGGTCAGTAAGTATAAAAGGATTATCGAAGTCTAAGTTAGCTCTACCGTCTTCGGGATCGTAATGCACGGTATTATTGACTATACCTCTTTCTAGGTTGCCGAGAATACCGTCTCTTACGTCCCCATTAGTAGTCACCAAGGCTTTAACTATTCGCTTACCGCCTTGTTCCATACCACCCCTTAGGGCATCAGTTTTGGCCGCGGATAAATAGCTTCGGAGGTAAGTATTAAGTGTTGCGATGTGACCCGCTCGCTCGGTACCAGTTGAACCCCTTATTCTATTAGTCAAGGTTGCTAACATGTTCTCAATTTCACTGCCATGTTGACCTGCGACACCCGACGGTCCGGCATCAGCCGTCGAAACTGTGCCTTTATAAATATCAGTTAGCTTTGGTAGCATTGTACCTACGCTATCGCTCATGAACCTTCTAAAGTCAGAATATGCCTGGGGATTCTGTTTAGCCTCCCTGCTGACCTTGTCCCAATAGCCCAGGATGTGCCTGTTGTTTGTGGCTCCACCAAGTTTTTCCATTTCGTACAGTGCAGCTAACTTTTCCATTCGAGACTTTCCTGTTGGATCAAGCCTTCGCCCATCGTCCGTCTCGTATATATATTCCCATTCGTGACCATCTTCATCTACAAACCTTCCTCGCTTATTCTCTAAGACATCCTGTAAGTAGTCATCCTTTGTCCCCCTCTTGCCTATTTTGTTCCCGCGCTCATCTTCTATCCAACCACCTTCTTCCAAGTGTTCCCAATCTATTTGTTGGCCAATCCGGGCGGCGCCTAGATCTTCTGTATAAGCATCTCTACCGGTTTTTTTATAAGTAGCTAATGCCCTTTCGGCTCGCCGGCCCCATAAAGTTGGGTCCCACTGTCCAGATAAAAACTTATCTACAGGATAGCGCCATGGACGTTTTCGATTATATCCTTCTCCTGCCGCAACCCGTTCTTTAGATCGCAATCTTCGCTCTTCTTTGTAGCCCTTCTGGCGCTCGCCCAGGAATTCTTTTGGTTTTTTGAGGCCTTTTTGGCCGGCTTCGGCAATACGCCCCCCGACAGCTTGCATAGCTGTGCCGCCCCACTTGAAGGTTTTGGGCAGAATAAACAGAGGCCCAAAGAATCCAACTAGTACGATAAAGAATCCGACAAGGTCACTCTGGCCACTGCCGATTTTGGCAAAAATTCTACCGCCGGCAATAATCAGAATAATAAGTGGGAACATCATCAGAGCCTTTAAGAAATTATCCCACCAGAGTTTCCAATATCGCCGCAATCCCTCGTTGGGCATCATCCAGGCGATCAAGGCAACCGGTGCAAGTATCAGCGCTAGGATAATCAATATCTTACGGAAAAGTAGGGTCAAAAACCCGGCAAAAATAGCTACCAGTACGGTCAGCATCAGGCCTAACACCAGGAAGGGAGCAACCACTCCCAAAACAGCGATAGCCGGTATGGCGAGCCAGCCAAATGTAATTGCCTCAGGGTGGAACGAGCCCATAATGCTACTAAGACTTAACTTGCCCGAACCGCCAAACGGCGCGTACATAATGTCTGCCAAGCCCCTGCCCAGAGCATCCACAAAGTTAATCACGAAGGAAAATATCGGCCAGGAAAGCTGTATTAATATCACGCCCGCCACCAGCCGCGGCAGCATTTTTTTAACCGTGTAGGCATCAAACGGCCCACTGCCAATAGCCTGCCCTATGACCATAACCAGCATCAGTATTACAACTAATCCCGATACTAAAATTCTAAAGCTATTCCAGGCACCTTTTACTTGCTCACGTGAGTCTTGACCTCCAAGGCTGTCTTTTTGCTTACCTTCTTTGACTGTGAACTGCAATTGGTCCTCAACAAAACCATATAAACTGTTAGCCAGCCCTTGGGCAGCAGAAATTACCGGGCAAGCCACCCACGAAAGTGCCCAACCCGATTCAAAACACTTATAATCGCTACTATTAGTATTGGTCGTTCCACCTGGACCGCCGTTAGGATTTTGCTCAGTTGGAACTTCGCCCTGCTTACCATCAATCACCACGCTTCTAGAATTTTTGAATCCGCAATTTGGCAGACCGGCAGCCTTTTTGCTACCACCTGGATCTTGGTAAAGTGTGCCGCTATTACTACTGGGAGCATCCAAGACTAATGCCCAATCACCACCACAAGAATCTCCCGGGGAAGTACCTGCCTTAATATAGGTCTTCCCATTACCATTGACTTGTTCTTCTAGTACTAAAGGGCCGGACAGTGACTGGATATTCTGGTCGTTCCATTGCAGAATTTTCGTGGCTACGTTGTCAGGGTTAGATATTTTAAAATCAAGTTTCTTTTTTTCGCAAGGTTGAGTTGCTACTGATATATCGTAATAAGCAATCTCGAAAGTAATTGGTAAAGGATTTTTTCCTTGATCGCCATCAGTAAATTCAACACCGTTGCTACCCTTGCAGAAGGATTCGTCAGGAGGTTGAAAGTTCCGATCTGTGTCTTCAACCTTACTATCTGTAAATTCGATTGGTTTACCGTCAAACGTGAAGATAATCGTGGTACCGTCGTCCTTAAAGGCAAAGTCAGCATCTTTAATTTTATTTATACTCTCATTAGTAAAAGCAGCACCCGGTGCGTCTGCTGGCGGTGGCCGAGGGGTGTAGGTATTAATTGTTATATTATTACGCACAACTTTTTCGCAATTTTGATCGTTGGGGCCAGCGTTTAATTTCAAGCTGTAATTAGGTGCGGCAACGTTGCCGAAATTTTGAATACTATTCTCGAATTGGGCACCTTGCGGATTGGTCACACAGAATTTACCGTCGGGTGGAGTATATATCGTTGAGGAAACGAAAGCTTTAGGACTAAAGTTGACCTTGCCTTTGGCGCCAAAGTCAGCTTCAATAGTCGCATTATTTAGCCACATGAAAGTTGCTTTTTGGATGTCTGTCTTATCTACACCAATAGGAGCTGCTTCAATTTTTTGGGGTGGAGCTAAAATACTAAATGTGACTGTCGCCAAAAATACTAAGCCAAATATCGCTCCAATTTTTTTGTGTATTTTCATCTTTGCTATATCTTGCTTTGACTATAGCATAACCTTTATCCGCACAACAGATATCTCAAAAGCTTAAATCATTGTTCTTGTACCTTCAATAACCAACCTACCTATCACAAACCTACCATGAAACATGTCCGACCGGACCAAAAACATGGTATCTATTTTGGAAAGAGGCGAGCACATTCATACAATTCTACACAACCACCAAGCTCTAACTCTTTAATTAACTCTATAAGCTCTTCACGATAATCTTTGTCTGTCACCCAAACACTTTTCTGGACCTGTTTTATTTGCCATTCTTTGAGAGTATTTCGAAATCTACGGCGTTTATCGGACTCATCTTCTGGAACGTCAAAAATTATCATTAGTTTTGCATTCCCTCCCAATTTTTGGGCCACGAATCCAGCGACCTTTCGCCGGCCTTTGGCAGTGAGGAGTGCTATATTTTTAGCTTGCTGGGCGCGTCGTTCAATAAGTCCCTGCTGTTGTGCCCGATAGTATGCTTCACGCAAAGTCTTTTGTTTATACCTAGATATTTTTTCCAGTTCCCGGAAAAACAGGGACGGCTTAAAACTTAGCAATAAATTTGGTTTTGAATATGGTATTAACGCTATCAGCACATATACAAGTGCAGATTTTTCTCTTAGTGGCTTCTTCATCGGGCGGCCCTTCTAGCCCCACCCGCTGAACTATATTACTTACAATTTACCACGAAAATTGTCCGATCGGACCATTTTCGTGGTAGCGATTCCTTTTGAGTACTTTTTGAGTCTGATTTTTTGATTGTATTTTCAGCTGGCCACAGAAGTTGAAGCAGGCTCAGATAGATAACCCCCCACACCTTATTGCTAAAATGGGCTAAAGTGGTTAAGCTATGACCAGGCAGACAAAAATGATCCAAAAAGCAAAAACTGTTTTCGTTGTTTCGCTAATGGTATTTATCGCTTTCAGCTTTTTCATGCCCGCGCCACAGGCGGAAGCTGCCCGGAAGCCCAATCCAGAACCCTCTAGCTGTGCTAGTGGCAAACTTATAGACAACCCGAAGTACAAGTCCGATAATGAAGAGCCTAAAAAAATATGTCTGCCGCTTGGCGCTAAACCTACAGACCTCAAAGACAATCCTATCGTCAAGAACATTAATAACATTGTTGATGTCCTTGCCGGGCTGGTAGGTGTCGTTGTAGTTGGCACGATTATTTTGGGCGGTATTCAATATGCCATGGCTGGGGACAAGGCCGAGGCTGTTGGCGCCGCTAAGCAGAGAATTATCAATGGTCTGATAGCCTTAGTTGCTTTCCTGTTTATCTTTGCCTTCCTGCAATGGCTAATACCCGGAGGCATCTTTAAATGATACTTTTGTTGGCTAATCTGTCTTCTTTTTTCGCGGCAACGGGTGACGCCTGTACATTGCCCAAAAAATTATTTTTTGTTCTGCCACCGTGGTGGCAGTATCTAAAGGGCGAAGAAGAGTTCGGCCAGTGCGCGCCATCTTTTAGTTTTCCAAATGATATCTTGCCAGTCGGCTTAGCAATTGTGGACATGCTACTGCGAGTTGCTGGTCTGATTGCTATCGTGTCGATTATTATCGCTGGCGTGGCTTACATTACAGCGGGCGGCGTGGTTGAAAAAACAGCATCAGCCCGTAAACGCATATATAATGCATTAATAGGTTTGGCTGTCGTGGCTATCGCTTCGGGCGTGGTCGCCTTTATAGGAAATAAACTGGCATAACTTATGAATACACTCTTTTTCGCAGCAGTGTGTAAGGGTACAAACGGGCTCATTAATGCTAGTAACCTGCCCTGTGCTGAAGCGGATAGCGATACGTTAAAAACTATTTTTCTAATCGTCTTTGCTATTATTGGCGCGCTAGCTTTTTTGTTCATGGTTATCGCCGGCGCCCGCTACGCCCTTTCTAAAGGTGAGCCGGATAATGTCCAAAAAGCAAAAAACGAGATGAAATACTCGGCCATAGGTTTAATTATTGCCGCCTCGGCCGCGGCTATTGTTAACTTTGTGATAGGAAAATTATAATGAGCAACTATTTTAAAATATTTTCACTCCTATTCTTGACTCTTGGCTCCTTTTTTATCTATGCTCCGCAGTCTGTTTCAGCCGAATTTAATCCACTCTGCCCAACAACGGATCCATCAACTGGCAAGTGTACAAGTGGCGCATGTCAGGGCAATGCTGCCGATAGCCCCCTTTGTAAGCAAGCCGCTTCGCAGGATAAAAAAGACCCCATCGCCGGCCCAAGCGGCATAATTAGCAAAGCCGCCAACTTGATTGCTATTATTACGGCCATTGGCGCGGTAATCATGATTTTAATTGGCGCCTTTGAATTTGTAACAGCCGGCGGCACAGGCTTTAAAAGCGCCGTTGCCGGCGCGGCCCCGACCAGGGTAGCCAAAGCCCGGGCTCGTATAGCCAGCGGACTAATTGGCTTGGTCGTCGTGGCGCTAGCCTGGGCTTTAGTCCGGCTAATTACAGACAAAGTTCTTAAATGATAAGATTAAACCATATGCGTAATATTTTTCTAAAACCAGTCTTAGCAGCTTTCATATTTAGTGGCTTAGCTCCCAGCGCTGGACTAGTTTATGCAATTGATTGCAGTAAAGAGCAACCAAAAACCACAGCCGAAGCCCTGCAGTGTGGTACTGACAGCGCGGCCGACGTGTCAAAAAGTGGAGACCCCGGCGGAAAAATTGATACGACTATCCAAAATATAATCAACTTACTATCTGTGGCGGTCGGTATTGCCGCCGTTATCATGTTAATAATCGGCGGCTTCCGCTACGTGACCAGCGCCGGCAATCAGGAAACTGTTAAGGCTGCTAAAAATACCATTCTTTATGCGCTCATTGGTTTGGTGATTGTCGCTCTGGCCCAGCTAATAGTTAACTTTGTACTTAATAAAACCACCCAGCCGTAAATGACTAACTTACTTAAAAAATTGATTGTCCCACTACTCGGCCTATTTTTTATAGTTGTGCCTTTAACGGTACCCGCAATTGTCAGCGCCGATATTCAAAGTAGCCTTTGCGGCAGTGCCCAAGACCTTTCCGTTAATCCCACAAGCACCTGTAAGGATACCAGTGGCAGCGAAAGTCGCTTTCAAATAATTTTGACCGACATCATTAATATTTTTTCTATTATTGTGGGCATTGTCGCCGTAGTCATGATTATCTTTGGCGGCTTCAAATATATCACCAGCGCCGGTAACCAGGAAAGTATTAAGAGCGCCAAACAAACCTTAATTTACGCCATTCTTGGTCTGGTTATTGTTGCTCTGGCTCAAGTCATTGTTAAGTTTGTCCTTACTCAAGCCACTGCCGAACCTTGTGTAAATGGTAAAACCAGCACTGGACAGAAATGTGGTGGATCACCATAAGCATATTAGCCCCGCACTTACAGCCGATCGACTAAAGTTATCCTTTCTTTGAGTCGTCTCAAGCCTTGCCCGTATTGTTTAAGTTTTTGTTCGCGCCTCAAAGCATCCTCTTTAGTCGGATAGGCTTCGTAGTAAATAAGCGTCCATGGAGCCCCGGATTTTGTCGCAATATTCTGGCGTTGATTATGTGTGTAAAATCTTTTTCTCAAATCTGGAGTCGTACCGACAGTGTACTCTTTGTTTTTTCTGCTGAACAAAAGATAAAGATAGTACATAAAGATTTTACACAATCGGTTGTAAGTGTTGGGTTGACTGTGGTATAAGTGCGTATATACTTAGCATAAGTAATAAGGAAATTTTAAAAATGATCCAAAAAATCAAAAAAATAGTTCTTACACTAAGTTCCCTTTTTGTGTTTAGCGTTCCTTTGGTTGCCACTGGCGGCGTAGCAGTAGCTGCTCCTACTGTTGAGGAATGCTTAGCCCAAGGTGCAAGATTAGATTTAGAAACAGCTACATGCACAAAAGATACTGCGAATGTAGGAGGAAAGCGCCTTACTGATTTTATCGCTAGTGCACTGAATGTCCTTTCGATTGTAGTCGGTGTCGCAGCCGTTGTGATGATTATAGTTGGCGGCTTCCGTTACATAGCCAGTGGTGGCAAGCAGGAGAGCGTTACTAGTGCCAAAAACAACATTCTTTATGCTCTTATCGGCCTAATTATCGTTGCTCTGGCCCAAGTTATAGTTCGCTTTGTACTGAACAAGACTCTCTAGCAACTAATTTTTATGTAACATATAATGAAGTGGCTATGTCCAGAATAGCTGCTTTATTAATGAGTTTTATTATCCCAACGATGTTCCTATTTACGTCTGCAGTACCAATGGCTTTTGCTCAAAATACTCAAGAACAGATTAATAGCGGGCTGTGCGCGGGAGCTAATTTAGATATAACTAATCCCAACTGCGGCGGCGACACTGGTGCAACTACGAAAATCAATGATGTTATTCGCACCATCATTAATCTGCTGTCAGTGGCAGTTGGTGTGGTGGCCGTAATTATGATAATCGTTGGCGGCCTGCGCTACATTACATCAGGCGGCAGTGACACCAGTGTTACCGGCGCCAAAAATACTATTTTATATGCCATCATCGGCCTGATTATCGTCGCCCTGGCCCAGATACTGGTTAGGTTTATCCTGCGCCAAGTCACCCAGACTTAACCAGAGGTTACTGGTTACAGGTTACGGGTTACAGTCAGAACAGCTTCCGGACAGGTTACGGGTTACAGTTTCTGTAATAATGAATAGAGCATCTTTTGGATGCTTTCAATATCCTCAAGTAGCATAGATACTTCCTTACTGTACAATTCTTGAACAAGCAGTAGCTGAGTAGATAGCTCAGCGGCTGAACCTCTGGCAACGCCCAAGAACTGGCGATACTCCTTGGCATTATTTCTTTGTTGTCCTTCTGCAATATTACTTGGAATGGAAATAGCACAGCGCCGCATTTGGGAAACTAGCCCGAACTGCTCATCCTTGGGTAGATCTTTTGTTAATAAGTAAATGTCTTTAACAAGCTGAAAAGATTTTTGCCAAACAATCAATTTCCTATAAGAGTCTATAGCCATCGCTATATACTACAACAAAAGCTGTAACCTGTAACCTACAACCTGTAACCTGTTAGAGAACTTGGATTTTCTTGACGGTGTCTTGCTTGACTTTGGCAAAGCTAATTGTCAGGACGCCGTCTTTTAGCACGGCTTCAATTTCATCTTCTTTAACTGGCACTGGCAGGACAATACTGCGGCTGAATTCGCCCCAATAGCATTCCTGCAGGAAATAATTTTCTACGTCGTCTTCGGTGCCGGAACTCAGCGTGCCGCGGATGGTCAGCGTATTATCGGAAATACTGACGTCAAGATCATTCTTGTTAACACCGGCTATGCGGCCTTTGACGACTAACTTTTCCTTCGTCTCATAGACGTCTACGGCTAATTGTCCGGCTACCGGTTCTTCACCGTCCCAATCGTCAGCATCATCTGCCGCGGCCGGCGCTGCACTATCCGCCTGGTCAGCCTCGGCTACTTCATCTTCGCTTAAGAATGCGGCAGTAATATCATCGCCCATCAATAAATCATCCTGTTGTTGGCTGCCTCGAGCCATAGCCTATCCTCCTTTACCCGCCAAAAGTTTCGAAGAAAATTTGTGCAGGTAAACTTTCTTCATTTTACATCAACTCAAAGAGCTCGGATGAACCCTCCTTTAAATTTTTCGAATATTTGCCTGTTTGTGTTAACGCTAGTATAGCCGAGCCGAGCATTTCTTCGCAACATGTTATACACGCCAACGAATTAATTACAACACCACAACCCGCGCATTAAGCGTTGGCATTTTACATTTAGCATTTATCAATTCACAATAAACTAAGGCGTAAATTTTCAATTTTCAATTTTGCAATTTACATTCAATGCAACAATGACCCAAACATCTCAAAAATTCGATTTAGAAGAAAGGACTATTAAGTTTGGCGAGAATGTAGTCCTATTATGTAGGAGAGTAAAGGTAGATTTCGTCAACCGCAGCATAATCGATCAGTTAATCCGCTCTGCCACCAGCATTGGAGCAAACTACACCGAGGCAAACGGAGCGAGTTCAAAAAAAGATTTTCGCAACAAGATTTATTTCTGTAAAAAGGAATCTCAAGAAACCAGATACTGGTTAAGAATGCTCACTATCGCTTCACCAGCCTTTAAACAGGAACTTCTAGGACTGAAGCAAGAAGCGCACGAGTTCGTCCTGATATTTCAAAAAATCGGTGCTAGTCTGAACCGTTGAAGTTTGAAAATTGAATGAAAATTGTAAATTGTAAATTGAAAATTGCGACTCGAGAAAGGAATTTTATATGGGCGTGCTCGAGTCGGTTATAGGGTGGGTTGCCCCGCCGCAGTGTATTAATTGCGGGCGGGAAGGTTCTGCCCTATGTCTCGGTTGTTCCACCTCTGAAATTGTGCCTTACGGTGAACAATGCTGGGGATGCAACGCCCAAAGCCCGGGCGGCCGTACCTGCGCTAAATGCCGCGTCCGAGGGTCGCCCAGGTTTGTGTGGATAACTACGAATTACTCCGGCGCGGCAAAAGAGCTGGTCAAAATTTATAAATTTGGCCACCAACGCGTTGCTGTTAATAGACTGAGTGATTTAATGCTGCAAACTTTGCTGGACTTTAACGCTGCAAATGATGTGGCTAGGCAAAATTATTTAGTAGTTCCAATTCCGACTGCTACCACAAGAGCCCGGCAGCGCGGCTTTGGCCATGGTGAACTGCTGGCGCGGGTTTTGTCGCGTAAAATTGCCCTGCAAAACGCCACGGCTTTGGGCCGGCTGGGTCAGACCCGCCAGCTTGGTTCGAAACGATCTGACAGATTAAAACAGTCCGAGGGCAATTACTATGTTCGCCAACCAAAAATTATCGAGGGCCGGAACATTCTGCTTGTTGATGACGTAGTAACAACCGGTGCCACCATTCGCGAAGCGACAAAAGCCCTGCGCGCCGCCGGCGCCAGGCGCATTGACGCTCTAATCTTCGCCAAACGCCTCTAGGACTACGCACCGCACCGACCTGCTGCCAGGCGTAGCCTGGCACGCCGCCGGTTCTTCTGGCGCATTGCGGCATAAGCTGCGTCTGTCACTCGCTTACCGTACCATTTGTACGGCTCGCTCGTTCCTCCTTGCTTCCTTGCACTGCATCCAGATGCGTAGCCCTAGAAATATTGCTTGACTAGTCAAGTATTTTAGCGATCTGTCTTCTTGACCAATTGATACACTTTTGATACAGTTAGACACATGTCAACTGCTAAATCACGAATTAACATAAGTTTGCCGGATGATGTCAAAAAGGCATTGGAAGGTTTGGCTAAGCGCGATCAAGTTCCAACGGCTACCAAAGCCGAGCGACTCTTAGAGTTAGCGCTTGAACTAGAGGAAGATGCGGTTTTGGAAGCAATTGCCAAAGAACGAGATACTAAAAACGCTAAGTACATTCCACACGATAAAGCCTGGTAATAATGTACAAGCTCGTTTACCATCCAGTGGTGGTGAGCAAAGATATCCCTAAGCTATCCAGGGATTGGAAGCAAAAAATTCACCAAACTACTGAACAGCGTTTAGCAACACGGCCAGATTTGTATGGCCAGCCACTTCGCCGCAGCCTCAAAGGTTATCGCAAGCTGCGCGTTGGCAATTACCGCGTGGTTTTTAAAATCGAAGTGCAGATTGTTTATATTATCGCCATCATCCACCGTTCTGAAGTTTATAAACAGGCAGTCAAACGAGTTTAGTTCGGGCAAAATCATTGCTGATTTTACTCCTTTGGCGGGGTGGCGAGCCCGCGTAGCAGGCGAGCCAACTGCTTCATTTTCTGAATGGCGGAGAGAGTGGGATTCGAACCCACGGTACCGTATTAATAATCTATAAGCCTTTATAAGCATCTTTACGATGCCGGACTCTGATAATCATGATTAGTAGCTCGTTTTTGTAAATTTGATAAACAACTCGATAAGTCCCTTGTCTTATGCGGTAGATATTATTTGAGCCCTTGATTTTTTTAGCTTCATCTGGGATAGGGTTTATATAAAGGCCATTGATTATACTTATGACCTTGTTCCGCAACTCTTTATTCGGGAGTTTGCGTATTTCTTTTTGAGCAGAGTTTTTTATTTTGACTTTATAAGAGGCCATCTGCCTTAAGCTCATTAACGAACGCTTTGAAATCTATGGCTGGTTCGTTTTGACGTTCCTTAACTATTTGTAGGTCATCTAAATCCTCAAGGATTTGCTCTTTTATAGCATCTTCTACAACTGCAGAGACAGTTTCGCCGCTTTCAGCCGCCCTGATCCTTAGAGCTTTATAGATTTTGTCGTTTAGGATTATAGTTGTGCGCATATTTGCTCCTTTCTTAGGCCTACATAAGCACAGTATAGCATAGGTACATCAATGCATCAATGCATCAATACGTCAAAGCGTAATTCGAGCTTGTACCCGAAAGTCGTATCTAAGGTAATCTCCTGCCTTAATCAAACGATTTATCTTAAAAATAAAGAACTGACCGCCCAAACATAGAAAAAGATGCCTAGTAGCACCGGTCATGGAACCCGGTCGGGTTTTATTTCGTCCAACTTCTATTTGATATGGATCACAGCTGAGAGTATACTTAACATTGTTGTTAACTATGATTGATGAGGATGCTGACGAACTAGACCAAGTCTTTACCGCTCTCGCCAATAAAAGTAGGCGGCAGATTGTGTATACGCTTGGTTTACAACCAGCCTCTATTGCAAAGTTAGCAAATCAACAAAAAGTGTCCTTGCCCGCGATACACAGACATATAAATGTGCTTGAGCAGGCAAAACTTGTACAGCGCAAAAAAAGTGGCAGAGTCAATTTTCTTGCGCTGAACAGGAACACCCTATTGTTGATGCAAGATTGGATACAACAGTACCAAGCGTACTGGGGCACCAATGAGGAAACACTGGAAAATTACGTCGCCAGAATTAAAAAGGACGAGAATAAACTAAAGAAGGAGAAGTAGTATGAAAAAATTCATATTTCTATATAAAGGATACGTAACACCAACGAAAGAAATCGGACAAGCATGGGGCAAGTGGTTTCAGGAAGTTGGCGATAAAATGGTAGATAGTGGCAACCCTATGAGTAATGGCGCTCAGGTAACAAAGAATGATGTTACTGAACTTAAGATGGACATGGAAGCATTGACAGGCTATTCAATTGTTAATGCAGAGAGTAAAGAAGAAGCTATAGAATTAGCAAAGACAAACCCTATGATAAATAGCGTAAGTGTATACGAATTAGCCCATATGTAGCATCTAGCTTAAAAATAATTTGAGTTTTTTCCATACAAGGGTATGGCTCTTATATTATAGATAGCCCAGGAGATCCAATATTTTCTAGAATTTAAGTTTGTCAAAAAGTTCCAGAAATCCATGGCTTTGAGGACTATTTGGGCAGTTCCAGTCCCAGGTGGGGTTAGCCATAAAACGAGCCCTTGAGATAAAAACAAGGCTCCTAATGAGACCTTGCTACCTTTTTCATTGCCTTTGGCCTTCTAAAAAAGTTCCACTATCTGAATGGCGGAGAGAGTGGGATTCGAACCCACGAAGCTTTCGCTTGCCGCTTTTCAAGAGCGGTACCTTCAGCCACTCGGCCATCTCTCCGCATCAGATTATAACATCTGTTATTATGTAGTACGAGGAGAGGTACCCAAGTGGTTGAAGGGGACGGTTTGCTAAATCGTTAGGGGTGCGCAAGCGCCCGCGAGAGTTCGAATCTCTCCCTCTCCGCCATCCTCCGTCGCCCCGCTTATTGCGGGCTATGGAGGATAGATCGGAGAGAAATGGCCTTCGAAGCTTTATGCGAAGGAGACCCTCTCCGCCATCCTACTTCGCTAAGGCTTCGTAGGATTAGGCGAAGTAGGATGCCCTCCGTAGCTTTATGCGAAGGAGACCCTCTCCGCCATGGATTCGACAGGCTTACCATTGGCAAAGATATAGTCCCAAAACGACTCGTCTATCTATAACTTATATAACGAGGTGAAGAGATCAGGATCCAGTGGCCTGTTAAGATTGCGCAGACTACCTTTGTCGTGGGCTTTGGGGCACCCAAAAAATGTCCATTATCAGCTGCGGCTTCCGGACAGGGGCGGCAGTTGGCACCTGTGGCAAGGGGGAAGGAACAGGAGTCGGGGCGTTATATACGGCGGCGCCATATACAGCCGGCACTTCGGCCGCTAAAACTGGTTTAACCGCAATATTCTTGTCCCGCCGGTTGGAAAGCCAGATAAGGCCAACCGAAAACTGATAGAGCAAAATAATTGGCAAAGCCATCGTTAATTGATTAATGGGGTCGGGAGTGGGGGTCAGGATAGCCGCCACAATGAAACTAACCAAAACTACATAACGCTGTACGCGCATTAGTCTTCCCGGCTGCTGGGGCTTAATGCGGTTTATGAATAACAGCACCAGCGGTAACTGAAATAGCAGCGCAAAGCCGGCCACATAGGCGGATACAAAGTTTATATATTCGTTTGCTGTAATAAGAGACTGCAGGTCCGCGCTGTTAACGTTGGCCAAAAAATGCAGAGCCGCTGGCAAACTGACAAAGTAAGCGAATAACACTCCCATAGCGGCCAAGACGGTTGAGTAAAAAATTATTCGGGTGGCGCGGATGCGGCGCCGAAAAGCCGGGCTTAAAAACTTACCAAGTTGGTATATAAAAACCGGGACAGTCACTATCAGCCCAAACAGTATCGAGATTTTTATTATGGCGTTAAATCCACCCATCGGGGTAGTGTAATAAAGTTGTTCGTTCAAGGGGCGTTTAATAAGTCGGAAAAGCGGCCCGTGCAACGCATAACCGGCAATACTTCCAACAATTAAAGTGGCGATCGAGTATAGTAACCGTCGTCGCAGTTCCCGAACGTGTTCGCCAAACGGCTGAACCTTGGCATCCTTTCCCTTCCGCATAACCGGCAACTCCGCCCCATTGACGTCCGCCTGCGGCGGATGTCTCATCTCACCGTCCGTCTGCGGCCGATCGAGCTGGTCATTTCCCTGCATATTTTTGCCCCTTTAAACTTTGTTTTCGTCTTTTTTCTCTTCTTTTTTCTTTGCTTCTGCGGGCGGCCCCTTACTGCTGAAACCCTCACGCAATTCCCTAAAGGATTGGCCAATGCTGCGTGAAAGCTTGGGCAGGCGCGTACTGCCAAATAGTAGCAGAACGATTATTAAAATTACGATCAGTTCTGGTAACCCGAAGTCCATGATATATTCCAAGCTTTAAGGTCATTTTTATTGTAGCATAAGTGTAAAGGCCTCTGGTTTTTTCTTATGCTTATGTTAATATAGCAACAGTTAACAATAAGCGGCATAGTATGTTTGGTATAGGTCAACCAGAACTAATAATAATCATATTCATCGTGCTCTTATTCTTTGGGCCAAGTAGACTGCCTAAATTATCAAAAACCCTGGGAGAGTCTGCCAGAGCCCTAAGAGACGGTTTTACAGGCGGTAAAAATGATAAATCGCTTAAGGATATTACCAGAGAAGTTAGCAGTTCGGCTCACGAAATTAAGAGAAGTATAACCGAAGTTAAAACCGACACTTCAGTTAACAAAACCCCATGATCATAACGCAAGAAAGTATTTAAAAAAGGAGCAAGTATGGCGCGTTTACCTATTCCGGGCGGTGATGACGGTGTTTGGGGTGATATTCTTAACGAATTTTTAAGCATCGAGCACAACCCGGATGGAACCCAAAAGACTTTGCCCATAGCCAAGGGCGGTACCGGCGCAACCACGGCCCTGGCCGGCCGGATTAATTTAGGTATTTCGTCGAGTATCCCCCTGTACATCCAGAACTCTAAGCCGGGAGGTTCGAGGCCGCACCTATGGATCCAAACTGGCTTGGGACCGGGCGGAACTGATATGACTTTTTGGGTCGAGGACGGAAAATAAAAACAACATTTTCGGGGGTCAGTTTAGTATAAAATAGGGCTAATGCTGACGACCGTTACGTTGCAAGAGAACGATAGTTCACTCAGGAAGGCTATTGGGAACCTTTTGGGTAGTGCAACTGCGGTTTGTTTAGCAAAAAAGTGCGGGATGTAAGGGGGTTTCGAAGATGGGTCCAGTTAAAATCTATGGCTATGGCTGGGTGGGGAAAGCGATGGAAAGTTTGTTCCCTACCGCTTTAGTTCACGATCCGCCGCTGGGTCTTTTGGCCAAAGAAAAAACCGGCGTCGCCTTCGTTTGCGTGCCGACGCCCAGCAATAAAAATGGCAAATTAGATACCTCAATAGTTGAGGGAGTGGTCAAAAAATCTAAAGAAGATTTAATAATAATCCGTTCGACGGTTAACCCCGGCACCTGCGACAAACTCGAGAAACTCGGCAAAAATATCTGCTATATGCCGGAATATTTGGGGGAAAGCACCAACCATCCCCTGCTGGACGAAACGGCCAGAAAATTTCTGATTATTGGCGGCCAGCCCAAAAATCGCCGCCGGGCGATAGAACTGTTTCAGACGGTTTACAATGCCAATATCACCATCCGGCAAACAAGCAACTTGGAAGCCGAAGTTATTAAACTCTCCGAAAACCGGGCCATTGCCTTCAAGGTTGCCCAGTGTCAGGAACTTTATGACGCCTGCCAAGCCGCTGGTGTCGATTATTACACGATCAGGGACGCGGTTTACGGCAACGATCCCAGGTTTAATTTGTGGTGGACCTTCGTATATCCGGATAAGCGGGGGTTTAATTCCAAATGTATCCCCAAGGATGTTTACGGCTGGGCGGCGTGGGCCAAGGATTCTAAGCTGACTGACGCCCTGCTGGAATATAACGAGGGACTTCTTAATGGTTAGCATAATCATCGCTTCAAGGGTTGACCAATACCTGCAAAAAACAATAGACGATTTGCTGGCCAAAGCTGAGGGTGAAATCGAAATTATCGTGGCTTTAGATGGTTATTGGCCAAACCCCATTTTAAAAGACGATCCCAGAGTCGTAATCCTGCACCAGGGCATGGTTCACGATAACGTAGGTATGCGCGGCGGTATCAATGCCGGGATAGACATCGCCCGCGGCGAGTACATCATGAAGATTGACGAGCACTGCATGATGGATCAGGGGTTTGATACTAAACTGAAGGCCGACTGTGAAGATGATTGGGTGGTCATTCCCCGCAGATACCGGCTTGACGCCGACAAGTGGGAAATTATCGAAGACGGCCGTCCACCAGTTGACTATATGTTCCTGGCCTACCCTTACGAGCGGCCTTTTGATAAAACCTGCGGCCTGCACGGTGATTTATGGAAAGAACGTTACCACGAGCGCAAAGATATTTTGATAGATGACACTATGAGTTGGCAAGGCTCGTGCTGGTTTATGAAAAAAAGCTACTGGGACAGGCTGATTTACCCTCTCGACGAGGAAAAGTACGGTACTTTTACCCAGGAAGCCCAAGAAATCGGCAATAAGGTTTGGTTATCCGGAGGAAGATTGGTAGTTAATAAAAAAACCTGGTATGCCCACTTTCATAAGGGCAGAAGAGGTAAAGGCTACGGATTCTCCAATGAACAATATAAGCGGCACGCCGAAAGCATGGAAAAAGGAAGACTGTATTGCATAAACTACTGGCTAAATACCAAGGATTACAAATACGATTTTGAATGGCTGCTTCAAAAATTCTGGCCGGTGCCAACTTGGCCGGAAAACTGGAAGGAGCGTATAGAAGAAGACAGGTTGAAAGACTACTCAACCCTGAAATATAAAGACGACTACTGGCTAGCGGGGCTGCGGGCATGATTGTTGGGAACGGAGATATCGCTAGTGTATTGCCAAAAAAAGACAACCTCTTGTTCTTTGCCTCGGGTGTAAGCAATAGCCAAGAAAAACGAGAATCCGAGTACAGGCGCGAGAAAAATCTCCTTTTAAAACAAGACAGAAAATCACATCTAGTTTACTTCAGTACTTTGGCGGTTCTTTATGCCAATACTAGGTACGTCAAACATAAGATGGAAATGGAAGCTATGGTTAAGCAGGAATTTCCGCGCTTTACAATTATGAGGCTCGGTAATATCACTTGGGGTACTAATCCCCACACTCTTATAAATTATTTCCGCCGTCAGCTTAAAGGCGGTAAACCCATAAAGGTTCAGGATACTTACCGCTACATCATTGACAAAGATGAATTTTTGCACTGGATAAACTTAATCCCTGATTGGAATAGTGAAATGAATATAACTGGGAGAAGGATGAAGGTTAAAGAAATTGTCGACGAATTTTGTCATATAGGCATTAGGGACTAAGGCAACAATCATATGAAAAAAACTAATAAATTCAAAAAACTTCATCTCGGTAACGGGACAGTATACTTGGACGGTTGGATAAATATAGACATGATTGGTCCACTGGCCACAGACCGACCTGATCGAGTTAAACATAACATAAAGACCAATAAAAACTTCAATAAATATCCTTTTCAAATATGCCTACAGAAATAAGCACAATAATCTTCAGCAAAAACCGAGCCTGCCAATTGGAACTGCTTCTTAGGAATTTCAATATGCCGGCAGTTGTAATTTACACTTGTGACCCGGAGTACCAACTTGGTTATAAGAAGTTGATTCCCATGTATCCATCTTTTAAATTTATCCGCGAGACAAACCTTAAGGAACAGGTATTAGAAAATCTGGGTGATTATACGATGTTTGACGTAGATGATGACGTAATGATTGAACACTTTGATGAGGATTGTCCTGAGTTTATGGAGTTTAAACGAAATCCGGACATTATTTGTCTATCTTTGAGATTAGCACCGAATTATGAGCGCGGAAGACCCATAATATCCAAGAACAACACTTGGGAATGGAAGGGCCAAAGGAAAAGCTGGGGATATCCAATGGCTCTAACGGCCACTATTTTTAGAAAAGAAGACATTGCCCACACAATCGAAAATAGTGCTTTCGAGATTCCAAATGATCTGGAGGTAGCCTTAAGGAGGAACCCACCAGACAGACCTTTGATGATGTGTTTTGACAGGCCAAAAACCATCACCAATGAAGCCAACATCGTCGCTACTAAATACCCCACCCCAAATTTTGGGGTCAGCCTCAGGGAGCTAGAAGATAGGTTCCTAAAAGGAGAGAGGTTGTCGCTGGATTACATCAAACAGTTAGCCGCCCAGGCGAAGGATTGTTTTATAAGGGTAGATTACAAGTGGGAGTCAGCTAAATAAAATGCGAAAAGTACTCGATTTAGAGAAACTTGTTACAAAATACAACATGAATATTAAGGGTGTTATTCATATTGGAGCGCATTTTGGCGAGGAAAATCGTGTATATGATGCTCTGAATATAAAAAACAGAATATTTTTTGAACCTCTGGAATCAAACTTATCGGTATTGGAACAAAGATTAAAAGACAGATTTCCTGTAATTAAAAAAGCTCTTGGTAATGAGAATAAAAAGGTTACAATGTACGTTGAAAAAGAAAACAGGGGGCAGTCAAGTTCGATATTAAAACCCGCACTTCATCTAATCCAATATCCCAATATAAAATTCGAAGAAACTGAAGTTGTTGATATGGCAAGATTAGACGACTTGGGGATTGATTTTACGGATTACAACTTTATAAGTGTTGATGTCCAAGGCTATGAACTAGAGGTCTTTAAAGGTGCGGAAAAAACCTTGAAGCAGATTGATTACATAGTGTCAGAAATCAATAAAGAAGAGCTTTATGAAAATTGTGCGAAGGTCGGAGAACTGGTTGAGTTCTTATCTCCCTACGGTTTTAAACTAGTCGAAGAGGCTTGGGTCGGAAGCAGTTGGGGCGACGGACTGTTTATTCGAAGCCTACTATCAATGGGAGAGGGTGTGAAGAATAACTGGCTTTCAGACTACAGCAAAAACATAACCTCACAAAGAGGGGAAGATGGAATTTTAGAAAAAATATTTGAAGTGCTTAAAATAGATCGGGGGTGGTGTGTTGATGTTGGAGCCCATGGCAAAAATAACAGCAATACTTTTAGCTTAATAACCAAGGGCTGGTCTGGGGTTCTTATAGAAAAAGATAAACAATCGCTAGATCATCTCAAGGAACTTTATAATCGACACCAAATTTATATTATTGATGCCGAAGCTAGACCGGAAGGCGAAAATACGCTCGATAACCTTCTTGAAAAGACACCAATAGCCAAAAGATTTGATTTTCTTAATATTGATATTGATGGGAATGACTACTACATTTGGCAGTCTATTAAAAATTATTCTCCAACTATTGTTGTCATAGAATTTAACCCTGTATCAAAACTGTACGATTACCTTCAGCCAATCGATGGGCGTGGTGGCTGTTCGTTAACTCAATTGATAAAGCTAGGTAAATCAAAGGGTTATGAACTGGTTGCAACTACATCATTTAATGCTTTTTTTGTTAAAGAAGATTTATTTCATAAATTTGGCATAAAAAACAATTCAGCTGGGGAAATGATCACTGAAAGCAATGACTCTTATGGTAATGATAAAACCCTGTATGGCCACACCAGGCACAATGTGCCGGCAGATGTATAATAATAAACAAGTTTTAAATTAGGGGCCTATGAAATCATCGGGGGTAGTTAAAATTGTCGGTTTCCATTCAGGCAAAGATGTCGCCTATGCAATATTGGAAAACGGTGTCCCAGTCGTCCATGAAGAGTTAGAAAGAATTTCTAGAAAGAAAATGGAACTAGCCGACGGGCTAACCTTCTTTTTTTCTAGGTGTGAAAAATATGACGATGTCAAATACTTCACTTTCGGTAACCCAGGCGGCAGAGAAGGTAAATATGAGGAAATATACGGTGACAAAAAAAGTGATGCCAAAATGTATAAAACTATTGAAAAAAATCATGGGCAATTTTTAGAGATTGGCCATCATCGATCTCATGCAGCCAATGCTTTTTTTACCAGCAGTTTTGATAAGTCGTTGATAATCACGGTCGATGGTGGAGGTTATGAAGACAAGTGTTTCTTAACAGCATTAACTATTAGTGAGGGTATCAACAATACAATAAATATGATTAAAGCATACCCTAGAAATGAAATTAATCTGGGTAGAATATACAATCAATCAACTAGGCTTATTTTTAATCTATCCACCGGATTTCCGAGGGGCAGTCAAGCTGGGACTGTTATGGCTATGTCAACATTCGGAAAGGCAAAGTATTATGAAATGTTTTCTGATTTTGGTAATAATTGGCGTGAACTGAAACGGATCGCCAGCTTATCAGAACAGGATAAATTTGACGTGGCGGCTTCTTTGCAGCAGTGGACAGAACAAGCTTTCCGCAAGCACATCGAAAAATATATTAACGAGTCAAATAATACAAATATCTGTTTTTCCGGAGGAGTTTCCCTAAATTGCGTGATGCTAGGGAAAATGAAAACTTGGTTTCCGAAAATCAAAAATATGTTTTGTGACCCTGTACCTTACGATGCGGGGGTTGCTCTGGGATCTGCCAGGTATTTATGGCATCATGTCTTGCATAATCCAAGAATAAAGAATAACTTCCAAAACATGTCTCCCTACTTGGGGATAACATATACCAAAAAGGACGTAGACAATGCCTGCAGTCTATATCAAGGAAAGATTAAGCTTGAACGAGCTACTGATGAAGAAGTATTAAACAGAATATCTAAACAAAAAATAATAGCTGTTTTTGGTGACAAATCTGAATCTGGGAGACGGGCCCTTGGTAATAGAAGTATTTTGGCCGACCCCAGAAACGCTACTATGAAAGACCTCATTAATCAGAAGGTTAAACACCGGGAATGGTTTAGACCTCTATCCCCTTCAATCTTGGAAGAAAAGGTCGGCGAATGGTTCGAAGACCCAGTGTCGAGCCCCTATATGTCTTTTGCCCTAAAGTTTAAAAGTGATATGAGGGCAAAAGCTCCGGCCGTTGTCCATTTTGATGGCACAGGTCGGCTACAGACTGTCAACAAAATCTTGAGCCCCTGGTATCACAGTTTTATTCAAAAATGGGAATCTTTATCAGGTGTGCCAATTCTTATAAATACCAGCTTTAACGACAGAGAACCGATTGTGGAAACGCCAGAAGATGCTTTAGAGTGTTTCTTGGGCACCGATATAGACAATCTGTATTTTTTTGATTACGGAATTTTAGTAACAAAATCATGAACGACTCAGCGCCAATTTTCAAGCAAGCCCGTATTCTTATTAAGATAAACAGAAGGAGGATCGAATGGACGCATTGGAATATATAGTCAACAAATACAGCGTTGATTTAAATCAGGAATTTCCAATTTATATTGATAAAACGCGAGAAGACCTGGCTTTATTATTTAAGGAACTTGGTTTTAATACCGGCGTCGAGATTGGAGTCCTAGAGGGCCATTATTCAGAAGTTTTATGCCAAGCAAATCCGCAGTTAAAGCTCTATTCAGTTGATGCCTGGTTATATTATCCAGTTCCAAATAATTACAGGCTTCAAAGACATTACAACCAAGCCTATGAAGCTGCCAAGGAGAGATTGGCTCAATATCCAAACAACACAATAATCAAAAAGTGGAGCATGGATGCCGCAAAAGATTTTGAAGATGGATCGATTGATTTTGTGTTTATAGATGGCGACCACGCTTTCCAGGCTATAACAAACGATATTGCGGAGTGGAGTAAAAAAGTTCGAACTGGAGGTATAGTATCGGGGCATGATTTTGGCAGGAGCAAATACAAAAGTTGGGGAGGTGTAAAAGATGTTGTTTTGGCTTGGACAAATAATTATGATATTAAACCTTGGTTTGTTTTTGAGCCAGATAAGTATAAAGATAATAGAGATTCACTAGAACGCAGAGACAGCTGCTGGTTTTGGGTGAAAGAATAGGTATTCAATAAATGGAATAAAGCTGTACTTGTTATCACGAAATATATTGAAGGATTAGTCTTTTATGCTTAACAAATGGAACGTCTGGTCCCAAAACAATCCGCAAAAAAAATATGGTGATGCCAGAACATACCAAAAAGCAGCCGATTTCCTAAAAAATCTTAAGGTAGAAGATTGGGGCTGTGGTTTGGGGCGATTCAAGGGGTTCCATCAGGGAGATTATTTTGGTGTAGATGGGTCAATATCACCGAACGTAGATCTGCAGAAAGATCTTAGATTCTATAAAAGTCGCTCAGAAGCTATCATGATGCGCCATGTTCTTGAGCATAATTATGATTGGCACAAGGTATTAAGTAACGCGGTTCAATCTTTTCAAAAGAGGATGGTGCTTATCATATCTACGCCTTTCCAAAACGAGCTCAAGCAACTCGACTGGAATGACAAAATTAAAGTGCCCGATTTAGGTTTCAAACAAGCAGATATTGAAAATTTTTTTACCGGTCTCAAATGGAGCATGGAAACGCTTACAACTAACAGTATTTACAAACAAGAACATATTTATTATTTAGAGAAAATGGTGACTATCACCTACCTGACTGCCCACACAGAAAAACCGGAATTTGAAGATAAGGTTAAGAAAAGCCTTTTGTCAGTAACCGGCAATCATAGACTGATAAGTGTATCTCAAGAACCGATAAATTTCGGTGATAATATCTGTGTGGGTAAGATTGGCCATTCCTATGTTTCAGCCTATAGGCAGTGGTTAGCAGGAGCAGAAGCTGCCATAACAGACTACATAATGGCAGCTGAGTCTGACCAGTTTTACCCACCAGGATATTATGATTTTATTCCGAATGACGCACCGATATATATGTATGATAATCTATGGGTGATAAAATCTTTTAACAAGATTCGATTTTATAAGAAAGATCTTGGTGATTGGGTATCGTGTTGGCGGCGTGATTATCTAATAAAAAGACTTAAACTACGTATCAGAGAACATGAAGAAAATCCAAAGGGGAGAACACTTCAAATTATGCAGCCTAGGAAACGCGATTGGCCATGGTTTAGCGGCTTGCCGGTCATAAACATTAAAACAGCCAATAATCTCACTCCCAATGTAAGTGTATATGATAATCCTGGGGTTGAGGATTTACCCCATTGGGGTAATATCAAAGACTTTTGCCAAAAATATGACATCTAATTTTCAAAAATGATAAATAATTTACTCAGGTTATTAACAGGTTAATTATTATATTAGTAAAAAAACTGCAAAATCTTGGTAGCCTGCTTCTAGACCGGTTATAATTGTAGCTATATTAAGGAGATTCATCAGTTGTCAGATTTATCACAGCCTATTTTGAGTGCCCTTGCACCCACCCGAGGCAGGGCTGAGTCACTTCGGTTATCAGTAGATAGCCTGGCGCCAGAAAAAAACGGAGTTGAAGTGTTGATATGGGCAGACGATGATGACCCGCAACTTGATCAATATCGCAAATTTTTTTCCAATCGCTATAACACTAAACTATTTGTTAAACCTAGAGTTGGTTACAAAAACTTTCATTTAATGATCAACTTTTTGGCATCACAGTCGAGTGGTGATTGGCTTTGGTTATGGAATGATGATGTCTATATGGGTAGGACTGACTGGTTCGGAATCTTTAATAGTCAAGCAGCTCAGTTTAAGCCAAGGCAAGAACCTTTGGTTTTCAATATACAGGGTGAAAAAAATGGCTTCCCAATTCTAAGTAGAAAGTACTATGAAGTACTTGGACATATCAGCGGCAATACTTTGTGTGATTATTGGACGAGGCGAGTAGTTGAGGGGACAGATATCCATGTACATATACCCGGCATCAGGCCAACCCATCGTAAATATGGCGATGATGCCAAACACGGTGATTTAATTGATGACACTTACAGAGATGTAGAAACTCTACGGGCTAGAAGTCGCTTTTTTGGATCGCGGTCGCCTAGTGTGAGTAAAGCCCAGCTTCAAGATAGGGCAAAAATTGCCCATTGGCTTAAGCGTAACAAGACTACCAAAGCCATATTATGAAAAACCGTATCGAACTGGCAAAATTTTTTGCGCAAAAAGGTTACAAAAGGGGAGCCGAGATTGGTGTGTTCAGGGGCTATTATTCCACGGTCTTGTTAGATCATATTCCTGGGCTAAATTTGCTTTGTGTGGATTCCTGGTCCACGGACACAGGCTGGGGTATAAATAAAAACCTTTCCGCGTTTACGATAGCGATTGATAATCTGAAAAAATATCCAAACGCCACGGTTCTTAAAGGTGATAGCATTGACGTTGCATCTTTAGTAATAGATAACTCGCTGGATTTCATATATATCGATGCCGATCATTCTTATGAAGCCGTTAAAGCTGACTTAAATGCTTGGGCACCCAAAGTCAAAAGTGGTGGGGTGGTGGCGGGTCATGACTACTTCGAAGCCCGGACCTTGCAGGTTATACCGGCGGTAGATGAATATGCCAAAGAACATGGTTTAAAGGTGGAGACAACCGAATGGGACCATGAGAATTTGCAGTCGGATGAACGCCAACCAAACTGGTACTTTATTAAGCAATGAAAAAGAATCTGCTGAGCATAATTATTCCATCAAGGAGTAGTAAATACTTGCAGGAAACCATCAATGATTTACTTAAAAATGCTTGGGGCGAGATAGAGATTATCGTAGTCTTAGATGGACGGTGGCCAACAAACTTGCTCCAAAATAACTCAAAAGTCATTACTATCTTTCACGGTCAAGCAGAAAAGAATTTGGGTATGCGAATGAGCATCAATAGGGGCGTATTAATTGCGAACGGACAATATATTATGAAAGTTGATGAACATTGTACATTTGATAAAGGCTATGACATTAAGTTAATCGCTGATTGTGATGAAAATTGGGTAGTTGCCCCAAGGAAATTTGATCTGGATGCGGAAGCTTGGAAACCAATGGGCGAGGCAGTTGATAATGTAGCCTTCGCTTACCCTTCCCTGAACTATGTGAAATGGCGCTCTTGGCATCATCAACGCAAAGATATATTAATCGATGATTGTCTCGGTTTTCAAGGTTCGTGCTACTTCATGTCGCGAAAACATTGGGACTGGCTGGGCGGGCTCGATGATAAAGCCTATGGCAGTTTTCACTATGAGCCCCAAGAAATATGTCTTAAAACCTGGCTTGGTGGTGGGAGAGTAGTGACGAATAAAAAAACATGGTATGGGCATTGGCATAGAAATCGTAAGGATTATAGTTTTTCTCCTAGACAGCGTAGAGAATTCTACGACAAGAGCATATCCAAGAGGGTAGAAGATTATTGGCTGAATGATCGTTGGTCTAATAAAATACATAATTTCGAATGGTTGATTGAAAAGTTTTGGCCGGTACCATATTGGCCAGGCGACTGGAGGGAAAGGATAAAAATTGACGCCGAAAAATACTGGTCGAAAGACTCGTCTAAACAACCAACAGAGCGGGTAGACGTAGGAGCGTTAGAAGTTAATGAAAAACCGAGTTGAATTGGCTAGCTATTATTTTGTGGAATTTGGTTCTATGACAGAAACCGAGGAAAAGATATTGACTGGAAAATACTCGAATCATGATTGGTTAGCGGGGTTAAAACCGTGAAAAACAGACTGGAATTAGCTCAACATTTTGCGAAATTAGGCTATACCAAAGGTGCTGAGATAGGTGTTTCTAAGGGCGTTTATTCCAAGGTGCTGCTGGATAATATCCCCAAACTGAACCTTCTCAGTATTGATTCATGGCATAAAAACCACGCCTCTAGTGAATGCTATAGAATCACTAAAGAACTTCTGTCGCCATATCCCGGCTCAACAATTATTCGGGCATTGAGCATGAAAGCCGTTCAATAAGTCTCCGATGAATCATTAGATTTTGTTTTTATAGACGCCAGCCATGATTTAAAATCAGTCCAGGAAGATATTAGAGAGTGGAGTAAAAAAGTTAAAAAGGGCTGCATAGTTTCAGGACATGATTATGCTCACACACGATATCCGGATGTTACTTTAGCCGTTGATGAGTATATAAAAACTAATGATTTAAGGTTGGAAATAGTCGGGGCAGATATTACTAATCCTGATGTAGAAGAAAGACAACCTAGCTGGTATTTTATTAAGCCATGAAAAAAAGTTTGCTAAGTGTAATTATTCCATCACGCGGAGGACCATATTTACAGAAAACGGTGGAAGATTTATTGCGAAACGCCGCTGGCGAGATTGAAGTAATCGTCGTATTTGACGGGCAATGGCCGGCCAAAATGCTCAACAGTCACGAACGATTGATTACGATTCATCACGGTAGGCCCCAACATAACTTCGGCATGCGGGCCAGCATAAACAAGGGCGTATTGATATCAAGTGGTGAATACGTCATGAAAGTTGACGAGCACTGCAGTTTTGATAGAGGCTACGATATTAAGCTTAAGGCTGACTGCGAAGATAATTGGCTAATAACGCCTAGGCGCTATAACCTGGATGCCGATAATTGGCAGCGTATCCAAACACCCATGTTCGATAATATGAGTTTTAAATTTCCGCACCTGGGTCTCTATAATTGCCGCTCCTGGACTTACTTACGAAAAGATATATTAATAGATGACTGTATGGCAATGCAAGGCTCCTGCTATTTCATGTCACGGAAGCATTGGGATTGGCTGGGTGGGCTCGATGAGCTACATTACGGCAAGTTTCATTATGAGCCACAGGAAATTTGTCTGAAAACTTGGCTGGGAGGCGGCAGGGTAATTACCAATAAAAAAACTTGGTATGCCCATTGGCATCGTCGAGCCAAAGGCTACAACTTTTCCAAAGCCCAATACTCTGAACTAAATGAAAGTAAAAATGCGGTCGTTGAATATGCCCAAGATTTTTGGTTGAACGATCGTTGGGATAAGCGGGTTCATAATTTTAAATGGCTAGTTGAAAAATTCCGGCCAGTTCCATATTGGCCAGAAAATTGGCGGCAAAAATTAAATTAATTAAATGAGGCGATAAGGATTGATGAACAAGCCGATATCACTTAAAGGAAAAGCTATGTACTACAACCGACCTCTGCCGCTTGCGGAACATTTTATTCCGTTAATCGGTGATAAAAAGGCGGTTAAAATTGCCGACATAGGTTCCGGTCCTTTCCCGATAACAGGCCAATATCTGGAAGGGGTTAAAGTCGAAATGCATCACTGTGATAAGAACGACTTTAAAGAATTTTGGCAAAAATATGGCTTGACGCCATTATATCCAATTGAGCACCAGGACATGGAAAGGTTGACATACCCTGATAATTCCTTCGACATAGTAAATTGTGTCAATGCCTTGGACCACTCCATAGATGCTCTAGAGGCCTTGAAAGAAATGCTTCGCGTAGTTAAGCCAGGGGGATGGGTCTATATCGACTGCGCCCTATACCAGCGTTCAGACCAAAGAAAAAAACATTACTGGGATGCTTTGGAGGATGGAACTTTTGTCAATAATAGCGAACAATTCGATTTAAAAAACTTTGGTTTTAGTATTGAATTTATAGACAATCACGGGCAACGTCAGTACAATCACATAATTGCCAAGCACAAAAAGACTACTTCCGATGCTTAATTTATTCATGCAAGGAATGAAACCTGGCTATGCCTTACGGACAGTTTAAGACTGACAAATATATCGCGGAATATTTTGTCCTGGATATATAGGTACATGCGTTGACGTAGGTGCGGGGCGGCCTGTCCGAGGCAATAACACCTTCTTTTTCGAAAAAACAGGCTGGACAGCATATTGAAGCGCGCTAGCCAACTGCGCCAAAGCCACTGCGTTTAGATCTATGTGCCGGCGTCCGCCATATGCTCAGCAGGACTAACCAACTTGTAGTCTCGGGTCGCTTCCTCTCCCAAATCTGTAAAATACTACACTACGCGTTTTAACAGAATTGGTATAAGAGCAGAGATGATTATACAAAAACTCTTTAAGAATTCCAGTGGTGATGACCGCCGGTTCAAGTTAACTCTGGTCTTAACCTCGGTACGCTAATTTAATTATTATAACTCATAGTTTCAGCAATCTTTGGTCGGATATATTAAAATAGAAGCAGACAACTTTGCTGACCGTGTTAATGTCTAAATAAACAGTCGATTCGGTAGCGTTGAGGGCGGAGAAAATCACATGTGGTGTACAAAGCCAGAGGGGTAATTAATAATCAAAATAGAAGCAAAAATGCTTGATCCTACAAAAATCAGACATGCCGGTATTATCGGGCTTGGCAAACTTGGCTTGCCGGTGGCTTTGGCCATGGAAGCACGCGGCAACCGTGTTGTTGGGTATGACGTAAACCCGCAGATAAAGAATTATCTTAAGAAGAATAAGATCCCATTTCAGGAAGAACGGGTAGAGGAATTGCTTGTGTCTGCACAGCTAGAAATTCTCGATTCAATTGAAGCGGTTGTACAAAAAACTGATTTAATATTTTGTGCAGTCCAAACGCCACATGATTCAAAACACGAGGGCCATAAACCTTTGGTCAAAAGCCGGACCGATTTTGATTACTCGTATCTCAAGCAGGCCGTTAGCGATATTGTGGCTGCGGCTGAAAAACTGAACAAAAAGATTACCTTGGTAGTTATCTCAACCTGCTTACCGGGAACTTATAAAAGGGAGATCAAACCTCTGCTAAGCGCAAATATCAATTATGTTTATAATCCCTACTTTATCGCCATGGGAACTGTAATAAATGATTTCTATAATCCAGAATTTATACTAATTGGCAATGACGGAGGCAACACCACACCACTTATAAATTTCTACAAGTTGACCCTGGGCAAGCAACAGGTTTTTGTCACTGATATCACTACAGCCGAAGGGATAAAGGTTTTCTATAACACGTTTATCACTGCTAAAACGGTCCTTGGAAATATCTATGGGGAACTTTCCCACAAATTAGGGATGAATGTGGACCATATTCACCAAGTACTGGCACTAGCGGCTGACAGGTTGATGAGCCCCAAATATCTCAAGTCGGGCGTTGGTGACGGCGGCGGTTGTCACCCTAGGGACAATATAGCTCTCTCATATTTGGCCAAGCAGCATAATTTAAGTTTTGATATTTTTGAGAACTTAATGATAGCCCGGGAAAAACACATGGAATGGTTGGGCGATCTGCTTGAACAGGCAATGAAGGAGTCGGGCTTGGCGGCTATTATTTTGGGTAAATCTTTTAAGCCAGAATCAAATCTGAAAATTGGTAGCCCAGCCATCCTTTTAGCAAATATTCTCAAAAACAAGGGTATTAAATTCGAACACTATGAGTTCGATTATCCTACAAAATTGGCCAAAGCTGCCTATTTTATTGCTACCGGGCATCAGCATTTTGCCGAAATGGCATTTCCCAAAGGCAGTGTAGTCATCGATCCTTTCAGATACATCCCTCAACAAGTTGGGGTAAAAGTCATCCCAGTTGGTCTAAATATGGAGACCCAAGAGGTTTTTGGAGTATGAAAACATTAGACTATATTTTAGATAAATTGAGCCTCAGTTTTGATGAGACTACATTAATGCCCATTGAAATACCAAACCTTGGAAGAGCTCAATTGGCTGAATTATTCGAAGAGCTAAATTACAAGAATGGTGCCGAAATCGGTGTGCTAGGTGGTGAATATTCAGAACTTCTATGCCGAAACAACCCAGGATTAAAACTATACGGCATCGATCCCTACAAGATATACGATCCATATAAAACACAACTTATTCTTGATGAATATAAAAAGGTAGCTACAGACCGACTAGCTCCCTACAATTATCATTTAATTGAAAAAACCAGTCAGGAAGCTGTCAATGATTTTATAGATGGATCATTAGATTTTGTATATATTGATGGTGATCACAAATATGAAAATATTGCTTCAGATATTAACCTGTGGTCAAAAAAGGTTAGACCAGGCGGTATAATTTCAGGCCATGATTATGTTAGACTTACCAATCCAAACCTCACTGATGTAATTGATGCTGTGCATGACTATGTAAAAGTAAATAATATCCGTCCATGGTTTGTGTTAGGCCTTAAGAAAAAATATCGTGGTATGGTAAGAGACAGATATCGGTTCTGGATGTGGGTAAAATCGTGAACACTCAAGATTACATACTAAAGAAATTTAATCTAGAGTATAACGAAACTACGCCAATGCCGATTGAAATCCCTAATGTCGGGCGGGAGAATCTTGCCAAATGGCTACACGAGTTAAATTTTAAAAGTGGTGTTGAGGTGGGTGTAGCGGAAGGATATTTTTCAGAAATTATTTGTCAAGCCAATCCACAGATGGCAGTATACGGGGTAGATGCTTGGGAACCCTACGACGGATACCCTGATTACCAAACGCAAGCTATTCTTCAATCAATGCATAAAAAAGCTTTAGACTGTCTTGCGAAATACCCTAACTATAAAATTATAAAAACTTGGAGCATAGATGCAGCTAAACAGTTTGAAGATGCATCATTAGATTTTGTATATATTGATGCCAATCATTCTAAGCCATACATAACCCAAGACATCGAAGAATGGAGCAAGAAAGTGCGACCGGGGGGAATCATATCTGGACATGATTATGTTCATTGGAGGAAACAAGACTATAAAGTAATAGAAGCGGTTCGTGAATATATTCAAAAAAATAATATTAGTCCCTATTTTGTACTTGGTCTAAGACAAAAGCTATCAGGTTTAATTAGGGATGATAGTCGTTCTTGGATGTGGGTAAAACCATGAACACTCAAGACTACATACTTAAAAAATTTCAGCTCAACTATCACAGTCGTAAGAAAATGCCATTGGAAATCCCAAATTTTGGCAGAGATCAACTGCCTACACTTTTTAATGAATTGAATTTTAAAGTCGGAGCAGAAATAGGAGTCGAAAAAGGCACTTACTCTAAAACTATCTGCGAGGCGATACCGGGCGTACAACTATATTGCATAGATGCTTGGACGACTTATGACGGATACGATGTTTTTCGTAGCCCAATGGATACGAATTATATAATCACCAAAGAAAGGCTTAAGGATTACAACTGTATCATTATTAGGAAATTTAGTGTTGATGCCTCTAAAGATTTTGAAGATGGTTCACTCGATTTTGTCTATATTGATGCCGCGCATGACTTCCAAAGTGTTACTAATGATATCGCTGAGTGGTCAAAAAAGGTCAGAGTTGATGGGATAGTTGCTGGCCATGATTATACAACCCCTAGAAAACCAAACATAATGCATGTTGAATACGTTGTGAATGCTTATACGGCTGCAAATTCGATTAGCCCTTGGTTTGTTCTTGGTCATAAAGAAAAGATTGAGGGAGAAATTAGGGACCACGAAAGGTCATGGATGTGGGCAAAAACATAACTGACCTAACGCTGGTATATTACAGTGCGCATGCCTTACCAAAGCAAGCAGAAGTGAGTATTAGAAACGAACTGTTGAAAACAACCAAAGGCACCTTTCCTATCATAAGTGTTACCCAGAAACCAATTGATTTTGGCGAAAATATTTGCGTCGGTGAAATTGGCCAGTCCTACTACAATTGCTTCAAACAGATTTATACAGCTGTTCAGAGGGTTAAAACAGAATATGTAGCAATGACAGAGGATGATTCACTTTACAACATGGAGCACTTCTCGCACCGGCCATCCTCAGATGGTGTATTTAGCTACAACCGAAATATATGGTTTCTAGAAACAAATCGGCATCAATCAATCTTTTGGACCAAGGGACAAACAGCTATGTTGTCGTGTATTGTAGCCAGTAAACTGTTACTGACAATTCTCGAGCAGAGGTTTAATAAATATATAGAAGAACCAATGCCAAGGGAAAACCAGAAACATGCATGGCAGGAACCCGGAAGGGATGAAGGTCTGGGTTTTGCTAATCAAAAGACTGAAATATTTTCGACTGATATCCCTATTATTGCCCTAAATTATTACGGTGGTACCGGCGGTAAGCTAAAAGCACGAGGTGGTTCGACTTCAGCTGAAGAACTTGAATATTGGGGGAATGCTAACGATTTGAGAAAAAGGATTTTCAAGGGATAGCTGTGGATAATAATAGAAAGCAACAAGCTGAGAGCATTAAGAATCCAAAAGTTGCGGTTATTTCAGCTAATCTAGGTGGATTCGATAACCTAATACCGCATTCGGCTCAGTCGGTCGAATACGATTATTTCTTATACACTGATGAGAATTTTCATCCTCGCTACAAGGTTATGACGTCGAGACTTCAATCTAGGTTGCCAAGATGTTTTGGTTGGCAGATGGTTCCGGATTATGATTATTATTTATGGATTGATGGCAACTTAAGATTAAAACACCCTGATTCTCTCAAATACTTTCTTGATAATATATCAGGCTATGACGTTGTTGCATTGCGACATATATATAGGCCAAACATAAGACAAGAAACACGATATATAAGAAAGGGCGTAAGACAGCAATCTATCTATTTGGTAAATAGATATGACAATGAGTTATTAGATGAGCTTTATACATTAATTCAAAATGATAAGGATTATATTGATGATATGTTGTTGCACAGCGGGATATTCATGTATAGAAATACAGCCAAAGTCCAGGCAGCCTTGAAAGAGCTATGGTATTACATAACGCGTTATCACATATGCGACCAATTAACGTTTGTCTACGCCCTTCGGAAGGCCGGCCTTAAAATAAATGCGAGACCCGATAAATGTAATGACTGCTGGTTCTTAGAACTCAATCGCCATCGTTATCTCCGGAGTAGATAGGTTGGGTCAAAGGCCTGATGATGGCACTAATAGAAAATATATGACAATCAACTGCCATTATCTACCGTCGAGAAATTGGGAGCATACGAAATAATTGTTTTAGTTATTTTGAATTTATTGGGTGGTTTAGGGATAAGGAATAATTGTTGAGTATTATTTAATATATCCAATAACTGCTATGTGAAATAAAAACTTGGGTATTTTTCAATAAATTTATTTATGCATTTGGGAGAATAACCATCTTCCTTGATATTTATAAGCCTGTGTTTACCGTCATTCCACAAATCTTGTTGGGAACTCATTTTTATAGCAATATCCTCGTTTGTACCAACCTGATCGATTTTAATATGGGTATCAGAAAGATTATTCAATTTAGTTCGTATCTTGCCTACACCGCCCATATATGTATAATGCCAACCGCTCTTTTGAATTCTGTTTACTCCATGATGCCTAGCTCTGTCCCTTAACGTCTGTGGTGATTGTGTACGTACATTGAAAAACGATGTAATGACAGAACCATTCCAAGTTCTATTACTCATGCAATTTACGTAATAATAAAAAAAGCGCTGGTTGAATGTTAAAGTTCTGCGGCTTTCTTTTACTCGCGATATTATCTCGGGATCAGGTATTTCGTCCACATCAGATATGATAATTCTATCCTTGTCATTGGCATTTAATAAACCTCTTGTTATACTGTTTCTCTGAAATTTTTCTATAGTCCATACATCTTTAGATCTGTCCAAAGGCGGCGTATCCTCGACTTTTATATGGATAATTTTGTTTAAATAATCCTCATATAAATTTCGATTATTTTCAAATACAAACTCCTTGGTATTACCCGTAAAAGTTTTATTAGCTTCAACTAATACAAAATAATCGACAACTTCATTTAGTGTCATTAACCGTAAATCTAATATTTCCAATTCATTAAAGAATAAAATACAGTCAAATATTTTCATTATTAAAGACGTCTTTGATGTTTGCCAACTATTTTTCCTTATCGTGTAGCTTACTATCAGTTAGCACTATCATTTAAACATTTACCGTCAACTCTTCATATAGCATAATTGCCCTTAAATTACTTTAAAAAAGCAACAGTTGAGATAAATTAAACACTGGTTACGGACGGTATGGAATATTAATAGCTACCTGTTAAAAGTGTTGGTCTAGTATGATATTGCGAGAAATGATATTTAGAGTCAAACAAATACTTTGGTAACAATACATTTATTAATAACTTTTTAAATATATATACACTGTATTTACAATTGGCTTAGATCGTAGCCGATAAACAAATTGTTCATTGTACCTTTATGGCGCTGAAATATTATAAGAATTCTTCTAATCCCTAAGCAATAATTGAAAAATGTTAATATTAAGTCACGTAATATATTAATCAGACTAGCAGTTCTACCCAAATGTCTTTAACAAATCGGCACAAATTTTGGATTATTCTAAAATTTTACTTTATGTACGATGATATTTAACGCATAAGACTAAATTTACATGCATAGCCACCACCCAGATTGGTCGAGTCATATCCCGGTTCTGATAAAAGCCATGGAAATAACTGATGGTCCTGTTTTGGAATTGGGCCTGGGAATTTCTAGCACCCCACTGCTGCATATGCTTTGTTCTGACCAGGGTAGGCCTCTAGTTTCGTATGACCACGAACAGCAGTATGCCGATATGTTTAGAAAGTACCGAAGCGACAACCATACTATCAGACTGGTAAATAACTGGGACGATATGGACGCCAAGGAACATAACTGGAGTGTCGTATTGTTAGACCACAAACCGGATGAAAGACGGGTGGTTGAGATTCAGCGATTAGCTTGGGCGGATTATCTGGTAGTCCACGATAGCGAACCGCACAATAATCATATCTTTGGCTACGATAAGATTTACGCTTTGTTTAAATATCGGTTTGATTACACCAAAGCTCGGACACACACCACGGTCTTGAGTAACTCTAAAGATTTAAAAGAATTTTATGCGTAATGATATAACCCTGCTATATTACACGGCTCACTCGCAGCGCTTGCGAAAAGGGTCGATGAGATTCATGAAAAGGGCAAGGCGGATCTCTCGCGCCGCGCAAAGGCATTGGAAGGTTGACAGACGGAGGATGAAGGAATGCATTTTGGCTTGTTGATATTTCGAGGAGACCTCGACATTCTCGACGAGGTACTCAGGCATAATCATGCTTTCTTCGATGAGATCTACGTCCTAGATGGATCGGAGGACGCAGTTATGTCCTCGGCCATCGTGCGGAAGTACGAGAATGTCGTTTTCTATACAACCGATTCCAAGCTGCCGCCCGAGTACAGACATCCTCCAAGGGACGGCGTGTTGAGACGATTCCTTTTAAGCGAAATACAGGCACGCCATAGTGGAGAGGGATGGGTTACGCTTCTCCATTCCGACGAGATTTTCTACGACAAAGATCCGCGTCTGGTAGCGGAAGAGGCTGATGCAAAAGGATTCGATGGCGTCGTATGGAAAAATATTCCATTTTTCCTTCATACGTCCCAGGAGGGCTCCTACCAGTACGACCAGCAAAAGTCCGTCATCGAGCAGGTTGTCTGGGCTGCTCTTCCTGGATGGCCAGAGGTGCGTCAGTTTAAGAACAAAGCCGGGATCGCGTTTTCCCAAAACAGACATATGTGTACGGCGCCAGATAGAATCAATAACTTCATGCGCACCGAATACCCTCTCCGGCATTATCCATACCGTGACCAGATACAGATGGTACGTAATGCCAAAGACCGTATCTCGCGAGGATGGCAGAATTACGGAGGGTGGATGGCCACAAGCAGGTCTGTTTTCGTCGACGTTCTTCCAAAATACAGTTCGTCCAAAAAAATTGAGCCCGGTAAGATTATCGTGAACGGAGCGACAGGAGAGATGCTATGAGCGAAGACTGGCCTTCTGGTCTTGATCTTCCCGACGCCCACGATCCTAAAGTTCTCGGATGGCTTCAGAAGTTTCTTCGGGAAGGTGATGTCTATTACGATATCGGCGCGCATCGCGGTATCATGACGAAGCTTGTCAGGAGTTGTATTGGCAAGGGCCGGATTGTCGCCATAGAGCCAAATGCAAAAATCTTTCTTGAGCTTTTATCCTGCTTCAGAGAAGATCCTGACTGTACGCTTATCTGCGCGGCAGCATGGTCTAGATGGGAGATGCTCAACTTCACCCCGTCTAAAAACAGTGGTTCATCCATGGTGGGTCAGCAGGTTTTCGGCCATATCCCTTACGCTGGACATATAGTTTTGGCAGCGTCTCTTTTTGTCAGCGGCATCCCGCTGGACGGGCTGGTCGAGCGAGGAGTCATCCGCCTTCCCAATTTTATAAAATCGGATACTCAGGGCAGTGAGCTTGAGTGGATGAAGGGGGCCTCGGAACTTTTGCGCTCCCCAGCGCTTCGTGGGATGATTTTTGAATGCGACGACAATCTCCTAAAACTGCACAAAAGCTCCTCCGGTGAACTCCTAGACTTCGTCAAGGGGTTAGGATTCAGGATTGTCGAGACTGAAGGAGATGACGTTCTTGCGCTTAGGTGAGACTAACGGCTCCTTTAGGGATGCGCTAACTTATAGAAAGGCGGGAAGATGCCATCACGACTGACCAACTTCCGGTACAAAGGCAAGAGCATAGTGACCGACGTTTTCGTTGAAACGGGGACATATCATGGGCAGACGGTCGAGAACGCGCTTCGGGCCGGTTTCCCGCTTGTATATAGCATCGAGTTTCTTCGATCAAACTACGAGCTTGCCAAGAAGAGACTCAAAGCACACCCGAACGTCAAGCTCTTTCTTGGGTCGTCACCCGAGATTCTCGAGACAATTCTTGACAGAAACCTGCCGACAACGTTCTGGCTGGATGCGCATTACCAAGGAAGTTCGATTAACGAACAGGACCCGGCCTACGGGGAATGCCCGCTCCTTTCGGAACTTAACGCTATTTTCAAGGAGCCATGGAAGGTTCTTCCGATCATCCTGATCGACGATGCCTTCATGTTCGACGGACGTGTGCCAGCCAGGTTCGACGTAAAGCAATGGCCATCGGTGGCGGAGATCACGTCGCGTTTTCCAGAAGGGTATGCCGTCGAAATGAGCGATGAGATTATTTACTGCACACCAAGGGAAATCCACTGATAAGTATGGATGCCATCCAGAATTTTGCTGACAATAGCTTGGATTTTGTTTATATTGATGGTGATCGTACATTCAAATTCAAAGCTATAGATATCTGCGAATGGATTGGAAAGGTACGCTCGGGAGGGATTGTGAGTAGCCACGATTTTAGAAAAGGTAGACGAGTAAGCCAATATTGTCATGTGCTTGAATTTGTTAGTGCCTATGTTGACGCATATCAAATAAAACCTGTCTTTGTTTTAGGTGAGAGAAGATTTCACCTCCTGGATATCAAAGAGACAAGGAAAGATTTTGGATGCGGGTGAAATAATAATGGCGACGATTAGCTTCATTATCCCAAGCATCAATCGACCAACGCTTCATAGGACAATTGGTTCTATTGAGCCAATGGCTGGCGATGAAATCATCGTTGAATTTGATATCCCCAAATCTAATATGTGGGGGAATCCTCAGCGCAATAAAGGTATGGCCAGAGCAACCGGCGATTATCTGGCGTTTATAGATGATGATGACTGGTATGTGCCAGGGGCTAGAGAGATTATGGGCCTGACCATAAAAGAAAATCCAGATAGTCCGATTTTATTCCGCATGCAATATCCTAACGGTGAGATAATTTGGAAAGAAAAAAAAGTCGTACCTGGGAACATTAGTACCCAAATTATTCTAGTGCCGAACAAGAAAGAAATGTTATATCACTGGAAGGACGGCCGCAACATGGCGGATTTTATTTTTGTGGACCATTGGATGTGGTCAGAAGACCAAATTGTCTGGAGAGAAGAAGTCATAGCATTATTGGGGCACGATAGCGAAAAACTAACGACAAACTAAGCTTTTTAAGCAGTGTGTCTTCCATTACTTTTCATCTAACTACCAACAAATTGTCGTCTCTGCCATGACTCTCAGGGAACCTGATTATCTCGGTGTCATAATCAGCTAGTTGCTTAGCCACGATTTCAGGGTCAAACATATCCTCGATAATATAAATTACATCTTTTTTTACAGCGGCATAAGCGTTTTGCTGGTAAATACCTGATGTTCTACTAGGTGGGATCCATCATCGACAAACAAATCAATATCCGACCCGTTTTTTACATTATCGAGGTTGAGGGATTCACCTTGTACTTGTTCCCGCCTATCTTTAAAAAATTCTAAGTAGAAGGGTGTGTAGGGGTGATGATTGGTCTGCGGGCACTTATCTGATCCATATTTTTCGGCAAGCAAGCAAAGCTCTGTCATCGGAAAGACTTTTAATTCTGCCATAGCCCTAATAATTACGGCCCGTAGTCCATTTAGCAAATCCACTTTCGGTTGTATACATTGATCCATATTCAATCGGTGGTTACATATTATAGAGCGCTGGATTAAACAATCCGCAAACGCTTAACTGAACGACGATAGAAAAAATAACCCCCTGTTTTTTGTTGTTGAAAGTGTTTGTTAATATGATTAGACATAAACGGAAAATAATGAAAATTGCATTAAATACTGAAAGAATGAAAGGTCATGGCGAATTTCTGGTTGAAGGCTACCAAGTAAACTACCTTTACGGGTTAGATGAGATTTGTAAAAAATATTTAAATGCTAGTTCAGTGGTACTCGAACTGGGGGTAAATAATGGCGTGAGCACAGCCTTATTTGCTAATTATGCCAATAAAGTCGTAGCTATCGATAGAAGAATGACCAGAAGGCTAGCCGGTTTACTAGCAAATTCTAGTAATATTGAGTTTCATCAAATGGACTTTGCGGATTTTTACCAAAAAGATGCAAATCTTTACGATCTTGTATATATTGATGGATCACACAGATATAAAGACGTAAAAACCGATATTTTAAAATGCTTGAATAGGGTTAAAAAAGGAGGTATCTTGTCAGGACATGATTTTAATAGTTATACATCCGATGTCAAAAAAGCCGTCACCGAAACTTTCGGTCTAGGGAAAGTAGAAATTTACTCTGACAGCTCTTGGTCGGTAATAATTAATTAGGATACAATAAGGCGCAAGGAAATATCTCTTACTATTAATTCAGTGAACTGTTTTAAAATAAGTAATATTCTATTTACTATGACATGGACTGAAAAACCCAAACTGAACGACTCCTTTGACAATAACTAGCTGGTGTTCCTGGGTATCCTTAATATGAGCAATAAATAGGCAGTAATTATTTATATGCAATCTCAATTCATGAATGATTTAACAATAATTTATTACACCGCCAACCATATTCCTGAGAAATTTGCTGAGAAAACCAGGTCCCAACTGTTAAAAGCGGCTAGGGGGCTACCTATTATTAGTTTTTTCCATAAGCAAATTAACTTTGGCCACAATATTTGCGTAGGCGAAATTGGCCGTTCCGTGTTTAATCTATTTCCACAGGTTCTCCGGAGAACCAAGTTAGCTACCACTAAATAAGTGGCAATGGTCGAAGACGATGTACTATATGCTCCCCAACACTTTTCTAAATATTAGCCAGTAGATGGGGTCTTTAGCAATAACACCAACATATGGGACATCTATACTTGGGACAAACAGCCTTTACTGATGGCTAACGGCCACAATCGAACGACTTCTCTAATATCACCCAGAGGTTTACTAATCAAATCATTAGAAGAGAGATATGCCAAATACCCAACACCTGAAAGTGTGCCGCCGAGAGGCTTTGGTGAACCCGGTCGCTTTGAGGCGCTACTAGGCTTAACTGAAAGGAATACCTTCCACCGGCAATCATCTGTACCCAATGTCGTTTACTTTCATCCTACTGCTTTGGGTTCAGAAAGCTGGCCGGGTATAAAGAAAAAACACGGCGAAATTAGATTTGATAAGCATCCCCTTTGGGATGCCCCGAAACAAACCACTAAATTATATAAATGAGCCTAGAGTCATCCATTTAACATTCGGAACAAGTGAGAATAATCTACATGCCAGGTTCTTGGTTAAATGTTGATTTGAGTTTAATTATCAGACGGTGCATCGTTACACCAATCGGCTGTATCGTGTTAGAACAACCATCTACTATTTGCTATAATTTAGTTTAGAAAACCCCTAAAACATGGCCATTATTAAAATTTGGTGTTATGGGATAGGTTTGTGAGAAAAAAGGAGGTTAGAGCAATCATCAGCTGCATACATTTATTAGAGGGGGCCATTTGATGCAAGACGATATGACAATTGTATATTACACGGCTAATGTGATCGATGATTATTTTGCCGCCAACACCCGGAAACAGTTACTAAAAGCTATTGGCGACCTGCCGCTAATAACCGTCTCAAAAAAACCTATAGATTTTGGACAGAATATTGTAGTTAATACGCCCCGTAGCCATGTAAGTATCTATCGCGATGCACTAACTGGAGTAAAGGCGGCTACAACCAAATATGTGGCCATGGCCGAAGACGATGTTTTGTATTCGCCCGAACATTTCAAGCGCCGGCCCAACCCGGGAAAGTTTGCATACAACCTATGCACCTGGGCTATCTTTACTTGGCAGGATCCACCGATGTTTACGACTAAAGCTAGCGGGCGGATTAACTTAAACAGCCTTATTTGCGAGCGGGAATTGTTTATCGAGGCCATGGAAGAAAGATTTGCCAAATTTCCCGATGACTCCAAAATCAACACCAATGTGTGGGCCGAACCCGGCAAATATGAAGGTCCAGGCCATCTAGGAGTCACCGAGCGCGAAAAAGAAATATTTTATGCCAACCCGCCCAATATTGTCTTTTCGCATCAAACCGAGCTATCTTTTGCTGGTTTGGGCACCAGAAAACGAATCGGCGAATTCAGGGCAATCGAAATTCCCTACTGGGGGACGGCTTCTGATATTATCAAGACCTACAAGCCGTGAAGTACGATACGTCGATTCTAATCCCGGCGCGTAATGAGATGTTTACCGCTCGGACGGTGCAGGACATTATTGAAAAGAAGCAGGGCAAAACCGAAATCATTATCGGCTTGGACGGGCAATGGGCTGATCCGGGCGTGGAAGACCACCCGGATGTGCGGATTATCTATGTCAGTCAGCCGCTGGGCCAGCGGGCAATGACCAACAAACTGGCTCGCCTTTCCAAGGCTAAATATCTTATGAAAGTTGACGCCCATTGCAGTTTTGATGAAGGCTTTGACGTCAAGCTGATGGCCGATATACAAGACGACTGGACGGTGGTGCCAATTATGAAAAACCTGCACGCTTTTGATTGGGTTTGTCCTGACGGCCACCGACGTTACCAGGGACCCAGCGGCCCTTGCAACGAGTGCGGCAAGGAAACCACCAGAGACATTTTGTGGCGGGCCAAGCCTTCACCCAACTCTACTTCTTACCGCTTTGATAAGACTTTAAAATTTCAATACTTCGGGGAGTATAAAGCCAAACAAGAGGGCGATTTGGTAGAATCTATGTCCCTTCAGGGGTCGTGTTTTATGCTAACCCGCGATAAATATTGGCAGCTGAATATCTGTGACGAAAGGGCCGGCAGTTGGGGGCATCAAGGTACAGAAGTGGCTCTTAAGACTTGGCTGTCCGGCGGCCGGGTAATTGTTAACAAAAAAACCTGGTATGCTCATATGTTTCGCACCCAAGGCGGTGATTTTGGTTTTCCGTGGCCGGCTCATGAGAGCGAGATTGAGGAAGTCCGCCAGCATATCAGAAATACTTTCTTGGCGGATAATTGGCCCCTAGCTAAACACAAACTGAACTGGCTGGTTGATAAATTCAGTCCCGTACCCGATTGGCACGACGCAAAAGAGAAAATCCCTCCTGCGAACAAAGGAATTATCTTCTACACCGACAACCAACTAATGCTGAAAATCGCCCACAAAGTCCAGAGGCAGCTGCGACAAATTAGCAAGGAAAAGAATATTCCAATTGTTTCGGCATCGCTAAAACCGATGGATAAAATGGGCAAAAATATCGTCGTCAAAGGCGAGCGTGGATATCTAACAATGTTCAAACAAATTCTAGCGGCGCTGGAAGCTTCGGACACCGAGATTGTCTTTTTCTGCGAGCATGATAATTTATATCATCCCTCTCATTTCGATTTCACCCCGACCGATAAAAATACTTTTTACTATGACTGGAATTGGTGGAAAGTCCGGGAGGATGGTTTTGCCGTTCATTGGGATGCCGACCAAGTATCGGGTCTGTGTTGTTACCGGGACACCGCGATTGATTACTATAAAAAACGCATAGAAACATTTGACCCGGATAACTTTGACAGAAAGTTTGAACCTATGAGTGGTGAAAAATCTGAAAGTTGGTGGGCTGAGTACCCTTCTATAGACATACGCCACTCTCATAATTTGACTTATAATAAATGGACCCTTGATCATTTTCGCAAAAGAGAAACAGCTGTTAATTTTCAAGAGTCCAGCATAGACAAGATCCCAGGATGGGAAAACGCGCTTGATTGGATAAAGGAAATTAGTTGAATAAAATCGCATCAGGTAACCTACGTATGATTAATGCAGGCTTTATCCGTATAGTTGGCTGTGAGTTCCGACCCCGTCAAAAATAACTTCCTCGTCATTGGTTAGATAGAGCGCCCTAACATCGCCTGTTATGTCGATACTTCTGTATCCCTTGTATTTGCCTTTTAGCGCATGGTTATGCAAGCTTGGGTGTAGGGGATTGCTCTGCCAAAGAAGTAGGCGCCTATCGGTTTTTAGTCTGGTTTTTGGGTGAAGCTTAGCATATTGCTTTAAGAAATTTTTTGAATAACTAACCTGCATTTAAGCTAATCATCCGGCTAAAGTTGTTTATGGAGTGAGTCTAGCATCTCTTCCGCGGAATTAAATGGACCATAGTAGTCGCCGGCCTCTATTTCTTTCTTTGAACGCGCTAACATTTTAGCCGTTTGGGCATTGGGTACTTCGGGGATATCAAATACAACACTCTGCTCTGCCGCAAAGCGGCGGAGCTCATTGTTAAGAACCGCGCTAATACTAATTCCAAGCTTGTCTGCGGTCTTTGCGGCCTGCATTTTAAGCTTCGGATCAGTCTTTAAGTTTATGACAGCGTACTTACTCATACCATAAGTATACACTTTTGGTACAGCTAGTGTCAAGATAGCCAGCACACCCGCTACTCAAACGTTAATAGAAATCAGAAAAAGATGTTCCCGGCGTTAGCCCCAACAAAGTAAATTAATGATTGCTGTTTGCTCTCCATAATGGTAATTTATAGATGTGATACAGGGATGTTTAAACTTCTAATCTGTTATTACAGTGGAAAATCAATGATTGCTATTTGCGCTCCATAAAGGTAAGATGTAGAAAAGTGTAAAAAGGCCAGAAGAAAAACAACTAAAATGGTACGAAAAAACTTTAGTTCCCAAAAGGGTAAGGGTGAGAAATATCCGCCGCCCCAACCTGGCGAGGTCCGCGGTATGAGCCATTTCGCAACACCTGCCAGGGAGGTGAAGGAATAAGATGGCTATCGCAATCAGGGGGTCCGCGACTCAGACCGCATGGAGCTCCGCTACCGATTCGCCCACGCTGAACTTCCCGTCTGGAGTAGCTCAGGGCGACATCCTCTTCGCCGCGTTCACCACGGCCACCGCACACAACGGCAATACACCCATCACGTCCGGATCGTGGACTTGGACGAAAATTCAAGAGGTAGATGACGGAGGGAATGACAGCACCAGCTCGCTGTACTGGGCAATTGCGCCAGCAAGTCCCGGGACCTCATTCGCGTTTACCAATGTCTTCGCCGCGACTGAAACCGGGATGGGCGTCATCATCGCCTACTCCGGCACGTATGGCGCGAACTCCATCCACAAGAACTCGGGAATTGAGCGAACTGTAGCCGCCGCCGGACTTGCGACCAGCACGGCAACCGTGCAGACCGATGACAACTGTATGATAGTACAGTTCATCGGTTGCGACCCGGGCACTGGTGCGTACTCGGCGACAGCGGATGCCAGTCCAGTCGGGACCGAACAGTTCGATGCCAAGGAGAGCACCGGCGGCTCGCTCGCATACACATACATTCAAGAGTACCAACAGACGACAGCGGCATCGCTTGCGCTCGACGCGACGATGGCAACGGCGGACGAGTATCAGGTCATTCAGGTTGCGTTCCGTGAGATTATCTCATCACCATCGGCTTCCCTATCTCCTAGTGCCAGTGCTAGCGCCAGTCTGTCGCCCAGTGCCTCACTTAGCCCCAGCGCCTCACTTAGCCCCAGCGCCTCGGCCAGCCGTTCCCTCAGCCCCAGCTCTTCGGCCTCTCCTTCACCTGTGGCGTTCCCTAACTACGGAGTTTTGGACAACTTCGACGGCGCTGACGAAAACCCTGCCAACGGTTGGTCGGTTACAACTGGGCTGACCAGCATTAATATTCAGCAAGCCTCCGACCAAGCCAAAACGGCCAGCGACGGTATGTTCGGAGGCTTGCTGAATATTAATGCTG
>Ga0209542_10001035_pt1 | contig 66332 bp, 59 predicted proteins | sample RifCSPhighO2_01_FD_184028 | JGI IMG/M metagenome (GOLD analysis project Ga0209542, IMG submission 184028) | Soil microbial communities from Rifle, Colorado - Rifle CSP2_plank highO2_0.1 (SPAdes) (version 2) | ecosystem: Environmental > Terrestrial > Deep subsurface > Rock core/Sediment ...
GGCCGCGAACGGATTCTCAAGGTCCGGCAACACGTGCCTGGACCGACTCGGGTCGGGTTTCAGGAGCGCCTTCACCTTGTCCAGGAGCCTTGAGAGCAACACGTTCGTGAACGTGGACGCGGCTACCAGTCCCATCTGCGTCACTCCCGCCTCGAAGGCCGCTTTCAATTTGATACTATCATTCGTATTCTTGGCGGCTTGAGGAGCTCGTATCATCTGCTCTTCCACATTCGCCTTTGCCATCTGCGACGGCGTTTGGATGTTGCCGGAGATAAAATCCGTTACAGGCTTAAACCCTCCTCCTTCGAGGCGGCTCAAGATCCCGGCGTTCTTCGTGCCCGCCACCTTATCGAAGAACCCGAGGTGCGCGCCGATTCCGAAGCTGAAATCGTTGCCGCCGGTCGAAAACGACGCGTTGATGTTCTTTGAGACGTCCAGGTTCGAAAGCGACTGATAGGTATCACCATAGTTCGCCACGATGTCGGTCCAGGGACACCTTGATCGCGGACGCCCGACGCGCGCCAGGTTGATATCAGGGAAGCCGAGCGCAAGGTCGAGCGAGAGTTCGGGGAAGAGCGGCGGTTTGCAGAGGTCAAGTCCGAACGCGCCTTTCGTGAAGTTCTCCGAGAACGATAACATGAATTCACCCGTCGCGTCCAAAACAAGATTCTGCGTGTAATCACCGAACGGATCTGTCCAGAATCCTGGAGCCTGTCCCTGAAATCCACTCGCAACCCACTCGGCCGTGTCATATGCGAGCGTCTGCGTGAAGAGCGTCATCGCATCGAGCCCGGCGAGCAAGAGACCGAAGCGCAACTGAAGGAGGAAATCTTTCTTCACCGCATACTCAAGCCCCGGACCGACATTAACGACCGGGACGGCGCAGGCCGGATAGAGACATTTTCCGGGAGACGTGAATCCGACGCCCTGGTTCACGGGTGTTTGAGACTTGGCGTCCTGGGCATAGGCCACGCCCGGACCTGCGACGACGGACACGATCACAAACCCCGCGAAGAGTTTCCAGAGGATTGAGACGGTTCGTCGTGGGCGATACATACCTTCTTACTTACGGTCCTGTTGATGTCGCATCCGTTTGACCGGATTGCGCCTTCGTGGCTTCGTCGTACGCTTCCAATATCTGCGCATCCGTGTAACTCGCGAGGTCGCTGTCTGAAAATCCCAGAGTTTTCAACCACACGCGGACTGCCTTGGGCTCGCGAGGCGGGATGACTGTCCCCGGGACGGCAGGCGACGCGCCAGCCCCCGGCAGAGTGAGCGTCGTCGTAAGCGGTTCCGGCGCCTCCGTCCCTCCCCCGCCGGTCGCGCACGTTTTGCCCTTGGGACAGTTGGGATCGGTCCGCTTCGCGATCTCGATGTTGTCGGGGTCGCCGTCCGAATCAGAGTCCTTGAGGTACGGAGACGTCTTGTAGGTATACGACTCGTCGTAGTCCGACAGGCCGTCGCCGTCCGTATCCGTTTTCTTCTGCTGCAGGAGGAGCTCCTCTTCGCTCGGACCGAGAAGCTTCTTCACGTCCACGAGCGTTTGAACCGGCGTGGTGAACGGACGCGTGATCGCGCTCCTCACGCGCACGATGGAAAACACGATCGCGATCACCCCGCACACGCCCAACACCCCCACCGAGAGTTGTTGCTCGCGCGTGAGGGAACGCCATCGCTCTGCCACGGACGTTCCGGGCATGTGATTGCCTCCTCGCGGAGGCAAGGAAAAGTATACCACGGAGAACGCGGAAATGCCGTAACCATGCGCCTCGTCAAGACGGACAGAACCAGTTACACTGCTCCTAGCTATGTTCACCCCTTCCCCTACCCAAATGCCAGACTGGTCATCGCGTTCTTTGGACGAAGGCCAGCTCTCCGTGGACGTATTCCGCGACAAGAACGACCTCGTGATCCGGTCAACCGTGGCCGGCGTGGCCCCGGAAGACCTCGACATCTCGATCCACGGCGATCTGCTCACGGTCCGGGGGAAACGCGATCACGGCCGGGAAGTCAAGGAAGACGACTGGTACTACCGCGAGTGCTACTGGGGCGCGTTCAGCCGCTCGGTGGTGCTCCCCTACGAAGTCAACGCCGACCGCGCCGAAGCGAGTCTAAAAAATGGACTCCTTGAGATCCGCGTGCCGATTCGAAAATCAGGAGAGCGCAACATTCGCGTGAAAGTGGAGGAGTAACTCACACGTGTCATCCTGAGCGGAGGGCCGTCCGACGGCCCGAAGCCGAAGGACAGTTTTCGGAACCTCGCGCCACGGAAAACTGTCCCCTTCGGCTGCGCTCAGGGCAGGCTCTCGGCTCCGCTTCGCTACGCTCGGAATGACATGTGATAAGGATTGCGTTACTGTGCTTACAATATGGCGACCCCCCTCAAAGCAACCGTCCAGACCGTGGACGGAGACTCGGTGACGATCAAGCTCGAAGACGGGCAGACGTTCCGGATCCCCGCGACGGCGTGCGAAGGGACGCCGAACTCCGGCCTCGAGGTCCGTGTCATCGCAGCCGTGCTTGGCTCGGAAGACGCGGGACGCCAGTCCATGGCACAGCACATCTTAAATCAACTGCTCGGATCAAAGCATGCCTAAACCAAACGGCTGGAAGACATTTCTCACCTGGACTATCGCGGCCTTCGGCGTCGCGGCCGTCGTGGGCGGATTGGGGTTTTTCGCCGTCGTGGGGTACGCGCGACTCTACGAGGGCCGCGTCTTCCCGGGCGTGCGCGTGTTGGGTGTCCGTTTGGACGGCCTCACGGCAGACGAAGCCCGTGCCACGCTCAACAAAGCCGTGGATGAGGCGCTGAAAGACGGACTTCGGTTCCGATACGTCGTTGATTCAACAGAAGGCAAAGCGCGTGAGGTGACGCTCGATGCCACGACCGTCGCACTGAACGACCGGGACATGGCGCGAGACCTCGTGCGATACGTATTGGACAAGCCCGTCGTGGCGGCCATGGGCTACGGGCGTAGCGACAATATCGTATTCGATACCTTTCTCCGCTGGCGTGCCCGCGTGTCTCCCGTGAATCTCCAAGCCGAAGTGACCGTGGATGATGACGGCATTACGAACGCGCTCACGTCCGCGCTGAAAGATGCAGTGCCGGCGGTCAGGAACGCGTCCCTCGACGTGACGTGGAACCCTGCGACAGGGCGCGCGGAGACCAACGTGACTCCGGAACGCGCGGGAAAGAAGGTCCGCTTCGACACCGCGCTCGCGACGCTACGCGTCCAGGCCGAGCGACTTCGTTTCCAGCCCATTTTGCTTGAAGAACAGACCGAGTCGCCATCGATCACCACAAAGGACGCAGAGGCGCTCGTGAATATCGTCCAGAGTCTGCTTGCCCACGCCCCGTTCCGGCTCGCGTATGAGGACGCGACATCCGGCAAGAAGCAAACCTTCACCGTGGCGACCTCAACATTCGCGACGTGGTTGAACGCCGTGCGAACGAGTGGCGTGACCGAGCTCACGATCGACCAGGACCGCATGGGGAAGGGCCTTCGCACGCTCGCACCGGATATCGAGAAAACAGCGAAAAAGGGATCGCTCGTGATTGAAGACGGAAAACTGAAGAGCTTTGAGGCCGGGACGGAAGGCATTGCCATTGACGACACGGCGACGCGCGAAGCGATCCTCGACGCATGGTCGCGAAAAGCGACAACCACGACATTCACGATCCAGGTGGTCCGCGAAGAACCCGTACTCGTCGGCAAGGACCCGGAACGCCTCGGGATCAAGGAGATAGTGGGCATCGGCCGTTCGAACTTTTCCGGCTCCCCTGCAAATCGCCGGAAGAACATCGCGACCGGCGTGAAGAAAGTGAACGGTTCGCTCATCGAACCCGGGGCCGAGTTCTCCCTCTTACAGACGCTCGGGCCGGTCACGGCGGCGAACGGCTGGCTCCCGGAGCTCGTGATCAAAGGGAACAAAACCGAACCTGAACTCGGCGGCGGCCTCTGTCAGATCGGGACCACGACCTTCCGAGCGGCACTCGGGAGCGGACTCCCGATCACCCAACGCACGAACCACAGCTACCGTGTGCGCTACTACGAACCCGCGGGCACGGACGCGACGATCTACGAGCCGCGCCCCGACTTCCGATTCTTGAACGACATGAAAACGCACGTCCTCATCCACGCGTACCTGGACGGCGACGACGTGATCTATGAGTTCTGGGGGACGAAAGATGGCCGCACGGTCAATCAGACGAAACCCCGAATCTTCAACGTGACGTCTCCGCCGCCGGGAAAGCTCGTGGAGACGCTCGATCTCCCGCCCGGGAAAAAGAAGTGTACCGAGATTGCACACGCCGGCGCAGACGCCGAGTTCACGTACACCGTGACCTACGCCGACGGGACGGAAAAGAAAGAAGTATTCCGTTCCCACTACCGGCCCTGGCAGGCCATCTGCCTCGTCGGCGTTGAGAAACTTTCCGAACCCCCAGCCGAGGAAGGGACAGAACCTACCGAAGGGTCGGCCGACGTGACGGTCGTGAATTAAAAACCTCCCTAGTGTCATCCCGACCGGAGCCCCGTCGGAACGGGGCTCCGGTCGGGATAACACCTGGGGTGTGGTGCCTCACTCGGGATGACGGACCTAAATAAAAAAGAGGCCTCGAGCAATCCGCATCCAAGAAACCTAGTTGTAGGGGAGAGCGAGTCCGAAGACCGGCGGCACCCTACGATTAGGTTCCATGCTTGTCGTGGACGCGGATTGCTCAAAGTCTCTTTGGCAATCCTCTAAAAACGATGTGAAGGGCGCCCGCCTCCTTACCGGGAGGAGATAGCTTACCCTACCTGACTTCTTCTGTCAACGGTGCGACTTCTTGGGTATTTTTTGGCTTCATTGACGTTTGTAAAGAGACAAAAAACCGACCTGTGGGCCGAATAAATGTTCTGGTCTGTTTATACCGCCTCGGAACACTCCGTTCAATGGTCGTGTCAACCCCGCCCCAGTTCGTGACAAAATGTCTATCACTTAAGACCGCTATTTCAGCACGTCTTCCAGCTTCACGGAGAGCAGCTGACTCGTTCCGTCGTCCGTGAGCGTGACGCCGTAGAGCACGGATGCCTGCTGCATGGTCGCGCGGTTGTGGGTCACGACGACGAACTGCGTCTTGTCGGACAGCTGCGACAGGATGTCGGCGAATTTCTTGGAGTTCGCTTCATCGAGCGCCGCGTCCACTTCGTCTAAGACGACGAACGGCGACGGGTTCGTGGCCATGATGGAACAGATGAGCGCGATGGACGTGAGCGCTCGCTCGCCGCCGGACAGGAGCGCGATGTTCTTGAGGCGCTTCCCCGGAGGCGTCGCCTGAATCTCGATCCCCCCGACCTCCTGTCGTCCTGTCGTCCTGTCGTCCCGTTCGATCAAATTGCCCTCTTCGTCTTCTTCCGGTTCCGCCTCAAGCTGCAGGAGCTTCGCTTCTCCGCCGCCGAAGAGCAGCTTGAAGAACTTTCCGAACTCGCGGTCCATCGCATGGAACGCCGTCTCGCTCCTGGTTCGGATCGTCTCGTCGAGTTCCTCGATCACGGTCTCGAGGCCTGCGATCGCGCCCTTCAGATCCGCAGTCTGCGTGGACAGGAAATCGAAGCGCGTCTTCGCCTCGCCGTGCTCCTTCTCGGTCTCCGGATCAATGCTCCCGATCCATTCGAGCTGCGACCGGACTTTTGCGAGGCGCGGGAGCAGCCCTTCGACACCATCGACCTTCCCGACCTCCTGTGCGAGTGTGTTAAGCGTCTTCTCCCAGTCCGGTTGGTGCTGGCGGAGCTCGACCAAGAAGGCGTCGCGACGCGTTTCCCATCGGGCGAGCTCGACCGCAGATTCGTTCGCCTTGCGTTCGGCCTGCTGCGCCTCGGTCCGCTTCTGGTTCAGCTTCCGTTGCGTCTCAAAGAGGTGCGCGCGCTTGCCCTCTTCCTTCTTCGACCACCCGTCGAGCTCGGCTTGGATCGAGGCCGCGCGTTTCACGAGCTCCCCCATCTGCTTCGCGACCTCATCGAGGTCTTTTGCGATCTTCGGATCGGTCTTAGAGGCAGGTTCAGGAGCGGGTTGCTGGAGTTTTGAGACCAACGACTCATGGCGCGCACGCAGGTCGCCGACGAGCGACTTCGCGCGCGCGAAGTCGGGTTTGGCTGACTCGAGAACCTTCCAGAGTTCGTTCAGCTTCTTCTGCGACTCCTCGACCGACTCGATGATCTTCGAGAGCGGGAGGGCGGCCCATGCCGTGTCCCCTTTCGCACGCGCGATTTCGACCCGTGCTTCGAGTTTCGCCTGCTGTTCCCGCAGACTCGCGCGTTGGTCCGCGATGTCGTCGAGCGACTTCCGGAGGTTGTCGAATTCTTTCGACGGGGGAACGGCTTTCTCCATCGCCGCGAGTTCGGCTTCGAGCGCCTTCGCCTCGGACGACAGCTTGGACTCGGATGCGCGCGCTCGTTCCACGTCCGTCTGGACCTTCGTGAGGTTGCCCCAGATGTCGTGCCAGCTCCCGCCGTAGTATTTCCGCTCGAGCTCGCCTCGTTCCTTCTCGAGGCTGGACCGTTCGAGGAGTCGCTTCATCTGCCGCTCGAGCGTCGAAAGACGGGGGCCGATTTCGCGGAGCAAGGCTTCGGCCTGCGACAGGTTCTGCTTCGACGTCTCAAGCTTGTTCATGGCCTGGTGACGTTTGAGCTGAAACGGACGCAAGCCGGCCGCTTCATCGAAGAACTCCTTGCGCTCGGACGGGGACGCGACTAAGACCGCGTCCACCATCCCCTGCCCGATCACGCTGTACGTCCGCTGTCCAAGCCCGGCCTGCGCGAGCAGGAGGACGATCTCGCCGTGCTTGGCCGCCTGGCGGTTCACTTCGTACTCGCTCTTCCCGTCACGGTACAAGCGTCGCGTCACGACGATTTCAGACAGCTCGATCTCCGGCTTGTCGTCGTTCACGAGCGTGAGACTCACCTCCGCAAATCCGGAACGCGCCTTCTTCGCAGACCCGGAGAAGATGACATCCTCGCCCTTTTTGCCCCGGAGGAGCTTCATGCTCTGCTCACCCATCACCCAGCGGATGGCGTCCGCGATGTTGGATTTCCCCGAGCCGTTCGGCCCCACGATCCCCGTGAGTCCGCGCCGCGCTTTCGATTGCGGGTGAAACTCCAACGCCGTCTTCTGGGCGAACGTCTTGAAACCCTGGAGCTCGAGGCGCCGGAGATACATAACGGAGGACAGGTTACAGGCGGAAAGACCCATTTACCAGTCCCCAGTCCCCAGTTACTATTCCCACATGCCACGGAACCTTGAGTCCACGAATGCCCACTTCCATGCCGCCCTGGCCCGTGTAATCGCCGAGCAGGTGGAGTTCCCCATGGGCACGCTAGTCACGCTTGTAGAAGCGCACCTCACGCCGGACTCGAAGCACGCCACAGGGACGCTTTCCGTCCTGCCGACCGGCAACGAAGCCGAAGCGTTGCGCGCGCTCCGCGACTACGAACACGACGTGAAAGATGCGCTCGCAAAAGAGCTCCGCATGCGCAGGATCCCCCACCTCCACTGGCGGTTCGACCGGACGGAGGAAGAGGCGGCGGTGATAGAAAAGGAATTGCACGAATTGAAGAAGAAGGGAGAGATTTGATGGTCCCAGTAGGGGCGCACTGCGTGCGCCCCGAGCAGGAAAAGAAAATGACGACTCATAACGTCGGGGCGCACGCAGTGCGCCCGTACCAGGGAATCCTTGACTGGATTGTCTATTCTCCGTAAGGTTTCCGGTCCACATGTCTTCCACCACCCACTTGTTTGGTCGTCTCCACGAAGCGGTCCGCACGGCGGATCGCATTTTGCTTGTGGCGCACAAGAAGCCGGACGGCGATACGCTGGGCTCGAGTTCGGGATTCTTCAACTGGTGTCTGCGCGAGGGAAAGGACGTGACCGCGTTCTGTCTGGACGCCCCGCCCGACATGTACGGGTACCTCGACCAGCTCCACCGGTACACCACCGACCCCGCGGTCTTTCAGGAGCGTTATGACCTCGTCGTGGTCTTTGATTCCGGCGACCTGAAGTACTGCGGCGTCGACAAGTACGTGCCCAATCTTCCGCAGGGCTACCTGCTCGTGAACCTGGACCACCACGTGACGAATGACCGCTTCGGGCACCTGAACATCGTGTTGACCGACGCCAGTTCGACAGCGGAGGTCGTCTATCGCTTCTTCGAAGAGAACAAGGTGCCGCTCGACCACCGGATCGCGACGTGTCTCCTCACGGGACTCTGTACCGACACCTCGAACTTCTCCAACGCCGGGACGAATCCCAAGGCCGTCGAAGCGGCCGCGACGCTCGTGGGCGCCGGCGGACGGTTCCAGGACATCCTGAAGCACGTGTGGATGAGCCAGAACGTGGACGCGCTCAAACTCTGGGGCCTCATGCTCTCGCGGCTCCGCTACAACCCCGCGTACGACGTGGTCGCCACGTATATCCTGCAAACCGACGTGACCGATATCTCAAACGACGCGGTGGACGGGATCGCGAATTTTCTGAACGCGGTCACGGGGAACGTGGACACGATCCTGGTACTGAAAGAAATGCCCGACGGGTACGTGAAGGGTTCGTTCCGCTCCCTCACGCGTGACGTCTCCAAGGTCGCGAGACTGTTGGGCGGCGGCGGGCACAAGAAGGCGGCGGGGTTCACGGTGAAAGGGAGGATTAAGGTCACGGACAAGGGGCCTGTTGTCAATTAGCACTCACTCTAGTAGACTGCTAACCATATGAATCCTTACGAAATCCGTTCGGAAACGAAATCCAGCTACCTCATCCCGACCGTCATTGAGAAGACGCACTACGGCGAGCGGGCGTACGACATCTACTCGCGGTTGCTCAAGGACCGCATCATCATGCTGGGGTCCCCCATCGATGACGGCGTGGCGAACACGATCGTGGCGCAGATCCTGTTCCTCGAGAGCCAAGACAAAGGCAAGGACATCAAGCTCTACGTGAACTCGCCGGGCGGCAGCGTCACGGCAGGCCTCGCCATCTACGACGCCATGCAGCACGTGAGCTGCGACGTCTCAACGATCTGTATGGGCATGAGCGCGTCCATGGGCGCGATCATCCTCGCGGGCGGCGCCAAAGGCAAGCGCTTCGCCCTCCCCAACGCCGAAATCATGATCCACCAGCCGCTGGGCGGTATGGAGGGGAAGGCGACTGACATCAAGATCCACGCCGAACGAATCCTGAATATGCGGGAGCAACTGAATAAAATCCTCGCCAAACACACGGGACAGGCCATCAAGAAGGTGGAACAAGATACGGACCGCGACAACTTCATGAACCCGAAGGAAGCGATGGAGTACGGGATCGTGGATAAGATTATTTCGTGACCGCGTCCGCCTACTCCTTCTCCACCCCCGTCAAAAACGCGCAGCTCGATACCTTGTCGCCCTCTTCCTTGAACCGCATCACGCGGACTCCTTGCGTGTCGCGGCCGAGGCTTGAGACGCTTGAGAACGGCGTGCGGATCACGATGCCGTTCTTCGAGATGATCATGAGGTCGCGGTCGTCGTCTTTGCCGGACACGTAGGCGGCCACGACGCCGCCCGTCTTCGCCGTCACCCGCATGGTGCGGATGCCGCTGCCTCCGCGGCCTTGGACTTTGTACTCCGTGAGGTTCGTGCGCTTGCCGAGGCCGTTTTCCGCGAGCGTGAAGAGCTCGAGCTGGCCTTTCTTGGCAACGGCCGGGTTGATCACGTCCATGCCGATCACTTCGTCCGCCTTCTTCAATTTGATGCCGCGCACGCCGGCCGCGACCCGGCCCATGCCGCGCACGTCCGCCTCCTTGAAGCGGATGCTCTGTCCGTTCTTCGTGACGAGCGAGATCTCGTCGCTTCCGGACGTCGGTTTCACCCACCGTAAGTCGTCGCCTTCATGGAGTCTGATCGCGATCAAACCGGACCGTCGGACGTTCTCGAACTCATCGAGCGACGTCTTCTTGATCGTCCCTTGGTTCGTCACCATCACGAGAAACTTCTCGCCTTCGATGTCGTCCATGGCAAGACTCGTCGCGACGCGTTCGCCCGGCGCGAGCTGCAAAAAGTTCACGATGGCCTGGCCCTTGGCCGTGCGGCTCCCCTGCGGCACGTCGTACGCCTTGAGCTGGAACACGCGACCGCGCGTGGTGAAGAACATGAGGTCCGCGTGCGTGGACGTGGAGAAGAGCTGTTCCACCTGGTCTTCGTCTTTCGTTGAGAGACCCATGACGCCTTTGCCGCCGCGCTTCTGTGTACGGAACGTGTCGGGAGGCAGGCGCTTAATGTACCCGTCGGTCGTGAGCATCACGACCGTGGGTTCGTCCGGGACGAGGTCTTCCATCGAGAACTCCCCGACTGCGCCGGCGACGACTTGGGTGCGCCGCGCGTCGCCGTACTTGTCTTTGATTTCCAGCACTTCCTTCCTGATGATGTCGAGCATTTTCTTCACGGACTTGAGGATGCTCTCCAACTCCGCGATCAATTCCATCTTCTCCTTGTACTCCTGCTCGACCTTGAGACGTTCCAGGTTCGCGAGCGCCTGGAGACGCATCTCGAGAATCGCCTGGCTCTGCGCGTCGGACAGCTTGAACTTCTTCATGAGGTTCACCTTCGCCTCGTCCTTGTCTTTCGACTTCTTGATGGTCTCGATCACCTCGTTGATCTTCAGGAGCGCGATGCGCAACCCTTCGAGGATGTGCGCTCGTTCCTTGGCCTTCGCCAAGTCATACTCCGTACGCTTCCGGACGACCGTCTGCCGGTGCTTCACGTACTCCTCGAGCATGGTCTTCAAGGGCAAGACGCGGGGCACGACGCCATCAACCAACGCGAGCATGTTCACGTGGAACGTTTCCTGGAGCGGCGTCATCTTGAAGAGCTGGTTCAGCACCTTCTTCGGGTACGCGTCTTTCTTCAGTTCGACCACGATGCGGACGTCTCCCTTTGCGGACTCGTCCCGCAGGTCGCGGATCCCCTCGATCTTTTTGTCTTGGACGAGCTCCGCGATTTTTTCGAGAAGCTGCGCCTTGTTCACCTGGTACGGGATCTCGGTAACCAGGATGCGATACGCGCCAGCCTTGTCCTCCGTGATCTCCGTCTTCGCGCGCATCACGATGCCCGCCTTCCCGGTGGCGTAGGCGTTCAGGATCTCCTTCTTGTCGTAGATGATGCCGCCAGTGGGGAAATCCGGACCTTTGATGAACTTCATGAGGTCTTCCACTTCGACGTCCGGATTCTCGATGAGCGCCACCACGGCGTCGCAGACCTCCGTGAGGTTGTGCGGCGGGATGTTCGTGGCCATGCCCACCGCGATGCCGAGCGTGCCGTTCAAGAGCAGGTTTGGGAGTTTGGCCGGGAGGACCGTGGGCTCCTTCTCCGACCCGTCGAAGTTCGGCGCAAAGGGCACGGTCTCCTTGTCGATGTCGAAAAGCATCTCTTCGGCGATCGCCTGGAGCTTGCTCTCCGTGTAGCGGTACGCGGCCGCGCCGTCGCCGTCGAGCGACCCGAAGTTCCCCTGTCCTTTGATGAGCGGATAGCGTAAGGAAAAATCCTGCGCCATGCGCACGAGCGAGTCGTACACGGCCATGTCGCCGTGCGGGTGGTACTTCGCGAGCACGTCACCGACAACGGACGCGCACTTCTTGAACTTCGCGGTAGACCGCAGCCCGTTCTTCCACATCGAGTACAAAATTCGGCGGTGGACCGGCTTGAATCCGTCGCGCACGTCCGGGAGCGCGCGTGCCACGATCACCGACATCGCGTAGTCGATGTACGCGCGTCGCATCTCGTCCGAAATAGGGCCTGGCTCCAGGGTTCCGACGTTTGACGCGAGTGCAGTTTGGATCGGGGCTGGTTCTTTTTTCTGGGGTTTAGGCATACCAGGTCAGGATTCAGGTGCAGGCGTTAGGCCAGGTGTCTGGGGGTTGATCGGATATGGTGACGGACCTGGTTCAGTCGGCGTTGTCGACGAAGGCGCCCCTGGTGCCGACGGCGCCATGAGATCGCCCTGTCGTTCGGTTGATGAGGAAGACGTCTGGAGCGCAGTCTTGATGCGTTCGCTCAATTCCGCCGCAGCGGCTGCGGTCGTCGGTCCATCGAGTGAAGGAGTCTTCAAAAGCGGATTCGAGTCCACCTGTTCCGTAAACTCATTCAGTCGCTTGGTGACCTCCTTCAGATCCTCCCCGCCGCGATTCACCGACTGGCTCACCTGCCAGCCGACCGTGGTCCACCAGCCGCCCGCGATGACCGCGACGGCGATGGCGATCCCCGCCCAGAACGACATCCGCTGGAGCGGGTCCTGCGGCGCGCGGCTCGCGGCGTGCGCGAGGATGAGCTCGCGTTTCTCATCGGACGAGATCAGCCGCGGCGTATCTTGAAAAACGTCGGGGTGTGCTGGCCCGCGAGGCAACTTGGAACGTGGTGATGATTTGCGGGGCATGTGGGAATGGTCAGGCTCGTTCCAATACGGCGACCATAATCTGATCAACGGGAAGATCCTTTTTGGCAATCTTGAGCCGGTTCACATTCTGCCGCTGGCACGCACCGAGCTGTTTGCAGAACGCGTCGACGGACCCGAGCTTCGCTTTGAGACCCGGGATGTCGAACGACAGCGGTACCACAATGCGAGGTTCGATCGTCGAGATCACTCCAGCGGCCGTCTTCGCATCCATGACTTCTCCACCGCCGACTGGAAGGATGAGAATGTCGATGTTGGGCAGCGCCTCAAGCTCCGTTTCGGTCGGGACGCGCTTCAATCCTCCGAGAAACGCAAGCGACATCCCCTCGGCCTGGAACCGGTAGATCACGGGGCGCTGAAGTCCTTGATCGGCGTTCGGGTCCTGAATCCCGTTCACGAACATCCCTTTGACCTCGTACTCTCCGGGGTCGGAAATGATAAACGGCGTCCCCTGAATCGGTTCGAGATTAAACCGCTTTCGATCCTGGTGCGAGAGGACCACGACGTCCGGCGTGAGTGTCCGTGGGTACCGGATGGACGTCTCGTTTTCATAGGGATCGGTCACGAGCGTACACTCCTGCTCCCCGGTTTTCGCCTCGATTCGGACGCTCGTGTACCCGTGCCAAAAGATGAGCATAACGTGGGCAAATCTTATCACGAGCCTGCAAAAAAAAGAAGGCCAAAAAGGCCTCAAAAAGTCTAGCCAATTGATCTCGATTGGCGATGCACAAGCCCACCAACGATGGCGAGCGCGAGCGCATCCGCCGCATCGTCCGGTTTGGGGGGGTTCGCAAGCTTGAGAAGACGGGTGACCATGGCCTGGACCTGCTTCTTGTCCGCATTCCCCCACCCCGCAATCCCCTGCTTCACCTGGTTTGGCGTCACTTCAACGATGGGGAGTCCCGCGTCCGCGAGCGCGAGCATGATGACGCCGCGCGCCATGCCGACCTTCATCGCCGTCTTCGCGTTCGTCTGAAAGAACAGCGACTCAACGCACGCGACCGTCGGCGAGAACCGTCGGATCGCCTCACGGACGTCGTTCCGGACGGCCGCGAGACGTTCGACAAATGCGGACTCTGGACTGGTATCAATCACCGAGTGCCACACCCACGTCGCATCACCGCCCGTGACGTCCACAACGCCAAGCCCCGTGCGGCCGTAACCAGGGTCGACGCCTAACACCCGTAGGAAAGACATAGTATGGAACGTCATCTCAACTTGACAAAGTGATTATTTTCTGATATTCTTTTTCAGTATGCCTCAAACTCCTGAACAACTCCAAGCTACGAAATTCGAACCGATGACGCCCGAACGGAGGTCCGCGACAGAGCGTGCAACGAAAGTTGCGCGCGCGAAACAGGCGCAGGCTGAAGCTGCGGCGCTCCGCGGTGAAGACGAGAAGGAAGCGCGTACAGCACTCGATCGCATCCACGCAATGCTGAAGGGTGAAGCGGGACTTATCAAGTCCGGTGGTGCAGTTGCGATTCCCGCGAATGCGCTCGAAGAGGCGCGGATGGCGATAAAGATAGAGGAAGCGCGTCGTTCGGCTGTTTCCGAGACAGGCGCATCACTCGCGTCACGACCCGGGGACATTGAGGTGCGGCCTGGTGAGGCAGCGCCACAAGGCGGTCTCGAGGAACTTCAGGAATCAGACATCGATGCCGCTTTTTCTGGCATCACAAAGACGGATACGAAGGACTATGCCACGCGACTCCGGCAGCAGCTCACCATGCGTCGGAAGACGCCTGACGACAAACCGAGTTAACCATCAATAAAAAGTCCCCCGTCGAACGGGGGACTTTTTGATCTATGCGGCCTTTTGCGTTTCTTCGTCGTACTCGGGTTCAGGCTCATGGATGTGGCCAAACCCCGTACCGGCCGGGATGAGACGGCCGATGATCACGTTTTCCTTGAGACCTTCAAGCCGGTCGATCTTCCCCGTAATCGCGGCGTTGATGAGCACCTTCGCGGTCTCCTGGAAGGACGCGGCGGAGAGGAACGATTCGGTAGAGAGCGCCACCTTCGTGATGCCCATGAAGAGTTCGTCGCCCGTCGCGACCTCGCCCTTCCCCGCATTCTCGTTCTCCTGGTTGAAGCGGGTCTTCTCCACGACTTCACCGGGCAGGAGATCGGTGTCGCCCGCTTCCCTGATGTACACGCGGCTGAACATCTGTTTGATGATGACCTCCACGTGCTTCGAGTTCAGCTTGATGCCCTGCGACGCGTAGATGTAGAGCGTCTCGCGGAGCATGTAGCGCATCACGGCGTCGCGGCCTTTCAGTTTGAAGAGCTGGAGGAGGTCCAGGTGGCCTTCCGTGAGCGCGTCTCCCGGTTGCACCTCGTCATTGTCCTTCACGAGGACCTGGTAGCCGGTCGGCACCAGGTGCTCCATCACGGCCGGGCCTTCCCAGATCACGGTCAGGTTCGTTTTCCCGTCTTTCACCACGCCCGCGTGTTCCGAAACGAGCTCCGTTCCGCCCGCGCGAACGAGGAGGAGCGTCCCTTCTTTGACTTTCGCGCCGTCCTTCACCTTCACGTCGTCGCCCCTCTCGTGCGCGTGCACGTCTTCCTGCACGGCCACGTGTTCGATTTTAATCATCTTGCCGCCCGAGTTCGTGTCGAGGATGCGCTCGCCGTTCGTGAGTTCAATGACGCGCCGCTCGCCGCTCACAATCTTCACCCTGCCTGCCACGTCGGCAACGAGCGCTTTCCGCTTCGGGCTGCGCGCTTCCACGAGTTCTTCCATACGCGGGAGACCCATGGTGATGTCGGCGCCCGCGACGCCTCCCGTGTGGAACGTGCGCATGGTGAGCTGCGTCCCCGGTTCACCGATGGACTGGGCCGCGATGATGCCGACGGCCGTCCCGACCTTCACGAGTTCGTTGTAGGACAGGTCGTAGCCGTAGCATTGCTGGCAGATCCCGCGCTTCATCTTGCACGTGAGCACGGAGCGCACGTTCACCTCCTGGATGTTGAGCGGAGTGAGCAGCCGGATGTGGTCTTCCGTGAGGAGCGTCCCTTTCTTCACCGCCGCCTTCTTCGTGGCCGGATCCTTGATGTCCTTCATGGTCACGCGACCGAGGAGGCGCGTCATGAGCGGCTCGCCGATCTCGTCGCACTCGGCCGCCGTGAGGATCACGCCGTCCGTGTCGCCGCAGTCATCTTTCATGATCACTACGTCCTGCGCCACATCGACGAGTCTGCGCGTGAGGTACCCGGCATTCGCGGTCTTGAGCGCCGTATCCGTGAGACCCTTCCGCGTGCCGTGGGAAGAAATGAAGTACTCGAGCACATCCAGTCCCTCGCGGAAGGACGATTTGATGGGGAGCTCGATCGTGTTCCCGGCGGGGTTCGTCACGAGCCCCTTCATGCCGACGACTTGCGTGAGCTGCCCGATGGATCCGCGGGCGCCGGATTCGATCATAGAGTAGACGGTTCCGACCGGGTCCATGGCGGTCTTGCACATGGTCTGGATCTGGTCCTTCACGTCCGCCCACACCTTGATGATCTGGCTGTAGCGTTCGCCCTTCGTGAGGAGACCCTCCTTGTACTGTTCTTCGATCTCGCGCACGCGGCGCTCGCCGTCTTCCACCGTCGCCTGCTTCCCCGTGAGGTTCGGCAGGTCGCCGATGCCATAGGAGAACCCGGACTGCGTGATGTAGGCGAACCCGAGCTCCTTCATCTCATCCAGGAATCGCGCCGTGCGTTCGAATCCGCGCACCTCGAGCGTGAGGCGCGTGATATCGGCGAGCTGTTTCGTACCGATGGGTTCGTTCCGGAACCCCACTTCCTTCGGGAACAAGCGATTGATGAGAACGCGACCTGCATTTGTCTCAATCACAGGAGACCCCGGCGTGAGGCGCGTCTTGATCTTCTCGCGAATGGACAATTTCCCGGTCTGGTACGCGTACACGGCGTCCTCGGCGATCCCGAACGTCTTCACCTTGCCATCTGCCGGCTCGATGAAGGTCGTCATGTAGAAGGCGCCCCAGGCGATGTCCTTGTCCGGACGCGACACGGGCTGACCCGTGGCAGGTTTCAAGAGGTTGTTCGTCGAGAGCATGAGGTTCCGCGCTTCCTGACGCGCCTCTTCGGTGAGCGGCACGTGCACGGCCATCTGGTCGCCGTCGAAGTCAGCGTTGAACGCGGTACACACCATGGGGTGGATCTGGATGGCGCGGCCTTCGATCAATTTCGGCTGGAACCCTTGAATGCCGAGGCGGTGGAGGGTCGGAGCACGGTTCAGGAGAACGACCGAGTTCACGGCGATCACTTCCAGGATGTCCCACACCTCCGGGTGGTCCGCCTCGATGAAGCGGTTCGCGGAACGGATGTTGTGCACGAGCTCTCGCTTGATGAGTTCGGAGATGATGAACGGCCGGAAGAGCTCGAGCGCCATGGTCTTCGGGATCCCGCACTGGTGCATGAGGAGCGAGGGACCGACGACGATCACGGACCGGCCGGAGTAGTCGATGCGTTTGCCGAGCAGGTTCTGGCGGAACCGCCCCTGCTTGCCCTTCAAGACGTCCGCGAGACTCTTCAGCTGGCGCTTCTTTCCAGTCGCTGCAATCACGGTCTTCGAATGGCGGGCGGAGTTGTCGATGAGCGAGTCCACCGCTTCCTGGAGCATGCGCTTCTCGTTCCGCGTGATGACTTCCGGGGCATTCAGTTCGACCAGACGCTTGAGACGGTTGTTGCGGTTGATGACGCGACGGTAGAGGTCGTTCAGATCGGACGTTGCGAAACGACCGCCGTCCAACGCGACCATGGGGCGCAGGTCCGGCGGAATCACGGGCACCACCTTCAGGATCATCCAGTGCGGATCGAGGCCCTGGCCCAGGAACGCTTTCAGGAGTTTTAAGCGGCGGATGATGCGGTCGCGCTTGGCTTCGGATGCGGACTTGAGATCCGTGGTCAAGAGTTTGACGGTCGCGGGCACGTCCATCTTCCGGAGGAGCTCGTCCACCGCCTCGGCGCCGATCTTCGCTTCGAACACGTGGCCGTACTTCAAGGACAGGTCGTGGTACTCATTCTCGGCCAGAATCTTGAGCGGCTTCAGGTCCTTCAACTCCTTCTCGGCCGTCGAGACGTCTTGATCGAGCTCCTTCAGCTTGTTCTCCTTCGTCCGATGGAGCTCCTCAAGCGGACCTTCGGTCGGCGCCTTCTTGGTCTTCTTCGTGGTGGGCGCGGCCGGAGCGGACGTCTGCGCCCGGGCGAGTTCGCGCTCGTACTCTGCCTCGATCGCCTTGCGTTTCGACTTGTACTCGACGCGGAGCTGCTCAATCGTATTCGTGCGGAGCTCCTCGTTCACGTCCGTCACGATGAAGGCGGCGAAGTAGATCACCTTCTCGAGCGCCTGAACGGACATGTCGAGCGTCGTCCCCACTTTCGACGGGACGCCGCGGAGGAACCAGATGTGGGTGACGGGCGCCGCGAGGTCGATGTGCCCCATGCGTTCTCGACGGACGAGGGAGTGGGTGACTTCCACCCCGCACTTGTCGCACACGATCCCCTTGTACCGGATCTTCTTGTACTTCCCGCAGTAGCACTCCCAGTCTTTCGACGGGCCGAAAATCTCCTCGGCGAAGAGCCCCGACTTCTCTGGTTTCTGCGTGCGGTAGTTGATGGTTTCGGGTTTCGTCACCTCCCCGTACGACCAGCCGCGGATCGTCTCCGGGCTCGCGAGGCGCAGGCGGATGGCGTCGAAGTCCGTGGTCTTGATGTTCTCCGTTTGGAAAAACGACATAGGCGGTGTGGTTATTTCGCTTCGGATTCAGACGGAGCCCAGTGCTTCGCGCGCTCGTCATCCGACGGGTTCGTGAGCGCCGGACGGGCGCGGAAGTGTTCGGGGCGCGGGGATGATTCCTCGATGCGCTTGCCGCGCTTCAGGAGTTCGACGTCGAGGCAGAGTCCCTTCAGTTCGCGGACGAGCACGTTGAACGATTCCGGGACGTTCACTTTCCGGATGGGTTCGCCTTTGATGATGGATTCGTACGCCTTGGACCGGCCCGGAACGTCGTCGGACTTGATCGTGAGGATCTCTTGGAGCATGTGCGCGGCGCCGTACGCCTCGAGCGCCCACACTTCCATTTCTCCGAAGCGTTGGCCGCCGGATTGCGCCTTGCCGCCCAGGGGCTGCTGGGTGATGAGCGAGTAGGGGCCGATGGACCGCTGGTGAATCTTGTCTTCCACCATGTGGTTCAGCTTCAGGATGTAGATGTAGCCCACGGTCGGCGCGTGATCGAACGCCGTTCCCGTGCGGCCGTCCATGAGCGTGATGCGTCCGTCCTGCGGGAACCCCGCCCGCTCGAGTTCGTCGCGGATCGTCTTCTCGGGCACGCCGTCGAATACGGGGGACGCGACCGTGTAGCCCAGGGCGTTCGCCGCGAGTCCCAGGTGGGTCTCGAGAATCTGCCCCAGGTTCATGCGGGAGACGACGCCGAGCGGCGAGAGGATGATGTCGACCGGAGTGCCGTCCGGGAGGAACGGCATGTCTTCCACCGGCACGATCTTCGAGATGACGCCCTTGTTCCCGTGGCGGCCGGCGAGTTTGTCGCCCACCTGAATCTTCCGGAGGTCCGCGACCGCGACCACGTACTGCTTGATGACGCCCGGCTGGAGCTTGTCGCCCGCGTCGCGCGAGAATACTTTCACGTCGACCACGCGGCCGTGCTCGCCGTGCTGGAGGTACAGGGACGAATCGCGCACGTCGCGCGCCTTCTCGCCGAAAATCGCGCGCAGGAGCTTCTCTTCGGCGGACAGGTCCGTTTCGCCCTTCGGCGTGATCTTCCCGACCAAAATGTCGCCGGCTTTGACTTCGGCGCCGATGTGCACGATCCCCTGGTCATCCAGGTTCTTTAGTTTCTCCTCCGAAACGTTCGGGATGTCGGACGTGACGACTTCGGGTCCGAGCTTGGTGTCACGGACGTCGATCACGTGGTGTTCGATGTGGATGGAGGTGAAGCGATCCGTGTGCACGAGGCGTTCGGACAAAATGATGGCATCCTCGTAGTTGTACCCGTCCCAGGAAATGAAGGCCGCGAGCAGGTTCTGGCCGAGCGCGAGTTCCCCGCGCTGGCAGCTCGCGCCGTCGACCAAGACCTCTCCCGCCATGACCTTCTGTCCTTTTGAAACCGTCGGACGCTGGTTGATGCACGTCGAATGGTTCGAGCGCTGGAATTTCACGAGGTCGTACCGACGCGTGGCGCCGGATTCGGTCTGGAGCTCGATGTGGCTGCCGGAAACGGACATGACAATGCCGTCGTCCTGCGCCAGGATCGCGTGGCCGGAGTCCACGGCGGAACGCCGTTCAACGCCCGTGCCCACAATCGGCGCGTCGGGCTTGATGCACGGTACGGCCTGACGCTGCATGTTCGTGCCCATGAGCGCGCGCTGGCCGTCATCGTGTTCCACGAACGGGATGAGCGAGGTGCCGACGGACAAGACGTGTTTCGATGAGACATCGAGATAATCAATTTCGCCCACGTCGACGGTTGTCGGTTCGCCGTTCTTACGGGCGCTCGCGCGTTCCGCGAGGAACCGGCCCGTCTTCGGATCGAACGGGGTCGTCGCCGGAGCGGTTGTCCCGCGCTCTTCGGTAAAGGCATTCAAGTACACGATTTCATTCGTGACGCGGGGAACGACCGGAATGCGATCCGTGTGGATGTTCGCCTTGAGCTCCTTCGCGAGATCTTTCGTGATCTTCTCATCCTTCTTTCCCAGGACCTTCCCGTCCCCCGAGACGGCGTCCACACGGAGCGTCTCCCCCACGCCTTCCTTCCCGTCGTTTGCGACCCAGGAGACGACCCTCCGGTACGGCGATTCAATGAATCCGAAATCGTTGATGCGGGCGTAGCACGCGAGGTGACCCACGAGCCCGATGTTCGGACCTTCCGGCGACTGGATCGGGCAGATGCGGCCGTAGTGGGTGCGGTGCACGTCGCGCACGTCGAAGCCCGCGCGTTCGCGCGTGAGGCCGCCCGGGCCCATGGCCGACAACCGCCGCTTGTGTTCAAGCTCGGCGAGCGGGTTCGTCTGGTCCATGAACTGCGAGAGCTGCGAGCTCATGAAGAACTCGCGCACGGCGCCGATCACGGGTCGCGCGTTGATGAGCTTCGCGGGCGTGATCGTAGTGATGTCCTGCGTGGACATGCGATCCTTCACGATGCGCTCCATGCGCGCGAGCCCGATCCGGAAACGGCTCTGCACGAGTTCGCCGATGGCACGCACGCGGCGGTTCCCAAGGTGGTCCACGTCGTCCGGTTCTTCCTGCGTGATGTTCAAACGGATAATCTCCCTCATAATGTTCACGATGTCTTCCTTCGTCATGATGCGGTTCACGTCCTTCTTCACCTCATCGCGGTCAGCCGGCAGCCCGAATCGCTGGTTGAACTTGAACCGGCCCACGGCGCCCAAGTCGTAGCGTTCGAACTTGAAGAACATCGAGTGGATGAGCGACTTCGCGTTGTCTGACGTGGCGAGGTCCCCCGGACGGATGCGCTTGTAGACTTCGATGTAGCCCTCTTCTTCGTTCGATGCCGCGTCCTTCGCGATCGTGGAGTCGATGTAGTGATTCAACGGGTGCGTATCGACGTTGGTGAAGAGCGGCTTCAAGTCATCGTCCGTGGAAATGCCGAACGCGCGCAGGAGCGACGTGGCCGCCACCTTGCGCTTCCGATCGATTTTCACCCAGATCACGTTGTTCGCGTCAGTCTCGAACTCGAGCCACGCGCCGCGATTCGGGATGAGCTTCGCGCCGTAGTACCGGCGGCCGCGCGTGACCTCGGCCGTGAAGAACGCGCCGGCGGAACGGACGAGCTGGGACACCACGACGCGCTCGATCCCGTTGATCACGAACGTTCCCCGATCGGTCATAACCGGGAGTTCGCCCAGGTACACCTCCTGCTCCTTCGTTTCGCTCGTGCGCTTGTTCACGAGCTTCGTCTTCACGCGGAGCGGGGCCTCGTAGTTGATGTGTTTCTCCTTCGATGTCTGTTCGTCGAATTTGGGATCATCAAAAAAATAGTCGGTGAACGAGAGCTCGAGGTCGCGGCCGATGAAGTCCTTGATCGGAGAAATCTCATTCAAGAGCTCGCGGATTCCTTCTTCGAGGAACCAGCGGTAGCTCTTCTTCTGGACCTCGATCAGATCCGGAAGCGCCATGGCGTCTCGTGACGCCGTGAAGTATCGCCGATCGGCCGATGTGGGCTCGATGCGACGGAAGACCTGTGTGGACATGGGTCTCGTGATGTGACGCGTGAACCCTCACCACTGCCACCCCGTGCGACGGGCGGACATACCGGCCTGAGGTGCCGGGGGAAGCGGGAGAAAAGGGAACGCGTTGTGAGTGAAGCGATCGGACGATCCCGTCCAGGACCATGGTCCTGAAATTGTGGGACGCGCAATCGGCAACCGTGAGACGCAAATACCCTCCGTGACGAGGTGTCGGAGGGTATGGGCGTCTACATCATTGAGCGCGACATTCGTGGAGAATGGGGGCGATAGCGGGTCCTCACCCGTCTGTCAACCCGCTCTATTGCGCGCGAATTCTAGCCGAGGACCAGATAACCGTCAAGGCCAAAACCCTGAACTGCCTAGTGGGCTTGACAAAAGCTTCATTTTGTGTTATTCTATCTCGTTAAAAAAACTCAGCTCCTTCCACCCACAACAGGAGAAACGACCAATGAATCAAATCACCATGAAGCAGTACCAGAACACGGCGGGCGGCGCCGTCTGGTCGCTGTTCAACGACATCGCCTTCGCAGATGACGTCGTACTCCGCTCGGCGTCCGTCCCCTACGACGGCGTGGACCCTGGAACCATCGTGTCCGTCGTCCGCCGTGAGGCAGACGGCTCGACCTCGACCCAGGACCTCTTCGCCCCGTACGACTACGAGACGCTCTCGACGCTCGTGCGAGCGTACCAGTCCGTGAAGAACACGCACGTCGTCACGGGCGATCACCAGTTCAGCACGTTCGCCTACGCGAAGGCGAACCTGAAGACGCCCGCCGCCCGCGCGTACCGGGCTCGGGTCGCCTGATCCCGAAAGGAGATTCCCATGAAGCTCGCGAACATTTTGACCCCGACCTGGATGCGATCGAGGAAGACCGACGAGCTCGTGAGCTTGCACCTGAAGCTCGCGAACGCCCTGGACAAGGTCCTCGACGACATACAGGCCTCGGGCGACGAAGAGCTCGCCGACCTCCGCGATGACCGCGCCCACCTGGGCCAGGTCGTCGAGGACCTCGAGCGCATCCTGGACGCACGGGCGGCGCGACCGATCGCCGCCTGACCCAACTCTGGACCCCCCGCTCCACACATCTCGTGGGACGGGGGGGTTTCAGTTTGTCGTGATAAGATGTGACTCATGGCAAAAAGACGATCACACCCGGTCCGTCTTCCGATGCGACAGACCCATGCGGTCGGACGAATTCGCATATCTGACATCGATAAAAAAGTCCGCATCGCTGGCATAAAAGCAACCCGGACCATGCAAAGTAAGAAGGCCTATGACCGTACCGCGAGAAAACGGGAAGATCGGCGGAGGGGACTTGATCAAAATGGGAATGTGTGATGGAGTGCGGCGTCCGCACCTTTCCTGAAAGGAGGTCGTTCCGTGAAAAAGAGTGGAATCATCTTCTGCGTAGCCGCGGGTCTCTTCACGACGGGATACGTCCTGGGTTTTGAACATGGATCGACGCGACAAGATCCTCCGGGAGCCGCGTCGGTCAATACGACCATCTCCGACACTGCCAGCGAGATCATGAGCGACGAACTGCTCATTCGGCACCAGCTCTTCGGCGAGAACTACGTGACGATTCCGTTCATGCCAGAAGAACCAGAGACTGGTCGAGACGAAGGGATCGAGCTATGACAGACGTCTTCCAACTGACCCGGGAGATCGTCATTATGGCGCTCGCCGTCATCGCCTACTGCGCGCTCGGATTCGTTCTTCTGCTCGCCATCGAACGACGACTCTACGGTGGTGAAACACCACGGTATTACCAGGGACTCGTCGCTTCCATGCTCCAGACGGTCTGGCCCGTGTCGCTCACAATCCTTGCCCTGGTCGGTCTCGTCGCACGACGACGGAACCACGAACGACGAGAACAGCCTCATATCCGGTCGGTTTCGCACTGAAACCGGCCGGATGTTTGTTTTCTGGGAGTGGGTCGTCCCTACTTGACATTCCAACTGAAACCTGTTAGGTTCCATGGTTCGTTTTTATTCGCCCTGACCGGTATGGAGGGGCCCCTTTGATCGGTCGCCCTGCCTGCATTGCAGGTGGGGTGACCATCACAGGTGACGCGCACGACCGTACGAGACTCCGGCTACGGCTGGATTCGTCGCACGGCCAGGCGCATCCGCTCGCGCGCGACTATTGTCGAATGCGCGAGCTTTCCTCCATACCCGTCCGGACGAACCGCCGCCGCTTCCGGCCCGGCGACCGGGCCCATTGAGCCTCGCTGTATGGCTCCCCAATCCTGGCTCGCCGGACCCGAAGCGACGGTTTGGAAATCCGGACAGCGCGGCGTACCCTGTGTCTCTCCGCCCCTGAAGTCGCCGCACGCGAAATCGTGAGACGCCGCCAGGGACGAACAGGCTGTTGCACGTTCCACAACAACAAGAAAGAGGCCGCCACATGACCGACCAGAAACCCGTCCGTATGGTTTCAGGGTTCACCCTGAACCTCACCACAAGCTCCGCGCTCCTCAAGACCGACAAGCGCGTGGGGTGCCCGCAGCTTGCCCTCACCTTCACGAACCAGGTGATAGGGCGAACGCGGCTCTTCATGCATCGGAACGTCAAGGGTGACGCGGTGCCCCGGTTCCCGCAGGTAGACACCCACCTCGTCGCGCGCGTCGGCGAGTACTCCCGGAAGTTCGAAGAGTTCCTGAAGGTCGACGTCGAAGGCGACCCGGACCTCGCGAAAGCCGTCGAGGCGCACGAAACCGCCATCGACAAGGCGAGAGACGTAGAGCGGTTGTGCCGCGAGCACTTCGAGAAGATCGAGGGGTTCAAGGAGCTGGAAGGCGCGATCGACGCCCAGGAGAAGAAGGTCCGACGGCTGCAGAAGAGCAACCGCCGGGGCAATCTCGACGCTGATGTCCGCGAAGCGGATGAGGCGCTCCGAGAGCTGTACCGCGAACGCACCGAGCTCAAGGCCGCAAACCCGGCGCCTGTGACCCAACAGGAAACGACCCGGCTCCGGAACGCGGAAGAGCGGTCAAAGGGCGCCGTGGAAGACGCGTGGCAGCGGCTCCTCCACGGTTCGAAGCACCGCAAGCACGTCCTCGGGAAGTATCTGGGACAGAAGCGCGTCAAGTTGACGAAGCTCCCGGAGAACCTCATGCACGCCATCGCGGAACATGCCGTCGAACTCTACGAGCTCGAAACGGATGCCGTTCCGCTTCCGACCGATGCCCGAGGCATTCCCGGAGCGCGGCTCGGGGTCGTCACGAAGGAGGACGACAAGGTGGTGTACTCCGAGATGTCGTGCGCGTGCGATCGCGAGGTCTCCATGCCGTGGCGTCACGTGCTCACGGCGCTCAAGCCCGCGCACCTGAACCAACTGTATCGGCCGGGGAACCGCGAACGGCTCTTCGTCTACGCGCAGCTCGACGCGGACAAGCCCTTGACCGACGATCCCGTGAAGAGCGTGGACACGCTCGTGATCGGCGCCTTCCCGCGCGGGAAGCACGACGTCGGTTGGGCCCTGATTCTGCGGAACAGGGAGTGGATCCAGGTCATCCGGAACATCGACGTCATCCGTACGTCGGGGATCCTGGAACAGCTCCTGCCGTTCTGGCCGGACGAGAGCCACGAGAAGCTCTCCACCGAGGCTCCCCCGACGGCGGAAGACGAAGACCGCGAGGAGTACGCCGACCCCGGCGACGCGGGGGTCGAGGAGTCCGGCACGAACCCCGCCCCGCCTACCCTCGAGCGAAGCGAGGGGGGCAGAACCGAGGGGTCCGACGCGCCTGCCGACGCGGTGGAACAGGCCACGAGTGCGGCCACCTCCTCGGTGAACTGAAGCACCTTGTGCACTCTCTGCGGTCCAGCCCATTTCTCCGGGCTGGACCGCGGATCACTCTGCAATTCATCATTGATGGATGAATTGCGAAGTGATCCCGCACAAACGGGATTGAACATTCCATCAATCATCCGGTCTCCGTCTCACGACGGGGATCGAAGCCTTGGCCGTCGAACGGCCCGGACTTCGGTCCCCGGAAACGCGGGACCGTATGAGATACTGTGTGAAGGATTGCGAACGATCCATGCTAACGTTCGCCCGCGGTGGTCCTTTCATGGATGCACCGCACCCCACACAGGGAGGAGAGAGACTCGAGCGGTGAAGTGTCGACCATGCAGTCCCTTCATCGCCCGCCCCGATATCCATCGGGACGCGAGACACCCTATTGGAGGCGGAGGAATGGCATTCTTCCGCCTCCCCGCCTCATCTGTCTGACGGACGAATCCGTCACACGGATGAGGTGCACCAATGAAAAAGGAGATTCTCATGGTCGATGCCAAGAACTGGCGCGTTCGGCTGGAGGAACTCCTCCAGTGGGCCACCTTCACACACGAGACCGTCACCATCATTGGAACGTCGGATCCTGACGTCGTCCGAACGAAAGAGAACGACCTCAACGTTCTCGCGATGACGGTACAGGACTTTGAGGAGTGCCTACGGATCATCCGTGATCGGTACACCTTGAATGTATTCCAGCATGACCCGACGCGTATCGTCGCAACCGACGGAAAACTTCGTTGGCAGCACACCGTGACGTTCCGACTCGGACGTCCTGTAAACTAACACCCGTTCACCGGAGCGAGAGCACTGGTGGACGGGTCTTGTGTGAGTGACGGATTGACGATCCCGACACACTCGCCTATTCTAGAAATCCAAGAGGTCAAACTGAGTTGTGCCGGTTGAACTGCGACGTGGTGTACGTTTCCCGGGTATCACTATTGACGGCCCCCTCGCAGCAATGCGAGGACTCTCTCCTCCCGTCGATCATGACGCCCACTTACAACGTGGCACCGCGTTGCAGCTCCGCCTGCAGAATGCCCCGCCGTTCACGAACGGCGGGGTTTGGTTTTATTGCGTACCCGTGGCGGACAGGTCGATCAATTCCGTTTCCGGAAGCGGTCGGTCGTAGACAACGCGTCGCTCGATGACGGTTTCGCTCCCTCGTCGACGTCGGGCGACGATACTCACAATCATCGTGCCACGGCGGACGTCCAGCGTGAGTTCAAATGCCCCGTTCCCGTCCACGGCCGCATCGCGGCCGTTCACGCGCACGTACGCTTCTGGAATCGTGCGCCCGCGAACGAGAACGATCGGGTGCAGAAGCCGTTCGCCGTCCAGAGGCGATTCAACCACGAGGAGCGGCGGCGCATTCACGGCCTCTGCCTGCCACCACACGTACCCACCCAGACCGACGGCGAGCAACACGACTCCGAGAACCCCCAAGAGGTGCGGCCCGACCATGAGGTCGAGGCTCCGGACGCCCCGCGTGCGGGGCAGGAGGTCGCTCGTCTTCCGCGTGGCATGGAGTTCCTCAAGCTTCGCGCGAAACCGCGCGAGGAAGTAGGGCTCATAGCCGCCCAGGTGGCGGACGTACGTCGTGAGGTGGCGCACAATGAACGCCGGATCGTCGATGTCGGAGAGCCGATCCTCTTCGAGCGCCCGGAGGACCGTGTCACGGATTTTCGTTTCACGCGCCACCTGCTCGATCGTGAGGTTATGGAGCTCGCGCAGGTCGCGAAGGTCGGTTCCGAACGTCGCTGGACCTGTCCCTACCCTCTTGTGAAGGAAGGTCATACGTCCTCATCGTCTTGTGTGCTCGCGATCCGATCAATTTCTGCGAGACGGGCGCGCTCTTCGATGTCAGCGCCATGCGCGCGTGACGGGACGGGCACCTGATCCATCCCTTTCGTGAACTCCGCCTTTAAAATTTCCCGCGGTTTCGCGCCTTCTCCCGGCCCGATAAACCCTTCCTGCTCCAAGAGATCCAGAATGCGGGCGGCTCGCGCGTAGCCGACCTTCAAACGTCGCTGAAGGAGTGAAGCGGACGCTTTTCCGGCACGCAGGATTTCCTCTTTTGCTTCAGGGAGCAACGGGTCGGAGTCCTCATCATCGATCGGCGTCCCGCCCGAAAAGGCCGTGCCGCCGGTGCCCCGCTTCTCGACGACGGCCGGCTCATAGTCCGGCGGGCCGTACTTGCCCGTGAGGAACTCGACGACGCGCTTGACTTCATCTTCGGTCACGAACGCGCCCTGGATGCGTTTCGGACTCGGCATGTCGGCCGACTGGTAGAGCATGTCCCCGCGACCGAGGAGTTTCTCGGCTCCCATCTGGTCTAAAATCGTCCGCGAGTCGGTGGCCGACGCGACCGCGAAGGCCACGCGCGCCGGGATGTTCGCTTTGATGAGACCCGTGAGTACGTCCACGGACGGTCGCTGGGTTGCGAGAACCAGGTGGATGCCGACGGCGCGCGCCATCTGCGAGAGCCGGACGATCGGGCCTTCCACGTCGGCCTGGGACGTGACCATGAGGTCGGCGAGTTCGTCCACCACAAACACGAGGTATGGCATCTTGTCTTCCGACCGCTGGTTGTAGCTCGCGAGGTCGCGCGCCCCGAATTTGGAGAGGATGTCGAACCGCCGATCCATCTCACGGAGCGTCCACTTGAGCGCGTTCACCGTGCTCTCCACGTTCGTGATGACGGGGGTGAGCAGGTGCGGGATGTTGTTGTACACCGGGAACTCCACGCGCTTCGGGTCCACGAGGATGATCTTCAAATCGTCCGGCCCGTTCGCGTAGAGGAGCGACATGATGAGGATGTTCAAGCAGACCGACTTGCCCGATCCCGTGGCGCCCGCCACGAGGAGGTGCGGCATCTTGCCGAGCTCCGTGACCCATGGCGCGCCAGCCACGTCCTTGCCGAGGACGAAGGACAGGGGCGATTTACGTTCGCGGAACTCACGGGTTTCAAGCATTTCACGAAGCCCCACGGTCGCAATACTTTGGTTTGGGACTTCGAGACCGACGAGGGACTTTCCCGGTATCGGAGCTTCGATGCGGATGGGGTGAGCCGCGAGCGCGAGCGCCAGATCGTTGTGCAGCGCCGTGATGCGGGAGAGCTTGATCCCTTCTGACGGTTTCAGTGTGAATTGCGTGACCGTCGGACCGACGGACACGTCACCCATCTCAACGAGAATACCGAAATTCGCGAGCGTCTTCCGGATAACTTCCTGTCGGAGTTCGATATCACCCGACACGGGTCGTTGGTCGCGGCGCAAGAGAAGATCGAGCGGGATTTCGACTTTGCCGCGACGGCGGCGGGGTTTGGGCGGCGCGGACGGAACATCAGCATCATCCTCCGGAAGCGGAAGTTTCTGGACAGCCGTGTCCGGTTCTTCCTCTTCTTCAACATCCGTGGCTTCTTCAGTCGATTCATGACTCGCGACTGGCGACCGGCGACGCGACAACCACACGAACGGGATCGCGAGCGTGCGGAGGAGCCACCGGAGGCCGAGCCAGAGCTGCCGGAAGAATCGCACGATGGACTGGAGCGACGTATTGAAGATGAGGAGCCACGAGACCACGAAGAGCGCCGTGAAGAGCGTGACCGCGCCGGCAACGCCGAAGAGGGCGATTCCGGGCATGGCGATGAGCTGCCCAAGTTTCCCGCCAGCGGCTTTCAGCGCCTCAACATCGAACTGTTCCGGCGTCACGGGGAATGTCACGGCGTGCACAAGGCTGTTCAACGCGACGAAAAAGAGGGCGAACCCGATGAAGTTCGTGGCTTTCATCGGGAGCTTTTCCGGCGCCATGAGGTGGTACCCCCACGCGATCAAGAAGAACGGCACCGCGATCTTGTCCCACCCAAAGATTTGCGTGATCGCGCCGTCCACGGCGTCGCCGAATCGCCCGGCCAGGCCGAACATGGAGAGCAGGATGATGAGCGAGATGAAAAACAAAAAGACCGTGAATACGCCCTTACGCGTTTCAGGATCGAGGGACAGGTCGAGTTTAAACGGCTTTTTCCGTCGCGGAGACATGTGGCGTTCTCCACATAGACTATGGTATCGACCGGCTTTTTGCTAGAGTAGACCCCGATTTATGCCGAGCATTTTCACCCGTATCATCAACGGCGAAATCCCGTGCCACAAGGTGTGGGAAGACGACCGCTTCTTCGCGTTCCTCGACATCCACCCCATCCAACCAGGCATGACGATCGTGGTCCCGAAAAAAGAAGTCGAACATCCCTTCGACATGGCGGACGATGAGTACTGCGACCTCATGCGGGCGGCGAAGCGCCTCGTCCCCGCCATCCAGAAAGCGGCCGGGTCGCTCCGTGTCGGCCTGGTCATCGAGGGTCTCGAGGTTCCGCACGCCCACGTGAAGTTGATCCCCATCTCGAAGCCGGCGGACCTGGCACAGACGAATGCGCGGGACGCCTCACCGGACGAACTCGCGGCAATGGCCGAGAAAATTCGGCGTAACTTGTAATCACTCAACCGGCGGCATCTCGTCTTCCCCTTCGCCGACCGGGACGGGACGCACATTGCCAGACTCCTCGCGCGCCTGGAATTCGGCGATGACTTTCTCGCGGATCTCTTTCATGATGCTCGGACGTTCGCGGAGCGACGCCTTCGCGTTCTCGCGGCCCATACCGAGCTTCTCATCGCCGTAGGAGTACGAATTACCGGACTTTTTAACCACGCCATACTCGACGCCCGTGTCGATGAGGTCGCCGGAAAGCGAGATCCCCTCGTTGTACATGATGTCGAACTCGCAGGTGCGGAACGGCGCCGCGACCTTGTTCTTCACGATTTTGACTTTCACGCGGTTCCCGATGATGCGGTCGCCCATCTTGATCTGCGCGCTGCGGCGGACTTCGATGCGGCAGCTGGCGTAGAACTTGAGCGCCACGCCGCCGGTCGTCGTCTCTGGGTTCCCGTACACGACCCCGATCTTCTGGCGGATCTGGTTGATGAACACGACGACGGTCTTGGTCTTCGAGATGATGGCCGTGAGCTTGCGGAGTGCTTGAGACATCAAACGCGCCTGAAGACCCATGTGGCTATCCCCCATTTCGCCTTCAATCTCGGCTTTCGGCGTGAGCGCCGCGACGGAGTCCACGACGACCACGTCGATCGCATTGGACCGGACGAGCGTCTCCACGATGTCGAGCGCCTGCTCGCCCGTATCCGGCTGCGAGATCAGGAGATCATCCACGTTCACGCCGAGCTTCCGCGCGTAGTCCGGATCGAGGGCGTGTTCCGCGTCCACAAAGGCCGCCATGCCTCCCAGCTTCTGACACTCGGCGATGATGTGCTGGGCGAGCGTGGTCTTGCCGGAGGATTCGGGACCGAAGATCTCGACCACGCGTCCGCGGGGCACACCGAGGACGCCAAGCGCGAGGTCGATGGACAGGCATCCGGTCGGAATCGTATCCATGACCGACCGCTTCGCTTCGCCGAACCGCATGATGGCACCGTCGCCGAACCGTTCCTTGATCTGATCAATCGCTTCCTGTGCCGCACGGTGGCGGGCGTCGAGTTCTGTCGTTTTCTTGGCCATAGTGGGTGTGACAAGTGTTCTATTCTTGTTCTATAATGAGTAAAACCTTAACATAGTCGCCGCTTTCGTTGGAAGTGCACGCGGTCAAGGGGCGGGTGGGGATAATGAGGGTGCTTGAGTGCTTAAGTGCTTGAGTGCGAGTGGCATCTTCACTGTCTTCGTAAGAGACCTATGAAGTAAACGTAATAACCGTAGGACCGATTGCAATAGAAGCGATACTCTATCAATATCGGTTTTGGACACCAGACCGAGTCGCTGAATCAACAAAAGTTGGGTCTCAAGCTCCATTGCAGAGCCTGTTGCGATACGACAATAATTTTTTAATTCATTACGTGTATTTTTACCAAAACCTTCAGCAAGATTTGAGGCGATCGAGACAGAAGCGCGTCTCATTTGAGACTTCAGACCAAATTCTTCTGATGAAGGCAGTAGTTTTACCAGTCGATATGTGGATTCAGATAATTCCATTGCCTTCTGCCAGACAAACATTTCTTTATATGATTTCATATGTGTAAATTCTCGCACTCAAGCACTTAAGCACTCATTCTTATTAGTAGCGGCCCCGATCAAAGAGGTGATCGAGGCCGCCGAGGTATGACTGATCCTGACTACGGAACCGGCGAGACGAGACCGTTGTAGTACGGCGCGCCTGCATTGTTCGGCGTGAAGGTCCAGCTCACGGGCGATCCTCCTTTCGTGAGCGTGAGCTGTCCGAGCGGCTGACCGCAGCCGCCGGAATCGCATGCGTGATCGCCCCAGTACTTCCCGTTCGGCAGGTACACCTGGAACTCAAAGCGCTGGGAGCCGGACGGAACCGGCAGGTCGCACTCGAGGAGGTTGTCGGACGGATTCACGTCCGCGCATTCGGTGACGATGTGCCACGAGATATTCGTCCCATCCTGGAGCTTCGTCCATCCTTCAATACGGAGCGACCCGGAGACGGGAGAGACGTATGCGACATGCAACGACGTGGACTGTGGAGACCCGGCATCAGGCGGCGGGACGTTACTCGTCCCTCCAGATCCTCCCGCACCGGACGATCCGGCGTCGAACTGATGACCTGCGTCTGACGGACTCCCACCGTTCCCGGAATCAAGTTCCCCATTCCAGGGGTCCGGACACACGCAGGGTCCGTAGGACAGTCCGTCCATAGCGCAGACCTGGCTGCCGACGAGGCCTTGGCCGACGCACGCGCAGGCTTTGGTTGCTCCTGGCGTACAGGTCGGGGGCTTGGCAGACGTCCCGCCGCTCCCTGATGCCGCGTCTGGAACAGACGGAGAACCGCCTGCTCCGCCGGTCACGGACCCAGCGTCTGTCTCTGGCGCGACCGCGTCGTCCGCGACCTGGCCCGCATCTTCTTCACCGACTCCCCCGCCGCCCGGTCCCTGATCGGGACAGTCGACGAGGCAGGTTTCGGGATGACGGCACAGGCTCACGAGGTCCGGCGTGATGGTCGCACCGCGCGGTCCGGCCGAAGCGTCGAGGACGCTCTCCTCGACTTCGACGATGTTCTCCGCCTTGTAGCCCAAGGACAGGAACGTGGACCAGTCGTAGATCGGAAGGCGCACGCCGCCCGCGACGACCGCGACTTCGCTCTGGCCCTTGGCCTTCACGAGCGTGCCGTCGCGCAACCGCCGGAATCCCTGGTCCGTTGTCGAACTCATGAAGTACGACCGGAGGAGTGGAGACCACACCTGGATCTCCGTATCCTTCCATGCCCATGACCGGAACGCGGGTTCGTTCACGAACGACCAGCGTCGTGCGCCCGGGTGGAGTCCGTCGTACTCGTAGACCGTGGACTCGTCTTCGAACTTCACGAGCTTGTGACCAGCGAGCTCGGACGCGTACACGCCTCCTGACTCCCACATGCACCCGAATTCGGATTCGGACACCGGAATGGCGCGGCCAAGGAGACGGTCTTGCGTTTCGATGGGCGACGACAGCGCGAGGAGCGCATCCCCGGGACCGACCATCCAGTGGCTCCGGTCGAGCTCCCGCTCGATCACGGTCCCCTCCGGGTGCCAGCGAACGACGAGTCCAGCCTTCATGAGCGTGTCGAGAAACACGGCCGGGTCCGCGAACCACTTCCGCTGGCTCACGTACGGATCGTCGTAGCCGCGAAACCAGCTCACGTCCGTGGCCTGGGCGTCACTCTCGCTCTGGAGACGGATGCCGAGGTGCAGGTGCACACCGCCGTCTCCGTTCGTGGCGTCGGCATCCACGTACCCGACGATGTCGTCCGGAGTGACCGTGTCGCCTGTCTTCCATGCGAGGCTCCCCTTCTGGAGGTGTCCGTAGATCGACAGGAACGTGGTGATCTCGACTGGTTCACCGAGACCGTTCGCAACTTGGATCGGGCGCGGGAGCGTGTGCTCGATCACGACCACGAGTCGCCCATACCCTTGGGCGGACCGGTAGACCTTGATCGTGCCGCACGCGACCGGATGGATCGCTGTCCCTTCCGGGAGCGCGTTGTCGTCCCCGAGATGGTTGCCGTCCGTGTAGAACCCACGCTTCTCGTAGAGCTTCGAGAACTCCTCGATCGTCGTGGGGTATCGGACCGTCGTGACGTTGCACGCGGCGACGCCCTTGATCGGTCCTTCGTGAATGGGTTCCACGGTCTGCCCGACCTTGTTCGACGAACAGGCCGTACAGATCACGATCAACATCCAGTATCTCAACGTTGCCGACATGGCATGTCTCCACGCAGGGTCGAACGACCCTGCAACGCGTCAAAATGTGAAGGTCCGAGCTCCGTCAATATGACGGATACGCCCCAAGGGGCTGACTCCCTTCCGAGGTCCCACTCACGCGTTCGTGGGACAGGGGGAAGGATGTCGCACACAAGTACGACTCGGGCGGGAGGTCACTCGCGTCGCGAGTGATCTCCCGCACATGCGTGCACGACGAATGCCCCGTTGGTAACGACGACTTCGTTGGTCATCGGTCGCGAGGACATCGCCGGGAGCATCCCAGACCGTCATCCGCATCGGACATATTCCGACCGCCTGTGGCGATACGGGTGCGGCGATCGATGCGGCCCGGTCGAAACCGGGACGGATGAGCGATGCCGCATGTCAGGATGGAATGGCGAGTCTTCGACCGTGGAATCCGACGCGAACGGCGTCGAACTGGACGGACGGACCTGGAGCGTGAGAGATCAGGATCCCCCTGTCGCACAGTGTGCGGACCAGTTCCAACGAAGAACCGGACCGTGGCTCGTGCGTCGGCACCACCCGGACGCGTTGCCCGTGCGAACTGACCTCATGGCCACGGTCGTTGAAAGACGCGGTGGCCGTCTGACGCTCCCCATGGGAGTTCATCATGCGTTCATGCACTGTCGAGGTGCGATCCGTCATCGGTCTTTCGACGTGGACGGTTCACCTCTACAGCGTGAGGTTCATCGAACATCGCGTCAAACGAATTGTTTCGTCTTCTCTGACAGTTTCATCCAACGAGGTCAACGGCGTGCAATGCCGCAATGTGAGAACTGAACGAAACGTCTGTCGTAAGGACCTAAGAATCAATCGTCTGCATGACAATTTTTTCGCGATCAGACATCGTGCGCTGTGGATAATCCGATTCCGTGGCTTGATTGCGCATCCAAACGACCATCATGACGCCGTAGGTGAAAAATAATCCCCAGGTCGGAAGCGACAAGGACATCTGCAACCACGGGAACCGGTCGGCGACGTCCGCGATGCCGAGCATGACGCGGAGGCAGCCCAGCGCGGGCAGGGCCGTGACGGGCAGGAGCGGCCCCACGGAGACCGCGACGGCGCCCCAGAGCATGGTGAGTCCGACTAGCGGGATCGCGAAGAGATTCGTGAGGAGACCTGCGAGCGACGTCCGCTCGAACGCCCAGAGCGTGTAGGGCATTGTCGTGAACGTCGCGGCGACCGTCGTCGAGACGATTTCGCGGAGGCCGACGACGTCCGGAATCCAGGACAGACGTTCCGCGATAGGACGGGCCCACGCCATGAGACCCCACGTGGCAAGGAACGACAGCGCAAACCCTGCATCAAACGCGAGCGCCCACGGGTCCGCGAGGACGATCGCTGTCGCGGCGATCATGAGGAGCCTCGTTGCATCCGCTTTGCGTCCAAAGACGCGCGCGAGGAGCGCCAGCCACCCCATGAGTGCCGCGCGGACCACCGACGCCTGCGCGCCCACGAAGAGGACGAAGAGAAAAATACCGAGCCCCGAGAGGACGATCGCGCTCTTCCGCCGGTAGCCCGTTGCCACGAAGAGCGGAACGAGGAGACCGACGACCAGCGTGATGTTGGACCCGGACACGGCGATCAGGTGCGTCATCCCCGCGTTTCGAAACGAGAGGTTGGCCTCGGGAGACAGTTCGCGTTCGCCATAGAGGATGCCTGCGAGGAGCGCGCCTTCGTCGCCCGGGAGGACGGACCGGATGCGCCGCGACATGGTCATGCGCCAACGCGACAGGACCGCACGCACGTCGAATCCGGACGATTCCAGATGGACGATGTCCGGTTTCTTGCAGGCGAACCACACGCCGTCCCGCGCGTCGCGCGCCGAACGCGGATTCGCGGGGTCGATGCGTTTCACGGACGCGCATGAGACGCGGACGCGTTCGCCCAGCGAACGTCTTGCCGGAATCGCGATGCGTCCGCCATCGTCCGGGCGGACGACGACGTCGTATCGTCGAACTTCGACGACTTTGCCGGAAAATTCCGTTGGCGCTTCTTGCACTGGGATCGATTGATCGAATAAAAAGACGCCAAAAACCATTGCCAACAGGAAGACCCCGATCGTTTTCGATCTGGTCAGCACAGCAGTACCGATCACGATCCCGACGATAATGTATCCGACGGGCGTCCGGGTAAACGGATATGCCGCGTGCAGTAATACGCCGATAAGAAAACCAAGCATTATTCAGTCAGTACCATGGGAGCAGAAAGTCACAAGTAGTGAAAAAAGCTTTATTTTTGCCTGTACGGGCGACGCAATGCGTCGCCCGTACATGAAGAGAGAGCGTTATCCACAATTGACCGACCCTATTGTCCGTGGGACTGAATAAAACATGCGGCACTACATCATTGAAAATCCTCGTCGCTGGGACGAGGATCGGAAGGGGTGTGATCAGGAACTTCTGCCTCTCCCTACGCCGAAGTAGCGGAACCCAGAGGACCGGACGGAGTCTGGATTCATGAGGTTGCGCGCATCAAAGAGGACCTTGTCCGCCATGACGGACGAGAGGCGCGCCAGGTCGAGCGCGCGAAATTCCTCCCAATCGGTCGCGACGATCACGGCGTGCGCGCCAATCGCGGCCGCGTACGGGTCGGATGCATGGTGGAGCTCGTGGCCGTTCAGATCGGATGGCGCGAGACGCGCGACCGGGTCGTACGCGCGGACCGTGGCCCCGCGCTCGAGGAGCGCATTCAAGAGATCGATAGCCGCGCTCTCCCGCGTGTCGTCCGTGTTGCCTTTGAACGCGAGCCCGAGGAGCGCCACGAGTTTGCCCTTCAGGCTCGTGAGTTCGCGCTCGAGCCGGTCAATCACGCGCGTCCGCGTGAGGCGATTCATGTCGTATGCCGAACGCGTGACCGGGAGCGGGTGGCCGTGACGGTCACCCAAGTGGAGCATGGCGCGCACGTCTTTCGGGAAACAGCTCCCGCCCCAGCCGAGCCCCGGCCGCAGAAACTCCTTGCCGATGCGCGGGTCGCTGCCAATCCCCTTTGCGACGTCCTCCACGTCCGCGCCGACCGCGTCCGCCAGGTGCGCGATCTCATTGATGAAGCTGATTTTCGTGGCGAGGAACGCGTTCGCCGCGTACTTAGTGAGCTCCGCGCTCCGCCGGTCCATCGTGATCTTCGGACAGTCGAGGTAGCCGTACAGGTGGATCATCACGTCCGTCGCCCGCTTCGAATCCGACCCGATGACCACGCGCGCGGGGTGGAGGAAGTCGTACACCGCGTGCCCTTCGCGCAGGAACTCCGGGTTTGAGATCACGTCGAACTCTCCGCGGTAGACTGCACGAACGAGTTCGGCGACCCGCTCCGCCGTGCCCACCGGCACCGTGCTCTTGTTCGCGATCACCGCGTATCCGGAGAGCGACCGCGCGACCATGTCGGCCGCAGCAAAAAATGCCGTCATGTCCGCCGACCCGTCGGCCGCCGACGGCGTGCCGATCGCCATAGAGATGACTTCAGCGCCCGGGATCGCTTCGTTGTAACTCGTCGAAAACGCGAGCCGGCCGGCTTTCACGTTCCGTTCGACCAATTCCTCGAGTCCAGGCTCGAAGATCGGCATGATTCCATTCTTCAGTTTCTCGATCTTCTCCGGCACCACGTCCACGCACACCACGGTGTGGCCGAGGTCGGCAAGACAAGCCCCGGAGACGAGGCCCACATACCCAGTCCCGATCACCGCGACGCGCATACGTGGGGTGACGTTACGGAAAAAACGCGGAAAAATCAATGCACTCATAAAACTTGTCACTCATAAAACTCAAACCCCCTCGTCCGAGATTCAGGACGAGGGGGTGAGAAGGACCGTCGAACGGCCCGCGGACCGTATGACGACCCAAGGGCTCACTTACGAAGGGCGACGAAGCGATAGTACCCGTCCCACCTATCGTCAGGATAGACGAAGTTCAGGTTCACCACGCGCGCGCTGCCATTGTGCCAGAGCTCCGGCACAACGAGATCGCGGCCGGAATCGGGCCACGAATAGCCGAGAGCCACGATCGGGAACTTCCTCTGGAGATCGGATTCAGCCGCGCCCAGAGCGAGTAGGATGTCGATCGGCGCGAGTTTCAAACCACGGCGGTCGAGCTCGTGCTTCACCCGCTTCGTCGTGAGACGTTCGTCCAGGTGGACGAGGATTACCTCGAGCGCCATCTTGATGGTCTCACCCGAGCACTCAATTGGGAAGTTCTTCTCCGTGATGTTGTCGTTCACGAAGTCGTACTTGCCCTGGGCGATGAGGTCACTGAGGGACTGCGTGCAGTCGAGCGTGAGGGTGTAGACCGTCTCGGAACCCTTCGTCATCAGGCTCTCCACGATCTGGACATTGCCCTCGATGATGGCCTGCGCGAGCTGTTTCGAGATCGCGCCGCTCACCATCATGTTGCCGATCTGAAGGTACTGATTCATCGATGCTTCCATTGTCGTATCCTCCGTCTATCCATTGGCTTCCGCTCTGTCCGATCCGTGGTTGTCCGGATTCGGATTCAGCTAGGCCGCAGGTAGAAACCCATGATTCGCATGGGCACGATTGTTCATCATTGAACGTTATAAATATAGCACAAAATGGAGAATTTGTCAAGAGTGCTTTACAGCCAAAATGTAGCTAATTTACTCAAAATTATTTGGCTCAATGTAGCTAAATCACAATCGCATTGACTTCTCTGATTGAGACTATTAAACTTTAATATATCGAATCAACATCGAATCCATATAATAATAATATGGCCATTATCAATTTTGCTGTTCCAGAGACCCTTGAAAAGCGGATCAATAAGACGATAAAAGAAAAAGGATTTGCCAGCAAAGCCGAATTTTTTCGTTTTGCAGCCGTCCATTTTTTGGATATCGTCCAAAAACCATTTGCGACAGAAGACGAACGTTTTAACTTCCTGAGTGCAACGCTACAACACGAGATCACGCATGGCCACAAAGGCAAAACGCTGCCAAACATAAAAACGCAACTGGAAGACGTTTAGCACATCGGTCTGTATCAGACGATCGTTCTTGACCATTTTAAACGTCAGCTAAAGCCGTTTGTAAAAAAGCATCACGACCTCAAAGATGCGATCATTGAAACCCTTGAACGGTTTGATGCCCGTCAACACGATCATCTTGGCGGCAGCGTTTATAAAATACGACTCAAGATCAAGAGTCTTCCAAAAGGGAAAAGTAAGTCATTCCGTTTGGTGATCCTCATGGTGGAATCAGAAGGCTTTCTCGTTCCTATCACCATCTATTTCAAGAGTGATAGGATCTCCATGTCAAAAAAAGAGATCAACGACCATCTGCAACAGACTCTTCTCGAACTACGATCGAGAGTGGTATGATCAAAATGAATTACGATTGAAAAGATCCTCGTAGGGTTCCGTCCCTACGGGGACTTTTTCTTTTCACGTCGCAATCGTCACGAGTCTCCCCTTCACATAGATGACCTTGGACGGCGATTTGTCGCCCAGGTGTTTCTTCACGTTCTCTGATGCGAGCGCCTTCGCCTTCGCGTCTTCTTCCGAGATGTCTGTCGGGACGTTGAAGCGGTCGCGTACTTTTCCGTTCACCTGGATCACGAGCTCGAAGGACGATGCGACGATCTTGGACGCGTCGTGCGTTGGCCAAGCCGAGACGTGGATGCTCGTGTCGTGCCCGTGATCTCGCCACAGTTCTTCCGCAATGTGCGGCGCGAATGGCGCCAGGACCTTCAAGTACCCTTCCTGGAATTCCTTCGGCACGCCCCCGACCTCGACGAACGCGTTCGTGAGGATCATGAGTTGGGACACGGCCGTGTTGAACGAGAGCGACTCAATGTCGTCGGACACTTTTTTCACGGTCTTGTGGTACAGCGTCTCGAGGTTGGGCGTGACCGAAGGGAGGGACGAGCCGCTAAATAGCTTCCAGGCTTTGTCCAAAAAGCGACGCACGCCTTCGATCCCATTCATATCCCACGGCACGGGCTGGTCGAACGGCCCCATGAACATTTCATAGACTCTGAACACATCCGCGCCGTACTGCTCCACGATCTCGTCCGGATTCACCACGTTCCCTTTGGACTTCGACATCTTCTCACCGCCTTGGGCGAGGACGAGCCCGTGTGAGCGGCGGCGCGCGTACGGTTCGGGTCCGACCTCTTTCGGGACCGCGCCGATATCCCACAAAAACTTGTGCCAGAAGCGCGAGTACAGGAGGTGGAGCGTGGTGTGTTCCATGCCGCCGTCGTAGAGGTCCACCGGCATCCAGTACTTCAGCTTTTCCGGGTCTGCAAACGCGCTGTCGTTCTTCGGATCGCAGTACCGCAGGAAGTACCATGAGGACCCAGCCCAGTTCGGCATGGTGTCGGTCTCGCGTTCCGCGTCTCCTCCGCAATTCGGACAGCGCACCTCGACCCACGACCGAATCTTCGAGAGCGGCGACTCGCCCGTATCGGTCGGCTGGTAGCTTTCGACGTCGGGAAGCAAGACCGGAAGCTGGTCTTCGGGTACCGGAACGTACCCGCACGTCTTGCAGATGACGATCGGGATGGGCTCGCCCCAGTATCTCTGGCGGGAGAAGACCCAATCGCGCAGGCGGTACGTGGTCGCGCGCTCGCCGAGACCTTTCTCTTCGAGCCAGACGATCATTTTTTCTTTGGCTTCCGCCGTTTGGAGATCGTTCAGCAAATCGGAATGGATGGCGACGCCTTCATCCGTGAAACACTCGGAACCTCCATCGACAAACTTCCACATGTACTGAAAATTCCCAAGGTTCAAAAACGAGGGCATGTCGTTGCGATCAACCCAGACAGCCCGATGGTTCTTCGTATCTTCCTCATTCGGTTTTTCCCATGCGTCGTTTTCGAGCTCAAAGAGTATCCCCCGACCAACGGCATACCGATTCTGGTCTTTATGACCGGCAAAGAAATGATTGTGTATTTCGCCGGTCAAGTATTTCACGAAACGCACGTGCTGATACCCGGTCTCCTCGATGATTTCGCGTTCCGCGGCCTTAACCGGATCCTCCCCTTCCTCTATGCCACCGATAATGCCTGAATGCCAACCGAATTTTTCCCAATCCAAACAAAGATATTTGTCCTCACTCCAATGCTTGACGATGACGTAGATGGTCTGCCGACGAACCGTTGGTTTATCGGAACGAATCGCATCTTTACCGACTTTGTCAACAAAATACCGCGCCACCACCTGCCTCACCGGCAAACCATACTGTCTCGCAAACTCGAAGTCTCGTTCATCATGCGCCGGCACGGCCATGATGGCGCCCGTGCCGTAGCCGACGAGCACGTAGTCCGCGATCCAGACCGGAATTTCTTTTCCGGTCGCGGGGTTCGTCGCCGCGACGCCTTCCAAGACAACTCCCGTCTTCTCCTTCCCTTCCGCCTGACGTTCCATCTCGGTCTTCTTGGATGTCGTTTCGCGGTACGCATTCACCTCGCGCGCGTTCGTAATCTTCCCTTCGTGGATCCAGCGCTGGACCAACTCGTGCTCGGGCGCCAGGACCATGTACGTTGCGCCGAACAACGTGTCCGGCCGTGTCGTGAAGACCCTGACCGAAACAGACGGTTCCCGGTTCCCGGTTCCCGGTTCCCGAATTTTGAAATCAACGTGCGCGCCGTCAGATTTCCCGATCCAGTTCACCTGCTGCGTCTTGATCTTCTCCAGGTAGTCGACCGTGTCGAGGTCGGAAAGCAGACGGTCCGCGTATGTCGTGATGCGGATCATCCACTGCTCTTTCACGCGCTTCTCGACGGGATTGCCGCAGCGTTCGCAGAGACCACCGACCGCCTCTTCGTTCGCGAGACCGATCTTGCAATTCGGACACCAGTTGATGGTGGTCCGGGCTTTGTAGGCGAGACGTGGCGCGCCGTCTGCCTGTTCGGGGCGCACGCAGTGCGCCCCTACGGGTATCGGGACGGCGCGGTGCGTTTTTTGATCGAACGTCGAGGTAAAAAATTTCAAAAACATCCACTGCGTCCATTTGTAGTACGCTGGGTCTGTGGTGTTCACCTCGCGTGACCAATCAAAGCCGAAGCCAAGCGACTTCAACTGGCGACGGAAGGTGGCGATGTTCTTCGCGGTCGCGTCCTGCGGCTTCACCTTGTTCTTGATGGCGTAATTCTCCGTGGGCAATCCGAACGCGTCCCAGCCGATGGGGTAGAGCACGTTCTTCCCTTCCATGCGCCGCTTCCGCGTCACCACGTCGATCGCGGTGTACGACCGCGGGTGGCCCACATGGAGGCCTTCGCCGGACGGGTACGGGAACTCGATCAGACCATAAAACTTCCTATCCTTGCCTGCGGGAGATGCGTCGCGCGCGCGATACACGCCTTCCTCCTCCCAAGCCTGTTGCCACTTGGGTTCGTAGTGCTTGAACGGTCGCGTTCCTGCCATAACGTGGGACTAACACTACCAATGTCCAATCGGCCGTGCAATGATTTCATCAATAGACTCTATGCGTCCATTCCCGATCCTCGTCGCCGTGCTCATCCTCGTCGGCGCCGGTTGTTCTCTGCCCAAGCCGCCTCCCGTCACCGCTGTCCCGGGGCAGCGTGCCGTCACGTTGGACTTGGATAAGCAAAAACAACCCGACCTCCCGTGCATCTCCTTCCGTCACCGGCAGGGATTCGAGCAGTGGTTGGATGCGTACGAGAAAGGCGGCGACGATCTCGCCGTGAACCTCGCACTGAACGCGAAACTCCCGAAAACGCCGCCCTTAAAACTCGTCCAAGACCTGCGCATGTCGTTGAACAAAGGCGACTTCCCGGAATACCTCTGCGCGTTGGACGATGCCGGCGACAACGTGGCGTGGACCGCGGACGCCACAGGCGCGGCGCTCACGGAATGCGTCACGCGAACGTACGTGAGCGTGGGCGGGAAAGGAGTGATCTCGGAAATCAAGACGAAAGGCCGCCCGGCGTCGTGCGCCCAACTCTGTAAGCCGCGGGTACAGTCGCCGGAGACGTTCCTGTGGCAGTGCGACGCCCGCACGGAAGGCGAACGCGTCACCTGGGTCGAGGCGTACATGGACCGAAAAACGGGCGAAACCCGCCTCGGCGACTGCTGGAAGGACGACCTCGGGATGCTGGCCGGGTGCACGGCACCGTGAGAACCTTCATCGCCCCACCCCTTTCCAAGCACCAGCCACATCTATCCCGTTCGTCTTCCGGAATCCGATGCGGTCCGGCGCGTCCACGATGCTCGTGCGGAACATCCTCCCCAGCACGAGCGCTTCGTCGCCGTGTTTGTCGCGCACGAGATCCGCGGCGGCGGAAAGCATTTTGAGACGAGTGGCGACATTCATGATCCTCATCTGCCCCGTAGGCGCCGCAAGCTCCGTCAACGTCACCGCGAGGAAATTTACCGGCGCCTTCCCGTCCCACATTTCATACAGGAGACGCGTCGCGACTCCGACCAGCGTGAACGAGTCGTCCGCCGGTTCATCGAGCCGCGTGAACTCACTCCCTCCGACGCTACTCGATCCGAACCCGTACGGTCGGTGATCCCGTTCTCCGACGCCGACCGCGACCGAGACCACGCCCGCGAGGAAACCGTGCGACCGCAGACGTCGGGCCGCGCGTTCCGTGAGTTTCGCGAGTACGGCTTCCACGCGGCCCTCGCGGTTCACCCCGCACCATGGATTGTTCGGGGCATTCGATCTATCGAAAAACGTGGCTGCAGAGGATGGCTGTGCATGTTGTGAGGTTTTTTGCGGCCATGGTGCGGGGTTCGCCGATTTCGGCACGCAGTACGAGTGGCCGATGGATTTGGGCGGCGGTTCTTCGGACGCGACCCGCTCGACTTCGAGACCATTCAGTTTGGCCCACAGGAAGTACCCGTTCTTTACGAACGCGCGGATGAGGTTCGGGATGGGGGCGCGCTTGAGCTCCACGAGCGACCGGTAGCCGAGCTTCTCGATCCGGCGACGCAAGCGCGGCCCGATGCCGCACACGTCTTCCAAGTCGAGACGCGCGAGGATCTCGTCCAGGTTCTCGGGCGTGATGATCGTGAGACCGGACGGCTTCTGAATATCCGACCCAAGCTTTGCAAGAAACCGCGTCGGCGCAATCCCAATGGAACACCGCAACCACTCTCCGACCTCGTCTGTAATCCTTCGACGGGCGCGCGTGAGCGCCCAGGCCGCTTCGGCGGAATCACGGTACCAGCCCGTGAGATCAAGAAACGCTTCGTCGATGGAGTAATGCTCGACCGTATCCGTGAGCTCGTGGAGGATCGAGAACACGCGGGACGTCACGGCCCGGTACTTCCCCGGGTCGTTCTGGACGAACACCGCGTTCGGCACTTTCTCTTGTGCCTCTCGCATGGTCATCCCGACTTTCATCCCGCGCTCTTTCGCTTCGATGGACGCCGCGATCACGCAGCCGTGGCGGTGGAGGTACGCGCACACGCCGAGCGACTTGCCGCGCAAAAAAGGGTTCGCCTGCTGCTCTACAGACGCGAAGAACGAATTCATGTCGACATGAGCAACAAGACGAACGTTAGGCATGATGATTCTACGTCGCAGTATCACTTTTTCCCCATCGCTTTCGATTTAACGTCGTCTCGCACATCTCCTCGAGTCTCCATGCGAGCGTCTCGCTCCGGAACGACAAACGAAACGCCGCGGTGTCGTCTGACACCGAGAAGTAGTACACCTTCTCGCGGCCTTCGCGCTCCGTGTGCACGAGATTGATCTTCTTCACCTGGTAGTACCGATTTCCCCACTTGAACGTCATGGGTTCGGCGCGGTCCTTACGAAACGCGGCCAGCACTTCGACGGGTTGGTCTACTTTTTCATAAATCATATTCGTATGCGGTGACGGACAGACGGGAGGGAGGAGCATGTCGTCCTCCCTCATCACAGAAGGACGGCTCATGCTTGATGCTCTGCCCCTCCCGTCTGGCTACCACGAACCAACCGTTTCGAGAAATCGACGGACTTCTTTCTTATCCTGTACAGGCGACGCAGTGCGTCGCCTGTACAAAATTTAGGCAAACTTTGATCGGAAGGAACGAATCACGGCGCGGACGATGCCTTGAATGAGCGGGTCGTAACAGTAGATGGGTTTCATCTTCGAGTTTGCCGGCTGCAGGCGGATGCGGTCGCGCTCGCGGTAGAAGCGCTTGAGCGTGGCGTAGGAGTTGTCGAGGAGCGCGACGACAACGTCGCCGTTCTTTGGCGAGGGGTTGCGTTCGATGACCACGAAGTCGCCGTCCAGAATTCCGTCCTCGATCATGGACTCCCCTTTCACCCGGAGGACGTAGGAATTGGCCGAGTCAGGCGCGAGATCCACCGGGACGGCGAACGTTTCATGTTCCTCGAGCGCTTCAATGGGCTGACCGGCGGTAATGAGGCCCTTGAGCGGCAGGATCGCGCTCTTCCCCCAGCGCACGGCCTTGTCCGTGGGCTCGAGCTCGCGGGCAGATCCCGCGTTTGCCCGGAGGTACCCGCGCTCGCGGAGCGCCTGCACGTGCACATGGACCGTGGACGGAGAGGCGAGCGTGAGACCGTCCGCGATCTCGCGGTAGGACGGCGGGTAGCCCTGCTCGTTGATGAACTGGACGATGAAGTCCAGCACTTCTTTCTGCTTGGGAGTGACGGGGAGAGGCATAGCGGATGTGCTTAGAACAAAAATAGAACAGTTGCAGCACGCGGTCAAGGGCGCGCCATTAAGACAAAATTTCGACTTATCCACTTTTTCACACCCCTCCCCTTGCGTGGCCGTTCGAGTCATGGGACTGACTGGAATGTAGGCGCAATAAAGGCCCTGCGACCCAAATCTATGTCTCTTTTTCGACTATTCCGTCGGTTGGTTTCCTGCGTCCTCACCATGGCGCTCCTCCTCCACATGCCGCATGGACCTCTGCCCGCGCAGGCGGAGATGTCCATCGTCGTGATCGAAGAAGTCGCCTGGGCAGGATCAAGCCTCTCGACCGCGGACGAGTGGATCGAGCTCGCGAACCTCGGTGATGCGACGGCGACCGTCGGCGGTTGGAGCGTCCGCGGCATGGGCGGGACGATTTTCCTTCCGGATGACGCCGTCATCCCGCCGCACGGGACGTTCATCGTCGCGAACTATCCGGAGACGGATGAGAAGGCCGCGCTGAATGTCGCGGTCAGCCTCGCGACCACGACCGTGAGCCTCTCAAACAGCGCGCTCGCGTTCGAGCTCGTGGATGCAAATGGCGTGACCGTGGACCGTGCGGGCGATGGCAATGCGCCGCCGGCCGGATCGTCCTCGCCCAAGGCGACGATGGTCCGCGTCTCCGCGGACGCATGGATGAGCGCAACGTCGTCCATTGGTTTCGATGACGGAATCGCGGACTTCGGAACACCCGGAACATGCGACCTCTGCGTCATTGAAGAAACGTTGCCCGAACCCGTCGTAGAGATCGTAGACGAAATCGTCGCGACAACTACGGAAGAAATTGTCGTAGAGACAACGACGACAACTGAACTATTGGTCGAAGTGACAACCACGACTGAAACGGTCGTGACGATCGCGGAACCAGACCCCGACCCATCCCCGGTTCCCGGTTCCCAGTTCCCGGTTCCCGTACCTCCTCTCATCTACGCGCTCTCCGAAGCGATGTCGCACCCAGCGTCCGGTCCGGAATGGGTCGAGCTCGCCGTGGACGACCTGAACGCGACCTCCACGGACCGCGCGCTCGAACTCTGGGACGCGGTCGGCCGGATCGCGACGGTCGCCGAAGGCACGCCCGTGACAGCGCCCGGTTACCTCGTCGTGACGCTCACGAGCGCGCGCCTGAATAACGGCGGCGACCGGCTGGAAGTCCGTGAGACGTCACAAACGATCATAGACGCGACGACGATCCCGGAACTTGAAGACGGCGTGGCCTGGGCGTACCGACCGGGCACCGGCGACTGGTCCGAAACGAATACGGCGACGCCAGGCGCGGCAAACATCGTCCCGACCATCGTGACGGTCCAAGCGCCTCCGCCCGTCGCGACTCAACCCGTCCTGACGCCTGCACCTACACCTACCACTGCACCTACCCCTGTGCCTGCTCCCACAGTCACCGTGACGAAGGTCGCGTCCAAACCGACCGTGACGAAACCACCCACCTCAAAGAAGACCGTCTCCGCACCGAAGTCAGCGACGACGACAACCTCACCAACAAAAGCGTCCGCGACCAAACAAACAGCGACGAAAGGATCCCCCGCCCTTACTCCTCTCTCATTCACTTCTATGTTCGACAACACGCAAGATGAAGCGCGCGTACGCGTGACGGGCACGGTCGGATCCGTCGAGCGGCTCCTTGGCGCGACGCACGCCTTCATTCTCCTCGGGGAAGACGGCCGCGGCATCATCGTCTACCTCCCCAAGCATCTCCACGTCCCTCCACTTGGCACGACCGTCCGCGTGATGGGCACACTCGCCTCTACCTATAAAGGACCGGAACTCCGCATGAAGACGACCGACGTCTGGACGACGGTCGCGTCGCTCCCCGCGCCGAGAATCCGTTCCGTGGAACTGCTGGCGCCCGGCGAAGAAGACTCCTGGAGCCTCGTGGCCGCGACCGGAACCGTGAGGGACGTGAAAGCGCGCGGCTTCGTGATCGACGTTGACGGTCTCGACGTCCAGACCAACATCCCTCCGGCCGTGAAGTTCCGCGCGGAGCGTCTCGTGAAAGGCGACGTCGTGCGCGTGACCGGACTCCTGGACCTTCGAAAGGACGCCCCCGCGCTCCTCCCACGCACGGCCGACGAAGTCGAAATCGTGAAACACGCGCCGTCATCCATCACCTCCGCGTCCGAGGACCACGCGAGTCGCTTTCCTGACTGGACGCCCTTCGGCGCGGCCGGCGGAGCGATCGCGCTCACCGGGGCCGCGAAGCACCTCCACGCGCTCCTCCGCAGGCGACGGCTCGAGGCGCTCGCCGCGAAACTCGACGTCGCTGCGTAACAATGGATTACGAAATACGATGGATTACGAAATACGAATCTCCTACGAATATACAAAACTACGAAAATATGACCCGTGGCAGCCAACAGGCACACATTCAAAGAAAGGATCTCATACATCCGGAACTAAGTTATAGGGTTGTTGGAGCATTATACGACGTCTTCAACGACCTGGGATTCGGACACTTGGAACGCGTTTATCAGCGCGCGATCGCAAAACGATTACAAGAGCTCCGGATCTCATATAGAGAACAAGTTCTAACCTCAGTTCCTTTCCATAGCACCTCGATCGGAAAACACTATCTCGACTTCCTCGTCGAGGACAAATTGGTCTTGGAATTGAAGCAGCGCCAAAGACTCTCACGTGCCGGTATTGACCAAATCCTTGGCTATCTGCACGCAACGCATCTTCAACTTGGAATTCTTGCAACCTTTACCCCAGGTGGGGTCACGTATCTACGAATCGTAAACACACCGGGGCACATTTCGTAAATTCGTATATTCGTAGGAGATTCGTATTTCGTAATCCATCTTATTTCGTAATCCATCTCATATCTAACCACTCATAATATGCCCACCGCCATCTTCCCGCCGTTCGACCGCGAACCCGAAGGAGAAATGACGTCCGATGATTTTCTCGAAGCGTACACCGACGCGTGGCTGTCTCATGACCAGCTGTTCGGTTCACTGGCCGGACACCTCGTTGACCCGGACACCTGTGACGCGTGCCGCCGTATGCAAAGAGACCTCGATAAAATCAGACCTGGCAAACACCGCTAAACAGCAAAACGTCCCGGATGCACCGGGACGTTTTCTCTGGAGCGGGTAGAGGGAGTCGAACCCTCATCTCGTCCTTGGCAAGGACGCATAATAGCCGCTATACGATACCCGCCTGCGCCCTCCGGGCTTCGGCGGGCAGGCCCGCATCCGCCTGAGTGGTGCGGGCAGACTACTAAAATCCGTCCGGCAACGCAAGGGTTGACACCGCACCAGTTCGTGACAACTAATCTGCCGCAACGAGCACTCTCAACTTTTTCAGATATCGAATGCTTATCGAATGGATGACACGAACCGGTGCGTGGTTGACCAATGTGAAAATGTGGCGATACGATGCAGAATCGTCGAACCTTGCACCAACCGAAAGGAGGCGGTCATGGACCGACCGCGCATGAAAGCGTTCCGCCTCGCCATCGTGTACACGGGGTCGGCGGAACGACCGGATGCACTCTGGCGGCTCACAAAGAACGGCACGGACCAACTACCCGTGTGGAAGTCGTTCATGAGTAGACTCGCGATTAGGGTGGATGAATTCCATACGAGCGACCTGCCGCCCTTCATCGGACGCACCCTCAATTCCCCGCCCTGCGTGATGGCTCGTTATGAGAGCGGAAACTATTTGCTCGTTTTTCCTTCAGCCGCAATCGAGGAGTGTCGAACGACACAGGCACTCATCGCCGCCCTCCGCCTGTACGATCGCTACTACAACGTGGACCTCGGCTTTTCTCCCCGCTGACCAACCCCGCCCTACACGAAGGACGGGGTTGATGCTTTATTCGTGCTTGACACCGCCTGCATGTAGGCGGGGTTGACGCGCCATCGGACGATCCATAGGATGCCGGTCAGGAGGACGACATGCTCCATCCGGTCGTAGAAACGGTCACGTACGGCGCCGCGTACGTCCGCCTGCTCCTTTCCCACCTCACGTCCGAACGCGGACGGGACATGCCCCGGCTGAAGACCCACACCGACCGCGTGGTCTTGAACCTCCCCGGGTTCTTCGGCCCCCGCGCGGTCATGCGCCCGCTCGAATGGCGCTTCGAACGCGCGGGCATCCCCGCCTTCAGCTTCAACCTCGGGCTCACAGCCGCTCTCCCCATCCCCGTGATCGTGAAGCTCCTGCGCCGTCGCATCGAGAGAGTCCGCGACCGCTTCCCGTACCTCCGCCGCATGGACATCGTGGCGCACAGCATGGGAGGGTTGATCGCGCAGGCGGCGCTCATGGCCGGCGTGTTCGACGGATTTGAAGAGGTCCGGCTCGTGACGCTCGGCTCCCCGTTTTCAGGGACCTGGGCCGCGCTCATGGCCTGCCTGCTCCCGGGCGCCGCCGAGATGCTCCCCATCCACCCGCACATCCGGAAGCGGCACCACGTTCAACGTAGGAACGGCACGGGACCGCGCGTCCCCTTCCTCTCCATCGCGGGCGAGCACGACCTCTTGGCACCCCCGGAACGCTGCCAGCACCCGGCGGCCGAGTACAAACTCCTCCCCGTGGACCACGCCGGACTCATCTTCCGGAAGGACGTGTTCAACGAAGCTCTCGCATTCCTCGCGCGACCCTAGCGCGGGGAATGTTTTTTTATTCAAATGACCGTCCACGAGAGTTTCGAGAACGGTCATGAGAGTATCTGCGTTCCATATGGCCGGACCCGCCGCGAGGCGACGAACGCGATCACGATCGCGGCAACGCTGTCCAACGCGTAGTGCTGTTTCACCGTCATGGTCGAAACGGAAATCACGGCGGCCCACGCAAGGAGGATCGTGCCGACAGTGCGGCGCCCCATCCGGACGAGCGCGAAGGCGAGGTAGAAGCTGATCGCCACATGCAAGGACGGGAACGCATTCGCCGGAGCGTCGGCCTTCCAGATGAGGTCCGTGATCGCGTGTCCGCTCGGACCCGTCGGGCGCGGGTACGCCGTGGGGAACAGCACGAAGATGGCAATGTGCAGCGCCACGAGCCCCATGCCCGACACCACGGCCTTCCCGAAGCCGGGTTTCGGCATCAGACACATCGTGACCGGGAGCACGAGCAGGATCGTCAGGTAGACGTACGAGGTCCAACCCACGAACGGAATCGCTTCCTCGCTGACGCAGAACGGCAACGTGCGCGGCCGCGACAGCTGAAAGCGGTTGGTTGCCATGTACAGGCCGTAGAACACCGCGTGCGTGGCGGGAATCGTGAGCCAGCGCGGGGCGAGGTCAATCTTCTTTTCCAAATTGTGAACGAAGCCCATGGTTCTCCTAACCGGCTCTGTAACCCGGAACGCGCGGGGTGTCAATCGGTGCAGATGAAGACCACTGCGTGCTACACTTTCAGCATGAAAGTTGCGATCGCCACGAACCGCGAGCTGGCCAGGATCTTCTTCGAGATGGCCGCGATCGACGAGATGAACGGCATCCCGTTCAAACCGCGCGCCTACGAACTCGCGAGCGAAAGCATGGCGGCACTTGGCGACGAGGTGAACGCAACGTGGAAGCGCGGCGGGGTGAAGGCGCTCAAAGACCTGCCCGGCATCGGCCAGAGCATCGCGGAGAAGATTGACGAGTACTTCCGGACCGGGCGCGTGAAGGAATACGACGCGATGAAGAAGAAGTTCCCCGTGGACATCTGGGCGCTCTCGAAAATCGAGGGTATGGGACCGAAGACGATCCGAGACTTGTACAAACACTTAAAGATTCGGTCGTTGAAAGACCTGGAGCGCGCGCTGAAGTCACACAAAGTCCGCATGCTCCCCCGCTTCGGCGTCCAGAGCGAAGAGAAACTCGCGCGCGGACTCTCCATGATGCAGCACGCGGGCGGGCGCATGCTCCTTGGCTACGTGTTGCCGCTCGCAGACCGGATCGTCGAGCGATTGGGGAAGACGCCGGGCGTGAAGCACTGCGTGTACGCGGGCTCGATCCGGCGGAGGAAAGAGACGGTGGGCGACATTGACCTGCTCGCCACAACCGAATTGTCATCCCGAGCGCAGCAAGGGAACGTCATGCGGACGTTCGTGTCGCTCCCCGAGGTGGTGTCCGTGCACGAACAAGGCAAGACGCGCGCGTCCGTGAGGCTTTCAAACGGCATGGACGCGGACCTGCGCGTGGTCCCGGACGCGGCCTACGGCGCCGCGCTCCAATACTTCACGGGCGACAAGCGGCACAACGTGATGCTCCGCGAGTTCGCGCTGTCCAAAGGCTACACGCTCTCCGAGTACGGCCTGTTCCGTCGCGCGCGACGCGGCAAGACCGCAACGGGAAAGACGGGTCTCATCGTCTGCAAGACTGAAGACGAAATCTACAAACGTCTCGGCATGGATACGCCCCCGCCGGAAATCCGCATCGGCGAGGACGAGATTGACGCGGCGCGCGACCACCGTCTCCCAAACCTCATCCACTACGGTTCGGTCCGCGGCGACTTACAAGTTCAGACGAGTTGGACCGACGGCAGCGCGTCCATCGAAGAGATGGCCAAAGCCGCGAAGAAGCACGGCCTCTCATACCTCGCCGTGACCGACCACACGAGGGCCCTCGCCTTCATCAACGGGTTGGACGACAAAGGTGTGATACGGCAAGGCAAGGCGATCGACGCGCTGAACACAAAACTGACCGGCTTCCGCGTGTTGAAAGGGACCGAATGCGACATCCACGCGGACGGGACGCTGGACTTGAAAGACGAGACGCTCGTCCGTCTTGATTGGGTCGGCATCTCCGTGCACTCGGCGTTTCGACAGTCACGCGCCGCGCAGACCGCGCGCGTGGTCGCGGCCATGTCGAATCCCAACGTGGACTGTCTGTTCCATCCGACCGCCGGACTCATCGGAAAACGCGAGCCCATTGACCTCGACATGGATGCCGTGATCGCGGCCGCGAAGAAATATCGCGTGGCGCTCGAGATCGACGCCTACCCGGAACGATCAGACCTTTCCGCGATCCACGCGCGCGCGGCCGTGCGCGCGGGCGTGATGCTCGTGGTGGACTCGGACGCGCACGCGCCCGAGCATTTTGACTTCCTGCCCTTGGGCGAAGCCATCGCACGGCGCGGATGGGCGACGAAAAAAGACGTGTTGAATACGAAATCCGCGAAGGACCTCATGGCGTGGCTGGAGAAGAAGCGGCCGCGCGGCTCCGTCTTCACCTGACGTCCTTCTTCCTCTCCTCGAACTCTTTTTTGCTGATCTCGCCTTTCGCGTAGCGTTCCTTCAATATCTCAAGCGGGGAGGCCGTGCGGGCGCCGCCGCGGGACTGGCCCGTGAGCCACGTGATGATCGCGACGATGCCCGCGATGATCAAGGCCCACCAGAGAATCATGAACAACCAGCCGAAACCGCCGAAAGGCGTGAATCCGAAATTCATCATAGGATTGTTTGATTGATACGAACCGACGGGAGACGACCACCCTCCCGCCTGTCCCCCGGAGCCTTGGCGGAGGGGGAACATCATGGACATCATGGGCGTCCAACCGCCGCTCAAGCCGGACGCGACCGCGGACGTATCGCACCCGGAGAGCCGCTTGCCCATGACGATGTGGATCTGCTCCTCGCCGTCCTCGCCGTGCGTCTGGATCATCATCGCGTTCATCGCGGCGTGAGAAGCGCCCATCATCTGACCCATGAAGTACTCGCCGAGCGCGCCGAACCGTTCATCGGTCATGTCCGCGCACGCGATCTCTTTCGCCTGGAATCTGCTCCAAAGATCCTTCCCTTCGGCTTCTTCCCGGGTCGTATGTTCAACGACGGCGTCCCAATCTTGAGCGTTCGCGTGTACGGCGAATGAACCAACGCCGCTTGCGACAAGAACGAGAAAGATCGTGCCGAGTTTCATGAACCGAGTATACTCGAAAGGCGCAGATGTTCCCATGTCATGTAAAAAGTCCCCGCCGCGGCGGTGACTTTTTACATGGTGGGCCCGGCAGGAATCGAACCTGCAAGCCTTACGGCCAGGGATTTTAAGTCCCCTGCGTATACCTGTTCCGCCACGGGCCCGGTTGCATGAGGGTAGACGGTTTCGTGCAATAGTTCAATCCTCAATTCACCCCCCATTCGTCTTTCAGCACGCGGCAGTGCTGCTTGCGCGCGGCCGCGCGGCGTTCTTGCTCCTCGGACGGGAGCTTCGCGTCCGCGTCCAGCTCCCGCTCCATGTCTATGATCGCCTCGTAGAGCGCGATCGAGGTCACGGCCTCGTCGCTCACCATGGTCGGCATGCGGAGGAAAAGATCCACGTCGTGCCAGTGCGCGTCGTCCAAGGGGATCGCCTTGGCCTGGACCATGAGGTCGAGCGCCTTCAGGTCTTCTTTGGACGTTTGACTGCGCTGTTTCCGGATGCGTTCAAGTTCAACCAAATCATCGAGGACTTCGTTCCGCAACGCCTCCAGGTGCTCCCGTTTCTGTTCAATGTTCGGCTCCCCGCCTTCCGCCTTGATTGTGCTGTTCCGTTCGGCGAGCGCGCGGGTCTGCCGGCCGTGCTCGGGAGACGGCTCGATCGAGGGGACGAACACCGGCATCTGGGATTTCATGTCTGGCTCAATCGCCGCGCGATCCAATCGAGACGCGAGAGTCCCTGCGGCGTCGCCGTGACGAGCGCGCGCTGGATCCACTGGTGCGCCGCGGACAGGCGCTGGATGCGGGACGTCATCGCGCTCACGTGGGTGCCGATCGCGGACAGCGTGTCCTGCCGCGCTCGACCGTTTGACGGTGGCATAGATGGGTGTATCCTATCGCACTCGGGACGGTTGTTGAAATGATAGCGCCCGTACCTTCCAGGAGGCCGGTATGTCGAAAAAGAAGAAGAAATTGAAACCTGCACGGAAACAGAACGGACAGCGGACGAAGAACGCATCTCGTCCCCGTCCTGTCCATCGCCATCGAGGCAGCATCGATTTCGAAGCCAGCTTCGACTATCCGCGCGCTGCGCTGGCCGACCTCCACCTCAGGTAGACCTCACCACTCCACCCCTCTCGGACGACCGGGAGGGGTGTGTGTTATGCAGTAGACGGATTGAGGGCTCAAACGGTAACCTCCCCACTATGCACGAGGACATGAACGTCGCGCGCCCGGTCGCGCCCGGGGCCCTGCCGGAAGACGCGGGGCTCGACGTGTCGCTTCGGCCGAAATCACTCGCGGAGTTCATCGGCCAGCCCAAGGTGAAGGAGAACCTTTCAATTTTCCTCGAAGCCGCCAAGAAACGCGGCGAACCGTGCGAGCACGTGCTCCTCTACGGCCCGCCCGGACTCGGGAAGACGACGCTCGCGCACGTGGTGGGGCACGAGATGAATGCAAAGGTGTCGGTCACGAGCGGCCCCGCGCTCGAACGCGTGGGCGACCTCGCGGCGATTCTGACGAACTTGGAAGAAGGCGACATACTCTTCGTGGATGAAATCCACCGGATGAACCGGACGATCGAAGAGGTGCTCTACCCGGCCATGGAAGACTACGCGCTCGACATCGTGATCGGCAAAGGTCCGACCGCGAGGACGCTCCGGTTGGACCTCAAACGGTTCACGCTCGTCGGCGCCACGACCAAGCTCTCGCTCCTCTCCGCCCCGCTCCGCGATCGCTTCGGGTCCGTATATCACTTAGACTTTTACGGCGAAGACGAGATGACCGCGATCGTCCGGCGTTCGGCCGGGCTCCTCGACGTGCCGATCGACGAGACGTCCGCCCGGCTCATCGCGAGCCGCGCGCGCCGCACGCCCCGCGTCGCGAATAGACTTTTGAAGCGCGTGCGCGACTACGCGCAAGTGCGCGGCGATGGTACACTTGGCCCCGTGACGGTAGACGCGGCGTTGACCGGTCTCGAAATCGACCCGCGCGGGCTCGACGACGCGGACCGCCGGTTCCTCCGGGCGCTCATCCTGAAGTTCCAGGGCGGCCCGGTCGGACTCACGACCTTGGCCGCCGCGACATCGGAAGAAGTTGAGACGCTCGAGGAAGTGATCGAACCGTTTCTGCTGCAGGAAGGATTTCTCTCGCGCACGCCGCGCGGCAGAGTCGCGACTGAAGCGGCATACACGCATCTCGGTCTCGTCCCTCCGGACAGACAAGGCGAACTGCTTTCATAACAATGGTCTCCCTCACTCTCTTCTTAATCGTTTGGATCGTCCTCCTCGCGATCTACGGTATTCTCGTGCTCGTGACGCTCATCCAGATGCTCCGCCACGGTCTGCCGTCGACCTCCGCCTACGTGACCACGTTCGTGTTCCTGCTCGTCATGGCCGGAGTCGTGATTGGCACGAGCATCTATTTTACGGGGGTGGACTGGTCCGTCACGGTGAACGTGGTCCCGGAGGGGCTCCTCCCGTTCTTCTTCGGCGAATCCTGACGATATGATCGACTTGAGCAAACTCCCGGGGACCGCGGCGGACGAAGAGAACGTCTTCTTCCTGCGGAGCCACTGGTTGATCCTCCTCCCGATCGCGATCGGATTTCTGATCGTCCTGGTGCTCCCCTTCGCCGTGTGGTTCGGCGTGAACGCATCTAACCCGGAGTTCTTCGGGACCCCGGGGTACGCCACGCTCTACGTGCTTGGCGCCAGCATCTTCTTCCTCTACGCCTGGCTCTTCCTCTTCCAGAGCTTCATCGACTACTTCCTGGACATCTGGATCATCACCACCCACCGCGTGATCGACATCCAACAAACCGGACTCTTCGGTCGCACTACGAGCGAACTCCTCCTCGACCGCGTGCAGGACGTGTCGTCTGAAGTGAAAGGGTTCATCCACACGATCTTCGACTACGGTGACGTCCGCGTGCAGACGGCGGGCGAGAAGGAACGCTTCGTGTTCGAGAACGTTCCGCATCCGGTACACGTGTCAAAACGGATTTTAGAACTCGCAGAACGACGCCGAAGTGCCCAGGCGATTCCTGCGGTCAACGACTGACGTCTTAAATTTTCGGTTTCGGTTTCACAATTCCCTGCGGCAATCGCACAAGCGGAAGGTCATTGATGGGCGATTGCGTCCTCGCGACGCTACTGCTCTTCAAATCTTCGTTCTCACGGATGCGATAGACGGAGGTGCCGCTCTGTCTGGACTGTTCGCGCTTCATCTGGAGGATCTTCGAGATCTGTTTGTCCATCGGGCGTTCAACAACGCCCTCGTGCGCCGCGCTCTTCGCCGCGGGTTTTTGTGAACGGAGTTGCGCGATCTTCGCGAGCCGGTCCTGCACGCGCTGGGCTACTCGGTCGGACGTGGACGGCAAGCCGGCGCCCGCGCTCACGCGGGACAGACGACCTGGACCGATGTTGCGGCTCATCATGCCTCTAGTGTAGGGAACGTCCTCCCGATGCGCAACAGACGACCCCTGATCATCGCGCGGACCGCTGTCGTATTGACAGATAGACGAATCCGGGTACATTCCTCGGTGGAGCCGCCATGCTCGTTCAACAACTGTCGGATAACGGGAGAACTGTCACCCGGGTCGAATGCCGGTGCTGCCGCCTCATGGACGGAATCCGGTGTCACGTGAATACGGATTGGGCCACGTCGTCGCTCCCCGGGACCACGCCCTCGTACGAGTGCCGTGTCGGAATCGCATTCCAAACGAAAAACAGGGAACGGGACCTGGTCATCTTCCTCCCGTATCCGCTCGATCGCGAATCCGTGCCGAAATCAAGCAAGATCAGCGCGCCGCTCATCCTGCACCCAGATGCATACGACATCGAACCCGGTAATCGAATCTGCTTCGCTCTCGACACGATTCTCGCGAAAGACGGGAAGCTCCTTCTATGGCGGAGAGACAAGGACGTCATCCTGATCCGCTTCTCGACTCCCAACTACTGGAGCGAGACCTGCGTGCAACTGAAACGCCTGAACGACTACATCGCGCCGTCGAACAACGCGACGAACGCCCCTGCGACTCCGTAGGGGCGTTTCAATTCGCCAATTCTTCACTGATAAAACTTCACGAGCCCCGTCCCCTGGTAGAAATGTGTCAGGATCTCCGGGTAGACCTTGCCTTCGTTCGCCATGCCGAGCGCGCCGGATGCGGAGAGGCCCACGCCATGACCCCAAAGCGTCTTCCCGGCATCCTGCGGGACTTGGACGGACACGAGCCATGGGAATCCGCTCCCGCCCCACACCTCGTTCCAGTTCCTCGTGTGTCCGTCTGACCGGCTGAAGTATGGCGTGATGGCGAGGACTCCACCATAACTCACAATCTGTCCGCGTGTGTCCTTCACGGCCTGCACGATCTTGGGACTCCGCGCTTCGGCGCCGTAGCCGCGGTATACCTGATCGTACTTCGCGTCCACGTGGAACCCTTCGTCCGCGTGCTTCGTGGCGCGCTTCCAGTGATAGTAGGCGTACGTGCGCGCGGCCGTGAGGAGCGCCTTCTGATACTCCATAGGGCTCACGTCCGACGTCTCGGCGATGCCGTAGAGGTAGTGCTCCATGGGCAGTTGGTTGATCGCCCAGACGGCGTCTGTGACGCTCGACCAGCGAAGCTCTAGAATACCGCGGAATTTGTTGTCATTTGCGCCCGGGAGCCACCCGACGGGCCGCGAGAAATCCGTCATTTCAAGCGGGAGCAACGGATCGTCCGTCCCCTGGACCTGGTAGACGTCGGTCGATTGGCCCACGCATCGCGGTCCAGTCAGTTTGTAGACCTTATTCGTGCGGTCGAACCGCACCGTGAGTTGTTCGCCTGCAGTAAAGTTGCAGTTCGCGGTCCCCTTCTGGTGTACGCGGAACGGACCCGCAGCGGTCACGACCATCTGGTCGTCCGTGGTCGCAAAGATGCCGACGCGGAGCGTGGGTTCAGGACCAGCGTCCGGCGTGATCGGGATGATCCCAGACGGTGGGACGTAGGTCACGGACGGCGGGGGCGTGATCGGCGGCTGCGTTTCAAACGCGCCGTCGGACGTGACCGTGATCGGGATGTCGATTGCTCCGCCTTCGACTTGCTGGCCGTCCGCCTCGAGGACGAAACTCACGCGGTACGACCCGGATTTCGCCGGCGCTTTGAGCGTGAACGACAGGAATCCGATCTCACCCGGGTTCGTGACGTTGTCCACGCGCACGGGTTCGGCGGGTGAGCGCCACGAGTCGTCGTACACGGACGAGAGCGACCCGGAGAGCGCCGGGAACACGCTCGACATCTTGAGCGACCTTGAAGCCCAGAACGAGGTGCCAGTATTCTTGAATCCGAGCGTCACCTGGGTGCGGGCATTGCCGGCGAGCGCGAACTCCTTCGCGGACCGGAGCAGGAGCACGGCGCTGTAGGTCTTCGGCGTTGTCGGTGCGACTGGCGTCGGCGTGATCGTCGGCGTCGGTTTTGTCGGCGTCACCGTGGTCGCGACCGCTCCTTTGACTTTGATCGTGACGAGGGTCTCCGCTCCGTACATCCACGCCGTGTCCTCCGATGCGAGCCGCACCTTCTCCGTATACGTCCCGGGCGCGTTGCCGAAGACCGCGAACGTAACGACCGTTTTGGACTTCGGTTTGACGGTCGTGTCGCGGATTTTCGCCGGCGAGTCGCTCGTGCGCCAGCCCACGCCGCCCACGGGCGATGACTTGGTTCCGACCAAATAGAGCGAGACGTATGATGTCTTCGCGTCACGTGCCCACGTCTTCAATCCCGTATTCGTGTACGTAAGCGTAATCCACTTCTTCTCTCCCGGGTTCAGCTCGACGGTCACCGTCTTTTTATCTACCGATCCTTCATAGCCTCCCGATGCATGAGCGACGGCCGGTACGAGAACGAAAAAGAGCCCGACAGACCAACCTAAACGGTTGACCCAAGCCCGGGCCCTGTCTCGGACGCAAAAACGCGTCATTTTCGACATAGAAGTTCGTTTTTCCTTTATTTTTAGCGGAATTTTCACTCCGCACACACTATCATACAGGTTTTTTCGACTTTTGTCAATTTATGGCTCTATAGAGCCAATATTTCCCGATTAGACCCATACATGTCACAATAGAACCCATGTCCGTCGCCCGTGCGCTAGCCGCAAACACCGCCGTTCAACTTGCGGGGAAGGTCGTGTCGACCGCGATCGGGATCGTCGTGGTCGGCCTCATGACGCGGCTCCTCGGACAGGAGGGGTTCGGAAAGTACTCGACCGCGAACGCGTTCCTACAGGTGTTCGCTATCGTCATGGATCTTGGGATCACGGTCATGTTCGTGCAGATGCTAGGCGAGAAGGCTGGCGACGAAAAAGCGGAGCGTAAAATCGTGAGCTCGATCTTCACGCTCCGCGTGATCATGGCGGGCGTGGTGATCTCAATCGCGCCCGTGATCGGCCTCCTCATGCCGTACAGCGCGGACCTGAAGCTCGCCCTCTTCGCGCTCTGGGGGTCGTTCTTCTTCACGATCATAAACCAGGTCGTGATCGGCGTGCACCAGCGGCATCTGAAAATGCACGTGGTGGCGATCTCGGAAGTGGTAGGGCGGACCGTGCTCCTCGTGGGCGTCTTGATCGCGACCGTATACGGCTGGGGCCTCGTGCCCGTGGTCTTGATCGTGTCTGTGGGCGGCATCGCGAACTTCCTCGTGAACTTCCTCGTGGCGAAACGGTACGCGGACTTCTCCTGGAACGTGGACGTCGCCTTCTGGAAACACGCGATCAAACGCTCGTGGCCCATCGGCGTCTCCATCCTGTTCAGCCTGATCTACTTCAAAGCCGATACGCTCGTGTTGAGTTTCATCCGGCCGCAGGCCGAAGTCGGCGTCTATGGCGCCGCGTACCGCGTGCTCGAGATCCTCGTGACGCTCCCCTTCATGTACGCGGGCGTGCTCCTCCCCGTGATCGCCAAGGCGTGGGCGGACGGCCAACGCACGCGGTTCGCGCACCTGATCCAGAAATCGTTCGACGCGTTCGCGCTCCTCGTGTTCCCGCTCGTCGTCGGCACGCAGATAATCGCGACCAAAGCCATGACGCTCGTCGCGGGTCCGGACTTCACCCAATCCGGCGACATCCTCCGCATCCTGATTCTCGCGACCGGCATCATCTTCATCGCCACTATCTTCTCGCACGCGATCGTGGCGCTCGACCGTCAGCGCGCCATGCTCCCGGTCTATATCGTCACGAGCATCGTGACGCTCGCAGGCTACGTGCTCTTCATCCCGGTCTACGGCATGTGGGCAGCCGCGTGGTTGACCGTCGGCTCCGAACTCGCCGTGATGCTCGGCAACATCGTGATCACGGTCCGGACGCTCAAGATGCGCGTGGATTGGACGGTGTCGGGCAAGGCCCTGCTCGCGTCCGTCATCATGTACCTCGTGGCGCGTCCGTTTGCAGACCAGTCCCTGTTCCTGACAATCGCGGTCGCCGCCCTGGTCTACTTCGCAGTCGCGTTTGCGACCAAGGCGCTGACAAAGGAGATGATTGAGGAATTACTCGTCACGCGCCGCGGCATACCCTCCGGGGACAGTTCGGTATGACGCTCGTGACGATTGAACTCCTCGTGATCGCCGCGCTCTGGGGCTGGTGGGCGTGGAAAGATCCGAAACGCGCGTTCCTCGGACTCCCCATTCTCCTGCCGACCTACGTGGTGCGGACGAGCATCGGACCGATCCCGACGACCGGGCTCGAACTCGTGATCCTGGTGACGTTTGCCGTGTGGTTCCTCCGCAAGGGGTGGGTCTCCGCGTGGATCGCAACCGCATCCTGGCGCGGGCCGACGCTGCTCTGGCTCGCGGCCGGCCTCGTGGCGGTCTTCGTCTCCCCCGTGCCGTGGCAGGCCCTTGGACTGTACCGCGCGTATTTCATTGAACCGCTGCTCGTGTTCTTCATGGGCATGGACCTCGTCCGGACGCATGAAGACAAACGCAAGCTCGCACAGAGCTTTGCGACCGTGACCATCCTCCTCGCTGCCTGGGCCGCGGTCCAATACGCGACTGGCTGGGGTATCCCACACCCGTGGGATGCATGGCCCGGCCGTCGCGCCACAGGTCCGTTCCCGTTCCCGAACGCGCTCGCGCTTTTCGTGACGCCGATCGCGGCACTCGCGTTCGCAGACGCGGTCTCGCGTTATTCCGATCGGGGCGCACGCAGTGCGCCCCTACTGGCACCACTTTGGAGTTGGCTAACGGTTATCGCCGGCCTCATCGCAATCATTCTCGCCCAAAGCGATGGTGGGCTCATCGCCTTTGGAGCCGCGGCGTTCGTCGCACTCATCCTGAACAAACGGACACGGATGATCGCCGTTGGACTCGCCGCGCTCGGCCTCGTTGCGCTCTTCGCCATCGCGCCGCTCCGCGCGCGCGTGACCGAGATGATCACGTTCCAAGAGTGGTCCGGCAAAGTACGAACGGTCATGTGGCAGGAAACGTGGGCCATGCTCCGCGACACCTCGACTCCGCTCGGTGCAGGCCGTCCAATCTTCGGCGCCGGTCTCGCGGCCTACCCGACCGTGATCCTCCCGTACCACAAAGCCACGTGGATGGAAGTGTTTCAGTACCCGCACAATATTGTATTTAACCTGTGGAGTGAGACGGGGCTGTTGGGACTCTTTGCTTTTGCATGGATTCTCTACACCTGGGTCCGTGGTCCGTGGTCCGTGGTCCGTGGCACGACGACGCCTGACACGCGACGCACGGCCGTCCTGATCCTCCCCATCCTCGTCGCCCTCCTCGTCCACGGTCTCGTAGACGTGCCGTACTTCAAGAACGACCTCGCGGTGGCATTTTGGATGCTTATTCTCCTTACAACGACCTATGAAAAAACTTCTCATTGAAATCGTCGGCTGGTACGGGGCCGCAGCGATCATCCTCGCGTACGGCCTCGTGAGTTTCGGCGCGTTGGGCGCCACGAGCGCGGTCTACCAACTCCTGAACGTGACCGGCGCCGTCGGGATCGTGATCATCTCCATGACGAAACAGGCGTACCAACCGGCCGCGTTGAACGCCGTGTGGACGGTGATCGGGCTCGTGGCGCTCATGCGACTCTTTTTCTAAGTCCGATCCTCTTGACTGGGACGGAAAACCGGCTTACCATCGCCCCGCACAGAACGAATGAATGACCATGGAGAGGTGGCAGAGTGGTCGAATGCACCGGACTCGAAATCCGGAGTAGCCGCAAGGTTACCGTGAGTTCGAATCTCACCCTCTCCGCCATGACAATTAAGTATCGCGCAACGCATATGCCTCGGCTTGTGCGGTATACGTGCGGTACGATTGTGACCGACAAAACGACCCGAAAGGGTCGTTTTGTAATAGCCCATACTTTTAATCCTTCTGGCGCACCTCTCGATACCAACGGACAGCCGCTTCGAACATGGGTTGATAGTGTGGATACGTGACGTACTTCATGACATCTTCTGGCGTGACGAACAACAGCTCATGGATTGCGTCTTTGTCAGGATCCGGCTGCTGCGGATCAACACGTTCCACTAAAGCTGCATACCGAAGTTGGTAATAGGGCGAGTTCTTGTCTCCAAGCACTTCTTGGTACCCGATCATGCCACATTTGCCGATCCGGACTGTCGTTTCTTCGTAGACTTCACGCATCAGCGTCTGGCTTGGCATTTCTCCAGGTTTTGGTGTACCGCCAGGGATGTTCCATGACTTGCCCTGTTGTCGCAGAAGCAGAATACGACCCGCATTATCAAAACAGACACCGTATGCCTGGGTGACAGGATGTAGCCCTTCGGGGCTATTTCCTTCATGCCAAACGTAGTTGATCATCGCAGTTCAGAACTACGCCTTTCGATATCTCGTCGTCCGTCCCTGTCCGATGCGCTCGACTTTCTTTAAGCGCATTAAAACATCCAACGCCTGTGAAACTGTGGGGCGAGCGACTCCAGTCGCCTTTGTAATTTCACCGGGAGTTGCTTCGGTAACCGATGCGAGATACCTCAAGACGGCGAGCTGTTTGGGAGACAAGAGTCGTTCAATGTTTTCTTGGGACAGGAGTTTGATGGCCCGTTTCGCTTGCTCAAGCGAGATCGTGAGAAAAAACTCCAGCCACTCCGTAATATCTTCATGATCCGTGTTAAGCGTCTTCTGGCTTTTTCGGAGCACGAGATAATAATCAGCCTTATTGTCTTCGACCAATTTTTCATGCGAGACGTACGGTACGTATTCATATCCGGCTTTCAGCATGAGGAGGTTCGTCAGGATGCGTGAAAGACGCCCGTTACCGTCCTGGAACGGATGGATGGCGAGAAACTCAACAAGAAAATTTCCGATGATGAGCAACGGGTGGAATTCTTTTTGAGCCAAGGCACCTGTCGCCCATGCCACGAGTTCCTGCATCTGCTTGGGTACGAGATATGCAGGAGTCGTCTCGAATACGACGCCGATGGATTTGCCGGATTCGTCGTACATCTCAATCGAATTTTCCGTCTTTTTGTATTCACCTCGATGACGTTCGTCTTTGGAGACGTATTTCAACAGCTCTTTATGGAAATGTTTGATTGCGCTTTCGTTAAATGGAATTTGCTTCCAGCCATGGAAAATATTTTCCAATAATTCGTAATATCCCTTTACTTCTTGCTGGTCACGATTTGCAAATTTTTTGACGGAAAGACCGCGCATGAGTTTTTCAACATCCTCATCCGAAAGCTTTGCACCTTCGATGCGCGTTGACGCGCCAGCGGAGGTGATTAGTACCGAGCGCTTTAATCGTCCCAATGCCCGAGGATTGAGAGACGCTCCTCCAACCCAACGGCCCTTCAGCTCATCGATGTGATTGATGAGAGACCAGAGGTTTTGAGGAATATTCTTGATCCGTGGATCACGATGATAGACGCTCAATCTCATATGTTGATTATATGAGATTGTATGAGATAAAATCTGACCAGTCAAGGCACTTACCGGAAATTGAAACTTTCCTTCAAAAACCCCAACAAATGCATGAGGGGCGACCCTCATGGTTCGAATCTCACCCTCTCCGCCATGAAAAATCGACCCGCATGGGTCTGTTTTTCTGTGTATAACCAAGTGATACCCTGACTTAATAGTTATGTCCCCCTGGTTCATCTACATACTCCGATGCGCTGACGGATCGCTATACACAGGGATCACGAAAGACGTTCAAAGTCGCATCGAGAAGCATAACGACGGGACAGGGGCGAAATATACGAGGTCACGGAGGCCCGTGGTGCTCGTATGGTCCAAGCGAACGACATCGGCATCTGCCGCAATGAAACGAGAAGCGCGAATCAAGGGATGGGCACGTACGCAGAAGGAGCATTTTCTCAACAAAGGACGCACACGTCCCGCGTGATCCGCGGTTTTTACCTTCTTCTGAACCCCTGCTAGACTTTCTCCATATGGCCTCCCCTGAAGAACTGAAAGCCCTGTGCTTCGACGACCGCGGCGGGCTGAAGACCAAACCGGAATGCCGGTCGGCGTTGATCAATCACCTCATCTTGGACGAGATGATGGACGTGATGGAGGCGGAAGACGTCACGGAGAAAACATTGCGTGATTTGAATCTCTGGCCGGTCGAAGAAAAACCGAAAGACGGCTCGCCGTTGCCGTGATGAACACGTCGCGCATCCACGACGCATCATGGGTGGAGTCATCGCGCGTCTCTCACGCGCGACCACCGCGTCGGTTATCCACCCGCGCGTATTGACGCGTCCGGACGTCTCGCGTAAAAAATGTGTAGCACATTTGCCGCCTCGCGTTGTCGCCACCATGCTTGGCGATGACATGGGACGGATTCGCCTTCAGGGTCGCTCCCTCCAGGCGACGAATCCCCCTCATCTTCTTGAACGTGAACAGGCGTTCAGGACCCGTGAGGGGGATTGTTCGTTCTCTCCACGTGGTCATCATGAGCGAGCGAAGCGAGCCGAAGGACAGTTTTCAAACATGATGAATGTTCGAAAACTGTCCTTCGGCTCCGCCCCGTCGAACGGGGCTTCGCTCAGGATGACATGTAAAGAACCTGCTACCCTGCCTCCATGCTCGACCGTCTGAAACGACATGAAGGTCTCCTCGTAGGCGTGGGTTCCCTCCTCTGGTTCCTGGTCCAGACACCCTGGGGCCGGTTCCCAGACCCGGATGCCTTCTACCACGCGCACCTCGCAAATCTCATGCTCGACCGGGGCGCGCTCCACGCATTCCCGTGGTTGGACATGACGTCGCTCGGGAGCAACTTCGCGGACCACCACTACCTCTACCACTTGATCCTGGGTCCCGCGATCGCGGCCTTCGACCTCGCGCGCGTCCCGTTCGCCGAGATGTGGGCGACAGAGCTCATGGCGCCGCTCCTCGCAACCGTGACCGCAGTCGCGCTCTGGACCGTCCTACGGGCAATGCACGTGAAGTCCGCGTGGGTGTGGGTTCTGCTCGCGCTCCTCATCCCCGGGTTCTCGTTCCGCCTGCTCCTCGCCAAAGCATCGCCGCTCGCGATCGGCGCGTTCGTGGCCGTCATGGGCGCCGTGGCGCTCCGCCGACCGATGACCGCCTTCTTCGCAGGCGCGATCTTCGCGCTCGCGCACGGCGGGTGGATCATCGCGCTCGCGGTCGCGCTCGCCATGGTCCTTGGCGACATGCTTGCGCGGCGCCTGATCGAGGACGACGCGTGGGAAACCGCCATCCGCGATGCGCCGTGGCAGGCGTTTCGGGCGCTCCTGGCCGGGGTTGCTCTTGGACTCGTGATCCATCCAAATCGCCTCGAGCTTGTTCAATTCTTGTGGGTCCAGACGTTCAAGGCGGGACTGGTACCCTCCTCTGCCGTGATCCAAGGGAATGAGTGGCTGCCGGCCGTGCCGGGCGTGCTCGTGGGTGAGCTCGCGCCGCTCATGATTGCGTTCCTTCTCGGCATCCTCGGCATGCTCGTCGCACGAAAGGGAACCGGGAGCCGGGAACTGGGAACCGTGTCAGAAACCGGTTCCCCGTCCCCGGCTCCCGGTTCCCGGTTCCCCGTTCCCGGTTCCCTGTTAGACCGGATGCGCCTTTCCATCATGCTCGCGCTCCCCGTCGCCATGACTGTGGCGTTGACGCTGAAGAGTC
>Ga0209542_10001036_pt1 | contig 66322 bp, 55 predicted proteins | sample RifCSPhighO2_01_FD_184028 | JGI IMG/M metagenome (GOLD analysis project Ga0209542, IMG submission 184028) | Soil microbial communities from Rifle, Colorado - Rifle CSP2_plank highO2_0.1 (SPAdes) (version 2) | ecosystem: Environmental > Terrestrial > Deep subsurface > Rock core/Sediment ...
GATTTCAGATAGTTACCAACACCCTGCGCAACAAAATCGGTCTCTTTGACGACTTGATAATGGAGGTTTGTTCGGGGCTCTGGAATTTCCATCTCCGATACAGACGATAGCCTCACTTTCGTGGGGACATCGTACCTGTCGAAGATTATCGGGGAACAGGTCTAATGTCCGGAGTGCAAACTGAAATATCGAGAAGAGAAATGGGCAAAAGCCTGCGAAGCATGGTGCCGTGAGCACGAGAGCTGTAATTTGGAAATGACCGCCCATGCTGAAAAATAAACATGGCAAAAACAACTAAAAAGAATTGGGAACCACGCAAATTGCCTGAGGGTATGACCTTGGCGCAGATGGAGGAAATCTTCCTCGATCGTTTAGCCAATCTTATCGTCATGGATTTAGATTACCAACACGAGCAAAAGCTCAAAGCTAAAAACAATGAGAAAAAAGAGGAACCCAAAATTTAAGGTTGAAGTGATTTATAAAGACGTGCCGGACAAGAAAGACCGGGTACGTCAGCTCTGGGATTTGCTGGTTGCTTTACCTGATCCGAATTCTGTTAAGCAAAAGGTTAAGTTGAAGCAGTGAGTCATACTTGCTTAACATTGTTTAAGTTAAGCAAATCGTCCCAAGCTCTCAAATTTGGTTTTACGGCTCGTCAGTTTCGCAATTGGTGCAAAGCTCTTACTCTCGGCACAAAGCTCGCCACAAGGGCAAACACGTGGCAACAATCGGGACGTTTAATTGGGAGCCGATGTGGTCTGGAGTGATCTCGGTTTTTCTGATAAAATTACGGTTGTAAAAGGTGAGTTCCATGTGTTTAGGCATAAAGCGTTGAAAAGTCTGGAATTATGCCTGCCTCCGGGAGGACGATCGTTAAAAGGTCTTTAATCTCTCGGATATTTCGGAGTATTCCGTTCCAATTCAATTCCTCTTTGGGCAATATATAAGTTAATCTAAGAACCTATCCACGATCTAACCGCCTGCCTGTGCGTACCTGTCTGCCTGTCTCCGTATACGCACAGGTAGACACGCAGACAGGCAAAATATGGCTCAAAACCCTGCTTGCCTGCTAAAATCTCCAAATTTCTGCTGTAAATTGCGAATTTCTCGTCAGCGTATCTCGATATCCTTCCTCCAAATTCTCAATTTTCGCAACGAAATTTGAAGATTTTAGCTAGGCATTAGATCGTGGATAGGTTCTAAAAAAGCTTCCCGGAGGAAGCTTTTTTTATAATGATTATTTTGAAGCCTTATTTACAAAAGCCATCAGTCTTGCCTTCTTTCTATTCGCCGCGCCTTTCTTTATAGTATTGCCTTTTGCCGCCTTGTCGATCGCTTTATAGGCCTTTGGTACCAAGCTCAGTGCCTCCTTGACCTTCTTGGCCGCGACCATCTTTTTTATTTCGGTTACGGTGTTATCCATCGCTCTTTTGCGGCGCAAATTGAAAATCGCTTTATTTTCGGAAGCTCTTAAGGCTTTTTTTGCTGAAGATGTTATTGCCACGTTCTCTCGTTCCCCTCCCTCAGATTCAAATTGAAAAAATCAAAATTGAATGCGGAAAGCGGATAAAAATTAATGTTATGCGCCATACCTTACCATATAGTCAATATCTACGCAAATTTTTTGCTCTCCCCTCTCTCCCGAAGCCTAGCGCCTATCGCCTAAAGCCTTTATACTTAACTTATGATTTCCCACTTGGAAGGCCAAATAATCCATAAGGAAGGCAGTTTCCTCATAGTGAATGTTTCCGGGGTTGGTTATAAAGTGGCCGTGACAACAGATACCCTGTCGGAAATATCAAAAATCGGTGGCAATATTTCTATTTGGACACATCATGTTATTAGAGAAGACACGTCAGATCTCTATGGATTCTTAACAAGAGATGATCTGGAATTTTTCGAACTTTTATTAACCGTCTCCGGAATAGGTCCTAAAACAGCACTCTCCGTTTTAAACGCCTCCTCCATCGAAAACATCAAAACTGCGGTAACGACCGGAGAGACTTCATACCTCACTAAAATATCCGGTATCGGTAAAAAATTGGCCGAGAAGATCGTCTTCGAACTCAAAGAAAAAATCAGCGAAGATGTGAGCGGAAAAGACCAAAGTGCCGTAATGAAAGGTGACGCCGATGTAATGGCCGCGCTCATATCTCTTGGCTACGGTGAGCGTGAGACAAGAGATGCCATTAAGAAACTACCGAAAGATTTGGAAAGTACGAGTAACAGAGTCAAGGCGGTACTAAAAATTCTGGGAAAGTAATTTCCCCACATTTTTTATTGTTTAAATCTTACGTTACAAACACACGACAGCCGTTACAGGTTTCTAACGTAATATTATTCGAATTTTATGCCGTACATCAGTTGATCAGACCTGGTCTGGTTTCGATTGATCCAAAATCATTTTCAAAAATACTGCCCTAAAAAAGCTAAAAGGTTTTGAAATAGTGTCGGATTGTTGTCGGCCTGAAGCGGACAAATCTCACAGCCGTTCAAATTACATAAAAAAAACAGTGTACAACATGGAATCGTACACTGTTTCAACCGAAGGGAACAAGAACTAAGTTTTTAGGGAAACGGGCACTGCCGCACGAGCGCCGCCATACGAGCCGCAGCCGCCAGCATAGCGCCAGCGGAGGCAGACCCCCGCACCGCCCCAGTAACCGCTCGCGACGCCGCCGTCGGGGAGCCGATCGTTTGGGAACCATGTCCAGGTTTTCGGATCAAGGTGTTCGCCGGTAATGGCGAAGTGAAGGGTATCAGCATCAGCCCAGCCGTAAAGGTTCAGCCAGAGTTTGTTTGGAACTTGGATGAGCTGATCAGGGGTATTAGCGTTATCACCGAGAGTGTCGGCATCAGGGCGGAGGGAGCGGCTGATAAGGTAGAGCTCCGGAGTTTTCGGACCGACGGAGTTCTTGTACTTCATCACATCCGTTTCCTCGTAGACATCGACACCGAGTTTCTTTTTCCAATCCACCGCCAGCCGGTTCGTAGCGCCAGAGGGACGGAAGACGGGAATTAGATCAGTGCGAGCAAGCTGTTCGTCGGTAAGGGCGAACATGTCGCGGAGAATTACGGATTGTCCTGTGAAAAACTTGTGGAGCTCTTCGCGAGCTTCCAACCATTCCGCGAGAGTTGGGTACGTCGAGCGGAGATTCGGCACAATAATCCGCGGCGGATCAGTAACCTCAATTTCTCTGATCTCATTTCCTGTCGCTTGTCCCACAAACTTGCCATCAGCAGCACCTTGAAGATATCTGATGAGATCTTCGGGGTCATGTGGGTACTCTTTTTGCAGAAAAACCTGCCTCTGAATTTCCGCCAACCTATTGCCTATCCGGAGCGCCTGATCGCCGGTGACAACATATTTCGTCGCCATAACAATCCTTTCGCTTGTTTATTTCTTGTTTCAAAAGAGCTCGCATCAATGAATGAAGCCCGACAATAATTTGCAACTTTTGCTTATAAAAGTCAAGGCTGGAAAGATTACTTTCTGCCGTATCATTAAGTAATGGAAAAAACTCTATTTTGGGCCAAAAAATTGATACCTCGATCGGTTTTTGCTTTGTTCCAGCCGACCTATCATTATATTTTGGCATTATTAGGAGCCATCATTTACCGCTTCCCCGCCCGAAAACTCCAAGTCATAGCGGTCACAGGCACCAAAGGCAAAAGCTCGGTGGTTGAAATGATAAACGCAATATTCGAGGAGGCGGGAATAAAAACATCGGTCTTGGGAACTATCCGCTTCAAAATCGGTAACGAATCAAAACCAAACCTTTACAAAATGACAGTGCCCGGGAGATTTTTTACTCAACACTTTCTTCGGAGAGCAGTGAACGCCGGATGTGAATTTGCCATAATCGAAATGACTTCAGAGGGAGCGAGGCAATTTCGCCACAAATTCATCGATTTTGACGCGCTCATCTTTACCAACCTACAAAAAGAACACCTCGAATCCCACGGCTCGTACGAAAAATATCGCGAAGCGAAACTTTCGATCGCGAAGTCTCTTGGAAAATCGAAAAAGAATCCTCGGTTTATGATTGCCAACTCTGACGATAAAGAATCTGTGCTTTTTTTTGAAGCGGCAAAGGAAGCAAAATCTATTCCCTTCTCTCTAAAAACAGCCGGGCCTTTTCAAACATCTGACAGTGGCTGCGAATTTCAGTTTGACGGGCAGAAAATGATTTCACCGCTTTTGGGAAAATTTAATATTTACAATTTGCTCGCGGCTGCCACAACAGCCAAAGCTTTTGGAATAAATACTGAAAAAATTAAGACAGCGATTTCCAAACTTAAGGAAATCCCCGGAAGAGCGCAAATAATTGGTGGTCGCGGATTCGATGTAGTCGTTGACTATGCCCACACACCGGACTCCCTTCGAGCAATATATGAAGCATTCAAGCCTCAAAAAACCCCGGCAAAGGAAGAATCCGGCTCGGACAAAAACCTCGTATGTGTTCTTGGCAACACGGGAGGCGGAAGAGACACCTGGAAAAGACCGGAAATGGCAAAGATTGCGGACATGTATTGCGACCAAATTATTTTAACCAACGAAGATCCCTATGATGAAGACCCAGTAAAAATAATTGAGGAAATGTCCGCGGCCATACCTTCTCAAAAACTCACAGTCTTGATCGATCGTCGCAGTGCCATAGAAGAAGCAATAATCCAAGCAAGCAAAAAGTTGAATTCAGTCGTATTATTAACGGGTAAAGGTACCGACCCTTTTATAATGACAGCGAAAGGCGGTCGTATCGAATGGAGCGACGCGCAAGAAGTCAGAGATGTGATAAAGAAATTTCATCTAAACAAATAAATGGAACTAAACCTGCTTTTTCATAATATTGTTTCGATGGCTTCAGGAGTAGTCGCGATTGGGCTCGCTCTTTTCACGTATTTAAATGGACCGCGCCAAACTGCCAATATTACTGTTTCCATGCTTTGCTCTTTTGCCGCCGTTTTCGCTTTTTCTCATCTGATTGGCGTAAACGTCTCAGATCCGGAAATTTCAAGAATAATACTGATGTTTAACTTATCGGTTTTTTTGATATCTTCCTTTCAAGTGCACTCGCTTCTAGCAATCCTTGGCCAAGAAAAAGAAAAGCGGTGGATCATTTGGTTGACGCATGTTACGGCTTTGGCACTCATAGTTTTTTTCATAATTAGGCAAGACCTTTTTTTGCTTCCGTCCGTACCCAAACTATATTTCCCAAACTATTACGTCCCCGGCATACTAAACACAACGCGCATAATTTTTATGTTCATGATAGTCGTGCCATACAGCCTCTCAACCCTTTACCAGGCATATCGAAATACCAAATCAAACGCAGAAAAAAATCGTTACCGTTATTTCCTCTTTGCAATAATCACTGCCTATATTACAGGTCTTGTCCCAAATTTTCTTGTCTACGACATTCCGATTGACCCGCTTTGGGGAATGACTTTTGGATTATTTTTTGCCGCGCCTTTCGTTTACGGAGCACTTAAATACGAACTCCTGCCAATTAAAATTGTGGCAAAACAGGCATTTTTGTACAGCTTGGCTGTTGCGGCGATCGGAGGATTGATAATTCTTCTCAACTACTCTGCTGAGCATATAACAAAAAGTTACCCTGCCTTTCCTAAACTAGCGACACCGTTCATTTCCGCCATGCTGGTGGTCACGGCGAGCGTATTCGTCTGGCACCGCCTCCGAGAAGACGAACTGTTAAAGTATGAATTCATAAACACCGTTACCCACAAATTCAGAACGCCCCTTACCTACATAAAATGGATTGCCGATGAATTGCTGAATACCCCCTCATTCACCTCCCAAAAAACACAGCTCGAACAAATAATTAATTCAGACCAAAAACTCGTGGAGCTTACCGAGACTCTTTTGAATGTGTCCAACAGCGAAAACAAACTTCACGAATACAAAATGTGCTCCGCTGATTTATTGCCCGTTATCACCGATTCCATTAATGCCGTCAAAGGAAGCGCCGATGTCAAAAAGATAAATTTAAATATCAGCCTTGAGCCAAACCTCGTCACGTCTTTCGACCCGGAGAGAATAAAATTCGTGGTACAAGTTTTAATTGAAAACGCCATACACTACACTCCGGAAGGAGGAACTATTTCTATAGTGGCAAAAAAAGAAGCTAGGAAAGCTATTTTTTTGGTGACCGATTCTGGAATGGGTATTTCCAAAGAAGATTTGCCTCGCCTTTTTGCCAAATTTTACAGGAGCCACAGCGCGGAACTAGCCGACACCGAAGGAATGGGAATCGGCCTATATATTTCAAAAGCCATAATCGAAAAACATGCCGGAAAAATTTGGGCTGACTCAAAGGGGCAAGACAAAGGAAGTACTTTTGGTTTTTCCATACCGGCGAAATAATACCATCTCCAATTAACCTATGAACACCAAGCCCCGGAAATTTTTGGCTGCGGCTTCCCGAAAATTCCTCGACATATCTCGATATGCCTCGTAATTTTCTGTTCGCCTCGCCTAAAAATGTCCGGGCTTATGTCCAGATCTTAATTGTCGATGGTATAAGACGCAGGTAAAGTGACAAAAGGAAAGAAGGGCAATTGTATGCCTCGATGTTTTCGAAACTAAAATATTTACATTTATTTTTTTTAATTTTAAACTTCCCCTGTGCCAGAACTTCCAGAGGTAGAGACGACGATAAATTCATTGAACAAAACCGTGAAGGGTTTGCGCATTTCTGATGTATGGTCGAATTACAATTCGAAATATCACATAGGCAAAAATAACATCAAAGACAAAAAATATTCTTCTTCTTTCATAAAAACGATTACGGGACAAAAGATAATTTCCGCAAGAAGAATAGCTAAGAATATTCTCATCGACCTTGGAAACGACATAACGATTCTAGTGCACATGAAAATGACCGGACACTTTCTTTACGGAAACTTTGAAAAAGTCGGCGGCCTGTGGAAAGCAAGCGACAAGGGACCGCTTCAAGACCCAATGAATCGTTTTGTGAGAATGGTTTTCACCCTCTCAAATGGTCAGTTCCTGGCGTTTTCCGACATGCGCCGTTTCGCCAAGGTCTGCTACTTCCCCACAGAAGCATGGAGAGAGTTTGGCGATCTTAAAAACATTGGCCCCGATCCAATGCAAAAAAATTTTACGCTGAAACTTTTCAAAGAAAGACTTCTCAAAAAACCGTACGGCAAAATCAAACAAGTGATAATGGACCAAGAAATAATCGCGGGCATAGGCAACATTTACTCAGACGAGATACTTTGGGCTTCCGGCATTCATCCCTTGTCAAATCCTCTAAAAATACCGGAATCAAAATTTAAAGCCGCCTTTTCGGCCATGAAAAAAATCCTCAAAAAAGCTATAGAATCGGGCGGCGATTCAATGTCCGATTTTCGCCACCTGGACGGCCGAAAAGGCGGCTACCAAAATTTCCACAAAGCTTACCGCCTAACCGGAACAAAATGCTCATTCCCCCTTTGCAATGGCCAAATAACCAAAATTAAACTCGGGGGGCGAAGCGCTCACTTTTGCGCCATACATCAAATCAAATTCCAGTGATATACTTTGAGTGGAGATTTGCGACATCGAGGAGACAATGCGGGGCAAACTCCATCGTTTGCAATGCTAAATTTATTATCAAATAATTTAGACGGCATTACTTTGCGACTTTTGCGAAGTGATTTCTGTTTCTAAAAAAGTGGACGCGGTAAAAGAGCTAAAATGGTTTGTAGTGATCATTATTTGCCTGGGTCTCGCCTGGTTTTTTTCGGGGGGACTTCAAAGCGCGACCAAGCAAAACGCCCTCATAAAACCGGCACAGCCCCTAAGCACCGGCGAATTTTATGGAAAAAATATTTTCAGCTTCCTGTCACCCCAGGTACGCGTAGCACCGCAAACCAAATTGCCGGCTCAAACAAGCCTCCCCGTCCTTCCAAACGCGCAAATTACAAACAGAGGTTCTACCAAGACATACTACGGAGCCGCAGACAGGCCAATTCTATCAACATCGCAAGATACCCTCAAAATTTCAAAAGTAAACAGATCAACACAGAAAGACGGATCGGTAGGCTTTGAATACATGATTGTTTCCGCCCCAACATCGAATTCCAAACCGATGCTTTTAACCGGCATGCTTCTTAAAAGCCGTATGACCGGAAACCAACAGGACATCCGCGAAGGAATTCCTGTTTACTATTTGAACAGCATCAATCAGAAAGAAGCCATTTGGCTTTACCCTGGAGAAAAAGCCTACATCATAAGCGGACACTCGCCGTTTGGATACTCCTTCAAAACCAATAAATGCATGGGCTATCTTTCGAACAGCACCCAAAAATTTGTTATCGGTTTGCCGTTAAATTGCCCTCATGTTCTCGATTACCCCCTTCCCGCATGGCCAAACCATTTTAGCGACAACTGCCTTGCGTTTTTGAACCGCGTAGGAACCTGCCAGTCCCGTATTTCCTACCCCAGCAATATCGAGGTAGCCTGCAAAAATTTTGTTGCCGAAAGAACAAACTACAACCGCTGTGTTCAAGATTTCGGAAACGATCCAAACTTTCTCGGCAAGGAATGGAGAATATATTTGGGACGAGACACCGCCCTTTGGAAATCAAAAAGAGAGATTGTGGACATAATGGACCAAAACGACCGTCTTATCACTTCTTACACCTACTAGCAAACAAAATAATTCCGGCAGTAACGCTAACATTGAGCGACTCCTTCTTTCCTCTTAAAGGAATTTCGGCGACGGTGTCGCACATTTTTAAAATTTCTTTTGAAACACCCTCAACTTCTGCACCAAAAACGAAAGCTGTGTTTTCTTTGATTGGAATTTCCCTGTAATCAATCGACTTATCGTCCTGTTCCACTGCCACAACATTGACCCCTTCTTTCGTTAAATAAAGGACAGCCTCCATGGTACTTTTCCAATATTGCCAAGCAACGCTCTTTTCGGCACCCAAAGAAACTTTTTTAAAATCTTTGCGCTCCCTGCCAAACCGATCGAGAGGTGTCGGCGTTGTCCCGCAAAGGTAAATTTTTTTGACCCCAGCACAATCAGAAGTTCGAAAAATTGACCCCACGTTGTGGACACTGCGAATATTATCCAAAACCACATAGATGTTCTCTGTCCCCTTCATAATGTCTGTGATGTTACCATCCTTTCTAGCCAAATCAACCAAATACAAAATTTTTAAAAAAGACCGGCCATGATACAATTCACCCATGTTAAGTATTTTCCCAGAGCTTTTAACTTACCAGTTGCTCGCGCCGCTTATGCTTCGGCTTGTCATTGGTTTCATATTCATTGATTTCGGCTGGTCAAAAGTTACCAGGCAAAGAGCCCAAAAGGCGGTTTTTTTTGAATCAATAAACCTTAAACCGGGGGTTCTTTTTGTTTGGATCGTAGGAATAATCGAAATTCTGGCGGGGCTTTCACTTCTTGCGGGCTTCATGACGCAAATAGGGGCGCTTATTTCCTCTATCATCCTCCTCATCAGTCTTTTCCTCAAGAAAAAACACCCCGACTCTTTTGAAAGCAGTTTTGGATACTTATTCCTTTGTCTCATAATCGCCTTGTCACTCCTCGTCAGTCATCCGGGATTCTACTCCATCGACCTTGGGCTTTAATAGAAGCCATTCGGTCATTTTAATTTTGTGCACGGTGGCCGCTTTGCGATAATAGTTCTAAATCATTCCACTTTTCCGCCCGTTCGGGATCGAACCGAAGACCTTCTCCTTAAAAGGGAGCTGCTCTACCAGCTGAGCTACGGGCGGATATTAAATTCTACTGTTCAAAAAACGTCTACCAAAACCTGTCTTGAAATATTTTTCTCTCTTTATCGCGTTACTTTCACTTGTGCAAGCTTCGTAATAAACTAACTCTAACGGAGTCCTTGTTTTTGTTGACACAACTTTACCTGAATTATGTGCGATTAGACGGGATTTCAAATCGTCTGTCCAGCCAACATATAATTTATTATCGATCTTACTTCGCAAAACGTATGTGTAGTACATCATTACTGACCCGCCCGCCATCGCTCGCCGCTCAGGCGAAGCGGGCGGGGCTATGGGCGGGTACTTAATTTCAATTTCGCAGATATTCTGCTCCAGATACAAGCAGGTGGGGAAAAATATATCAGAAATCTGAGTTTAGTCCAGACTGGTTGGCATTTTGTCGTGCGCACCAAATAACAAAACCGACCGGGCAACCGATTACCCTATTTTTTGACTTTGTGCTAGGGTTGTTGCAGAAACTCGGCAATACTGAACAAACCTATGTACAAAAAATACATCAGACCGCAGCTCTTTAAAAAAGACACGGAGGAAGCCCACGACTGCGCCCTTCGGTGGTTGAAAAGGGCAGAAAGGGTTACGGTTCTAACTTCCTTTCTGCGAGGACTGTGCTCAATAGAACACAGGCGCCTTAAACAGCGTCTCTTCGGAATCACCTTCCCTAATCCAATCGGAACGGCAGCCGGTATGGATAAAAACGCGGATGCCATGATTGGTTTCGAGGCTCTTGGTTTCGGCTTCCTTGAAATCGGCGGGGTCACTCAGCTTATACAAGGAGGTAATGCCAAACCTCGCGTCTTTCGACTCGTCGAAGATGAAGCCATAATAAATCGCATGGGCTTCAACAATATTGGCGCCGACGCCTTGGCGGAAAAATTATCGAGGAGAAGCCATGAGCAAATACCTCTCATACCTCTCGGTATCAACCTCGGCAAGTCCAAGTTGACCCCCATCGAAGACATCGAAGCGGTGGCGAATGATTACAGACACAGCTTTACCGCACTTTCCGAATACGGTGACTTCTTCACAATCAATGTCAGTTCGCCGAACACCCCGAACTTAAGAGACCTCCAAAACGTTTCCCTGCTCAAACAGATCTTGGAAACCCTCTCTTACGTCAATCATCGCGTCAAACCTCTACTCATAAAAGTGGCGCCCGATCTTGCTGATGACGACCTCAAAGCCCTCGTTGAGCTTATCTCAAAATACGGGCACGGCATCATTGCCACCAACACAACCGTCGGGCGACCGGAAACACTTCGAAGCCCCTACGCCGCGGAAGGAGGCGGGCTAAGCGGCAAACCGCTCAAAGAGCGTTCGACAAAAGTGGTAGCCCTTATCCACAAAGAAAACCCCACTCTCCCCATCGTAGGGGTCGGCGGAATATTCTCCGGCGCAGACGCCTGGGAAAAAATCCAAGCGGGTGCCAGTCTGATCCAAATCTATACTGGTCTTGTCTATGAGGGGCCTGCCCTACCGCGAAACATCAATCTTCATCTTCAAGATGTTTTGATAAAAGCAGATCTTCAAATGAGCACTCTTCACCCCCGAGTCAATCGCGATTAGCAAAATCGTCCCAAACAATGGGACGATTTTTTTAAAACTCGAAAAAAGCCATGAGGAAGACTCTTATACCATCGACAATTAAGATCTGGACATAAGCCCGGACATTTTTAGGCGAGGCGAACAGAAAATTACGAGGCATATCGAGATATGTCGAGGAATTTTCGGGAAGCCGCAGCCAAAAATTTCCGGGGCTTGGTGTTCATAGGTTAATTGGAGATGGTATTAGAACCTATCCGCGATCTAATGCCTAGCTAAAATCTTCAAATTTCGTTGCGAAAATTGAGAATTTGGAGGAAGGATATCGAGATACGCTGACGAGAAATTCGCAATTTACAGCAGAAATTTGGAGATTTTAGCAGGCAAGCGAGGTTTTGAGCCATATTTTGCCTGTCTGCGTATCTACCTGTGCGTATACGGAGACAGGCAGACAGGTACGCACAGGCAGGCGGTTAGATCGTGGATAGGTTCTTAGTAATCCACAATATGTATAATTTCCTCCGCGGTCGTTATGCCCTGCCTCACTTTATCCACAGCCGACTCTTTCAAACTCTTCTTGATTTTCTTCCTGAAAAATTCTCGAAGCGAAGTTCTGGAAACATCCTCGATAATTTTTGACTTTATCTCATCATCGAACCTTACAATTTCAAAAATACCCGTTCTTCCCATAAATCCGCTATTGCGACAAACCTCACATCCTTTCCCCTTCATAAACTGGGCGCCACCCACGGCTTCGCCTATTAATTTTCTTTCAAAAGCGCTCGGTTCATAAGGTGTGGCGCAATTACTGCAAATTTTCCCGACCAACCTTGTGGAAATCATGCCTGCCAAACCGTATGCAACAACGGAGCGAGGAATGCCCATTTCGACCAAACGAATAATGAGTCCCGGAGTATCAAAAGTATGAAAAGTTGAAAAAACCAATATTCCCGAAAGCGCCGCTCTAAAAGCGATGGCGGCGGTATCAGGATCGCGAATTTCACCAATCATAATGACATCCGGATTTTGGCGCAATAGCGCTTTGGCGGCTTTCGAAAAACTAAGGTCGATGGCCTCGTTGATTTGCATTTGCCTCACACCATCCATTTCCAATTCCACCGGATCCTCAAGAGTGACAACGCTTTTTTGAACTCTATTCATAGCCCCAATTACAGAATATAAAAAAGTCGTCTTGCCCGATCCTGTTGGCCCGCTAATCAAAACCATGCCGTGAGGACTCTCGATAATCCCTTTTGAGATCTCCGCCTGTTCCGCGTCCATACCCAACTGATTTAAATCAGAAAAAATATCACCCTTCTTTAACGCCCGAAGCACCACGGCCAAACCGTGCATTGAGGGCACAGTAGATACGCGAAAATTGTGCAGTTTGCCGTCTATATCAAATTCAAAATGCCCGTCCTGGGGAAATCTTTTTTCCCCAATATCCATCTGCGCCAAAACTTTTATTCTCGAAATAATAGCTTCGCTGTAATGAGTGGGAACACTGCCAAATTTATACAGCACCCCATCAACCCGAAACCTGACTTCAAGCGCCTCTCTCGAAGGGTCGAGGTGGATATCGCTCGCTCGACTCGCTATAGCATTTTGCAAAACTGATTCCAGTATTTGAACCGGGGACATATCGGGATTTTCATATTTCTGAGTCATAAATTATTTATTGATTGTATTACCAAAAGACAACTTCATTATAACTCGTTTTGAAAAGTAGAACACGCCAAAATTTTCTCTTAAATACTCTTGCTTGTTTACCTTACTTATGTAGAATGCGAAAAGCGGAAAAACAAACACAAACGAAGGATAGCCCTTTATGAATCAAAGCGAAGAACAATACACGGCTGAAGCAATAGCTGACCCGCACGTTCATTTGCGTGAAATCGGATGGGTAATGTCAGATGTGGTCAGAGATTGTTATGATGGAGGATCGGACGTTATAGGTCCCCAACCAAACACCAATAGCCCGCGCATAACAGAGCAGGAAGTAAGCTGGTATATAAATTCAGCAAAAACATTCGTGAATCCGTTGAAGCCCATGTCATTCATACCTTTTGTGATGTTGACAGAGTGTACGACACGGGCAGAACTCGAAAAATGTGTGGCGACAGGCATTAGGGACGGCAAAATTTATCCCTATATGCGCACAACGAAATCGGCGCACGGAGTCCACTGTTACTCGAATATGATACCGATCGTTCGCTGGTGTGGAGAGCTTGGTATCAAAGTTCACGCACATTTCGAACATCCGAATTCTGTCCACCCAAACCGCGATGCCGAATACCTTTGTCTTCCCATAGCAGAAATCTTCCTTGAATCGACAAAGGCCATCATCGTATGGGAACACGGATCTGACGGCAGATGCGTAAGGGCGTGGAAAAAATTTGCCAACGACTTTCCCGGCAGATTCTATCTCACGTTAACTGCCCATCACTTGGCTTGGGACGAAGACTCGGCATTTGGAGATGTTCGAAAAAAATGCAAACCTCCCATTAAAACCGACCTCGATCGGCTCCAGCTCATCAGCCTGATTGGAGAAAACCATTACTGGGTGATGGCCGGCTCGGATGCGGCACCGCACGATGTCGAAAACAAGCATGCCCACAAGGGAAAGTGCTCATGTGGCGATTACACCGCCCCCTTCCTCCACCTTCTTTACGCACACGCGCTTAGCCATCTCTTCTTAACGCCTCGGGGAATAGAGATTTACATAAACTTTACGAGCAGAAACGCGAGGTCACTGCATAAACTTCCAAGGTCATCACGAAACGTAATTCTCGTTCGTAAACCTTTCACCATCCCCCCGTTTTATAAAGTTGGGGATTGGACAGTTGAGCCGCCGGGAGTCGGCGAAGTTCTCGAATTTCAAATCGCAAAATAGCAAAACAAAACGCAGACGATTTATGTCTGCGTTTTTTCTTGATTTTTTTACTTGGCTAAGTAGGATGAATGCTGGCAACAGTGAACATTAACAAAAGGAATGCTAATGATTATCCTCATAATCGGTAGTGGCGGACGTGAACATGCCTTGATTTGGCTATTAGCCAAAGACTCAAGAATCATCGAAATATGGTGCGCGCCTGGCAATGCAGGTATAGCAAAAGAACGTCTGCAAAACGGTAACCTGGTCAAATGCATCGACATCAAAACAACCGACCTGTCACGATTGGCTGACTTCGCTACCGAAAAAAAGGTGCACTTAACTGTCGTGGGGCCGGATAAGCCTATCGGCTTAGGTATTGCCACTTTTTTTCGCTTCCGAAAATTACGCATCTTCGCTCCAGAAGCTGCACTTTTTGAAAGCTCAAAGATCTTCACGCACGCCTTTAATTCCACGCACGGAATCCCTCAACCCAAAGGTCAGAACTTCGACCTTGACAGGTTACGTGAAGCTGAGGCCTTTGCCAACTCCTTAACCTCGGGCTCGGTGATCAAGGCCGACGGCTTATTCGATGGAAAAGGCGTAGTGCTCTGCAAAACGAGCATCGAGGCTCACTCGGCAATCGAGAGAATGCTGGTAAGGGACGAATTTGGCCCCGCTGGCCGGCATATCCTTATTCAAAATCGCCTGACTGGCTGTGAAGTCTCCGCTCACGCCCTCTGTGATGGGAAGAATTATAAAATGTTTCCACTCTCTCAGGACAACAAAGGTGACGGAAAAGGCAACATGACCGGAGGCATGGGGGCCACGATGAGAACAACACCTTTAGGTGGAAACGATGCCATGCGAATTGAAAATGAAATCATCAAACCTTGGCACAATGCCTGTCTTGAAGAGGGTATTGTCTATAAAGGACTTTTCTACCCGGGCATCATGCTCACAGATGATGGATTCCATCTTCAAAATTACCGGAGGTTTGGACCCAAAGTCTTAGAGTACAACGCGCGCTTCGGCGACCCGGAAACACAGGTCTACATGCCGATGCTGAACTGCAATCTTTTGGATTTACTGGACGCTTGCGTGGAAGGAACGCTCGACAAAGTTGACCTTAAATGGAAATACGGTGTAGCAGTCTGTGTAGTCATGGCTTCAAATGGTTATCCCGATTCGCTGACCGCAGGAGAACCCATCTTTGGCATTGAGCAAGCTGACGCTGTGCCGGACACAAAAGTTTTTCATGCTGGCACTGCGCTTAAGGATGGGCAAATCGTCACAAACGGCGGCCGAGTTTTGGGTGTAACATCCTGGGGTGTTGACCTGTTCGAGGCCAAATCAAAAGCCTACCAAGCAGTGGGCAAAATACATTGCCAAGCTCTTTGGTACCGAAAGGATATCGGCATATACGCCCCGTAGTCAATAACAAAACGTAAATCTTCACGGTTTGCGTTTTTTTAATAAAAACAAACCAGCCAAAAATTTTTATACCTGGACTTAGACCGGCAGATCCAATATCCATTTTTCAAGGGCAATCTCAAGTTCATGCTCTCCCCTCCTCGAATCATGGTAAAGAGAAACCAAATTCTGACTAACATTTTCGAGCTCCTTAATATCCCATCTACTCAAAAATCTTTTGGCTTTAGTCCAGGCAAAAGGCTTAAGCCCCGCCTCATCGGCACTCTTCGCAATAGCGGCCGCTCGAAGACTTTTTACCTGCCAAAACAAAGTGCCATGCAATTCTTCGGGAGAAAGTCCTTCGGATAGAGCGGCTTGGTATAAAATCCAAAGCTTTTGTTTATTTCTTTCGCCGAGAGCATCAGCAAGAGAAAAAGAATTAAATCTTTCTTTTTTTTCGATTTTGGCAAATTCCTGAACTTTTGCCGCATATTTCTCAAAGATTTTAAGAAGCGGAGCCTTCACACCTTCCTCCAAAAACACAAAAACATTTTCCGACTTGCCGATAACTTCCAATTTATCCGCTACAATCTCGGCATTTTGGCTATCGGCGCAGACGCGATCACCGAAAACTATAAATTTTCTTTCGAATAGACCCTGACTTCCCGACAATTCGTCAATTTTAGCTTCACTTACTCCCCCCTCTTCAAGAGAAACGACGGTGGCATCCGGCTTTTTTTTCTTCAGCACATCCAAAACCTCACGAGCTTTTGCGCGAGCTTTTTGCCAATCGTTACCATAAATTAGATAGAGCATGAACTAAATGTAAAATTAAAAAATCAAAATGAAAAATGACAACTTAAAATTTTAAAATTTCTTTCCGTATTTAATCCGAAACCATCCATATCAATGAAGGCGTAATCATAAGTTATCTCCTCGCCTTCTTTGATATCTCTTTGTGCGAAGACCGTACCACTGGCAATCGTCCTAAACTTAATATATGAATTTGGGTCGCAAGAATGATTGGTGTATGAATAGGGATGATTGCTACTAACATATTTTCCCCTGCCTTGATAATCAACATGTTCATCTCCATCCGGAAAATGCTTTTTTCCCTTTAGCTTCCAATTATCATAAGAAAGAATTATTTCACCTGCCTCAAATGGTCTCGCGGCAAACAACCCCTCCCCTTTTCCATTGGATTTTCCTACAATTACCCCATTGATTTCTTTCATTCTATATTTTACATCGTCATTTTTCATTTTGATTTTTTAATTTTACATTTTCTCCATCTCCCCCCAGTTCTTCCCAACCGACACGTCCGTCTTGATAGGCACCCCGCGGGTTTCGGAAAGCGGCAAAACATTCTCCATAATTTCTTTTATTTCCGGCACAACTTTATCAACCATTTCCGATTTTATTTCGTAAACCAGCTCATCATGCACTTGGAGCTCGAGATATACCTTGTCACTTAAATCGTTCTTGCCAATCCATTCATCAACTCTAACCATGGCAATCTTAATAATATCAGCTTCTGTTCCTTGAATCGGCGCGTTGATGGCCATCCTTTCGGCCGCCGCCTTGATAAACGGCAACTTGGAATTGATACCCTCGAAATAGCGGCGGCGGCCGAAAACCGTTTCGGTATAACCTTTCCTGGCCGTTTCTTTCTTTATCTCGTCCAAATACTTTGCCAAACCGGCAAAAGTTTTAAAGTATGAATCATAAAAAATTTTTGCTTCTTCTCTGGTGCTGGATAAATTTTTCTGAAGCGCCGACACCCCCATTCCATACATCACGCCAAAATTAATTACTTTGGCCCTCCTCCTCATCTCTTTATCAACCTTTTCGGGAGGTACATTAAAGACGGCCGCCGCCACGCCCGAATGCACATCCTTGCCCTCCTTAAAAATTTTGATCAGTTCTTCGTCGTTCGCCAAAAAAGCCGCGATCCGAAGTTCCATTTGAGAATAATCGAAAGCGACCAACTTGGATTTTTCCTCTGCGACAAAAGCGTTTCTAATCCTAATACCAAGATCGCTGTGATGCGGGATATTTTGGAGATTCGGGTTTTCGGAGGACATCCTTCCTGTTGTGGTGCCGGCTGACAAAAAATTAGCCCGAAGCTTCCCATCAAGACCGACCATCGGAATAACATTATCAATATAAGTTCCGAGAAGTTTGGCCAATTCCCTGTACTCCAAAATTTTGCCGATAATTGGATTCTCATCGGCAAGTTTGGCCAACTCCGACTCTTTTGTCGAAAGCGCTCCCCCCGCCGTTTTTTTCTGATTTTTAGCCTTCATTCCCATTTTCACAAAAAGGATTTCTCCCAACTGTTTTGGAGACGCGATATTAAACTGCACTCCTGCCTCTTTCCATATCTGCTTTTCCAATTTTTCCAAACTTGCCCGATATTCCTTGCCAAGTTTCTTAAGATATTCCGTATCCACCACCACTCCATGCCCGTTCATTTTTTCTATAACCGGAATCAGCGGTCTTTCTATTTCTTCGTACACCCTGAACAGACCTTGTTTTTTTAATTCCGACAATAAATAATCCCTGGCCTCGCCCAAGGTTTCTTTTCTGGAGTAAACCTTGATGTCCTCGATAGTCGGATTAGTAATTGAAGAATTTAAAATCCACAACATAATTGACGCCTCGCGAAAAACTTTTGGATCTAAAACGTAAGGCGACTCCAGAAATTCTGCAGAATCCCCCGCCGGCCGCACTTCTTTTGGAATAATCTCCCCAATTTGACTGCCCCCCTCTTGACCCCTACCGTTTGCTTTAAGTGAATCCCGAAGCCTGGCGCCAAGTGTCCTAAACTCGTATTCCGAAAATGCTTGGTCTGTCTTTTTCAAATCCACTTCTTCCGCCCATCGTTTTTCCGGCAAAACAAAATCAATTGGAGCATCCCTTCTTATTAAGGCCAAAATTTTCGAAAATTCCGCCTCTTCTTTGTTTTCTCGAAGAAGTTTAATGATGCGTTCCTTTATGCCCGCATCAAGAAATGGTTTTTCTCCCTTTTCTAAAGCTTCGTAAATTCCCTCAATCGATCCAAACTCCTTAATGAGAGAGGAAGCCGTCACTTCGCCAATTCCCTTAATTCCAATAATATTATCTGACGGGTCGCCTCGAAGACCTTTATAATCTGGCAAAAGTTTTGGCTCAAATCCGAACCGTTTTATTACGGCTTCTTCGTCATACATTATGGTATCGGACAACCCTTTCTTTAACGTATACACTTTAACCTTATTGCCATCCACGAGCTGTAGTGTATCCATATCACCTGAGGCAATAATTATTTCAACATCCTCATTATCTTTCAGTATTTCAACAATGGTTCCCAAAATATCGTCCGCTTCAAATCCCTCCTTGTCATAAATGGGAATGGAAAGCGCGGACAGAAGATCCCTTGATTTGATGAGTTGTGAAACAAGAGCGTCGTCCGTTTTTGCTCGGCCTTGTTTGTATTCCTTGTAAACTTCGTGGCGATGCGTTGGCTTCGGCAAATCGTATGCGGCGATAACCCAATCCGGCTTTAAATCGTTCACAATCTTTATAAGCATCGTAATGAGGCCGTAAAGCGCACCCGTTGGTTCCCCTTTTGATGAAGCAAATTCCGGCAGAGCGTGATACGCCCTGTGAATAATGGCGTGAGCATCAAGCAAAACCAGTCTCTTTTTTGATCGCCCAGAATTAATATCAGCCATCTTTCAATTGTACGACAATAAACCGCACAAACAACCTATACAACCTCCAACCCTTACGACTTACTGCAAAAGTTTTTTGCAGAGCGAAAAACACTTGCGTTTATCTCGCATCGCCATTCGCCGCTTTTCTTTACAATTTTTTGTTACCGTACATGGCCGAACGTCCAAGTTGAGTAACATAACAAAGTACGCAAATTATAAAAATGACAAACCGTGATTTCAAAAGTTTTAATAAAATTTGTCTCGTCCATATCCCCGCCCCCCGCCCGCAACGCCTGAGCGGCTAGCGATGGCGGGCGGGCAAGGGGTACTAGGAGTACCTGATTGCGAGTGTACTCGCCGAGGTACGCTTCGGCAGAGTCTTCTGGCCATTCCAATAAACGTCAATGGTATTAAGTGCCTTCAGCGAACACCTAGCCCCCCTCCACTCACTCATTTTAACATAGCTATAGCTATGTTAAAATGAGTGAAAGATTTTGCTGTTTTTCTGCACAGGTAAGGAAAAACAGCCCTCTGCTACCCTTCCTTGGGCGCGTAAAACAATGTAAAAGTAATCACATACCCATGTGGCATGGGACTGCTGATACAGACGTCTGTTAATGGTTAAAATCACCTTTGGTTCTTTAATTCGACCCAAGGTGATTGTCTAAACACTGCGCTTAAAATGTACAAATCTGCTAAAGCCGGAGGTTTTTACATGTTATAAAAAAGGCGCCGGAAATTATTCCGACGCACTCCACCATTTGCTCCTTGCTAATAGGCGCTTGCTTTCACCAATCTGCGCATATTGTTGAGCTTGATCTGATCCAAAAACCATTTTTCCCTGGCATTTGGAACAGCGCGGACACTTCCGAGGCGATTCCCGGGAACCACAGTCCCCGACCCGAAACCACCGCCGTAACCCGACATGGAGGAAAGATCCCCCATCTCCACCTGTCCACTCGGCGTAACTCCGTTGTTCACCACGAAATCCTTGCAGTTTTCAAAACTGAAGTTCGTTATGTGGCCAGAGTTATTTATGGAGCTCTGATTGGCCCCTCTTGATGCGCCTCTAACCCGTTTTACCGGCACACCGTCCGGCCCCGCAGTGAAGTCGCTCATAACAAGCGAAGTCTGGTTGGACATGCCTTGAACCATCGCGTTCAGCTCTCCTTTACGGACAGCGACATACGCGTCGCCCGCCTGAGCAAACAAGTACGGGCTGTTGGGGTCAGTAGCTCCCTCGAGCGCCTTCGACCCTTGAGGAGAAGAAGTGAGCGGAACCAAAGACTGAACCGGCTGAACCGACTTGTTTATCTCGACTTCAGGCGAAACGCTCGGCACTTCCGGCGGCATAGTCTCCACAGCACTCCCCACTGAAACCGCAGGCAATGCCACCACATTAGTGGCTCTTCTTAACGCCGCCTGCAAGTCTGAGACCTGTTGTCGGAGCAAAGCGACTTCGTCCACACCACTCTGTGGTGGAACATTTGTGGCCGTTTGCGACCACACACTCGCCGACCAAAGGACGGCGACCAATAAACACCCTAACCTAACCTGTTTTTTCATAGAACTCTACCTTTCTGGAACTGGTTTGTTGAATTGACCCTTCCATTTAAAAGACTGCCGTCTTTATACAAAAAAGTCAAGCCCCTCTCCCTGAATAACCCGCGGAAAAAGGAGTCGACCCCGCTCTTAAAGAACGATTCGTCTTTTGGTCTCATCTAACGATTTAAAACTAATCTGCAGAGCATTTTGTGTCATCACACTCATAACATTCTCGGGCCATTCTATAAAAATCAAGTTTTGAGGATCGGAAATTAGCTCCTGCCAGTTTAGTTTCAGCAACTCTTCCCCGCTTTTTAGACGATAGGCATCAATGTGCACAAAAAAACGTAGAGCGTTTAGATTGGAGCGTTTAGAAAACTCGGGGATGGGATATTTTTTCATTATTACAAAAGTCGGGCTCGTAACTTTACTTTCTATTCCAAAAATTTTTGCGCACTGCTGAACAAATGTCGTCTTGCCGGAACCCAAATCTCCCGACAACGCGACAAGAGTAGCCTCGTCTTTCCGCGACAAAAGCTCCGCCAAAAATTTTTCGGCAACTTTCTTTGTTTCTTCAATTGTTTTTGTGACGACGTCCATGAAAAGATAGTACCAGATGGACTTACGGTTACCAAATTCAAGCCCCGCAATTATTTTCAGCCGCACTAACACCTCGCAGGCAAATGCGCACAAAAAGTATTGTCCGCAGATATATCGCCGAACACCCCATGCAATATAATTGTAACTATGGTTACAATTATATTGCATGGAAATATTGAAACTCCAACAATAGAAAAGCGCATCGGTATAAACTCCGATGCGCTGTGAATTGTTAGGGTCTAATTCCTCTGGTTGCTGGCCGGCAAAAGATCGAGTTGCCCCTCCAACCTAATCTGCTTTCTGATCAGATCTTCACGATAAGGAAGCTTTCGCTCAAACTGATCCCAACCAGACCGCTTTCGGTACACAACTTGCTGTACCGGAGACTGAATTACTGCATTGGCCTCCCTGTAGCGCCGATCGCCGGCCTCAGCGTTAACTATTGCGTTTTGGCCAACTGAGCCAGGCGCAAAGTGGATTTGGTTCGGCGCGTTCATTATTACTGGCGCCACGTTTGTCAGCTGACGAACAGTGTTCGTCAGCTCTTCCCTCATGATCTTTCTCAACTCCTCGATGTCGAGATTATTGAGGTGGATCACGTTGCCAACGGCGGCATTACCGCCAACCGAGACACCTGTGCCTTGAGTAGCCGCAGTGTTTGTCGAAACCGGCGGAGCCGATGTCGAAACTGTCGACACAGGTGCCGAGACCGTTACCGGCGGCTGCGAAGTTGCCGCCACCGCTACCTTGTTGGTCAACTCAGACAGCTTAACCGTCAGAGCAGCCAACTGATTCGACGCCACCTCCTGCTGTTTGGCCATCTCGGCCAAACGTTTGTTGGCTTCGGCCAATGCGGCCGACTCAACGCTGGTTGCAGACGCTGACGCTGTAACCGAAGAGGAAGGTTTCGTATCCTTCTTGTAAACTACGTAGCCGAGCCAACTCACAAGGATGACCAAGATAATCCCCCAGGCAATCCATTTGGTTGTGTTGGGAAGACTCTGCCACCAAGCCACAACTCGATTTTGGCGCCCGGGTGTCGGTGTCGGTGTCGGTGTCATAGAACTTTCTTTTTGTTGTTTGTTTTTGAAATTTTGGGCTTTCTGAATCTATTAAGAGTATACACCTTTTGGGGCTATTTGTCAAGCCCGATTTCGTGTCATTTCTGCCTCCATTTTCTTTGGAAAAAAGGAAAGGCGCTCCATTTCTGGAACGCCTTTTTGAATCTGCATTTACTCAGCGACGATTTGAGTAATTTCTTTGGTAGAGACCAGAGCGAAATGTCCCGTCTACGCCAACCCAATAAAATGACGAGTGACGGGAATACCTCGTATAAGACCGTCGGCTTGGACTGCGAGCGTAGTGGCCGTAATGCTTGCGCCCTCTCTCCACATACACCGGCTGTACAATTACCTGCGGTACAGGCGGAGGTTGATACTGCACGGGTGGAGGCCAATTGGCCTTCACCGCAGGCATCGGCAAGGGTTGTTGGGTGTCATCGCGGATGACCCTACCTACAACCCTAGAGTCCGAGCGAAACATTGGAATTCCGTTGACATCATTCCCCAAAAATTCGCTTCGGGTCACCACAATGTCCTCCTTGATGACATTGACCAAATTGGTGCCATTCTCCATTATAGCCTCGGTGCTTCTCACTACATTCGTCACATCAACCACCCTATACACAGGCACCTCAACCGCCTGCCTTTTGGAAGCGGCCTCGGTACCCACAACCATAACAACGAACACCAAAATCAATCCAAAAATACTTTTCATAACTCTCCTCGTATGACTTTCAGCGCTCTGCCTACTCGTCGGGTTTTTGTTGACTAACTATGTATATTATAGCATATCGGTAGAAAAAGTCAAATCTATCAATTTGGGTGCCGCTTCCCTTTCAAAGAGCCTAGCGCCGGGCGCATGAAGCCTTTATAATGTCTCCATGACTCTTCAATTTGACGACGACAAAATAAATCAAAAAATTTCTGATGTAAAAGGCCGCGAAGAAGACGCCGCGGTTGCCGCAAAAGCGGCCGATGAAGGTTTACCTTTTATCACTCTTTATCCGAACACTGTCGAAACCGATGCATTGCGTTTAATACCGGAAGAAAAGGCGAGAGAAGCAAAAATCCTTCTTTTTAAGCTAGCCGACAAAACTTTGCTCTTTGCAGTTACGGATCCCAAGATGACTGCGGCAACCGAAATTATTAGAGGTCTTCGGGAGGCAGGATACGACCTTGTGGCACATGTCATTTCTGAAAAAAATTTCGAGCAATGCATTATTCTTTACAAAGACCTTTCTTTCGCAAAAACCTCAAGTAGCGGCTCTGTTGGCATAACAGCCGAATCGTTGGCCAAATATGTTTCGAAAATAAAAACCGTCGGAGATGTAAAAAAAACACTTGAAGAAATCTCCGCCCTGAAAGACGTTCGTCTTTCCGAAACCCTTGAAATTATTTTGGCCGGAGCAATAGCCACTATGGCCTCCGACGTTCACATCGAACCAGAAGAACACAACTCCAGACTTCGCTTCCGCTTGGACGGAATGCTTTATGATGTTTTTGTTGTTGACACAAAAGTTTTTAGCCTTCTACTCTCCAGAATAAAACTTCTCTCTAGCCTTAAGTTAAACATAAAAGGTGCCGGACAAGACGGAAGGTTTAGTATCGTTGCCGGAGAGGAGGAAATTGAAGTTCGAACCTCTGTCGTGCCGGGAAGTTTCGGTGAATCTATAGTTCTCCGAATATTAAATCCGAAATCCATCGCGGTCTCTCTTGAAACTTTGGGCATGAACAAAAAGATTCTGCCTATCATTCAAAATTTAATTTCCAAACCTCAGGGCATGATCCTGACTACAGGTCCCACGGGAAGCGGCAAAACAACAACTCTGTACACTTTTCTACGAACTGTTTATCAGCCGGAAGTCAAAATTGTCACTATCGAAGACCCCGTCGAATACAAGTTGCCTGGTATCGTACAAACACAAGCAGACCCAAACAAAGGATACACCTTTCTTGAAGGTTTACGTTCGGCCTTAAGACAGGACCCGGATATTATAATGATCGGTGAAATCCGTGATAACGAAACCGCACGCGTAGCAATTGACGCGGCCCTCACGGGGCATTTGGTTTTTTCCACCCTTCATACCAATAACGCCGCGGGCGCTTTTACAAGACTGATTGATCTTGGAGTAAACCCGAAAGTCTTAACATCGGCAGTCATGGCGGCCATGGCCCAAAGACTAGTCCGAAAATTGTGCGAGTCATGCAAAAAAGAAGTCCCCATGCAAGGTGAGGTCAAAACAAAAATTGAAAAAATTATTGACGGCATGAAGAAAAAAATCGAAGTCGAATACAATGAAAAGATGTGGGTGCCCGTCGGATGCAGAGAGTGCAATGGAATTGGCTACAAAGGAAGAATCGGAGTTTATGAGGCAATTTTGTCCAACGCGGAAATTGAAAACGTGGTTAGACAGTCCCCAAGCGAAAGAGAGATTAAGAAAGCCGCCGAAACTCAAAACATATTAACTATGCGCGAAGACGGGGTGCTAAAAATATTAAATGGCACAACGTCAGTCCAAGAATTGGAGAGGGTGGTTGATCTTAACGACTATGGATTCGAAACTTAGTCGGACCACAAACCTAATTAGTTGACAGACTTCACGCAAAAAACAGTTTTTTACGTTCAAATTTTTGCACCACCAAAATTTTGACGGGTAAAGGTTGCGAGTTTTTTAAAAGGTATAGAATACGGATATAGAGGAGTTCGAGATCGAACGCACGAACCTCTAAGCAATGCTTTTAATATGTGTATTAAAAGTATGATAACAACGCTAAGGGGAAACTCAGTGTGATCACACGAGGCGTCAACCAAATTTTCCTCGCAGAAGCATCAATCGGCCGGTAGCCTTATTGCTTAGAGGTTTGTGCTTTCGAAAAAGCTGGATATTTTAAAAGACCGTTCGGGGCTCAGATACTAACACTTTTTTGGGGGAATTCAAATAGACTATCACAAATACTTACTGCTGTCAAATTAGTTCGCATGCCCGTTCCTCCGTTCCTACAATATCCTTATTTGAAGCCATTTTTTAAAACCAAAATGTAACACAATCATGCGAAGTACAGAGACCGATAAAAAACGCATGGACAAAAAAGAGGATGATCATTTTTTGGACCAAACCCTTAGACCTTCCAAATGGGATGACTATATTGGACAGGAAAACATCAAGGAAAACCTGAAAATACTGCTTCGAGCGGCCGCTGAACGCCAACATCCGCCGGAACATATTCTTTTTTACGGCCCCCCGGGGCTTGGAAAAACAACATTGGCTCATCTCATTGCAAAAGAGATGGGAGCGCAAATAAAATCTACTTCGGGACCCGCCATAGAGAAAGTTGGTGATCTTGCTTCGATTCTAACCAACTTGTCGCCCGGTGATATCCTATTTATCGACGAAATACACCGTTTAAACAAAGCAATTGAAGAAGTTCTCTACCCCGCTATGGAATCGGGAGTGCTTGATATCATTATCGGCAAGGGACCCTCTGCCCGCACTATTCAATTAGAGTTACCTCCGTTTACATTACTAGCCGCGACGACGCGCATCGCTCTTCTCTCGGCGCCTCTTCGTTCTCGATTCGGAGGCGGTGTCTTCCGACTGGAATTCTATACGGAAAATGAAATCGGCAAAATAATAATGAGATCGGCCAAAATTCTAAATGTAGAAACTGAGTCCGAAGCAATCAAGGAAATAGCCAAACGAAGCCGTTTTACGCCAAGAACGGCAAATTACCTCCTAAAACGATGCCGTGATTATGTTCAGGTTAAGGGCGGTTCTCTTAGTAAAAACTCCGTCCATGACGCTTTGTCACTCCTTGGAGTGGACGAGGTGGGCTTGACGCAAGCAGACAGACATTTGTTATTGGTTCTTATCGAAAAATTTGGTGGCGGTCCGGTAGGACTTAACACGCTTTCCGCCGCCCTTTCAGAGGATCAGTCAACCATTGAGGACGTGCACGAACCGTACCTTATCCAGCTGGGGTTTCTGGAAAGAACACCGAGAGGAAGAATGGCAACCGGAAAAGCGCACAACCACGTAGGCAAAAAAATGTCTTCTTTGAATTTCTAACTGTTTAAATTTAATCAGTTATGAACCAAAACAAAATTGCGGCGAGTTGATACGTCGCTTTTTTTGTTAACCTGACCAAAAAATTTTCGCTCTCACTCGATACAGGACTAACCGCGACTGCCGCAAGGTTCACTTGGGTTAAAGGCGTAGCTTCGACCCGTACAGCTTCTGTCCCTTCTGACTTCACCTTGCGTGAGTCTATTGCGGGCACTGGGGCGGGATTGCTAATCACTATCGTGGCCACTCCACTAGACTCGGTTTGAATAAAATCATTCGTCGAGGATGCGATGTTTTTCGATTCCTCGGCTTTTGTGTCTTCAATCGCAATTTCCCACTCCCCTAAAATCTCGGACCATGACTTTTTCGATGCGGCAGAGATAGCATAGGACGTTGCCCAAATTCTGGAATCACGATCGTTTGAATCGGTTCGCATCCCCCCATCAATCCTTTGTTCGCTATTCAAATAATCTAAAGGACTCTTTCCGTTCTTAACCCAAAGAGAGGGATCGAGCCCGGAAGCCGCGACCGCCAGAGTGACCCAACTGGTCGCAAAAACATCCCCGTACCCGCCGTCATCAAATTGAACGGAGCGCAAATACTCCTGAGCTCTAATTATCGAAGACGAAACATTGGGTAAATTGGGGGTAAGTAAAAGAGCTTGGAGCGCGGCGGATGTTAAGTCGGCACTTATCCAAGAGCCATTCGACGATTGAGAGGCAATTATATTTCTCACTGTTTTTTCTATTTGTTCATCGTTCTCTAAAAAACCGGCTTTTCTTAAAACAAGAACAGCAAAAATGTCATCGTTAATGAGTGATGGATCGCCAAATTGACCGTCTTTAAAGGAATTTTTGATGTATGAAATATATTCCCCTGGCTCCTGCCGGGGATCAAAGCCGAGCGCCAACATGGCCATCACTCTCCTTTCGTAATCGGTCAAAATATTTGAAGTGATTTTATCTAAGAGTAAATGTTTTTTTAAAAGGAGGGCGGACGGCGAAGTAGTCGAGTGTGACGAAAGAGCTATGGCCGCCCAATCTGATAACATCGGTGAACCAAAAGAACCGTCCTCCGACTGATGTTTTTCCAAAAATTCCAAAGCTTTAGGCAGGTCAAACTCTTCCCTTTTTGGTTCGTCATAAAAACACAACCAACATCCACCGCTCGTAACAGACTCGGAAACCGTTGCCCCCAAAACCTCCCCTCGGTTTGGTTCGATAGATAATCCGGTAACGCTTACCGCGTTACTATCCAAAAAACCTTCTTTTCTTCCTATAAGGTTATAGGCGCGACTACCCAAAGGTGAAAAACCAAAACTTCCGTCCGTGCTTTCGGAATATAAAACCCCGTCGACAACTAGTTTTGATGGAAAGGCCGGCACCCACGCCCAGGCTGTAAAATCAAAACTAGACAAAGAAACGGTTGTTGTTGCTCCAACGTTCAATTTGTTTTCTGCCGCGGCTAATTTAAGCGGCGATACGCCATAAACAAGAAGCAAATCGTCCCCGGGTTTAACTAAATAGGCATTAAGCGCCGCATTCCCCGGCTCGTCATTTATAAAATAAAGCCAGAAACGGTTATTCGCAAAATCAGCATTGTAATTGCTTAATGAATCAAGACTGGCGCCAAATGAATACCAGGTTTTCTTGATATCCCAACCATTTGTCGCGGCCACTTCTTCGACAGCGCAAAAAGCATTTACACTGGTCGTTGAGGCAGTATCACTGTCGGGGCAAGCCGAAACGCTTATTGCCCCGTTAAAAAGAGAACCTTCATGCGTCTCCACCCTAAATCTTATCGAAACAGGCTCCTCTGTCGCAAAAAGAGACAAAGGAAAAGCTGATAACAAAAAAACTATAATTAATGTGCGTCGCATTATTGACTAGGCTCTAGGAGTTAGGCTCTAGATACTAGAAATGAAAATTGCGCCTCCCGGCGCGTTTTAAAAAGTATCGAATCGAGTGACTAAAACGACCGATTCTTCTGCGCGGAAGGATGCAAGTCAACAAATGTACGAATTTTGCGAATGACCTTAACAAATGTATTCGCTAAAACTATTCGCTAAGATTCGTATGGATTCGTTGATTAGAACTTATCACTTGAAGACCGGACTAAATCGCCAAAGAGACGACATTTACCGTTGCGGCACAGTGAGGGAATTGAACCCTACTTCCACAAGCAACAAACTTATTCTATGCTCAAATTAGATTAGGTCAACAATAATTATTTGCGCAAAACCTTTTAACAAATAGGTCAACCGCAATTCCTTGTATATGAATAATCTTTTCTGAATTAACACGCATGCCTATTTTACTGTCATTCCCGCACGAAGAAGAGCGACGTTAAGTGAGTTCATGAATTCAAGTTACAAAAAACACCCCGCATCTTTTTCGATACAGAGTGTCAACAAAGTTCAAGACAAGTGCCAGAACTAATATCCAAAACCGAGAACTAACTTGCGCGGACAGCCGCCGGGTCCAGACGGTCCCAATCGACGCCGAGCCGACCGTAATAGCGGCACCACGACCCATCGTCCCAGTAGAAGCACCGAACGAAGAGGTTGTCATCGCTGTCGCGAAAAACGACATCCCAGAAGTGAATATAGAGGATTTCCCCATCTTCATTTTTCTTCCAATCTTCCGGAATAAGGCGCAGGTGGTCACAGAGGGCGTCCATAATGTTCGGATGGAGCACATCCATTTTTTCAAGCTCCTTCCGAAACTCTGTACCGACAATAACCAGTTTTCCTTTCTGATTGTCTGACAGATGCAGGATGGCGTTTTTGCCATCTACATACAGACCGTCGGTGCGACGCTCGACCTCCACCCATCCCTTACCTTTCGGGATGTTCGCAACCACAGCTCCTTCAAAGGGGAGTCTGGGCGGCGCATCGAGATTGACCATGATAGTGGTCTCGTTCACCACCCGAACGCGTTCGGTTTTGCGAAATTCCGCCACAAGCGGAGTGAGGACACTTTTTTCGAAGAATTCCTTGCCTTCGCCGACGAGCCACTCGAGGATGTCCAAAGACACCTCAAGTTTTTTGAACACTTCGACGATGTGGTTCAGCACTGCGAGAAACCGACCGATGATTTTCCAATTTTCCACATTTCCTTTCCGCCTCCGCAGAATATTTACTGCATCAGCAATTTTGTTTTTTCCGGGCTGTGATCTCCGCCCTGTTTTTTCTCTTGGGCATCGAATTCGCAAAGCGTCCGCTTTGTCACAGCAGAAAGTGGCCAAATAAGCCGCTTTCTGCTGTGACAAACTCAGTTTTTGAAAGTACCGCCACACATTATATATCAAAAATGTACTATATGTCAAGTGCCTGTTTTCAAACCTCGTAAGTATTATTATATTGGCATTGATACAACTATGTCAGGACATAATAAATGGAAACAAATAAAAGAGCGCAAGGGCAAAACTGACTCGCAAAAGAGTAAGGCGTTTTCTAGGTACGCCAAGCTTATCACCATCGAGGCCAAAAAAGCCGCAGGAAACAGAGAAGCCCCGGGGTTAAAGGCCGTAATAGAGAGAGCCCGAAAGGAGAACATGCCAAACGACAACATCGAGCGAGCCATAAAAAAATCAAAGGAAGCGGGTACGGTTATGGAAAACATAACATACGAAGCCTACGGGCCAGGAGGCGTAGCAATAATTATCGAAGCGCTTACAGATAACAGAAACAAGGCTGCGCAAGAAGTTAAAATCGCTCTTGGAAAACATGATATAGCCTTGGCCTCTCCTGGAAGTGCCTCATGGGCATTCAAAAAAGAAAACGGCCAACTTGTGCCAAACTCCACAGTCGAACTTTCAGAGGAAGATTTGGCTCTTCTCGAAAAAATTGTCGATGAACTTGAAAACTGTGATGAGGTACAGGACGTCATAACCAATGCTGAATAATGCAAAATTTAAATATCAAAGTGCAAAATGACAATGCAAAATTTTAAAATCTTATTTTATCGTTAATATCCGCATGCCGAACGTAGAGTCCTCTGGCCGCTCCCAATAAAATTTGCCTCGTCCATATCCCCGCCCTAAGGGGTACCCTCGGATTACCTCGGCGGGGTATTAGGCGAGGCACCGGGAAAACTTTGCCTGCCTCGCCGTCAGGCGGGTTGGTTATGAGCGCCCCACCGGGCGCACTATTTATTATGTAGCCATTCTCCCCGCTTCCAATAAATTTTACATTTTGATTTTTGCATTTTACACTTGAGCCATGAGAATACTGGCGATAGATCCCGGTTATGACAGAGTCGGAGTGGCCGTAGTTGAAGGGACGGCATCCCTACCCATCCTTCTTCACTCCGAATGTATCGTCACGGAAAGAAATACCCCGGCCGAAAATCGTTTAGCTTCTATTTCCGCCCGAATTTCTAAAATTATCTCTAAATTTAAACCCGAGGAAATGGCTGTGGAAAGCCTTTTTTTTAGCGTCAACCAAAAAACGGCAATTGGGGTCGCTGAAGCAAGGGGTTGTATTTTAGCCGAAGCCGGAAAGAAAAAAATCCCTGTCCGCTCTTTCAACCCGAATTCCGTAAAAGTGGCAGTAACCGGTTATGGCGGAAGTAAGAAAGCCGGAGTAACGGACATGGTAAAAAGACTTATAAAAATGCGCGCCATGATAGAACACGACGACGAATACGACGCTATCGCGATTGGAATCGCGGCGCTTGCAACAAGAAGAAGTTCCAAATAACTGTTACCCTAATTCCTATCCCCCGCCCCGAGCTTTGTACCCAAAGCGAGAAACGAGAGCGAGCCTATGTTTTGAGAAACATTGCGCAGGCCGACGGGCCGAGCATAGCGATTCGCCACCCTGGCGAATACGCGTGTTTCTCCAAAACATAGGCGAGCTCCCTTTATCCACAGCCCGCCTTGTTTGCAAAAATTTTATTCTTTGATACAAATGAGTAAAAGCAATTTGTTCCGGTTAGAAGATCAAGTTGCAAACCCGCGCAAGCGGATTAAATTAAAAATAAAAATCATCATGGGCAATTACGAAGATGACGAGATAAAAGATATTAATGACGAAACAGAAGAGGACGACAGCGACGACATAGGTCCTGAAATCCAGGCATTCGAAGAACCGGACACACTGTAGGAATTTGCAGTTTGGTCGCGAAGATGACAATAAAATTTGTCCCGTCCTATCCCCGCCCCAAGGGGTACCCTCGGGGTACCTCGGCGGGTCGTTCAGACACTGAGAGTCTTCAGACTCGAATGAGGTCTTCTGGCCCCTCCCAATAAAAAATACTCTCGGCAAACCGAGAGTATTTTTTTGTCGGAAAGCTAAATAATTTATTTAACAACTATTTTAACGAATCGATGTTTGCCTATTTTATAGGTAGCATTTTCGCTGAGAGTGGAAAGAGGATCCGAAACCTTCTGCCCGCTTTCCATATTTTTTATAGAACCTGCCGCGATCAATCGGCGAAAATCTGTGTTTGAAACCACTATTTTAGGGACAATCGCCTGCATGAGACCCGACCCTTTAGATACTTCGATAGTGGCCACATCCTCCGGAATCTTATCTTCAGAAAACGCCCCGACAAAACCTTTTCTTGCCGCCCTGGCTTTTACTTTTCCGTGGTAAATAGTCACTATCTCCTCAGCTAATCGTAGTTTTACATCTCGCGGATTCAAACCGGATTTCATTTTTTCCTCCAACTCTTTAATTTCCACCATTGTCATAAAAGTACAATCGACAAACACCTGCATCATTACCTCGTCGGGTAATTTCATAGTTTTGCCAAACATATCTTCCGGTGAATCGTCGAGAGCAATATAACTACCCTCACTCTTACTCATCAACTTTTTCCCGGTCTTAGGATTCGCCAGAAGTGTCGTCGCAACAACAAACTTATCCCTACTGTTATACTTTTTTTGGAGCTGTCTTCCGACCAGCATATTGAATATTTGGTCGCTTCCACCCATCTCGACATCAACATCCATAACAACACTGTCGTAGCCCTGCATCAGCGGGTAGAAAAATTCATGAAAATAAATTGGTTGGTTGTCAGCCAGTCTTTTCTCAAACATATCTCTCTCGAGCATCTGTTGTGCTGTAAAATTTGCCGATATTTCGATAATTTTTTCGAAGGTAAGTTTTGATAACCAGGCACTATTCTTAAGAATTTTAGCCGGATTGACCTTATCTTTAAAATCGAGCACCTTACCAACTTGCTTACGCCATCCCTTTATATTCGACTCGACCTGTTCCTTTGATAATGCCTTGCGAACAGACTCCTTCTCTGTTGGGTCACCAATCCTAGCTGTAAAATCCCCAAACAAGACAATAATTTCATGTCCAAGCTTCCTTAACTTTTCCAAAATCATAAAATTGGTTGCGTGACCCAAGTGTAAACTTGAAGCCGTGGCATCAGCCCCAATGTATATTTTGAGTCGCCTATTCAGAAGCGCAGACTTAAACTCCTCTTTTGAAGGCAAAATCTTGAAAATACTGCGAGTTAATAATTCGTCCACGATTTGTTCTTTCGATTCCATATTGAAAATTTACCACAACATCTTCGATTTGTCTTTCTTACGCTATTTTTGTGCTAAAATGCTTTCGTGAGAAAACACATAAAAAGGCACGTAAAACGATTCTGGACTTTGCGGCGTGAAATCGCCGTCGCCACGACTGCACTGGTACTTATTGCCTGCAGTTTTACCCTACTTTGGCTTTCTTCACTAAAGCTGCCCGATCTCCGTACTTTCGATGACAGAAAGGTCAGCCAGTCAACCAAAATCTACGACAAAACGGGTAAAATTTTGCTTTATGACATAAACGAGGGCATCAAACGCACCGTCGTTAAAAGCGGAGACATCTCCGTAAACGTTAAAAACGCCGCGGTTGCCATTGAAGACGACGAATTTTACACGCATAAGGGCGTACGGCCAATATCATTTCTGCGAGCAATGCTAGCCAATTTCAAAACCGCAGAGTACAGCCAAGGAGGATCGACAATCACTCAACAGGTCATAAAAAACGCTCTTCTAACAAAAGAAAAAACTATCGGCAGAAAACTAAAAGAGTGGATGCTTTCTTTGAAGCTCGAAAAGGAAATGTCCAAAGATGAAATTCTCACAATTTACTTGAACGAGTCCCCTTACGGAGGCAATCTTTACGGCATCGAAGAAGCGGCCAAAAGTTTTTTTGGTAAAAAAGCCAGCGAAGTAACCTTGGCCGAAGCCGCCTATCTTGCCGCCCTACCGAACGCACCCACTTTTTATTCCCCCTACGGCCACAACAAGAGTGCCCTTGAGCGAAGGCAAAAAATGGTTCTCGGCGCTATGCTCAAAAAAGACTTCGTAAAAAAGGAAGAATACGATGCCGCCCTTCTTGAAAAAGTGGAGTTCCTGCCACAAGCCGACATTGGTATAAAGGCTCCCCACTTTGTGATGTATGTTAGAGAAGAATTGGAAAAAAAATACGGCAGTGAAGTCATGGCTGGAAGCGGCTTTCGGGTAACAACAACACTTGATTACGATCTCGAACAAAAAGCCGAAGAAATCGTAAAAAAATACGCTCTCGAAAACGAGGTTTCTTTTAATGCCGAAAATGCGGCCATAACCGCTGTTGACCCCAAAACTGGAGGTATTTTGGTTATGGCGGGCTCGCGAGATTATTTTGATAAAGAAATCGATGGAAATTTCAACATCGCAACCGCTCATCGCCAACCGGGTTCTTCGTTCAAGCCTTTTGTCTACGCCAAAGCATTTGAAAAAGGATACACCCCCGACACTGTAGTTTTTGATCTTCAAACTGAATTCTCCACCTTGTGTAATCCAGACGGAACGCCGATAACACCTGGAAATGAGAAAGTTTGTTATATGCCCGGAAACTATGATGAAGTTTTTAAAGGGCCCATAAAACTTCGAAACGCGCTGGCTGAATCCCGAAACATACCCGCAATCAAAGTCTTATACTTAGTCGGCATAAGGGATGCCATAGATCTGGCAAGTGAAATGGGTATAAAAAGCTTGGTAGGTCCTGATCGCTACGGATTAACACTGGTTTTGGGAGGTGGTGAAGTTTCTCTTCTTGATATGACCGTCGCCTACGCGGTTTTCGCCAACGAGGGTGTAAAAATAGAGCCTCATGCCATAGAAAAAATCGAAACTGAAGACGGTCGTGTTGTTTACGAATTCAAACCCGAACCCAAACAGGTTTTGAGCGCCAATATTGCGAGAATGATAAGCGATGTTTTGAGTGATAACGAAGCGCGCACTCCGGAATTTGGAGCCAATTCCCCACTTTATTTCGAAGACTATGACGTGGCGGACAAAACGGGCACAACGAATGATTACAAAGACGCATGGATTATGGGTTACACCCCCAATATTTCTGTTGGCGCCTGGGCTGGAAACAACGACAATACGCCGATGGAAAAGAAAATCGCAGGGTACATTGTTGCCCCGATGTGGAGAGCATTTATGCTCGAGGTGTTAAAATCCACTCCCATAGAACACTTCAGAAGTCCGGGGGCAGATGAATTTGTGCAACTAAAACCAATCCTTCGTGGCGTCTGGCAGGGAGGGGAAACTTTTTCTATAGACAAAAGAACCGGCGCTCCGGCCGATTCCCTAACCCCCACTGAGTACATAGAAGAAAGAGTGATCCCTTCCGTTCACTCCATCCTTTATTGGGTAGATAAAAAAAATCCCTTGGGCCCAAAACCCCAAAATCCCGAGAGTGACCCGCAATATCTTCTCTGGGAAATACCAGTTCAAAAATGGCTCCAAAACAACCCGCAGAATTCGAGTGTACAAATACCGATAACAACCCCTACCCCGGAGATAATCCAGCCAATTATCAAAAAAACTTTTAAAGTCACGATTACTTCGCCAAACCAATTAACCAAATACACACCGACGTCAAAAATTGACGTTCAATTTAAAGCGGAGAGTTCATACCCGGTCATTAGAGCAGAATTTTATGTAAACGGCCAATATATCGACACTGTGGTTAAGGAACCGTTTACAATTTCGTTTATTCCAAAAGATTTACCACTCCCACAAAAGTACAACAACGTAAGAGTTATTGTTTATAATTCAATGGGTGAAAAAGCCGAAACTGTTGGCTCCTTCGTTGTAAATTATTGATATTACTCCGAAATTAAAATCTCTTTCCCGTCGAGAATTCTATTTTGAGATCTTAAAAAAGAAATAGCGACAAAAATTAACGAATGTCTTCAATCTGAAAGGTTTGTCCGGCCATTTCCTTAGCTTTCAAAAAAATACCCTCCTTTTTCACTAAAATTTCGCTTTTTAACAAACTGGGAATTTTTATGTACGCGATTTTATTTTTTATTGAAACATCCTCTTTTTTTAAAAACTGCTTTCCGAGCACCTCGTTTACGCCGTACACAAAAGCCTCTTTCGAGAGACGTTCGCTCAAACCGAGGTTCTTGTACTTGGCTAAAAAGTCCGATAGATGGAACATGGGTAACTAAATTTTTATCGATTCATAGGCATCACAATGTACAAAAAAGATGTATCCCCCACCCCTCTTATCATGGTTGGTTTGTTGTTGCCGGAAAATGACATGGCGATACTGTCTGAAAGAATTGACTGGAGACAGTCTGAAATATATTTATGATTGAAACTAATGTCTATTGCTTCACCTGAAATAGCCCCCGAGATTGATATTTCGCCCTCCCCAACGTCGGCATTTTTTGACTTAAACTCCATCTTTTTTTTGCTTGGTTGAATTGAGATCGTAGTTTGGTTAAAAGAATCGGAAAAAACTGTTGATGTTTTAACCGCCCGGCCAAAATCTTCTTTCAAAACAACAACTTCAGTTTTCCATTCTTTTGGAATAATTTGCTTGTAATCCGGGAAAACCCCCTCCACAACTCTCGATACGAAATATATTCCCCCTCCTTCCACAGCTATTTGATTTTTGCCGAAGAAAACATTCACTTTTTCTTTCTCTATATCCTCGGCCATTCTTGATAAATCAACCGCATTCTTTATTGGGATTATCGTGCGTTCAATATCTTTCGGTAATTCCGCTTTAATTCTTTTTTCCGCCAACCTAAAAGAGTCTGTTGAAACAAAAACTAAATTTTTTCCATCACTATACAAAACAACACTGGCTAATTCCGGCTTGATATGAGAAATTGACGCGCTATATGAAACCGACCGAATTCCACTTGAAAGGAGAGAAGCGTCCATAACAACCCCCAAACCTCCGGAAACTTTGGAGATTTTAGGAAAATCTTCATGGTTCGCGGTTTTGACCAACGCACTACCCCCCAAAGTTTTAACCAACAGACCTCCTTCACTCGACTCCAAGGTAACATTCTTATCTTTAGGAGAATTAGTAAGAAAACCAAGAAGAGTACTGCCCTTAACCGCCAAAGTGCCTAACTTTTCGACTTTGGCCGGTAAAGTAATTTCCACACCAATATCAAGATTGGTTGCTCTTAATATTAAAGAATTGGACGTTGCTTCCAATAAAACATAAGAAAGTATAGGTAGGGTTGGGTTTTTACTTGTTGCCCTTTCTGTTAGAGTTAACGCCCTTTCCAGCTTCTCTTTTCCGCATTCTATTTTCATAATATTTAATTTATGTATAAAAAATAAGATTATGATAGACCTGTTGATAAGTGGATAGTGGAAAAAATTTTGATAAATAAGGCTTTTTTATGAATGAAAGAAACACACCCTGTTTATATAAATGTTGATTGTTTTAACAACTTTAATAATAACCAACTTCTAAACATAATAGACACCCCTTTTTCTCTCTTTAAACACAGGTTATGAGGTTAGTTATCCACAACCAAACTACAACATTGCGCGGACTTGAGCAATATCTTGCTCCAAACTCGGGTCGGTTTTCAATTCCTCTTTTATTTTTTCATAGGAGTGTAAAACGGTGGAATGGTCACGCCCGCCAATCTTTTCCCCAATCATTGGGAAAGAAACCCCACAATCTTCTCTTAATATATACATGGCAATTTGACGCGGTCTCACCACTTCTTTTCTTCTGGTTTTTTCAAAAATATCAGATTCCTCTATGTCATAATAGGATGAAATTGCTTTAACAACATCCTTCACAGAGTTGTTTTTTCTCGGTTTTACGTTCAGTTTTACCAAATTTTTGATTTCAATAAGGCCAAGAGTGTGGCCTTTCATTTGAGTTTGGCAAAGTACGGTGTTTATCACCCCCTCAATCTCTCTTATATTACCCTCTATGGCCATCGCAAGGAAGGTTGCCACATCCTCAGTGAGTTCAAGGCCTAAGCGGCTTGTTTTTGCGCGAATAATAGCCAATCTTGAATCAAGTTCAGGTGGAGGGATGTCAACAATCATGCCGGCGGAAAAACGAGACTTTAGACGATCTTCTAGGCCGGGAATAAAATTGGGGTGTTTGTCGGAAGAAAAGACAATCTGCCTCCCCCCGTCATGGAGAGTGTTGAATAAATGGAACAATTCCTGTTGCGTAGACTCTTTGCTAGATAGGAATTGAATGTCGTCCATTATTATCACATCGAATTTTCTGTATTTCTCTTTAAAAACCGGAACACGGTTTGCTTGCATGGCGTTTACAAAATCCAAATAAAACCGCTCGGATGTAAGATAGTAAACACTCTTCCCTACCAAACTCGATTTAATATGATTTCCGATGGCTTGGATGAGATGAGTTTTGCCGTGTCCGGTGTTTCCGTAAACAAACAGAGGGTTATAAACTCTTCCCAAGTCTTTTATTACGCTTTGCGCCGCTGTGTAAGCAAGCTCATTGAAGGGGCCAATAACAAAGCTATCAAATGTGTATTTGGGATTCAGGTTGCTTTCTTGGTCTACATAGTGATCGTTAAGGGGTAAAGCCGCGGCAGGTTGGGCCTTTATTGCCGGTTTTTCAACAATTCTGTTTCTATCGCTCTTAACAACTGTATATTCGAGCCCCCTAATGTCACCGGAGAGTTCCCGCAGTGTTTTTAATATGGTCTTGTGGTATTTATTCGCTAACCAATCTCTGACGAAGGCGTTTTGAACGGCCACGTACACGACTCCATCTTCAAGTTTTGTTATCTCAGTGTTTTTAAACCAGGTACTAAAGTTGGCTTTAGATACCATTGTTTCCATAGAAGCCAGAACCTTTTCCCAAAGAGTTTTGTCATCCATACTCAAGTTTGCAACTGCTCGGCTCATAATGTAAGAGATATTATATATCGGTCTTTCAAAGCGCACACTTCCCCGAAGCCACTCGATGTGTTAGTAAGTTGTTCGCAACTTGTGGATAATGTTTTTTTGAAATTTTTCAGCTCGTCCACAACCAAATTTTGTGTGTCGCTTGCGCAAATTGTTTTTTCAAGTTATCGTTTAATTAATTATGTCAATCACATATCAACCTAAAAAAAGGAAAAGAGCTAAAACGCACGGTTTTCTTGTGCGTAAGAGAACTTCAGGCGGCCGTAATACAGTAAAGCGCCGAAGACAAAAAGGGCGAAAACGTCTCACTGTTTAGTCATGATCCCAAAAAGCCAAAGGCTCCACAAAAAAGCCTTCGCGGAAGTGTTTAAAAACGGTAAAAGAGGAATTTCCGGCTTTTTTTCCTTATATTATTCCCCTATTCAAAAGTCAGGTGGCCGGCATTTTGCGGTGGTTGTTCCCAAAAAAATCAGTTCGAAGGCTGTTTCAAGAAATAAAATTCGCCGAAGGATATATCACATACTTCATCAAAAATATGGCAATACCTCAGGTTCTAGCATGGCGATAGTTTTAATTTTGAGAAAAAATGTAGTTTCTACTCCTTTTTCATCGGTAAAATCAGAAGTTGAAAGTCTTCTTTCGAAAAATAACTTGTAGTTTCTGTTTTTCTGTAAGTTTGAAAATACCTGGATTTAAGCGTAGAATGTCCGCATGATAGGATTTTTTCACGATACGCTGTATCAGCCGCTCTATAACGGCCTTATTTTTTTGATAGATGTGATACCTGGCGCCGATGTCGGCATTGCCGTTTTGGTGCTTACTCTCATTGTTAAATTGGCCATGCTCCCTCTTTCCGAGAAAGCCGTAGCGACACAGCTTACTATGAAACAGTACGAGCCGGAGCTTAACAATATAAAGACGAAGTTCAAAGATAATAAAGAAGCTCAGGCGCAGGCTGTTCTTGAGTTCTACAGAAAAAATAAAATAAACCCGCTGGCTAGTTTGTTGGTTATTTTGATTCAAATTCCAATTATTCTTTCTTTGTATTATGTTTTCTATAAGGGAGGCCTGCCGGAAGTGAATACCGATTTGCTGTACTCTTTTGTGTCAAAGCCGGAAGAGGTCAATATGCACTTTCTTGGTTTAATTGATATCGGCCAAAAAAGCGCTTTTTTGGCCGTCCTGGTTGGGGTGACCCAGTTTATACAAATGAGACTGGCTATCCCTGCCCTTCCCCCACGAGAGAAAAAGGATGGGGCACCTTCTCTTAAGGACGAAATGGCTCGAAGTTTGAACATGCAAATGAGATACATCATGCCTTTATTTGTCGCTTTTATTGCCTTTACGATTTCTGGAGCGGTAGGGTTATATTGGACAACAAGCAATCTTTTTGCTATAGCTCAGGAGTTATACTTGCGGAAAAAATTTGCCTTCCAAAGGGCTGAAATAGAAAACAATAAAAAATTGGCTAAAGATTCAAAGTAACATGACGGACACACAAAAAGTAAAAAAAATCATAGAGGAAATGTTGAAGATTATGAACGTTCCTTTTGATGGGGTTGACATAAACGAAGGAGATGAGGTTTCTTCAACTAAATTCGTTATAAAAACCAACGACTCTGCCATTTTGATAGGCACAAAAGGGGCGCATCTTCTTGCTTTTAACCATGTTGTCAAAAAAATGGCGGGAAAAGGTAAAGAAGAGGACGGCGAAGCCACCAGGTTTTTTGTAGACGTCAACAATTATCAGGAAAAACTGGAAGAGGAACTCAAGAATAAAGCTAAAATAATGTGCGAGAGGGCGCGTTCCTTTAAGGTTGATATTGAGCTTGAACCGATGTCGTCATACGAGAGAATGATAGTGCACGCGGCGTTGCAGAATATACCGGATATAAAAACAGAATCAAAAGGAGAAGGAAGATATCGAAGAGTTGTCATTAAATACGTTGAGTCAAAAGAGTCTATATAGAGCTACTTATTTTTCTATTGTTTCTTATCCTACACTCTTTCACTCAGGTATTTTGCATGAGTTAATGTAACGAAATCTATTAATTCAATTAATCAGTTAACTCCTCGATGTTGATTTTTTCTGCGGCAGACTTTTTTCCGCTTGATTTGAAAACACCCCTCAACATAAATGTAACTATAGTTACATTTATGTTGAGGGCTAGAGTTTGGGGGATCTTCCATTTTAGGATGTTATGAATGCAGCTATTTTTTTGAGGTGTTTCAAATTTTTATTGAGTCCGAAAAAATCTCTAATCCTGCGGTCGTTCTCAATAGATTCCGCAATGATATAAATAACTCCAAAACTAACGTGCAGGTCAGTTTTTATGAGTTTGATGACGTCTTCGCAGTCGTATGGATAAACCCACGCGCTGTCTTGCATGGGGTAAAAGTGAAGTGCGCGAAGCATTTTCCAGAGTTTCACCCTCACCGGACGTCTATTTTCTGGTATGTCGAATAGGATTATTCTCCAACGTTTATCCCATCGCCAGGGCTTTTTAAGTACATAATTTCCCCCGCCAATTCTCGCTAGGAGTAGTCGTCCTTTTCCGGTTATTTCAACTTTCTTTTGTCCTCCTTTATTTTTTAATTCGATATACCCACTTTCCAAAAGTCTGTTAAAAGAATTTGTGATAGCAAATTTGGGGGTTTTCTTTTTCTTACCGCTTACCAATTCAAGAATACTCATGGCGTTTGGCGCAACGGCCGCTATACTCAAAAAACCAGCCACCGCGATAGAAGCCAAAATTGCCTTTCTTATGCTTCGCCTGGTTCTGATTTTTTTGGCTTCAAATTCGATATTTCCCATACTTTTGAATTAAATTTTCTAATAGGGGTCTCGATAAACGTAACTATAGTTAGATTTATGGTGAGGTGTCGGTATGGGCAAAAGGGTTGGAGGCCATCGGGTTCGTGGGGTTTGAGGGTTTGCAACTGGGAATAAAAAAGAAAGAATAAAAAAGAAATGAAAGTTGCTAGGAGGTCTATGATTTGAGGTATGGGCAAAGACGCAGTGGGGGCAAGAATTATTCGGCTATTTGGAGAGTCCAAAGAGAAAGATCATTTTTGTTCATGAAAGTAATTGATTTGTCTTTTTTGTCTATTGAAAGGTTTACAGCATCAATGTCCATGCCAGCCAGGTCGCTTATCGGGCTCAGATATTCAAGGTCGCCCGTTTCCGCGTTGACCTTCCACATTTCATCTCGGAAAGAAATAGTTCCCTGGTACCATTGATCAGGATAATTTCCTTTAGGGATCGAGGATGGGACGGCGCAGTAAAAAACGTTTGGTAAAGAGTCGCTCCAAATGCATTTTTCCGGTAAAGTTGTCAGGCTGATGGTCTTACTACTGTTATCATTTAGCCTATAAATTCTGGTTGACATTGTCTTGTCCGAGGAATTGGAATACAAAATGTGATTTCCCTCCGGGCTGGCAAGGGCTGTTAAACCTTTAATCCCGCCGAGAATTGTCGTAGTCTCTGCGCTAACTGTATTTACGAACAGCGCAACCCCCTCGCTATTGTAAGATGGCTTCGAATACAAAAGCACTTTATTTTCTGTTGGCCATTGTGAGAGCCACTGGCGCAAAGGAGACTCGAAAATTTCAGTAGACCTTTGCGTATTGTTTAAGGAAACTAATTCACCTGACGAACCGGAATTTGTTTCCAACAAGTAAAAAACTTTGTCTTTTTGTGGAGAAAGCGCCAAAGTAGATATGTCGGTTTTTAAAAATTGACCTCTTAATTCTCCCTGACCTCCCCCTTTTTCAATAAGATTACCAACGAAAGTTTGAATAAGAGATTCGTCTTTCAGATACTGAAGGATAGCGATAGTCCCGTTTGCGTTAAATAAGGCGGAGTAAATTTGCGGAACGGTTGTATTAGTAAGTCTCAAGTTATTGATATTTACAGCGCTAGTCTCGAACGTAAAGCCCTGAGCTCTTTCTATGTATCGGATGAATACTTTTCCACTTCTTTCAAAAGTTACTGCCCCGCCCACAGGCTTATTCGTAACGAGCCGCAGAACTGGTTTAAAAGCTGTTCCCGTGCGGGGGTGAGGTGTTTGGATTCCAGAAATCAAATTGCCACCACCTTGTGTTGTGCCGGATCTTCCTCCTCCACTTGTAGTGGAAGTACTCATGTCGGGCAAATCTGAACCACTGCCTGGGAAAATGTCACCTGGATCACCCGCCTCTTCCTGATTGATGAAAAAAAGGAAAAATAAAGCTCCCACTATCAAAAAAAGAACAACTACGAGGACAGTTATGATGATTTTACTTTTTTTATTTTCCATATTATTACCAGTTCCCTCCAGCACCGCCTGAGGGTAGAATTCTAAAACTCAAACACTTCGAGTAGTCGTCGTTAGAAGTCGCACCACCTGTGAATTCACCCAGGTCTACAATTTTTTCTGGAATTACACCATTTTTGCATATTTCCTCTATGGTTTGGTCGATTTTTTGAGCGAATTGAGTTTTGTAATCTGTTTTAGCATCTGCGGTATAAATGTGTGTATCCAAAGCGTCAATTTTAGCAACGGTTGATGTATAGATATTTCGTAAAGTTTCGGAGGCGGATAATATGGTTGTCGGGGTTGTTAGGGTAAGGCTTTGGACCCGGATATTCTCAATTCGCTCATAAGTACCGTCAATTAGAGAAATTTGATTTACATTTTTTGTAAGGTCAGTGATTTTTGCTTCAATTGCGGATGCCCCACCGAGAGCTTGGATTTTAGGCTCCAACTGTTGAAGTGCTATGGTTTCTATTGGTGATAAAGCTCCAAGGCTATCCATATGTTGAAGGTATTTATATGTGTCGAGTTGAGATTGCATTTCTGATAATTGATCCTTCATGTTTTGAAGTTTTTCTTTGCGATTTAGTACAGACTTTCTTAACTCTTCATACATTGCGTCAAATTGTTTTTGGCCGTTTTCACTAAAAAGAAACAAAGATTCCATACGTACCGATTCAAGTTTTTTACTTATTATGTTCAACTGGACAAGTTGAGGGTTAATTGTGTTTAGGATAATCCACGACGCTAAAATTAAGAGCATTCCCCCCAAGGCATTTTTAATATAGGACTTACCTTCTTCTTTGTTGCCGATGGCGTCTGTTGAAAGATAAGTAAAACCGCCTATAACTATCATCAAAACAGCCAAAACGCTCGCCCCTGCAACTGCCATCTTGTAAAGATTGTTTAAATAGGTCCCTATCCCCTGGTTCCCCCCAACCACTACTTCTGTGACCAGCACTCCGTTTGAGTTGGGCAAAGGAGCCAGGGTGGGATAAACATCAATTCTTGGGGTTGTCTGCGCCATGGATAAACTAAAATTTAGACCAAAAAAGATAAGGATCGCCAGACCAACTGAAATTTTTTTTATAATGGCCATTTTAGTTAGCTGAAAAACTAATATTAAGGTCAGTCGTACCGAATTGGTAGTAACGAAGAGTGTTCCATACTCGAAGTGACAGAAGAGCTTGGCCGCTAATATTTGGAGGCTTGCGCACGACCAAAGAGTTTTGAGTTTGAGGAACGTCCTGGCCATTTAACGACCATTCATATCGAAGGTCTTTGTGGTTTGGATCTTTAACCGCAAAAAAGAACGGCGAGGCGACCACGGCCATTTCGTCACCACTAAGAAGTGCTTGATCTGTAAGGGCTTTGTTGTAGAGGGTGCCAAGATTGGGCTTGCGTTCGTAAAGTATAAGCATGGGTGCAGTTGGTTCGATAATTATAGTTTCGGTAGCGATTATTTGTTTATCTGACGATGTAATCTCTACACCTATCTCGCCAGGTCTTGGCAATTTGTCTGTGTTTGAAAAAGCGAAAGTGTTTTTGCCAAAACCGGAGGCATTCTCATGAACCCTATTTCCTTCCTTCCATTTGAAAATTAGCTGTGAAGAGTCGATCGGGCCGTTTTCATCTGAAAATGATGGAAAGGCAATCACTCGGCCGGTTCCCTGATAGGGGAAATAAGCCCTGCCCTTATAAAAGGGCGGGGTGTAAGAGTTTGCTTCATAAACTAAAGATACGCTTGCCGGTATGAATGTTACGGTTTCAGAAAGAGAATAACCGTCGGAGCTGACGATAATTACCTGAAGAGAAGTTTTTTCGCCTAATTGTCCGTTTTTAAAACTAAAACTTTTAACACCCTTGCCAGAGATTTTAGTTTGCCCGTTTATTATCCAGGAAATATCTGCCCGGTCTAAATCAGTGATACTGCTTCTTACTACCGCAACAACTTCTTCGTTTGGTTTCGGAATTTCTGGAGTGACAACAAGTTCAAGCGAACCCTCCCCCGGGACCTGAGCAACAGTTGAATACGCGAAAAGAAAAAGTGTGAGGACGATTGTGAGAATAAGACGCAACTTCATGTAAATATTATACCACAACAAATATTTCCAACTATTTGTACCTCAGTACATATTAAGGGCAAATACTATTTTTTCAGCAGTTTAGAAGATATCTTTTTTGCCGTTTCTTCGGCCCCTGCCACTTTGCCGATTGTTTTTGAGCCGTCAGTGACCAGCCATGCGTAGGCAATATCCGCAGTCCAGGTCGGTAAAATGCCGAGACTCAACCAATCAAGTGCGAAGCCCAGTATGAGGCTAATCGTCAGTTTCTTGTCGAGCATCCCTCTCAGATAAAAGAATAAAGCAAGTGAAGGGCCAACAACAACGTCTATAAGTATATTCGCTAGAAACCCTATGACGACGGCATCAAGCGCCACTTGGAGAAGGTCTACAATGATCATGGCAGTGAAAAGCATTGCCCACACCACAGGCAGTAGTTTTGGTTCTGCCCTATTCGATTTATCCCCCACTTCATTTTGTCTGAAATTGTGAGAGACCTTCTGTTTGGGTGCGTTTTTTTCCATTTTGAGTAGTGAAGTGTGTGTAATTCTGATTGTTTAAATCATCCTTCTGTCGCGCGCAACTCTTCCTTGGCTTTTTTGATTGTTAGCAGTTGGTGGGGGTCGGACGTGATAATCTGATCTTCGGTATAGGAGCCGATGATTTTTATGGCTACGTGTTTGAGGCCGACGAAGAATATCCCCTCCCCTATGGCCGATTCAAGAAGCAGATACTTTTCTTCGTCTGTTAGCTGGAAAATTTGTTGCAGACGATCGATTGTTGTGGGCGACTGTTTGAGCAATATCTGCATAGACGAGTTTGTAATAATCGGAGTGCCGTAAGGAGATTTCAAGAAATCATCAACGTCTTGGGTGATGGTTGCGACTCCCAAATAATACTTTCTTCCGCGCTTTACCATGCGCGCCAAGAATGAGGCCGTGTCTTCAGATTTCATCATCCACCAGGCCTCATCGATGATGAGAAGGCGTCTTTTTAAGGTTTTTCGGATTGCCGCCCAGATGTGGTTTGTAATGAGATATGTTGCCACGGCTTTCAGTTCATCTTCCATGTCTCTGATTGAAAAGACTACGAATTTGCTGTCGATTGAAATGTTTGACGGCTGGTTGATAAAGCCTGACCATGTGCCGCGGCTGTATTTCGTCAGCCTCTCATGAAGAGAAGATGCCCCTTCCATTCCGGCCAAAACTGTCTCGAAATCCGAAAGGAGAGGCGGTTCAGAATTGGCAAAATTTTCGTCGGGAGTAATGTCTTTTAGGGCGTATGTTTCCGTGATGGCGCGATCAACGATAGCGTCTTCTTCCGGAGTAAGACCGCCCAGCATTATACGAAACAATCCTACTAAATTGATGATGTGCGAGCGTAGAACGTCACTTGGTTGCTCGTCTTCTCTTGGGGCGGGAAGGTCGAAGGGATTAATGTGGTGTTCGGAATTAAGCGAAATGTTGAAATATTTTCCGCCGGCGGCTTCAGCCAACTGCTCGTATTCCCTTTCGGGGTCGATAACGATAACTTCCGTATCGAACATAAGAGAGCGCAATATTTCGAGCTTGGTGGCGTATGAATTATGAACAAACATCCCGCCGTATCCGGCAAGGAATACTTCATTGTCTACCGTCAGGTCATAAACATATTTTTCGCTTTTGTTTTCTATGGTGTTGATTTTGGTAATCGGGTCAAAAAATAGTTCGCTTTCGATAAGCGTGCGTAAAATGGAGATTATTTCCTTCACACGCGGCAGATTATTTTCCCATTCCTGGTATGCTGTCGATATAAAAGAGGCCGCTTTTTGGAGCATTTCATAGGAAGTGTTGCTTTCTGGCCGTATTGTTATAGCGCTCCGTAAAGATGCGTCCATGTGTTTCATTGGCAAATGCAGAGCTATTGCATTGTCGTGCACGGCGGTTTTAATTGCGGATACACTAGGAGAGGTGAGACCTACAGCTTCTATAAGAGCAAGAGCGTTCTCTGCACGAGGTGCTCCAGTCTCGTTTCGCATCCATGCCCAACTCGAACCGAGGAGATTCCATAATTTGGTGTTGACTTCTTTGTTTTCCTTGGCAATAGCTATGATGTTGTGAAGTTTGGGCAATTGCGATAATATTTTTATGCTTTGCCCAAGTTGCACGAACTCCTCGATTTTCTCTTCCAGTTCATCAGTTGCCTTTCTGAGATATTTAGGAGTGGGGTCAAATCTAGACCATTTAATTTTTTGAAAATTAGATGTTCCGTTTATCCCGTATGGGAAAATTAATGTCAATTCTTCAACTAGTTGTCCAAGTGTTGGTATGGTGTCCACGTTTGTATTCTCATTTTTGTTCAGAAGAGAACTTAGAAGCGCATTTTTTCTTTTAGAAACAAAGCCAATTTTTTCAGCAAAACTGTTAAGTGACGATTGCCCGCTTATGGAAATATGCCAAAAAGTTCTTTTTTTACCAGTTTTGACGTATTTTTTTTCCCTCTTATGAACGCGGCCTACGATGCCGAAGAAAAACAAAAAATAAGACAGCTCAGAAATCAAACGTTTTGATTTGGACACCGCTGTGATTGACGGTCCGTCTACTCCACCGTCACCTTCAAAGTATGATGAAAGCAAGGCCGCCATGCTTTGTGTAGATGTCCCCCATGCGATCCCAGGGATACATTTTCCGGCTGATTTTTTGTAAAGACCGAGAGCGTGAATTAGGTTTACGAAAACGACAGAACCCACGCGGATGCTTTTGGTATTTCTGAAGAAGGTTAACCCCATTTTTTTAAGGCAGTCTGAAATGTCGTCCAAAACTTCTTTTTCGGTGTTGCTGATAATAACAGCTTCTTTTCGAATGGTACCTTCGGAAATAATATAGCCGATGATCCTCATGAATTCCTTGGAAATTGGGAAAATGGCGGGGAGAGAGCCAGTACCGCTCGATGAAATAACACGCCATTTGCTAATCTCCACTGCTTGTGGTGTGTGGTTTGATGCTCGTAAGAGTTTGAGGAAATAGGCAATCGGTATTCTTCGCCCCGCGTGGTACTTGTAGAGATATTTATCAAATCGCGAGTTAACAATCTTTCCTTCGTATTCTTTTTGAAGCAATTTTATTTCTTTTGCCGCGCCGGCAACATATATATTTGGGCGGTTTTTCAGAAGTTCAAGTAAATTAATTTGTGTGTCGAAATTATCGCCTGTTTCTACAGATCTCGGTAAGGGCACGGCTTCTCCCAACCCAACATTATCACTTTTTGTGGCTACAATTTCACCGTTTCGTAAAACCAACATGTTGTGGTCGCCAGTCGTTACAACAGCACGTCCGCTTTTTGTTTTGAAACGATAGAATTGCTTGGGGGCTATTTTCCTGGCGGCAACACTGACTTTACTCCACGAGCCTTTCATATTTTTGTCAAAGCTGTAGACTTCCAGTCCTGGGTCGATCACCCCGTCCATTTCTTCATCTATTTGTACTGCCCCCCTCTTTCTTATTAGTTTGTCGACGACACTACCTATTGGTCGGAGTGATATTTTTCCATTTTGTTTTATGAGGACGGGTTCGTTGCCTTTTATGCTTTTTCCAGATCCAGATTGAGCAAGCGTCACGCTGTTGTAATTCTCGAGAGAAAAGCGGTCGAACAGCACCAAACTCGCATTGTGCCGATTGATGCCGTAAAGAATACCTTTGTCGGAAGTCATATCGAAGGAAATGAACGGAAAAAGGCTGGAAAGTGGCGAGGAGTTTAGCTTTGTGTGTACCATAATTTCGTCCGTGCCGAGAGGGGCGATGCTTCTGAAAGCCTGTTCCTCCTGGAAAAGCGCCGGTTTTACATAAACAAGCTTGGATTCGAGTATGGATCTCACCTCAGTCTCAATTTTGTCCAACTCTTCGTCTGACTCTCCGTAGATGGACATGTAAAGACCGACATCAAACATTTTTTCTTGAGCCTGCATAAGGTCGTCTCTCAATTTTTCAAGGTCGTTGTAAGCTGTTTCGAGAATGGGGTCTCTGACAAAACCTTTCTTTTCCCTTTCGTTTATCTGACTTTGGACTTCGGCCACCTTTTTCTGAAATTGTTTGAGAACCCTTGCCGTATCAATGGGGTGGATGAATATTGAAATATCAAAAACTTTGTCCAGGTTGATTATCGGGGCAAACCAGCCTTCGGTCAGAAAGCGGGGATAGGATATGACGAAATATGTTCTAACGATTTTATTTCCCAGGTTTATGGATTTGGGCGAGACTTTGAGAGCAGATGGGGCGATAACATCGCGGAGTTCAAGTGCCCCTGCCTCATATATATCGGCAGGCAAAACAGAGGCGATTTGCGGAGAGTCGCCGGCGTCTTTCTTTGGAAAAATTTTGTCTAATAAACTCATAGAGGCGTTACCAATATACGAATTATATGTATGTGTCGGTCAAAATAATGCAAAATTAAAAAATCAAAATGTAAAATGACAATTAAAAATGTTAAATCATCTTTTCCCCTTCATAGTCATTATACTAGAAGCTAGAACATTGGCTATTTCTATGAGTTCACTTAAAAGCCAATTTAGCTCCTCTACACTTCCTTTTCCGGTGTCACGAAGCAAAGTAAGCCAAACTTTAGACTCGTTAGCTGATTTTAGTGAATAGGTAAAAAAATTAATGAAGTCCTTTTTTGAACTAGCCGAGGTGGCTTCAGTATAATTGGCAATAATGCTTGTGCCACTGCGAATCAACTGCTTTCCCATTACCGAGCTCGTAGAATCCTTTGGCAATGTATCTATAAACTTAACAAGTTTTAAAACCCAACTGTAGACTCTTTTTTTAAATTCATTTTTAAACTTTGCACTGTCATTTTGCATTTTGATATTTACATTTTCAATTTGCACCCAGTTTCATTGGTCAGTTAGGAATTTGTTACTGCGTGACTTTGGCCGGCTTTGCCAGATCGCCAGGATTAAACATTTTGTAATAAAACTCGATTAATTCTTCTGTGTCGAGACGTGCCGTTCGGAGCCCGACGCGGAGTAGTCCTTGTTCCACCACGGAAGCTCTTTGTTCAAGTTGAATTTTATTATCCAAGAAGCTTTCTTCGGTTTTTTTTGCTGTGCCCGCCCGGTCCTCTTTTTTTCCGAGAAACGACATCGGAACGGCACTGGATATCTTGTCCGTGACACTTCCCCCTCCTTTCGATAAAAGCGAGGCGGCGTATGGAATGACAACAAAAAAATGTTTGGACATGATGTTTGTGTTCTCGGTAAAATCGCGGATAAAATTGATATACTCTCTCGTTTGGATTTTCATCAGTTCATTTAGTTGGCTTTTGTGGCGTTCTTCAAGCTGGACGAGATAGGGTTCTATATCAAAGCGGCGCGATTGAATGAATATCTGCACCGAAAAATCCAGAGAGTTTAGGAAGTTTTGAAATTGGGCGATTATGGCCTGTTGGAGGTCTTCTGATTTCAAGGCAAAGTTGACCGAGGTGGTCAATATTACGAGGCGCATCGAATTATCCTTGAGGATTACCACCCCATCTCGAATCTCTTTTATTGAAACGAAATCTTGAGTTGACTTACTAGTCATAAGGCAAGTGCAAATATACGAATGATGCGAATCTTAACTAATTAACTTAACTAATCGGAATATAAATTGTGATTAGTGATCATCACATCATTATACTTTGACAGTGTCGGTTTTGCTATTGCTTGAATTTATTGATTCTTATAATGCGGACAGGTTTAAGATACCGATTTCGGAAGTTAGCAATTATTCCTAATTTTAGCTGTGATTTTTGAAGGTAGTTTTGGATTTGACGAAAATCCTCCTTGAGGATGGAAGGTTTTGCTTTAAGTTCGAGAAGTATCAAATTTTCTATGATAAAGTCTGCGATATTTGCATTCGAGCCGATGTTAAGTTCCCTTCTGTATTGAAGATTTGCTTCACCAAGCTTAAGCTCTGTAAGATCGCTGTACCTTTTTTCCTTTTCAAATCTACCGAGTTCGTTATGTACAGAAAAGAGCACCCCGACTATTTTAAAAGACAGTTCTTTGTAGATAATTTCTTTTTGAGACTGCTTTTGTGGCAGTTGGTTCGGCTGAATCCCGCTCTCCATATTATTTGTATTGCCTTTTGTGTTTTTATTCGTTAACTTTATTTGTCAATATTCGTAGTCATTCGTTGATTGGCACTTTTGTTGATGTCGAGCGCCCAAGTCAAATCTTTCAGTTTGCTCTCGGAAAGGCTCGGCATGGCGATATTGACCATCGTGTCTGCCGGTTCGGTTTTTTCCGCTCCCTTTTTGGGTGTAATTTTGTCTCTTTTCCAGAGATATAATTTTGTACCCATGAAGTATTTTATGGCCGCTTCAAGGGTAAAAATAAAAGGTTTGCCGTTTATTTTTACAAAAGCCAGAGCAATCGAAAGAGCGGCCACCGGGGTCAAAAAAATGACAGCTAAAAATACGGGCAGAAGCCTGTAGATGAGATAGCAAATAGCACCGCCTCCTACCAGATAGACGAATTGTTTGACGGTAAATGGACCGAAAACTTTGTCCTCTACCCCGATGAATTGTGGAACTTGGAAGCGCATGAGTATGAATTATGAATAAAGAATTATGAATTATGGTTAATAAAACCTTTGCAACTTTTAATCAAGCCGTTAGTTATCTTGTGAGTAATTATGGATTGATCCAGCGTTTTTTGGAAATCTACTTGAGATAAATAACCGATATCTCGAGATGTGAATAGTTGATTTTGTATTTCAGTAACGGAACCGAGGGCGATGGAGTAAAATTGCAGTTTTTCTTTGTAAGATTGACGGCTGAAACCTTCGGCAATATTGGAAGTAACAGAGATTACTGCTCTTCGCATCTGATCTATTAGGGCAAATTTTTCGTCTGAGGGGAAGTTTTTGGTCAATTTGTAGATGAGCAAAACTAATTTATGACCTTCTTTCCATGCGTTGAGGTCAGTAAAAAAGCTGATTTTATTTAATGAACTTTCCGTGTTTTGGTTCTTTTTCCCCGCATTATTCATAATTCGTAATACATTATTCATTTCCGCTATTCAGTAGGTTCACGGTATGGATCAACCACGTATCTCTTTCTTTCGGACGGAATTCGGACAATTTTTGTCAGTTTGTTATCGAGCATGTTATCACTCTTTTGTGTGACGATTGGTACGGGGGGAACATCGAATCTTTTTTCTTCCGTTTTGATTGGAGCGGGAGGAGTGGCTTGCGGAGGTTTAGGAGTGACAGGCGGAACCGGCGGTGAATAGTGTTTTTCCTCGGCTGGTCTTGGTGCAACCGGGGCAATCGGTTTTGCCGTTTCTTTGGTACTTTGCTCACTCCCGGTCTTAAGTTGGTCTTCTTCTGCATTATTCGTAATTCGTAATGCATTATTCATTGCTGTTGGTGCGTTACCCATGCCAAATTTGCCACGGTTAATCGGAGTTGTTTCCGGTGAGGGGCTCGCTCCTCCGCCGTGTTTGGCGACATCTCGCTCCATGGTGCGCCAGATGGCGGTTTCGGCTAAGGCGGAGGAGGATTCCGTTTTGACAGTCGGCTCTATCGGCAAATTAACCGGGGGCGGTACTGTTTTGACTTCGACAGATGCCGGCGATGGGTTTTCAATTTCCGCCAAAAGTTTGTTCTTGTCGAATGCGGACTGAAGTTTTGTTTCTGGCTTCGCGATCGGGGATTCTGTTTTAGAAACAGATTCTATACCTTCAGTTTTTGTTGGAGTGAGGGCGGAGACTGGCGTTTCACTTGCGGCTCTCAAATTTGAGCGAATTTTTTTGAAAATAGTCTCGTTAATTTCCGTTGCCAAGGAGTTTGTTTTTTCGGTCCCAAGCTCCAATTTTTTTAATCTACTGACAAATTCGGATGATGGTACAAGTCCGAAAAGAACCAGGCCAATTTCATCAGCGAGTGTTCCCGTCCTATCCACATGCAGTTCATATTTATTGCCCCACCCTTTGACCATCGGCGCGATATTCAAATTGAAAATTTCGTCCTGTAGTTCGGGTGGCAATTTGAGACAGGCTTCCCTAATTTGTTCTCGTGTAAATTCCATACCATTAAAATAATTATTTAGACAAAGTTTCTACCTCGAGGATCCCTTTGTAGCCAATCCTCAATGTCTTGAATATTCTGTTCGTGGTTAGGTTGCAGTGTTCCAGCTTGCGCCACTGGTGTTCCTCCGGCTGCTTGCAGAATCAAGTCATTAATCGTTCTCCTGATACTTTGTCTTGTTGCGCTATCCAAATCTGTTCTCTTAAGCAAATCGTCCATGTTTTTGCGTGACAAGTTCTTAATTATCGCAGGGACACGAAGGAGGGACGCATCCATTTCAGCAATGTCTCTTGGGTCCATCTGGCGTATTTGATTTTGGAGAGCTGTTTCGTCGATTGCCCCTGTTGAGGTGACGGTAATTTGGTTGTTGTTGTTTAAGGAAATATTTTGACCGGCCGCAGTTGCAAGATTGTTAAAGCGGGCTATTTCAAGGTGGTTTTGTTCTATTGTTGTCAGCGAATCTTTAGTTTTTTGATATTGAGACGTAGAAAGATAAGGAGCCAAAGCCTGAAGATCTCGCATTGACATATTGCTAACCTCTCCACTCTGAAGGTTTTGAAGCCGAGTTCTAATTTCTTGCTCGTGATTTGTTCGGATGTTCGCCTCAATTCTTGGTATTTCCGCTTGAAGTCTGGCCACTTCTGCCGCATTTCCAGCAACTTGAGCCACAGACAAGGCGTTCATGGCCTCTGTTAGAGGTCGAACAAATGCTCCAAGTGTATTTCGAATTTGTCTCTGCTCGTCTACTCTGCCCGCTTCCCTTGTCGCTTTCTCTGTTTTTTCTCTTTCTTCCGGCGAAAGCTTTGTTGATAATACGGCCAATGACTGGTCGAGGCCTGCAATCGCTGGGCTCAGATTATCCGCGCGATCTCTAAGTTGTCCAGCCACGGCTTGTTGCAGGACTACACGATTCCTGGCTGACATACTCTTGTAAGCATATTTGCGTTGTTCCGCGCTAAGTCGCGAAAAATATTTGGCAAATTCAGTCGGGTTATTTTCCAACTTGTCCATATTCTTCTTGACCTCTTCCTCGCCGGCACTAAGCACAGAACCTTTTTCTTTATAATCTTTGTAGCTCTTGCTTCCCTGCCCCCACTTTTGTTCTTGCATAGCATTGGTTGTGCGAAGAAGTAGCCGTTGACCAATGTTGTTGCTGGCTCTCCATTTATCTCCATATTTATCCTGAATAAGGGCACCGATTTTGCCGACGGAGTAGCTACCGACGACACCTTGTCCGATTCCCTGCAACTTCTTGCCCCAGGAAATCATTGTGGACGCGCCTTTGGCGCCCAGTGAATTGGCTACGATGAGTGTGGCGACCAAAAGTCCCGTGAAAGTCATGAAATTTACAAAGATGCCCATTTGCCCGATTATCTGCGAGGATGAGGCTCCACTTGAAATGCCGTTAAATGCAGTGGCCATGGTGGTGGATCCGCTTCCCAAAACAGTATTTAGTCCGCCGTCTTGCCAGGCTTTTCCGATTATGTAAATCATAATCATAAAAATCGGCGCGTAGAAAGCTTGCTTGAAAAGTTTATTCCACCACTCGTGCGTGTATCCCCCCATTCCGGGGATTACCCAAGCTATGAAAGCAAACGGCGAAAGAATCATCAAAAAAACAAGGTAGATTGTTCTTGTTATCATCATCACCGCTGCGGCCAAAAAAATCCACGCCGCGACCAAAAGCATAATTGAGCCATAAACGCTTACAGCAATTATTTTAAAAGGTGCCCCTGTCGAGAGGTCAACTGATCTGCCGTCAAAAATTCCTTGCACCTGGAACCCTCTCATAAAAACACCGCTCAAACTGCCGTCATTGCTACCTATGATCAAGTTATAGAAATGAAGAGCAACGATGTTGGCCACGTCTATAACTGCCTTGGTTATAAAGAGGCTGAAGTTTATGAGCACCGCGGCTATAACAATTCGTATAATTGTACCCATAGCACTGCCGTGGTTTAAGCCGAGGATTGTAGAGATCGCAACCCAAAGAATGAGAAAGATGAAAACCAAATTGGACAGGTCTCTAACAATTTCCCATCCAATTCCGACAATGCCGGTAGCTCCGGCCAGATCGCCAAAGTGGAGTATTGACAGTTGGATACTTTTTTCGAGAATGGCGCCTGTTAATGTAACAGCGCCCGATATGATGGTAAGGAAAAGGAAAGCGATGTTGGCGATTAACCGGCCCGAAGTGAAGAGATCGATGAGGGCTGACAAGCCGTCAAGCATTTCTGACATGCTTGGTATCGCATGAGCAGAAAGTGGGATTACAGCAAAAAGCACTGCAGAAAAAACGACTGCGAGCAAAGAAGCTGTTTTCTTTCGCCTGTTGTTATATCTCCCCAAAATCATTTTTTTCCTATACTGAACTTTTCTCAAAACTCATCTCAACTAGTTGCCGGTTCATAATCTGCTGCCTGCAAAAATAATTAAATTTGCCTGCGGCTATCACATATCTCGAGGAGGGACATATCATTGTCGGCTTACAGTCACACACCTCATTTATTGTTTATGATTTGACTATGAACAGGCTCTAAGGTTTATTGATAATGAAAGATGCTTTGTGGGTGCCTACTTTCAGAAATTGCTCGCTTGTTGTGTCATAAGCAGATTCAGTAATCTCCGTTTGCAGTTCGAAAGCCCCGAGAGTGTCTATTCCTGTAGTATTGTAAATCGGCAATTTAGCAGAAATTTGTATGCAGTATTGAGAAACAGCTGAAGCCCCCAGTGGTATTTCTAGTGTGGTCGGAGGCGGGGGACTGTTTACAATGGAAGATGCATATGGGTCACTACAGTCGTTTGATACAGTTTTTTTAATAGTGATGTTCGTGAAGTATTTGTTTAGATCTTGTTGGGTTACAAGACTGCCCTCAATAGACTTCAGCGTCATTTTTAATTTTAACTCAGGGATAGGTTTGGATTCTGAGTGTGTGAGTTTGAAATTGTAATGCATGCTGTCCGAAGGAGAGAAAAGCGAACCCAGTTTGAGCGGATTGGGTAATGAAAGGGCGGCTGGATTCATAGACACTTTGGATGATGCCGGAGTGACGGTTTCTGTTGTCCCAGGAGCTGTAACTTTTGCTTGTCCGAGGATTTCGACTTCGGCGAGGCTTAGATTATTTATGATATCCGGCGTACGAGTGTCAAGATTGTAAGGGCGGACAATGATCTCTTTGATATTTGGTGTGTTAGGAAACGTCCATGTCTTTGGATTTTGGTAATCAGAGTTGCCTGTAAATACTGGTGAAGAATACTGATTTCCTGCGGCATCATAGGCATAGATTATATAGCTCATGTCGTAAAAATATTTATCACATCCTCGGTTATCGCCGATTTCAACAGATCGGTAAGGTATATATAAGTTAATTTTTTCAATAGGTTTTTCTTCTGCGAGAATCATTTTTAAGTAAGCTCCTTCCCCCGAATTAGTCAAAACAGATGATAGGGTAAATCCACCTGCTCTCGATACGTCACATGCTTTTTTTGAACCATCAGTCGAATAGGAGCCATCAAGATAGGCAAATTGATCTCCTGGTTGTACCCTTCTAAGTGGCGCGCTCGTAAGGATTTTAGTTGAAGAATCCATCGCGTAGTTTTTTTGGTATGTTCCAGCTCCACCCGCAGTCAATTCTGGTGAAAGAAAACCAAGGCCAGTTATGTCTCCGACGGCTGAGTTCGCATTTTGTCCCGCCACTTTGTCCACTGTGTTGTTGACGTTGGCACAGCCGATTTTTATGGCATTTTCCAAGGCCGCTGCTGGGGTGGCAGCCTCACTAGTAGTTAGTACGGGAAGGAAAAGAGACCCCGGTGGCACTTGTGCAATAAGTCCAGGTGTAATTTCAGCAAAACACCCCGGGCCAACAGTGCTACCAGTAGTAGGTTTTACGCAGTCTGTACCAGATGGCATCCAGCCTGGCATCCAAACAGAAACTTTTTTACCATCCGCAAGGTCCTCAATATGATAAGTATAATTGCAGTCAACCCAAGTCGGCGGTTTAGCGGTGGATTCGGCCACTTGCTTTTCGTAATCAGTTACAAGACTCTTAATGTAAGACGAGCCGCCATACCTTGGACTTTTAACGCTCATACCGCCGATTCCCATGGAGGAAAACACTTTGTTGAACGCCTGGTTAATGAGAGCGTCCATAATTTCGTTGATTTCATCGGCAGTCTCCAGGCGGCGTTTTTGGGAGTCAAGAACATTGTTAAGTTGCGTTTCGATGACAGATCCCGGGGTGCTTAGATTTTTGTCGTGTTTAAGACAGCTACCATCTGGCCTATACGCCACGCATTTTCGAAAAGAACGAAATCCCTTGCCCCACTGGAGCTCCTTTTCATTTATGTTAAGTTGTCGTAAAACGTTTCTTGTTAATTGATTATCTGCTTCGAGATAGACTCCGTACATGTTGTTTGACGGCCTGCTGATCGAAATCCAATTTGACCAGCCGTCACTTCCCCATCCTCCTTTGAGGAAAGCGTTGTAAACATTTTTTTGTACATCAGAAAGTCGACACCGAATTTCTTCCTTGTGGCTTTGCGTCCAGCCTATGCCGAGAGACAACCGAATTTGTAAATCAAAAGGACTGCAGAGGAGATCACCGAGGGGTCCCAATTCTTCTATCCACTGTCCGGCCACTTGATCTCCAACGTCCAGAAAGAAACCTTCGGGGTCGGTTACAAATGACGGCGAACCCTCAAAACCGCTATTTATCCATTCAACTGTGCTCGCGGTTATATTTCTAATGAGAGCATTCGCCATGGTGAACGCGATTTGGTCGAGCAGGCATTCTTTTAGGTTGGAACCGGTATCTGCGGCAGCATTTTGGGAAGTTGCGGTTTCTGTAACGAAATCACCTGTCGGAACAGAGAAAACTTTATTGACGGCTGAGTCGAGCCCAGCCAGCAATCCAATAGCATCGAGAATACAACTTATAAAGGCGTCGGCCGGTTTTGGTTTAACGAAAAAAGTCATGGGTACAACCAGAACGATAATCAAAACAATTACAATAGTTTTTTTGAAGGCGGCCATTAATGAATCAAATTAGGCATATAAGATAATATGAAGTTTAGATTAAAAGCTTGGCAAATTATACACCACCTGAAATCAACAAACCACTTTCTCCTTTCTTGAAAATAATTCCTCGGCTTGAAAATTGAGCACTGACCTTTCGAAGAGAATTTATAAAAAGATCTACCGCGTCAGGATATATTGATACCCAACCAAGAGCGCGCAAAGGATCTGAATCAATGTATCGCATGTTGTCTACAACAACCTCAACTATGGACATCATGTTAATCATCACTGTGTGATCGGCGACAAGGCTCTTTGGTACAGCCATTTTGGCCATTTCCTCTTTTATCCCCTGATATCGTAGTTTGGATTTTGATAAGTCAGCGAGTTTGGATGGGTCGTCTGTTGCTTGGTAATTGTCCAAAATCATCATTTCGCCCTCTGGGTATTGGGCATTTTTGTCATTAAAAATTGCACCCAAGGTGTTCCCGTACTTTCTGAAGGATTGTTCATCGTCTCCAGTAATCTGAAAATCTGCTTCGCTAAAGATGTCCACAGTTCCCGATTCGGCGTTTAGGGCTGACTGGATAAGAAAGTCAGACTGATCTACGTTTATCGGGTCGCCTGCTTGTTTGGCCGCTATGTATTTGGCAAACCACTCTCTCGAAAACTTATCGGTTTCGGATAAATCGGCTTCGATTTGCGGATTTATTTTTGAAGAAATAGTAATTGAAGCCAATTTGTCGTCCGGTCCTTTTATGAGGGGATTTCTTCCGGCGCGAATTTCATCAAAATCTGAAGTGCCATCGTCATCAGTGTCAGCAATTTCTGGGTTTGTCTTCCACAGCCCTTCCTCCCAATCTTTGAGGCCGTCTTTATCATTATCCAAGAACAGTATGGGGTTTCGCTCATCTTTTATTGTCACTTGGTTATCAGAGGATTGGCGGTTGTTAATCCTGGTAAGGTAAAGAGCTGTGCTGACGATTAGCAGGCAAACAACGGTCGCTAAGATAATTTTTTTCGACATACGATTATTATATCCCCAATCGGTTGAAACACCCAAGACAATTGCTGTGGAATATTATGGCAAATTAAATATTGCGCCTGGCTCTATCGCTGAAAAAACTACATTACTGCTTTTAAATTTCTTACAGAGACTTAAAAACGCTTCAGAGAAGTTCATTGCGTACGGTGCATATTCCTGAAACCGTTCGACTGGTATTTTATCTGAATTATTCCCGTCTCCAATCAGTTTAATAATAGCTTCAGCGAGAGAGTCCAGAGCTACTGCGAAATTTTTGAGTTCCGAGACATTGTAATTAGTATTTAGGTCGATTAGTTTTGAGGCGACTTCCGCTCTTTTCGTGGCCATATTTTTTAATCCCTGCCAAATTTCCGGTGTCAACGTTTCAATAGATTGGTTCAAAAGACGGGCCTCCTCTACAGAGTCAAAATTTTTTAATATGGTTGCTGCCGAATTTCCCATAACTCGTAAGGGGTTTTGCGCATCACCCCCCCTAGTGTTTGGTACGACTTCGGCGCTGTCATTGATTGGCGCTAGGGCATTGATTGGGGGCGTGTTCGCCCGATCTTTAACAAGACTTTTTCCACTTATTTGTGACAGGGGGTCCTTTACTGTCGGGTCGGTTCCTCTCAGTTCCTCTTCCCAATCTTCGAAACCGTCTCCGTCCGAATCTATGTTTTTCTGTTCCGGAATATCATTCGGTGAGGTTGGTGTAAGGGTGACGCTTGTTGGCCTTCTGTCTCTTAAAGCAAAAATATAAATAGAAGAAATTAGGACCATTATCACAAGCAAAAAAAGCGCGGCTTTTTTCTTTTGAAGTAATTTCATATGCACATCTTATTATAAGACATTCGTTTCGTTTGATATAATCACGCTGTGGATTTACTTTGGAAAAGATTTGGTTTATTGACGGTGATTTTTATGATTGCGGCATTTTCTCTTTTTCCCGGGTTTGCTGTGGCTCAATTTCCATTTGGAGGTCCGATTACCTGGTATTTCCCCGCTTGCGAAGTGCCGCCTGCCACCTGGATAATTCTTGGACCGCCTACTTTCTCGTCACTTATGTACATGGGGGCATTGTCATATTCGTATGGCCCCCCAAGTCATTGGGGGCAACAATTGCTCGGCATGTCGACCGCTTGGATGCCTTGCATTATTCTAGTTCCCTGTCCTCCTTCTCCCGCACCTTGCCCTGTGATTATAGGCGGAGGAATGCTGATTCTATTCCATGGGTCTAGCCACTAGTTTTTGTAGTCTTTTTTGTATTTTCAATTGAGCTGGTCGGTTGTTTCTCGAAGTCGTTGACAAGTTTGCCTTTAATTGGCTTGGTTGTTATACGCCCGGGGTTCAGGAATGTGAAATGTATGCGGGAATAACCTGTGTCCCCTTGCCCGCCTGGGGGGCGACCACGGCTTTTTTGGGTTCTAGATAGTATTTCTTGGTTTCGCGGCCAAGGAGAGCCATTTGGCAAGGGAAAGTGTCTCGGCCCGGCTTTGGGGGTCGATTTCGCATTCGGTGAGAATTTTTTCGGTGTTTTCACCAAAGATAGGCCGTAAATTGGCAGAGACGATTTTTCTTTTGTGTGCAAAACCAGTCTTAACTATCTCAAAAAACCTTTGCTCATCAACGTTTTCGAAGGAATTTTTTGAAATGTTCGATATTAGGAGAATTGCAGAATCTACCTTTGGCGAAGGGCTAAATGCCCCCGCTTTTACTATACCGGCAATTTTGGGGTTGCCGTAAGCCTTTACGCTAATTGACAGGATGCTTTCTTTACCGTCCTTCGAGCAAATTCTCTCAGCTACTTCTTTTTGCACCAGCAAAACCGCTTTTTTGGGCTGTGGCCATTCGGAAAGAGCTTTGCGGATTATCTCACCGGTTATGTAATAGGGGATGTTGGCGATAACAAAATAGGCTCTAGGCTCTAGGCCGTAGGCATTAGGGTGGAAAAATAAAATATCGGCGTGGACGAGAGTAAATTTTCCGGAAGACATTTGAGAGGCGAATTTTTCCTGAAGGACTGAAATTAATCGGTCGTCTTTTTCCACTGCGATTACACGCGCCCCTCTCGCCAAAAGTTCTTCGGTCAAGTTTCCTTCGCCTGGTCCGATTTCCAGCACTGTTTCATTTTCAGTGATTTCGGCCGCGTCAACAATTTTTCGCAGAGCGTTTTTGTCGCGCAAAAAATTTTGTCCCAGTGATTTTTTTTTAATAAATTTTGCCATCGTTTAAATTGGTTAAGTTTATTCGCAACATTCGTATCCATTCGTTGATTCGCACTTGCATATCAGTCTAGATATATTATTCTGCCGCCCCCTGATAACCTTTCCTCATTGGCGATATATTCTTCGTCGATATCAAAAATAAATTCAGAAGGAACGTTGACTTGTTTGGAACCGAAGATTGTTCTGACGCTTGCGTATGAAAGATATACTTTTTTTCGTGCCCTGGTTAATGCCACATAGAACAACCGTCTTTCTTCTTCCGCTTCGCTGTCCGTAACTTCATTTTCGCTCATCTTTTTGTGTGGGAAAAGATCTTCCTCGAGGCCGGTGATAAAAACAACATCAAACTCAAGACCTTTTGAGGCGTGAACAGTCATGAGTCGCACCGCTTCCCTTTTTTCCTCCATTTCGTCTTGGTCGCTTGCGAGCGCAACGTCAGTCAAAAAATGCTCGACAGCTTTTTCTCCTTCCTCAGTATCGTAACGAGAGGAAAAAGTAATCAGTTCTTTTAAGTTTTCAACTCTCTCTTCTCCCTCCAATCCGTCACTTTTCAAATAGTCCAATAAACCTGAATTTGTAACGGTAAATTTGACAGTTTCCGACAGTTTACCGGTTGAAATTTTATTTTTTATTTCGGCGAGTAAGTTTCGAAGCTCTTGTATCTTAGCTTTTGCCGCGGGGGGCAAAGTTCCTCCCTGCCCGGAAACTACTTTCGCCAAAGTGACTTTGCCGATTCCTCGAGGGGGCGCGGCGATGATCCTTTGCCAGTCTGCGAAACCCTCCGGATTTATGGCGGACCTCACATAGGAAATTGCATCTTTTATTTCTTTTCGTTCAAAAAACTTTGTGCCCAAAACTTGGTAGGGTAAATTTTTGTTCATGAAAGATTCTTCGAGCACTCGGCTTTGGAAGTTGGCTCGATACAAGACCGCGATTTCTGACGGCTTCACCCCGGCATCGATTAACTCTTTGGTTTTCGAAGCGACGAATTCTCCCTCGTCTGCCTCGTCGTAACTTGTGTATAGCCCTATTCTCTCTCCCTCGGTATTTTTCGTAAACAGATTTTTCTCGCGGCGCATTTTATTTTTAGCAATGATTCTGTTCGCCACGGTGAGAATGGTTTGAGTGGAGCGGTAATTTTGTTCGAGGAGCACCACTTTTGCTTCAGGATAATCTTTTTCAAAATCCAAAATATTTTTTATATCCGCACCTCTCCAGCTGTAAATCGAATTATGAACAGCAATTTTGTTGGCAATATAGTTGTGTACATTTTCCACGTCAAGATCGTAAACAAAACCGTTGAATGTTTCTCTGTCGACGCTTTTTATGGTTTCTTCAAGAATTTTACCGTTTCTAAGTGTTGCCAATTTCATGCCGGGAAATAAATTTGTGGCGGGCTGAAGCATCATCGCACTCTCTTTTGTAAGATGAGCAGTGCGAACAATCGTTAAATTTGGTTGGAGATCTAATATTTTCATGGCCAACTTTTCAGCGTCAGCGTAATCGAGCCGCGCTACTTCCAATCGCCAATCGTTCCTTTTTCCTTTTCGTGTTGGCATGTTTGCCAGTCGGAGACTCTTATTAAGCGAGAGAGATGTTGTGTTGATCGATGCTCTGCTTAAACCCCAAGGATGAAGAATACTTTTTCTTTTGTCGCTGAACATACACAGGCGGACATTTAGACGTTCTCTTTCCGTGTTAGTTTTTGTTGTGCCTTGTGGAATGTAGTGTGGAAAATCGACGGACAGCCCTGTTTCTCGGAAAAGCTTCTTTGCTCTTTCCGATGTCGAGATGGTCATAAAAAGATTATTAATGTCGTTTTGATCAAGAATAATATTCCTCCCGACTGAATGAAAAACGACGGTGGGCAGACCATACTCGGCTGAATAGTAATTTTCCCAAAATATTGCTTGTTTTTTTGTAGAGCAGATTTTCAAAATCCACATTTTATCGGCTTTTTCTTGATTGCTACGAACCGACAGACCGCAAACATCTATTCCTACCCCGTTTTTTCTAGTGGTCTTTGCAATTCCTATGCGAAAACCTTTATCTCTGCGGTACATAAGATATACAAAAAAATTTTCTGCCAAATCTGGTAATTTAGCGAACATTATATGTTTGTCAGTAGTCTTTATTGTGTGACCGTTTTCAGTGATTATTTTTACCAGTTTTCCGCGAAATTTTCTTTTGATTACTCTTGTCACGACCGATGGACATGTGGTTCCTTGCCCCGACGCACTCAGTATGATGTCTCCAGGTCTAACGTTTTTTATCGGCACCTCAGATTTCGGAGTCATAACTCGAGTCTCCGGAGGAACGCACTGGTCGATATCACCGACGACGCAAACATTTCGGTGTTTTAGAGATATCAATTTAACGAGTTGGTATTGAACGGCGTTTGTATCTTGGTATTCGTCCACGTGAATATATTTCCATTTTTCCTGATAGGCGTTTCGAACTTCCTCATTTTTTTTGAGAAGCAGTGTGGGGCGGAGAAGTAAGTCATCGAAATCAAGAGCATTTTCTTCTTTGAGTATTTTTTCGTATTCGATCCAGATCGAAGCGACAAGTTGTCTGAAGTACGAACGTTCGACTCCTTTTGCGAATTCTTCGGCGGTTAACATATTGCCCTTCTCTCTGCTTATGGCGCTAAGGATTTTTCCCGGTTCGAAACTTTTTGGGTCAATACCGCGTCTTTTCATGGCGTCTTTGATTGATCTTACACAATCTCCCCTATCGAAAATGGCAAAAGAGGCCGAAATACCGGCACTTTTGAAATTTTCTCTCAGTATCTTGACCCCAAGAGAATGGAAAGTGCCAAGAAACGGTGAGTTTTCACCGTAAAGACTGATAGAAATTGGTCTGTTAAGCTCCTTATCTTCCCTCAGCATTGATATTACACGCTCTCTCATTTCCCTTGCGGCCTTGTTAGTAAAGGTTATGGCCAGAATAGAGCCTGGATTAGCACCGTTTTTTATGAGGTGAATGATTCTGTGAGTGACCGTTTTGGTTTTCCCCGCCCCTGCGCCGGCGATAATTAAGACGGGCCCTTCTGTATGAAGCGCCGCTTCCCTTTGGGCTGGATTTAATGAGTCTAAATAATTGGACATGAATGCAATAATATAACGAAAAACTTTCGATTAACCTAATTTCCATGTTTACCGATAAGTTCAAAAATGGAAAACCTGCGGTTTTAGTTTGAAGGCGGTCATTTTCGGCAGACAGGTTTGTGCCCGTTTCTTTTTTTTGCGGCATAATTCTAATTTGGCCATAAGATAACAATACATTATTTCCCAATCGTAAATGGCCGTGTCGTAATTTTGGTATCCACAGGGTGCGCACATATTGATTGACGAGCGAGGCGATCTGGGTATACTTAAACATGTCGGTAGGAGCTCAGAATGAGTGTATATGGCTTCATTAAGCCATTTTCTGGAATGTTGATTATGAGTTTAGATTCGGCCTATATTTACAAAACCCACAAATACTGACTCTTTCATCAATTCTTCACTGGGTCAGATAAATAAAAAAAATCGGTTGTCCCATCTTAAGATGGTGGTTTTGGTTTTAACGGTAGCATCTTTGCCTTCCGTCGCCTTTGCCGGGATCTTTTCTTTTTGGGCGGAATTAACCGAGGTCTTTTCGCCTAAGTCTGTCTCGGCAGAAACATCAAGCGTTAATTCGCAGAACGTGGCAATTCTTCAGGCGACGCGAGGTGTAGAATTTGATGGCGCGAAAGGAGGGGGTGATATAACTATAGTCGGAACTGCTCTTCTGCCCGAGAGCGGTCCTGTCGGAACCATGGCTGATATTGCCGAGGGTAACCACAGTGAAAGCATCAGTGTGTACGTCGTAAGGAAAGGAGACACTGTCTCGTCAATCGCCAAGATGTTTGAAGTTACTTCGCAAACTGTGCTTTGGGCAAATGATTTAAGCGGTTCTGTTATTCGCGAGGGACAAGTGTTAGTCATTTTGCCTATATCGGGGGTAAGGCACACTGTGGTCAAAGGAGACACTGTTTCATCAATCGCCAAAAAATACAAAGCAGACGCCGGAGAAGTTGCTCGTTACAATTCAATAGCGACTACCTCAACTTTGAAACCGGGCGACATTATAATTGTGCCCGATGGTGAGGTTGCTTCGCCTGTTACCAAATATGTGGCTTCCGGAACCAGTAATCCCTTGAGGGGAGGCGGCGGACCTGCTTATGACGGCTACTATTTACGTCCTATTTTAAATGGAAGAAAAACTCAGGCTTTGCACGGTTATAACGGCGTTGATTTGGCCACGTATTTAGGCGCTCCCGTTTTTGCATCAGCTGAGGGCGATGTTATTGTAAGCGCTAAGAGTGGTTGGAACGGCGGGTACGGAAAATATGTTGTTATCGCTCATCCAAACGGCACACAAACTTTGTATTCTCACCTGAGCGAAGTTGATGTTTCTGTCGGCGATCATGTTGTGCGGGGGGCGCAGATTGGTCAGGTTGGATCAACCGGAAAATCAACCGGTCCTCACTTGCATTTTGAAATAAGAGGAGCGAAAAATCCTTTTTAGGATAAGGCTTTATGCCCTAGGCTCTAGAAAATTGAAACGGCCCAAACAAAGAGTGTGGCCGGTAATTTTTTCAGAAAAACATATATATAAGTAAAGAACCATACGCGGAGCGCAGGGCGTTCTGGCCGCTCCCAGTAAAAATTTAAAAAACCGGATTAGAACCGGTTTTTTGTGTTCCATAATAGACCTGTTCCCCGATAATCTTCGACAGGTACGATATCCCCACGAAAGTGAGGCTATCGTCTGTATCGGAGATGGAAATTCCAGAGCCCCGAACAAACCTCCATTATCAAGTCGTCAAAGAGACCGATTTTGTTGCGCAGGGTGTTGGTAACTATCTGAAATC
>Ga0209542_10001037_pt1 | contig 66276 bp, 63 predicted proteins | sample RifCSPhighO2_01_FD_184028 | JGI IMG/M metagenome (GOLD analysis project Ga0209542, IMG submission 184028) | Soil microbial communities from Rifle, Colorado - Rifle CSP2_plank highO2_0.1 (SPAdes) (version 2) | ecosystem: Environmental > Terrestrial > Deep subsurface > Rock core/Sediment ...
GGAAAGATTGAAAACATCCAGACGGATAATGGCTCAGAATTTGCGAAGCATTTCAAAGAGACCGCGCTGACGCTCGATCTCCCTCATTATTTCTCTCGCGTGAAAACTCCGACCGACAATCCTTTACAAGTATCACAAAGTGTTACCGATGTACCCGTCTAGTACATAAACTTGTTTTTATTTTTTAATAATGGTAAACTGAATATTACATGAAAACTCAAACATTAGTTACTATTCCTAGAAATATTGCGAAAATGGGAGAACTAGTTGTTTTACCGCGCAAAGAATTTGAGCAGATTTTACGTTTGGCAAGAAAAAAATACCCCCAACTTGATAGAGATCTTGATAGAAATTTGGATAAAGCAATTGAGGAGGTACGCCAAGGCAAAGCGATCGGTCCTTTCAATTCTGTTAAGTCACTTCGAGTTTCATTAGAGAAATAATGAAAATCCAATACTATTCCGGATTTAAAGATAGTCTCCGTCATTTCCCAAAAGAAATTCGGGAGAAGTTTTATAAACAAGCAAATTATCTCCTTCATGATATTCGCCATCCTTCGCTTCGAGTTAAAAAATATGACGAAGCGCGCGGTGTTTGGCAGGCGCGCGTAGATAGGAATATTCGTTTTTATTTTTTAATCAAAAGCGATACCTACATCCTGATTTATATTAGAAAACATCCAAAATAATCGGAGATAGTTATCATCAATAAAATCGAGAAAGAAGATTCGTCCATATTTTTCGCGTTGAAAGACGAACTTCGAGTACATACTAATATATGATAAAAACAAAAATAACGCCGCCGGAGGTAAGGTTAAAGCCGACTTCGGAGGCATCTGCCCGACATACTTCGCAGGGTGAGACGGGCGGGAAAGAAAAGTTAAGATTGGTCCCGTTGGGCGGCCTTGAAGAAATTGGCCGTAATATGTCGTTCCTAGAATACAAAAACGAAATCGTGATTATTGACATGGGCATTCAATTCCCCGAAGAAGAAACTCCGGGAATTGATTTCATCATTCCCAACACAACATATCTTGAAAAGAAAAAAGCCAATATTAAGGGGCTGATTTTGACCCACGGCCACTTTGACCATGTCGGCGCCATTCCTTATTTAATAGAAAGAATAGGCAATCCGATTATTTACGCCACCGGAATGACCAAGGCCATTGTCTTAAAACATCAAAATGATTTTCCTCGCGCTCCAAAGCTGAACATTAACAAAGTGGGAAATGGCGACATAGTAAAGATCGGTAATTATTTCACCGCCGAATTTTTTGGTGTTGACCACACCATTCCCGACACCGCCGGCATTATCGTTAAAACGCCAGTTGGCAATATTGTCCACTTCGCCGATTTCCGGATTGATTATGACGCAGATGGAAATCCGCGGGACTTAAGCAATTACCAAAGGATCGGCAAAATGGGCGTTCATACTCTTATGATTGATTCAACTAATGCCGACGAGCCGGGCCGTTCGCTTTCGGAAAAAATTGTTGAAAAAAATCTGGAAGAACTTTTTATCAAGACCGAGGGAAGAATTATTATTACTCTTTTTTCCACTCTTTTAACCAGAATTTACGAGATATTAAAAATCGCCGACCGAATCGGACGCAAAGTCGCCATTACCGGCCGTTCAATGAAGGAAAACATAGAGCTGGCGCAAAATCTCGGCTACATTAAGCCGGCTAAAGGCCTTATGATACCTATTGAAGAAATTAATAAGTATAAAGACAGCAAGGTCATGGTATTTACCACCGGCAGCCAAGGCCAGACGAATTCGGGGTTGATGAAAATTTTAACCGGAGAAAATCGCCACTTAAAAATAAAACCGGGCGACATGGTTATATTTTCAAGCTCGGCCATACCCGGCAACGAAAGAAGCATCCAAAATATCAAAGACGGCTTATGCCGCCAGGGGGCGGACGTTTATACTTCCGAATTAATTGATATTCACGTTAGCGGCCACGCGCCCGCCGAAGACCTTAAAACGGTGATAAAACTTATAGAACCACAATTTTTGCTGCCCGTTCACGGCCATTTCTTCAAACGCGCCGCCAACGCCAAATTGGGAGCGGAAATGGGCATAGATAAAGACCATTTAATGCTTATGGATAACGGCCAAGTTGCCGAACTTTCTAAAAACTCCTTCAAAATAACCAAAGAAACCGTGCCGGCTTATTACGTGATGGTCGACGGTTTGGGTGTGGGAGACGTGAGCGAAGTGGTTTTGCGCGACAGGAAATTAATGTCGGCCGACGGAATGTTCGTTATTATCGCCGTCGTTGACAGCCAAACCGGAAAAATAAAAGGCGAACCGGATATTATTTCAAGGGGTTTCATCTATATGAAAGAGTCAAAAGAGCTTTTAGGGCAAACTAGAAAAAAAATAAAAGAAATTATAACCAAAACCGTAATTCCAAGCAATGAGTTAAATTGGGTTTACACCCGCAATAATTTGCGGGATAAAATCGGTCAGTTTCTCTACTCCAAAACCAAGCGCCGCCCGATGATCCTGCCGGTGATTGTGGAAATATAAACTAAACCCGTAATTTATAAGCCGTTTTAATTCCCATAATTGAACCTCAACAATTACAGAAGTTTTAAGATGTCCCGGTAGGTTATTAATACGACAAGGGCTAAAAGCAAGACAATGCCAATAGAATGAATGGCGTTTTCAATTTTTGGATTGACTTTACTACCCTTGATTTTTTCTATTCCTAAAAATAACAGCCGGCCGCCATCTAAAGCCGGAAAAGGAATCAAATTGAAAACCGCGAGACTAAGCGAAATTAAAGCCACTAATCGAAGTAGGTAAATAAAGCCAAGAGCGGTCGCCTGCCCGGCCATCACCGCAATCCCCACCGGACCGGCAATTTCCTGGGGTATTTTTTGGAAAACCAAAAGATTCCTAATCAATCCAAAAAATCCTTTTATTATTTCCCAAGTTATAATAAACGCCGATTTTATTCCCAGCCAAACACTTTGATACCATGGATAAGAAACAAGGCCCGTTTTAGCAAGAGCTATGCCCAAAGCCCCCTCTCCTTCCGGAGGATTCATTCTGGGAACAATTTTAATTTCTAAATTGTCTTGACCTCTTTTAATTTTTAAATTTATTTCCTTGCCTTTATTTTTACCGATAAAATCCTGAAAAATTGAAATTTCACCAAAACCTTCTATGGAATCGTTGAGTTTTAAATTTGCTTTTTCCGCCGGAGAATTATTGCTTATGGCAATAATTTGAATCTGAATATTTTTAGCAACGGCCTCATTTTCTTCATTTATACCTTGCGGCAAACCAATATAAAATCCAATGATTAAAAGCAAGGCGCCGAGTATAAAATTCATCGCGACTCCCGCGAAGGTAATTAAACTGCGTATTCCGACCGATTTTGAGGCAAAACTTTTTAGATTACCGGCTTCTCCGTCATTTTCGCCCAAAATTTTAACAAAGCCGCCAAGCGGCAATAAATTTATGGAATAAAGAGTTTCATTAACTTTAAAGCTAAAAATTCTCGGCGGAAAGCCAAAACCGAATTCTTCCACCGTTAAACCGCTTTTTTTGGCAACAATAAAATGTCCCCATTCATGAACCAAAACCAAAATTCCCAAAATTAAAATGAATATAAGTAAAGTAATCATTTTTGTATTACAGAGTTATCCCCTCTTAATTTCTTCTTCTTTTAATTTTAATAAATTCTCCAAATTTTTATTCGTTAAATCAACTAATTTCTGAATCTCTTCTTTTATTTTAAATTTTTCATCTTCGGTAATTTTTTTGGCGTCAAACAGTTCATTAACTTCTTTTATTATTTTATCTCTGCCATTGCGGTATTTGATCTTGGCTTCTTCAAGCTTAGAACCGATGATTTTTATTATGGCCGCCCTCCGTTCTTCGGTTAAGGGCGGGATATTTATCCTGATTAAATTTTTATCAACAACGGGATTTAAATTTAAATCGGAAGTTAAGATGGCTTTTTCCAAATTGGACAATATGGTTCTATCCCACGGCTCAATTATTAAAATTCTGGGTTCCGGAGCGGAAATGGAAGCCAGTTGTTTTATGGGAATTTTGGAACCATAGCAATCAACCAAAATGTTTTCAACCAGCGCCGGAGTGGCGCGGCCGACGCGCAAAGAAGAAAACTCGGTTTTTAACGATTCTTCTACTTTTTTTAATTCATTTTTGAAATTTTCTAAAATTTCCATTTTTGATATAAATACTAACAAAATAAAAACAATTTTTATATTTTATTTTGTTAGTATGCTCATGTTTAAATTTAAAATCAATCCATCGTAAGCAAATTTAGGATTGATGTTTGTTTCATTTAATTTAAAATAAATGTTCTGGCTTGTTTTTAATAAATTACTTAATTTTTGATTCGGGTTAAATAAGAACTTGGTTCGCAAATACCAAAGCCATAATTTGAAAATTTCAATTGCCGAGTAATCGTTAAATTGTTCAATAATATAATACAGGTCTTTTGGTTCGCCGCTAATAATTTCGTCAAAAGTTTCTATAATTTTTTTATCTGCTTCCATCTCAACGCCGTCTTGCTGCCAAAACGGCAATTTTACGCCGCGAGAAGCAATAGTTTCCGGAACTCCACCAATTGTTTTAGCACTTAATATAATAATCGCATGATTGGGCGCTTCTTCAAAAATTTTAAGCAGGGTATTTTGAGCATAAATATTTAATTTTTCAACCGCGTCTATTATTGCAATCTTATATTTTCCATAATAAGAGCTTAAAGTCAGAAATTTTTTAAGTTGCCTGATTGAATTTATAGACCGTTCTTCGTCGGTATCGGCTGAAATTAAAATTAAATCCGGATTAAAACCCTGACGCTGAAAAGTCGGGGCTCCGAAGCCGACGCACGGGGTCGGCTCTCCGACTGGAACGTCGGCAGCCGAAGCGTCGGAGTTAAAATCGGCGTTAAAGATTTTATTCGCAAATTTTAAAGCAATTGTTTTTTTAGCCAACTCATCCGGTCCATAAAAAATATAGGCATGAGACAAACAGTTGTTTTCGATACACTTGTTAAGATAATCGGTAATTTTCTGATAATTATTCATTTTAGCGGCGCGCCATAATGCTTCTTTTGTAAAATTCAAGATTTTCTAAAACCAAACCGGCCCCCTTAGCGACGCAAAATAGCGGTTCTTCGGCGACATATGCCGGAACTCCGGTGGCTTTTACCATTAGTTCGTCAAAATTCCTAAGTAACGCCGTACCGCCGGATAAAATTATTCCTTTATCCATTATGTCGGCCGACAATTCCGGAGGAGTTTGAGCCAAGACCAGTTTAACGGCTTGAATAATTTCTTTAAGACGCTCGGAAATTGCTTCCACGACCTCATTGGTGCCAATATTAATATTCCGTGGCAAGCCGGTTAATATGTCGCGGCCGCAAACGCTTATGTGAAGTTCATCTTTCAAAGGCAGCGCCGAACCAACTTCAATTTTTATTCTTTCGGCGGTTCTTTCTCCGATGGCTAAATTATGGCGGCGTTTAAGGTAATCAATAATCGCCTGGTCCAATTTATTGCCACCCACCCTTCTTGAATGAGAAGTTACGATGCCGCCTAAAGAAATGACCGCCACTTCGGTGGTGCCGCCGCCGACCGACATAATTAAATTTCCGGAAGCCGAATTAATCGGGATATTGGCTCCAATGGCGGCCAAAACAGGCTCTTTAACAATATAAGCGGCTCGGGCGCCGGCATTGACAGTCGCGTCAATTACGGCCCTTCTTTCGGTTGAACTTGATCCGGATGGCACGGTTACCAAAACTTCCGGTTTTATTAATTGGAATCTGCCTAAGCTCTTTTGAATAAAATATCTGAGCATAGCTTCGGTAATTTTATAATCGGCAATAACGCCGTCGCGCATCGGTTTTTTTGCGATTATATTTTCCGGGGTGCGGCCAACCATTATTTGAGCTTCTATGCCAATGGCCAAAACGGCATTATTATCCGGAGAAATTGCCACTACAGTGGGCTCGTTTAAGATAATTCCGCGGCCGGGAATAAATACAAGTGTATTAACAGTGCCAAGATCAATCCCAATTTTTTTAGTGAATATTGCCATGTTTTAAAAAATGAAAATGAAATTTTAAAATTGTCGTAGCCCCATTCGCCTTTAACATTAACTAATTTTTAATTCTTCTAATATCCGCTCCTAATGATCGCAAACGTTCATCTATTTTTTCATATCCCCTGTCAATTTGGTAAATATTATCAACAACGCTTTGGCCTTCCGCCAAAAGCGCCGCGATAATTAAGGCCATTCCGGCGCGGATATCGGGGCTGTTAATTTTTTTACCGCGCAGTTTACTGGGGCCTTGAACAATGACTCTATGCGGATCAGCCATAATAATGTTCGCGCCCATCTGATTTAGGATATCGGTGTAAAATAACCGGCCCTCATAAATTGTTTCGTGAACCAATGAAATGCCATTCGCCTGCGTCAGTAAAACGGTAAGCGGCGCCTGAAGATCGGTGGCAAAGCCGGGATATTCGCGGGTCTTAACATCAATGGCGCGAAGATTTCTAACGGGCTTTACTATAACATAATCAGCGCCAATTTCAAGATCAGCTCCGGATTTTTCAAGCAGTGTCAATAAAACTTCCAAATGTTCCGGATGGCAATTTTTTATTTTAATTTTGCTTTTGCTCGCAACCGCTAAAATTATAAAAGTTCCCGATTCGATTCTATCTGGGATACCGTCCCAAACGCCGCCGTTAAGTTCTGTTACGCCGTTAATTTCAATAGACGGCGTGCCGGCTCCGAAAATTTTAGCTCCCAAAGAATTCAAAAAGGTCGCTAAATTTTCTATTTCCGGTTCGCAAGCGGCATTTTTTAAAATTGTTTTTCCTTGGGCCAGTACTGCCGCCATCATTAAATTCTCGGTTCCGGTTACACTTACTGTCGGAAAAACAAATTTATTACCTATAAGTTTTTTGGAAGTGACGGTAAAAATATCTCCGCTCTTTTTAACCTTTGCCCCCAAGGCCTTAAAACCGTCAACAAAAAAATCAATCGGCCGCTTGCCTAAAGTGCAGCCGCCGGGATGAGGAAACGAAACTTTGCCATGTCTGGCTAAAATTGGCCCTGTTAAAACTATTGAGGCCCTGAACCGGTCGGCAATTTTATAATTTAAATCGGTTTTTTTAATTCCCGAAGAATTTATAAAATTGCCGGAAAACTTAGCGCCTAAATCAATAAGAAGTTCTTTCATTCTGTCAACATCTTCTATCTTCGGCATTTTTGGCAGTTTTACCGGCTTGTCGGTTAAAATTGACGCGGCCAAAATTTTTAAAGCCGCGTTTTTAGCGATACCGACGGTAATCTCGCCTTCTAATTTTTTCCCGCCGTTTATAATAAAATATTCAGCCATAATGTAATTATATTATGATAAATCTGAAAATTTAGATATATTGACAATATTTACCAAACTGGATATAATCTAACTAATTTAAAATTAGTTCTATTACAACTTAAACTCCGGAAGAGGAAAAAGACCAATGGGAAAGCTATGTCTAATGTCTCTATTGCGAGAGGTTGGTTTGGAAAAGTTTAATAATATGGTAGCTGAAGCCCAAAACCAACTCTTGGTAGAGAATAGATGGGCCAAAAGAGGCTGTTTTGAACAGCTATTTGACACCCAGATCGCGACCCTCGAGGATCGCGGTGTGCCGAAGCAGATCGTGGAGATACTCCAGAACCAGCGCAGCCAGGTGCTCGCTAAGGCAAACAAGATGTACTTCGATAACGGATGTTTATCATTTCTCCCGGTCATTCCTCGGACCTACCTAAGCATTTACAGCCAAATGCCGATGGTTTTTAAAAGCGGAAACGCAGGCTTTACAGAGCTCAAGCCCAATAACATTACCGATGTAATCGATACACCTGATGATCCCTACTACATTTACGACATTGAGGACGGCAAGGCTATGCTAGGCATGGCCCCGATGCAGAAAGCTGAGAAGCTCATTAATGAGCAGATGCGTTTTGGTCTCACAGAAGTAGAAGTTATCGCTCTCGGCATTCATACCGATGTGCTCTCAAAGCACTATGTGGACGCCGTCGGCTCCCGCTACTACTCAGATGGGATACCATACTTGTTCCTTGAAGTGGGTAAGAAGCCTGTTCTATCCCGTAGCCATCTTGATGTCGACGATAATCACTTTGGTGCTGCCTCTTGCGGTAGTCGAGGTTAGCTCGACGATAATCGCGCTTAGCGCGGCAGATAACGAGGCAGACCGAATAATGGCCTGCCATTTTTTAATATAGTAAAAATACTTAAAACGTGTTATTAAATATTCTATTATGACAATGCAATTTAGAAGATTTATTTTTTGGATTTTTGTTATTCTATTTATTGCCGCGAGCGTTATTATAATCCTTTTTGCCCAAGGATGGCGGTTTGATTTTGATTCTTTTAAGATAGTAAGAACCGGCGGTATTTTTATCAAAACTACGGTTTCCGGCGCTAAAATATACGTTAATGATAAATATACCGGATCAACCGCGGGCCTTTTAACTTACACAAAATTAGTTGATAGTTTAACGCCTAAAAATTATAATCTTTTTATTCACAAAGAAGGATATTATCCGTGGAACAAAATGGTTGAAGTTAAAAACGGCTTGGTAACCGAATTATTTTCCGTAACATTGTTTCCCTTAGAGCTCAAAAAGGTTAAAATAGCGCAGTTATCGGCGCAAAAAATAGCAAATTTTAAAATTAATAATGAAACAATAATAATAAGCAATAAAAAAACCGGAATTGCCAACGTTAAGGTTTATGATACTAAAGGACAATTAATATCAAACGAAAAACTTGAAGTCGCGACTTCCACAGAATTAATATCTCCCGATAAAAATAAAAAGCTTTATGCCACGGATAATAAGATTTGGATTGAGTATTTGGGCGACGTAAAAGAAGAACCATCTAAAAAAGCGGGGGAAAAAGAAATAATCGCTATATTGGAATCGCCAATTTTATTTTTTGATTGGCTTAAAGATTCTGAGCACATCATTTGGTTTACCAGCGGCGAATTAACGGTTGCTGAAAGAGATAATCGCGGCGGCAAGCGGAATAGCGTTAAATTTTATTTAAACATCAATCCACCGATTTTTTGGGATATCAAAAATTCCGATCTTTATTTCTTTGAAACCAATACAGAAAAATCAACTTTATATAAAATAAATATAGAATAATAAATTTCCTTTAGCGCTTCGACCATTGAGGAGCTCTTCTCGCTCCCTTGAGTCCGGGTTTCTTTCTTTCTTTCATCCTCGGATCGCGGGTTAGAAAACCGAATGTTTTTAAGATAGTTTTAAATTCCGGATGCGCCAAAACAAGGGCTCGGCTTAATCCGTGCCGTGAAGCGTAGGCCTGGGCTCTAAGACCGCCGCCAAAAACTTTAACGGAAATTTTGTAATTTTTAATCCCGCTTTTGACAATAGGCTCTACTAACGCGTCTTGCATTTCTTTCCCCGGAAAGTAATCGGTATAATTTTTATTATTCACAATTACCTCTTGCTTGCTGTCGTTTGGCCAAAGCCGAATTCTGGCTACTGCCGTTTTTCTTCTGCCAACGGCCTCGCAGTATTTATTTATTTTTGTGGTTTTGGTTTTTAACGGCATATTATTCGATAATTAATCTTTTTATTAGTTTTGCGCGCAGCCGGTTTTTATGAAGCATTCTTGTAACTGCCAGTTTTAAAGCTCTGCCGCGGCCTTTTTTAGTCAATTCAAGATAACCGATTGTTTTCAAACCGCCGGGATAACCCGTGTGGTGTCTATATATTTTTTGGACTGCTTTTTTACCGGTTAGCAATATTTTATCTATACCAGATACCTTAACCGTTATCATGGGGTCTAAATGAGGAAAATAATTTACTTCTCTTTTTCCTCTTAAGAGAGTCGCAACTTCACTGGCTAATCGGCCCAAAGATTTTCCCTTCGCATCAATGTTATAAGTTTTTGATTTATTTGCCATTTTTAAGAAGTTCAATTATTACCATTTTTGCGCCATCGTTTTTTCTGGTTTCCAGTTTCATTATCCGGCAGTAACCACCGTTTCGTTCCCTAAAACGCGGTGATAAATCTTTAAATAATTTATTAATTGGCTTTAAATTTAATTTTTTTAAGAGTAATCGCCGGTTTGCCAAATTATCAACCTTTGCTTTAGTAATCGCTTTTTCAATCATGGGTCTAATTTCTTTAGCTCTGGCCTCGGTAGTTCTGATGCGCTCTTTTAAAATTAAATCGCTTATCAGATTCCACAAAAAAGCTCTTCTGAAATCAGCCGGTCTTCCGAATTTTCGATTTTTTCTTAAATGTTTCATGGTGTTTCCTATTCCTCTGATTTTAACGTAAATCCAAGTTTACCAAGCGCTTTTTTTATTTCTTTTACCGCATGCTTGCCCAAACCCTCAAATTGTAATAAATCTTTTTCTTTTAACCGCAAAAGTCCGGCAACAGTTTTTACGCGGCTCTCTAAAAGAATATTTTGGGTGCGATTTGAAAGTTTAAGATCTTCTATTTTACTTTTTGTTGTATCCTCTTCTTCTTTTTCTTTTTCAATTAATTTTTCTTTAATTTCTTCTTTATGCTCGGCTTTTATGATTTTACTTGCAGCAGTGGTAATAACTTGAAATTGCTCAATTAAAATTTGAGCGGCGCTTATAAGCGCTTCAGTAGGAGTTATCGTACCGTCGGTTTCAATATCAAATTTCAATCTATTGTAGTTAGTTTTATCACCAACACGCATATCTGTGCTGTCATAATTAATCATTTTAATGGGCGTGAAAATGGCATCAACCGCGATACTGCCGATTTCTTGTTTATCTTTTTTACGAGTTTCCCGTTCAGAATAACCAAGTCCTTTTTCAACCTGCATTTCTATTTCTAAAGAAGCGTTTTTAGAAGTAAGCGTAGCAATTAAAGCGTCGGGATTCGCAATTTCAACTTGCGATGATAATTTTATATCACCTGCCAACACCTGTTTTTCGCCCTTCACTTTTAAAGTAATGGTTTGCGACCCCTCGCTATAAACCTTAAATCTTATTTGTTTTAAATTTAAAATTATCTCGACAATATCTTCTAAAACACCCGGAATAGTGGAAAATTCGTGATTAACATCTTTTATTTTTACGGATGTTATGGCAGCTCCGGAAAGAGACGACAGCATTACGCGGCGCAAAGCATTACCCAAAGTCAGGCCGTATCCGGGATAAAGTTCTTCTATTTCAAAAACGGCTCTATTTTTAGAAATATGTTCTATTAATTTTGGCGCTTTTGGCAAAGAAATGTTTGTGTTCATAAATTATTTTATATTTTAATAATCTTATTTTGAATAAAAAGCGACGATTGAATTCATATTGAAATTTTTTGGCAAATCATTATCTTCGGGATTGCCTTTTATTTTTATTTCTAAATTTTTTTTATCTATTAAGAGCCATGAAGTCGCTTCATGTTTTTTTAATTTATTAATTAAATCAAAAAATATCTGCTTTGGCTTACTCCGCGGTTTTATACTGATTATATCGCCGATTTCAACCCGATACGACGGAATGGCAACTCTTTTATTATTAACCAGAAAATGACCGTGATTTACTGTCTGCCGCGAAATGCTTCTTGAGCTCGCAAAACCACTTCTGTAAATTACATTATCCAGACGCCGTTCCAATATGCTAAGCACCAGATTACCGGTAATGCCTTTGCGCTGCTTTGCTTCATTAAAACATTTTTTTAACTGCTTCTCGCTTATGCCATAAGTAAATTTTATTTTTTGTTTTTCTAAAAGCTGCGATCCAAATTCGGATAAAGCCCGCCGACGGGCTTTTCCGTGCTGGCCCGGCCGATAAGGTTTTTTTAAAAAAGACGATTTGGGCGAAAAAGACCTCTCGGCTTTAAGCCCGAGATTTTCCCCAACTTTTCTTGATAATTTTTCTTTTGGTCCGGTATATCTCATACTCTTCTTACTTTTTTAGGTCTGGGGCCATTGTGAGGAATCGGAGTTATATCTTTTACAGACACAACATTTAATCCATGGCTGGCCAGAGCTCTTATGGCCGATTCCCGCCCTGAACCAATGCCTTTTACAAAAATCTCAACTTCTAAAAATCCGGTTTTTTTAATTTTTTCTAAAACCGCTTCTGCCACCTTTGCGGCGGCATAAGGTGTTGCCTTCTTAGGACCGTTAAAACCGAGGGCTCCGGCCGAAGACCAAGCTAAAACTCCGCCATTTTCATCGGTAACCGCGATTGTAGTGTTATTATAGCTAGCTTGTATGTAAATTTTTCCTTTTGCAATCTGCCGGCCGGTTTTTCCACTAAAAACACTTGCCTGATCTTGTCCTAACTTTTCGCTTTCCTTCAAGAGCTCTGCCTCGGTTTGTTTTTTTATTTTCTTTTTTCCCATTATGTTTTCTCCGCTGATTTTTTACGGCCAGAGCCGACTGTTTTTCTCACATTACCCCTTCTTGTTCTAGAATTTGTCTTAGTTCTTTGCCCTCTTACCGGCAATCCTCTAAAATGACGATAACCTTTATAGGCGCTGATTTCTTTCAATCTTTTAATGTTGCCCTGAATTATTCTTTTTAAATCTCCTTCGATTTTATAATTTTTTTCCACAAAATCTTTTAAACGCGTCAATTCTTCATTGGTTAATTCTTTGGATCTTTTATTTGAATCAATTTTAACGTGTTTTATAATTTTAGCCGCCAAGGGTCGGCCAATGCCGTAAATATACGCCAGTGAGGCGATTATTTTTTTATTTTCCGGAATATTTGTTCCTGATATTCTTGGCATATTATTTAACCCTGACGCTGTTTATGTTTTGGATTTGAACAAACAATATAAAGGCGCCTTTGGCGGCGGATAATTTTACACTTAGCGCAAATTTTTTTAACGCTTGCCCGTACTTTCATGAATTTTATATGTTCACTGGGCTCACAGAAAATTTTTTTCACGCTTCGCTACTAAAAATTTTCAGGCAGCCCGTTAAAGCTCTCTTGCTCGCTTTAACCTTTATAATCGTCTTATTATTCTACCTCGCGTTTTATCTATAGATAACTCCACTTCCACCCGATCACCGACCAAAACACGAATGAAATTAAGCCGCATTTTACCCGATAAATGGGCTAAAACTTCGGCGTCGTCTTCTAATTTAACCTTAAATGTTGTATTTGGTAAGGCCTCTATAACAGAACCTATAAGTATTGATCTTTTATTATCTATCATAAGAAATATTAATTGTCAATAGTAATATTAATCTTTTTTAAGTTGATTGGCGCGCGATTGACCCAAAACGGCCAAAGAGAAATAGCGGCGCTATTTATATAGGTTTTGTCAGAAATCATCGTTCTCATCCCTGTTTCATCGCGTCCGGCCAATTCCTGTTTTAAGCCGTCAATATCGGCCGGCAAAGCATTGCTTTTATCGATATTAAACGTAAAAAATAATTCTCCTTTTTTAAAATCAACGCGGCTGGCTTCGGGATAAGTAATGTTGTCATTAAAAGTGAAATTTTTTAAGTCCGGATAATGATTTGACACAAAATAATTAATCATTGTTCTTAAATCTTTTTCTTTAAAAAATAATGCCTGCCAGGTAACTTTCATGCTTAAAACATTTGCGTTAATCTTATAATCATCAACTTTTACAATGAAAGCGCCTTCAACTAACTGCAAATCTGAGTCTTTCAGCGTGTTTAGAAGATCCGTTTTTAACTCTTGCGCCAATTTATCTTGAAGTTCTTTCTTATTTTGCAGAAGCGCTTCTTGACTTAAAGAAGTATTTGTAACAATGGCCATTGGTTCAATGCTTTTGGCGTAAAAACCAGCATACTTAGGCGTTTCTTTAAAACCGGGAATAGTGAAGTACGATGGACCGATTAAATAGTCGTTTGACGCCTCATCGCCGATAACTTCCGTTTTAGTAGAGCTGGGCGTTAATTTTGAGTTCAATATTTTCGCGCCGGGAACAATAATTGAATTTTGGATTCGGAAAATTTTACCGTCTTTTGTTTCAAATCTTGTGTTGGCGACTAATTTTTGAGGAGTGGCGCTGTAAGCGTTGTAAATTTCTATAACGCCGCCGATTTTGGGGCGACCTTCCATTGTTTTTGAACCGCTTTTATTTAATGAAAAGTATTGCCCGGGTATAATGCCGGCAGTTAAATTTGAAGAACTCACATTTTTGCTTACAGCAATGGGAATCTGGGCTTTAAGCGGAATTTCCTTTAAAGAAATTTTGATATTGGCTTTTGGTAAAATCAAATACATTGCCGTACCAAAGAGTAAAAATCCGCTAATCACTAAAAAAGATATTGCGTGATTTAAATAAAAACGACGACGCCGGTTTTTTGATTTTAATTCTTTGTTTTTCAAATCCTCGCCGTAGAAATTTTCAATATTTTTTTCTAAATCTGAATTTTGACTCGCTGTTTCATAAATAACCGGCTCCGGCGGCAAATTATAATCCGGCTCCGGTTCTGTTGGCAATTCTTCCGGCTGAATTTCAATAGCAACTTCATCTTCCGGCATACTATTAAAAGAGGGGGGCAAAATGTCCATCATTATTTTTATTTTCTTATCTGGTTTTATCTGCTCCCCGCTCTTTTTATAACTATTACGGTCATAAATCAGCATTTTTATTTTTTTGGCAAAGGATTTTACTTCATCATTTTCGGTGCTAAGCGACAATATCTTGTCTATGCTTTCGGCTTCTTCTTTTAAAATTTTTAAAGAATTTAGATCAGCAGCAATAATAGAATTTTTCGGTAAAACCAAAACAACCTCCTGTTGCTTTGACCGCATTAAACGGTCAATCAAAATAGCGGCATTATCTTTAATTCTGGCTCTAATTATTTCAAAATCTTGGGACATTGTTATAATTTTAAAACGAAAAGTTAAAAATGTAAAATAACGACTTATTCGATTGTCGCGCGAATACGGCGAATTCCGGAGCTTGATGATTCTTCTTTTATAATTTTAAAATTGCCGATTTCGCCGGCGCTCTTAACGTGCGGGCCATCACAAAATTCCTTAGAATATGCTTTGCTTAAGTCGGGATCTCCAACCGAATAAACATTAACCACATCCGGATACTTTTCTTTAAAAAATGCCCTGGCTTCTAATTTTAAGGCCTTTTCTTTTGGCATTTTTTGCGCGCAAACCGGCAAATCCAATTTTATTTTCTCATTGACAATATTTTCAATTTTTTTAATTTCTTCCGGCGTTAATTTTCTTCCAAAAGTAAAATCAAATCTCGTTCTTTCCTCCGTAATATCAGAGCCCATTTGCTTGACTTCTGATTCGCCGCCCAAAACATCATGCAACGCCTGATGAAGAAGATGGGTCGCAGTATGTAATCGGGTGATTTTATTGATTTCGTCTTCAGTTTGGAAATTAGAAATTGAAAATTGGGATTTCTCCGCCTCTTGGCGGAGCCCGTGTCCTCCAAATTTCTTTTCGGCTCCGGCACGGGAAATTTCTTGGTGTTTTTTTAGCGCGGTTTCCCAGCCGGACTCATCAATTGAAAATCCCTTTTCTTTCGCCAATTCGCGCGTTAATTCCATCGGGAATCCGTAGCTTTCGTAAAGATAAAAAGCATCATTCCCAGAAATTATTTTATCAGTTTTACCAGCCAATATTTTTTCAAATTTTCTTAATCCATTTTTAAGAGTTTTAGAAAATTTTTCTTCTTCTTTTTGGATAATTGTAAAAATATCATCCCGCTTTTTTGAAAGTTCCGGGTAAAATTCTTTATACATTTCTATAATTTTTTGCGATTGCGATAAGGAAATTAAAAAAATTTTATCTAAGTTTAAAACCCGGCCATAGCGAATAGCGCGCCGCAATAGCCGGCGCAAAATATACCCAGCTCCGATATTTGACGGTAAAACACCATCAGCAATAAGAAAAGTCACAGCTCTTACGTGATCGGCGATAATTCTCACTGCTTTTTTTTCATTTTCAATATCACGATGAGGAATTAGTTGGATGATGGGCTCAAATAAATCGGTTTCAAAAACCGTCGGCGCGCTTTGAACTACTTTTACAAGCCGTTCAAATCCCCAGCCAACATCCACACCTTTTTGTTTTAAGGGCGCAAAAATACCGTCTTTTGAATACAAATATTCCATAAAGACCAGAGTGGCTACTTCTAATCCGTCAACATAAATCTCATTACACGCGCCACAAGGCCCCTCTGGCCCGGCTGGGCCCCAAATATTGCCATCTTCTCGCAGCCCTAGCTTAATTTTTTCTGCCGGTAAAAATCGCAGCCAAGCGTCGTACGATTCTTGATCTTTTGGGATTTTTTGATCCCCTCCAAAAACCGAGGCCGATATCCGCTCTTTATCAATTTCAAAAATTTTAGTTAGTAATTCAAAAGTCCATTCGATGGTTTCTTTCTTAAAATAACCTGCCCCGACCTGATCGGAAGCGTCGGAGTCACCAAAAGAAAAATGCCCCAGCATTTCAAAAAAAGTAAGATGCGACTCGTCTCCAACTTCATCAATATCGGAAGTGCGGAAGGACTTTTGTATTGAAGCAGTCCGCCGCGAACCGAAATCTTTCATCGGGTCTTTGTCGCCGGTAAAATAGGGCTTAAACTGTTGCATCCCCGCGGTAGTTAAAAGCACCGACGGATCGTCTTTCGGCACAAGCGAAGAAGACGGCACGATTTTGTGCCCCTTCTCTTCAAAAAATTCCAAAAATTTTTTCCTTATTTCTCCCGATGTCATAAAGCTAATTTTAACAAAACTATCATTAAAATTCAATTAATCCCGCACACAACACAATATATGTATAATTATGATCGGTTGGATAATTATTTTTTATTTGTATAATAAATTAGCTATAGCTAATTTATTAGAATTTTCTAATTTTTAATTTTCGTAATATTCCAACGATCGTTGTTGATTTACGAAAATAATAAAATCCCGAAAATATCGGGATTAAAAAAAGTAACTTTGGATTAAAAATCGATTTTCCGGCGGAGTTTTTCCATAACCGGAATTTCGGAGGGTAAAACGCGCTTTATGCCGTCGCCCCTAATTGTTTCAAACCTCCTGATTTCATTAACCATTTGTCCGAATTCTTGCGGTTCCAAACTGGCCTTATGATCGGAGCCGGGCATATTCTTTCTTAAAGTAATATGCCTTTCAACAAGACAAGCACCCATTGCTACCGCCGCTACTGACGGCAAGATACCGGTCTCATGGCCGCTATAGCCAATAGGCACGCCGGCAAATTTTCTCTTTAAGGTCTCAATAACAAGAAGGTTAATTTCATAATCCTTGCAAGGATAATTGGCAATGCAGTATAAAATAATCAAGTCCTCACGGCCCAGAACATATACCGCTTTCTCAATTTGCTCCATTGTGCTGCCGCCGGTTGAAAGAATCACCGGCTTATTATTGTAACGAACCCGCTTTAAAAGATCGGCATGCGTTAAGCAGGCGGAAGCAATCTTGTGGCAGGGAACGTTGTAGCCATTTACAAAATGCGCCGAAAGGCCGTCCCATGAAGAAGCAAACCACATAATATTTTTTTCCCGGCAATAACGGTCTATGGTATCGTAATCTTTCATATTAAATTCAAGTGCGTACTTAAGATCGCCGTTAGTCGTATTGCCGCTGTCTTGTCGAAGCCGCGCGATTGAATGTTGCGGCAAAATCGGAAAATTAACACCCTCAACGGTCATTCTGTCAAAAGCGTTTTTAATGATGCTCGGGTCAACTTTTCTCGGTTTGGCAAGTTCTTCCGGTTCGTAAACCACTTCAACGGTTCGCTTTTGGAATTTTACCGCGTCAGCCCCGGCATCAATAGCCGCGTCAATCAATTGCTTGGCAACTTCAATACTGCCATTATGGTTAATGCCGATTTCGGCAACCGTAAAACACGGATGACCTTCGCCTACCCATTTATTACCTATTTTTACCGCTCCCATCCGTTTCCTCCGTTGTTTTTATTCGAGTTTTACTACCAGGAGCTTTTTCCGCCGTCAATTGTCAGATTAGCGCCGGTCATAAACGATGAGGCGTCCGAACACAAAAACATCATCGCCGCGACATATTCGTTTTCTTTAGCCATACGGCCAAGCATATTCGCCGCGCCAAACCGCTTAACAAAATCTGACGGCATTTTGTCCGTTCCCACTCCGCCGGGAGAAAAAGCGTTAACCCTAATGTTATATTGCCCCAAATATGCCGCCATTTGCCGCGTCAGACCAACCAAGCCAGTCTTACTGGCCGTATAAGCAGGCGATTTATATTTGCGGTTTTCGGGATCGTTATAAACCCGATGGTCATGAGCGATATTAGAAACTTCTGACGCCACGTTAACGATAACGCCACTACCTTGCCGCTTCATAACCGGAATTACCGCTTTCATGCAAATCATCGGCCCGACGAGATTAGCGTCTATTTCTTTCCGGAATAAAGCTATCGGATATTCGTCGTAAGGAACGAATTGCTTTTGGGATTCCTCACTTCCAACCGCCGGATTCATTCCGGCATTGTTGATAAGAACATCAATGCGTCTAAATCGTAGAAGGGTGTCATTAACAGCTTCTTCAACCTCTTGTTCATTGGTTACGTCAACTCTGAGGATCCAATGATTATCAATCCCTGCTTTCGTCAAATTAAAACCGCATATCGGCAATTTATTAGGATCATAATTACCATTATCCCAAACTGCAATATTTGCACCGGCTTTTCCAAGGCCCAGCGCGTATTGCATTCCTAAAAATCCCGCTCCGCCGGTAATGACTATAACTTTTCCTTTGAGGGAAAATTTTTCAAGAGCTTTGGAGTTGATCATCGGTTCAGTTCCTCCATTTGGTTTTTACAAAATCAAGCTGGCGTTTGGCATCGTCAAGATAATCAACATCGCTTCTGTTGGCTTGCAAAATCATTGGCCCGTTAAAACCGATATTTTTTAAGGCCTTGAAACAGCCGTTAAAATCAACATCGCCTTCTCCAAGATTAACCGACTTATCGGAACCGATTTTTCGATCTTTAATGTGGACCTCAAAAATCAAGTCGCCGAGGAGTCGAATATCCCAAGGGGAATTGTGGCCGTAAGAAACAGTGTTGCCCAAATCATAACAAACGCCCACATGCGGGCTGTTAAACTTTTTAATGAATCTTTTAATATTTTTTCCGTCAAGTTCTGTTTCAAGCGCCAATTTAACGCCGTACAAATTGCATAGATCCAAAACCGAACCAATATTTTTAATAACTTCAGTTTCCTTTTTCCAATTTTTTATAGCCATCATTTCAAGAAAGGGCAAAACAATAATTTTAATTTTAAGAGATCTCGCTATAAAAATCAGCGCGTTTAAAATAGAAACCTGATTGTCTGTGGATCTTGAAAACCCGCCGTTCATAAAGTAATCGGCGCAGATAGAATGAACTCCGACATTATACGTAAAACTGAGGTTTCTTATTTCCTCGCGCCATTCACGGTCTATAATAGGATTAAATCCCCACCGGGGGTGCCAATCGCCTTCATCATATATCCATTCAATCAAGTCAAACCCCAATTGTTTGGCCAGTGGAAATTCAGCTTGCCAATTTCTGGGAAAAAATTGGAAACGGCCGTCTTGCGGCGGAGATAGCCGCCCTTGCATTATTCCGATTTGAGGAATCACTCCGAGCTCCTTTCTTAACTTTTTAAGTTACAATCCAATGATATATATTAACCATAAAAACTAATTAAAGTCAAACGGTTGTTACTTACAACATTTTAAATTCGTTAAAAGTTGCAAGAACTCCTAATTTTATGATAAATATAAAATATGAAAATAATCGCTATTATACCGGCGCGCGGCAACTCTTTGCGGATCCGCGATAAAAATATTAAAAATTTCGCCGGGAAGCCCTTGATTGCCTGGACAATTCTTGAAGCGAAAAAAAGTAAATTACTTGACCGCATTATTGTATCTACCGATAGCCCCGTTATTGCAAAAGTCGCCAAAAAATACGGCGCTGAAGTACCTTTTTTGAGACCCGCGGAACTGGCAATTGCGACCATAGGTGTTGAACCGGTTTTAAAACATACTTATGAATGGCTTATAAAAAATGAAACCTATAAAGCAGATGCTATCGTTCTTCTCCAATCGACCAATCCATTAAGAACAACTGCCCATATAGATGAGGCCGTTAAAATCTTTATCAAAAAGAAACCCGACTCGGTTGTCACGGTTAATGAAACGCCGGCAAATCATACCCCATACTGGACGCTTATAAGACAAAAAAACGGCAAAATAACATTGTTTAGCGGTCAAGATATAAAAAATATTATCAGAATCAGCCAAGATTTTCCGCAGAAATGCTATGCTCGCAATGATTTAATATATGTTTTTAAGCCAAAAAATTTATTCGAAAAAAATTCCAATCTTTACGGTGATAAAGTTGAACTTTATATCACTAGTCCTCTTTATGAAGCTGATATCAATACCTATGATGAATGGCTGATGACCGAAATGAAATTTAAAAAGTTAAAATTTAAAGTATCTCGTTAAGAGTTTTTGATAGTTGAGCGGCATCTTCATATAATCGCGTTTTCCGTTTAGTGAGAGTTTCTAAATCTACTTCTCTCGCGGCACGAAGACGTTCGCAAAAATCATTATCATTAATGTCAAGAGGTTCGGCGAGTTTATTTTCTATCATGCTATCAAGCATATCCATACTTGTCTTTAGAATAACTATTGGTTTTAAGTAGTCAACCAAGTCATACATAATAGTGGACTGTGTCCCTATGATAAAATCAATACTGCCGATTATCTCATTGAGATTATCAGTGGCGGAAAAATTTTTAGGCATATTTTCCAGACCGTATTCATCAAATTGCGCTTTAATGTTTCTTCCCGGCTTTATTTTGAATATTAAAATCGTGTCGGGACAATCTAATATTTTTTCAATATATTTTTTAACTTCCATTTTCGGGGCCTGCGCTTCATAAGGCATTAATATTGTAATTTCATTCTTCTTTTCAAGCCGGAATTTATTTTTATCGAGATCGGAATGGTCTTCTTTTATATCTCCGCCGACTTCCAATTCTTGTTTATCAAATATAGTGCCAAGACGTAAAAGTTCATCTATCCAATATTTACTTAAAAGAAAAAATATGTCCGGTTTAATAATATGTCCTTTTCTATTAGAACAATCCAGCAATCCAACGTCGTATTTATATAAAGCGCCGCTCTGAAAAGCATAAGTTTTAATTTTATTCAAACGACAGCCCTCCACCAATTCATGGTAGTTTCTGGTATCCGGAACGCAAATTAAAGTTTTGACACTGGATAATTTTAATAATTTGCTTATGCAATTTATCCGAAAACGGGTTTTGGCAATCATCGCAAGATATTTTTTAAGCAAAAGGCGTGCGAATTCGGCTTCTTCAAATGAACTGAAATCCACTGTATCGATAAATTCTTCGGATTTTTTCAAACTAAATTTATTGAAAATCTTATAAAATAAATCAATTGATTCTAAATATAAAGCCGGCCGCCGCCTTTTAAGGGCATAATTGTAAAAACTTTCATCATAGGCCGTGTGCAGCGCCTCAATAAATCCAACGTTTTTTAAAAATAACTGCCGGTACAAATTTGCCATTCTGAAATCGCATCGGCATTTTAAGTCGCTTATTTTATCAGACGCGTAAACTAAAACCTGGCGGCGGCTTAATATCAAAAACGCGTATCCTCCAACAGATATTAAAATTGATAATATTCTTTTTATTGCTGATGAAAAATTAAAACCGCTGCGAGGCAATAGGTGTGGATCTGGAAATTTTTGTTCGTATAAAAATTTAAAGTCGTTAAAAATTAGCGCCTGATAAATTTGCAAAAAATTGTAATCGCCCAGAACAAATTTGTCGCGCAAAACGCGATTAGTAAATATTAAATCATTGAATTTTTTAATGCGCGAAAGCGCGTAAGAATAACTAGTCATAAAAAGATAAATAATTTGATATCATTTTATCTAAACTGAATTCGGTTTTTACTCTTTCATAGCCATTCTCGCCAAATCTTGATACTTCGGATGGATTTTTTAGTAAAAAAATAATTTTTGAGGAGAGTTTGCCCGTATCATAAGGATTTACAATATAACCGGTCTCTCCGTCTAAAATCGCTTCTCGGCTGCCGCCAAAACAAGTAGCGATTACCGGCTTATGGCATGCCATTGCTTCCAAATTTATTGTCGGAAAAGAATCAAAGCAAACCGACGGAACCGTAACTATATCGCAAGCATTAAAAGCTGACTTCAATAAATCGCCCGTAAGCCAACCGGTAAAAATTAGTTTATCCTGTATTCCCAGTCCGGCGGCCAAATCAATCATTTTTTTTGCGTAGCCATCAATCTCGCCCATAACCATTAGACATGCATCGGGAACTTCCTTAGTAATTCTTTCCATTGCTAAAATAATTTCACTGCCTCCCTTCGTTTCACTCAAGCGGCCGCCGAAAAGAATGATCTTTTTTCCAACAAAGCCGTATTTTTTTTTGAATTCTTCCGTATTATTTTTATCAATTTGCCACTCGTCAACATCGATTCCGTTGTGTATAACAGCAATATTGGTTATTCCGTTTTGACTAAGCGCTTCTTTTAAAGCATTTGAAACGGCGAATATTTTATCAACGTATTTGAGATAATGGCGTATAATAATGTTTCTTAAAGGATTGTAGGTTTTACTATATCTCTTCATCTGTTTCCACGCGCTTATTTTATAATCGAAATTTTTCGGAACTGTTAAATCTTCTGGATTAATAAACTCAACTAATTTTCCGTAATGGAAAAGCTGGACATCGTGGGCCGTTAAAAAAACTTTAGCGCCGGATTTTTTGGCGATTTTTAGAATGTGATATGAAATATAAGAATGGATATTGTGCGCTTGAACAACATCGGGTTTAAAATTATTAATTATTTTTTTTATCTCCTTTATAGCGGGCGGATTATACAGACCCCTGTAAGCGCGCCAGAATAAATTATAATTGGTGTAGATTTTATAAACCTCGATGCCATCAATAATTTTAAAGCCAGCCGATGTTCGGTCCTGGACGGAAGCAACAACTAAAATATCATGGCCTCGGTTTTGGAGTCCTTTAGCCATTAGACGGGCAATTTGCGCCGCGCCGCCGCCGGTTGCATAAGAATCGGAAAGAATAAGTATCCTCATGTTTGTTTTTTAAACAAAACAATCCAGCCAAGCGTATGTTTTCGATTGGCCTTGCTTCTGTCTATTGTATCTAACCATATCGAGATTAGGCCGCAAATTAAAAAAAATGGATTAAGCAATCTGCCGATAATTTTATGCCTGTAAAGTCCCAGTAAATCAATAAAATATCGCGCTGTACTTTGAGCTCTTAAAGTCCAAAAGCCGCCGCGCGGCCGAATTCTTATAATTTCAAGCTCAGCTTCAGATAAAATAGCGCTAATACCATATTTGGTAAAACGCCAATAGTCATACGGTTCATCGTGTAGTTCGTTTGATTGCGGGACGGAAAGTATGCCGTAACCGCCCGGCTTTAAAACGCGACGCATTTCTTTTATGGCTTCTGCTGGATTTTTTAAGTCGTCAAGAACTTGAAAACAAACGACGCCATCAAAACTATCGTCGGCTGCCGGAATTTTTAGAGCCGAACCGACAATATCGGGATTGTAATCCGGATTAATATCAAGCGTTATGTAATCATGTTGAGAAAAATATTTTTTATATCGCCCGCCATTAGGCCCAGAGCCGATATCTAAAATCCTACCTTTAATAAAATGGCTTAATTCTTTGATTTGTTTTTTTAATAAATATCTGTCGGGTTGAAATATCATGATTTTTTAGCTATGACAAAAGAATTGGCGTGAATGGTTTTTGTTGTAAAAATTTTATCAAAAATTTTGGCTATTTTTTCAATAAAGCTCATTAATCTGCTTGATTTACCATCATAAGGATTAAAAAGAGAAAAATGAATCATCTCCGAAAGCACCATAAAAAATCCGCCATAACAGCCCGATTCAGTAATGGTAAATCCCGATTGTTTAAAAATCTCCGAAAGACCAGCAGCGGTAAATCGGAAATAATCGTCAGGATCGGAATGCATTGGGATTAAAAACGGGGCTGTAATGATAATTTTGCCGCCGGGTTTTAAAACTTTATAAATCTCCGCAGCCATTTTATATGGATTATTTATATGTTCCAAGACTTGAGTTGATATAACAGTGTCAAAACTCTCGGGAGGATATTTAAGATTTAAAACATCGCAAATATCATCAATGTTTATATTTTTTACAGCATCGCAAGAACGATATTCCAAGGCCTTTTTTAAAATCATTTCTTTGTACTTCGCGCTTCCCGCTCCTAAATCTAAAACCCGCCCTTTTATATGCGGTAAAAATTTATTTATAACTTCCCGGGTAATACTTGGCTGTGTCATATAATTTCTCCGTTAGTTTTAAACTCTATGCCCTCTTTGGAGCTTATGTATTTTAATAAATTTTCCAGATCATCCCACATCTGGTATTTATCAATTTCCCAAGAATGCCCCCAGATGTGAAAGGTGCCATCTTCAGAGTAAGCGCGATCAAACATCGCCATGGCAAGATTTCGCCAGGAAAATATTGCCGCCGGCCGCAGCCGATATCGGATGATTTTCGGCAAATTATGAAACAGCGGTTTTAGCCGCGCTCTTACGCTTGAGGTACCGAACCTTAAAGGATATGGGTAAACATGCAAAGAAGTCGGCATTTCAAAAGCGTTTTCTGGCAAATCCCAAGACCAATCTTTAGTTGTTCGCGCGCCCTTAAAACCGCAGGACTTTATAATATCAATAATCGAAGCGTTATAGTCGCCGGCCGGATAAGCAAATATTTTTATTTGTTTTCCAATAATTTTTTCCAAATAATTTTTTGACTCGGCAATTTGTTTTTCGGCTTCCTCCGCCGGAATTTCCGTAAGCAGAGGATGGCTCATGGTGTGAGCGCCTATTTCGTGTTTATTGGAAATCGCGGCAATTTCATTGTTGCTTAGCCGATTTTGTCTATTTAGCGTTATGTAAAATGTTCCCTTAACGCCGTATTTATCAAGAAGCGACGCCAGTTTAACATCTAAAACATCGCCATCGTCCCAACTGGTTGTAACAATAACTCTGTTAATTTTTTCTCCGGCGCTCACGGTCGGAGCCCCGACCCCTTTGGGCGTCGGGGTTAAAACTTCTTCGTAAATTTGGAAGTATCGAGAAGAGGCTTTTTGCCAGGTATTTTGCCGCGCCCATTCAATCGCTCCAATAGAAAGTTTATTTTTAAAATTCTCATCGCTTAAAATTTTTTCAATAACCGAAACAGTTTCATGAACATTGCCTTGATTTACCAAAACGCCGCTTACCCCTTCTTTAATTGCCGTTTCGGCTCCGCTCTTTCGGCTCCCTATAGACGGCAGGCCACATGCAGCCGCTTCCAAATAAACTAAGCCGAATCCTTCAAAATGATGGTTACGTTCTTCCGGAGTCAGAATAAAAAATTCCGCATTTTGATAAAGAGCAACTAGTTTTTCATCACTAATTTTCCCCAAAAAAATTACCCGATTATCAAGATGATTTTTTATTATAATATCCTTCAATTCAGACACATAATTTGTGTTGTTAAGCTGACCGACAATAACATATTTTAAATCCGGGAATTTATGAGCCACCTCTGCAAAAGCCCGAATTGAATTGTGAAAACCTTTTCTTTGTTTAACGCCGCCCACTCCCAAAATATACGGTTTTAACTCAAAAATTTCCGGAAATACATCTGTCTTCTTAGACCATTTGTCAAAATCCACTCCATTGGGCAAAACATCAATATTTAAATCGGGAATAATTTTTTTGATTTCATTGGCAGTATAATAGCTTATCGCGGTAATTTTATCCGCGCGCTTATATGCCCATAGCGAAAGGGTTTTTAAAAAAAAATTATAGAGCGGCGCGATTGAATATGTGCCGATCGCCGAAATAATTATTTTTTTATTTAATCCCGCGACATAAACTGAAGCTAAAAAGCCAAACGGCCAAACGTCAAAAGCGTGAATAATATCGTAATTGTTTATTATTTTTCTTATTTTGAAAAAATTAAAAAACGGCCTTTTTAAAAGACCTTCTTCGCGCGAAATTACTTGGGCATCGATACCTCTTTCCTTTGCAGCGTTGATTAAATCAAAAGCCATTCGGCCCCATCCGGCCTTGACATTTAAATCGTTAACTAAGAAATATATTCTCATATTTACTTAATTAAAATACCACGCTTTTCACTTATCGTCAAAAATAAAACGCGCGCTACTGTAGCCGCGTTTCTTTTAAAATAATTAGAATCTACCAAAAAACCAACATAAATGTTGGTTTTTTGGTAAAAAATTTACTCTACAATTTATTAAATTCTTCTGAAGTAATTTTCATTTCTTTTACAAGTTTATTTAAAAGACCCCTTTGAATATCGCGTGAATGTTTATGTGGTATTGGTATAGTAATTTGTTTTTCTCGATGGTAATAGATTATGTGCTTGCTTTTACGAATCGCGATATAGCCGCCTTTAATCAATTTACGAACAAATTCTTTATAACCGATTGATCTAAGTTTTGACATATTCCCTTGGAGTCACGAAAGAAATTCTTTTCACCATTTCGGGGTTGATAGTTTCTTTGGGCGGAGATTTTTTAAATTCTTTAATAACCTCTAAGCATTCTTGTATTGCGTTTTGTATATTTATATAAGCTTCTTTTATAGTTTCCCCATACACGGTACAACCGGGAATAGCCGGAGCCGAGGCAATATAACCGCCATCCTCGTTGTGTTCATAGGAAATATAGTATTGTTTAGTCTGGTTTTTCATATGTTTATTTTTATAATATCTTCTAAATACATAGTAGCAAAACTTAAAATAAAATGCAATCCCAAAATAAAAAACGCGCGCTGTTTAAGCCGCGTTTCTATAAAAATACTTTACTTATTATTGGGAATCGAGCTTCCAATTGGGAACTCGGTTGCAAAATGACGAGCCGGATTGCCGATAACTATTGTGTTATCCGGCACGTCTTTTGTCACCACCGCTCCCATACCGACAACAACATTTTTTCCGATTTTCTTCTGATTTTTAATACTTGCCGATATGCCGACAAACGAACCATCACCTATCTCAACACTTCCTCCAATGCCGACTAAACAAATGATTCGGCAATTTTTTCCAATTATAACATTGTGAGCCACATGAACCAGATTATCTATCTTGGCGCCTTCGCGAATAATAGTGTCTCCCAGGGCGCCTCGGTCTACGCAAGTATTGGCGCCGATTTCCACATTATCTTCAATAATCACGCCGCCGATTTGGGGAAACTGGACAAGCGTTCCGTCTTCATCGGGTTCGTAGCCAAATCCCTCGGCGCCGATTACCGCCCCCGAATTAATGATAACGTTTTTTCCTATTTTAACATCCCCATAAACGGAAACGTTACCGCGAATAACAGAATTTTCTCCAATTCTTACATAGCCAGAAATAACACAATATGGACCGATTGACACAGTGGGGGCTACTTTAGCTAACAGACAAACAGTTGCAGTTTCATGAATGCCAGTGGCAAAATATCTAATAGTAGCAAAAAATTTGTTGGCAACTTTAGAAAAAGCCAGCCGCGGCGATCGCACCTGAATAACTGCCTTACCAGACAAAAACCAAGCCGCTTTCAGTTTATCCGAACAAATAATAACTGAGGAACGCGATCCTGTAATCATTTTAAGGGAATTTTCGGTTTCGTATTTGCAAAATGACAAAGCGCCTTTTTCGCCGGGCAAAAGTTTGGCGATTTTTGTAACTATTTGCGATGAATCGCCGAATAACATCCCTTTGGTAAAACGTTGAATTTCCGCAGCGCTCATTCCGATCATTTTTCTCCTCCCTATTCGGTGATTAAATACGCGATTTCAAAAGCTTCCGCGAGTTCATTTTTAGTAGCCAAGCCATTTGCCCGCGTCAGCGCAGTAAAAAGATTTTCATAATCATAACGGAAATGCTGGGACTTATACGCTCTAATAACAGAAAGTTTTGTTTTAAATTCGTCGGAAGTAAGTTTAACAAAAAAATTGCATCGTCCGGGATTTATAAAATTCCAAGGATAATGGCAGCGAATGACAAATGGAACCCGATTTTTCATAACCCTTTCAGCCGATTTGCCTACAATAGAGTGATCCTGGTGATCATCTTCGGAAGACAAAATTAAAGCAAGATTGGGCTTTTCATCAACGGTAAAATCATAAAGAAACTGGCGGATTTTATCATGATGAGTAGACAGCGTCCTTGCGTCGTAATTTAATATTGTCCTGTTTTCCGGCAAAACTCCGATTGCTTCCATTGACTTCAAAAATTCCAAGCATAAAATTTCCCGCGTCTTTTCAAATGATGCGCCGGGAATCGGCGCGCAGGAAAACGCGATTATCTTAACTTCAACACCGCTCTTAACCAGTTTTCTCAATGTGCCGGCGCAAATCATTTCATCATCGGTGTGAGCGCCGATAAACACCGCTTTTTTTACATTTTGAAAGATCATTGGCAAACTCCTCTCTTGACCCCACACTTAAGTTTAAGGGCGGGGTTGAATAATAAGAAAAAAGTTTAATTAAAAATTTAACACAACCGCTTATTTTAGTCAACGGCGGCTAAAATGTTTTTAGCGCGATTAGTCCAGGTGTAATTTTTAACATCGGCCAGCGCTTGTTGGCTTAGATGGTAGCCGAGCGTTGGGCTGCTTTTGAGCATTTTAACGGCGCGCGCCAAGTCATCGCTATTTTCTGGTTTAAAGAAAAGCGCGTTTTTATCGTTTAAGACCTCCCGAATTGCCGGAAGATCGGACGCGATAATCGGCCGGCCGCTAGCCATATATTCAAAAAGTTTGAGCGGCGACGAATAGTGAGCCAATGGCTTGTCAGGAGAAGGAAGAACAACCGCGTCCATCGCTTTCATGTATTCGGCCATGCGTTTATAGGGCTGATACCCGATAAAAACGCATTGCGGCAAAACATTAAAACGCTGGGCTAAATACTTGTATTCCTTAACTTCCGCCTCATCGCCTCCAACAAATGCCATTTTTATTTCTTTATCCAAAAGCGGCAACGCTTCAATCATTGTTTTAAGGCCCTTTTCTTGTTCCAAAGTTTTAAATTTTCCCACGTAGCCAACTAGAAACTGACTTTTGGGCAGATTCAATTCCGTTTTCAATTCTTCGGCGCTTTTATTTACCGCGTTAAATACGTCCAGATCAACGCCGTCATGGGCAACTAAAATTTTAGCGGCATTGGCCCCTTCCTTAACTATCGCATCTTTAAGAACCGCGGTAATCGTGATAATTTTATGGGCTTTTCGCCAAATCCTTTTGTAAAAATCCGGATGCCGCGGCATTTTATGTATTTCGTAAACAAATTTACGATTTGAAAAACTCAAAAGCCACAAGGTAAATTGATCCCGGGAATAAACTGCGTCAAAATCGGTTTTTCGCAATCGCCATATGTTAAAAATCGCAAATGAAAAAGATTCAACGAAATTAGCGAACGGCCCGAGGATTTTATAAAGAGGAACCAAATCTATAACCGAAATTTTTTTAATACTAAAAGATTCTCTGACGCTATAGTAATCAAACGGTGAATCTTTTATAGGATTAATGCGGCGCGGAATCCACAATTCAACATCAACGCTTTCACGCACAAAGGCCTCACACATTTTCATTATTTGAAACCCCTGCGCTTTAGTAGTCGGTATTCTTGAATTTGTTATGTAAATAATTTTCATTTCTTTAGTATAAAAAAGTGATGAAGAGGATTTTCAAACACTATAAAATCTTTGATTAAAAATGATCCTGATTTTTTTAAATCTCCTTTAATTTTCCCCACGCCGAATCCCCTCTTCCCTATCTCCCAATAATGCTCACCCTTAAAAATATGTTTTTTAGGATAAGGGAGTTTAATCATAAATTTTATTTCCGGCAAAAACGGGAACTTAAATAAAAATCTGATTGCCGGCCCAAAATGCGGAAGAGAAATAACGACGCCCCATTTAGCAACCCTTTTAATTTCTAAAATGGATTTTTCAAAATCATTGTAAGGCAAATGTTCCAGCACTTGAGCGCATAAAACGACTTCAAACTCATTATCTTTAAACGGCATTTTTATAACCGAAGCGATAACATCGGGCTTTGTGTTTTCATCAACATCAATAGTGATAACTTTGATACCGCTTAATTTTAAATATTCCGCGACCAAGCCATTACCCTTGCCGATAACTAAAACGCTTTCCGGCTTAAAAGCCAAAACTTCTTTCACTTGGTGAAAATAACTCATCCATCGTTTTTCATCGTCATAGTTTGTAGAAAAATAATTCATTTCTTTATTTCTTCTATAATTCTATCAATTAAATTATTAAGATTGTGATTTTTGACAACAATATCTCTTAATTGGCCGGCTAAAGTTTTGTCAAGATACAATTTTTTATTTAAAACGTTTTTTAATTTATTTTTTAAATCTTCTAAATCATATTCTTTAAAAACAAGTTGAGGCGCAAAATCTTCTGGAAAAACCGAAAGAAATGCGTTATTTGAAGTAAGAGGCACAACACCCGAAGCCATCGCTTCCAAAACCGCTTTATCCAAACCGCCAAAAAAAGGAACAGCATTAATAAGAATTTCAGCGTTAGTAAAATACTCCGGCATTTTTTCGTATGAAACAGCTCCGACAAACTCCACACGATCTCCGACACCGGAATCAGCAGCTAATTTTTTTAAAAAATCAGCATATTTTTGGTGGTATTTTTGAATAACGTCGCCAACGATTTTAAGATTGATGTTATATCCGGCTTTTACTAAATCGGCAATCGCTTTTATTACTAAATCATGGCCTTTTGATGGAGTAATCCTACCAACCGACAAAATAGTAATTTCAGAAATTGGAAATTGAAAATTGCCTGCCCGCCGAAGCCTCGGCGCAGGCGGGGAAATTGAAAATTTATTTGTGTCTATCCCATGCCCCGTAACAATTCGTTTTGGCGTATTTACCCTCATCGCCGTTTTATGCGCCGTAAAAATTTTACGGCAGAAAAAAACTGCTAGACGCAATTCCCAGTGAAGAACGTGACCAGTGTACCAAAGATAAATCGGCTTTCTAAAAATTAACGCTATCGGTATCGCTAGAAGAACATATTTTGGAATCATGTGCGCCAAAATGGTATCGGTTTTTCCGATAGTTTTTAAAAGTCCCAGGTAAAATCCAAAAAATTTCCCAAAAAATCCCGCGCCTTTTTCTTTTCTCATACTTATAACCTCCATATTGGGCCTGGTCGGTTCCGAATGTTTTAGAAGAGTCAAAACATAAACTTTTTCCATTCGCTCCGCCAATTTGTCCCACCAACCGACAAACGCTCCAAGATTGGAGTCATTAACATCGTATTTTTGGGTTATAACAAGTAGTTTCATACTGTCTTTTTTTTAAAAAAATCTAAAAGCTTATAAAATCCAAACACGGCGAAAATGAAAATGAGTCCGTTTATCGGCGCCTTGGTTCGGCCGCCGCCAACCGCCGTTGGCCCGGTTATCAGCGCGAAGTAAATTATTACCGCCGCGATAAAAATGATTTCCGCTCTAATCGCTTTAAAATTTTTCTTAACCAGCAAATAAACAAGAGAAATTAAAAACAGTCCCGAAGCGGCAATCCAAAAAATTTTGCTTCCGAAATAAATCAGAATACCGATAAAATCCATGCCGGCCATTGTTTTAAATATGGACTTAAAATCAAATCTTAAAAACAATTCAAACGGAACAAAAGAAGCTTTGGCCGGAATGCCCAAAATGTCAATAAAAAAAGATTTGTAGCCGTTAGCGACAAAAAATGAAATCAGCGACCTTGCGTAAACGCTGGCATAAGCAAACTTGTGTTCTTTTATGCCGAAAACCGCCGATTTAAGCAATAAGTCAGAACCTTGCGAAGTAAAAATTTTGTCTGGCCCCGCAATAGTCCAAGCCTTGGCCTGAATATCTGAAAGCGGCCCGGCTTCGCCTAAATACCTTAAAACGGCTCCATAATGATCAACAAAAAAAACATAACCCTGCAAGCCGGCAATTTGCCAACTCCCTACCGAGATTTTATTTCGGATAAGCCAAGGGCTTAAAACAATAAAGAAAGCAAAGGCGAATATTAAACTTTTTTTTACCGCCAAACGCCATCCATAACTTTTTGCTTTATAAATAATTAATGGAACGGCAAGCGGCCAAAAATAAAACATTATGGGCCTGATTAAAGTTGCGATGCCAAAAAGAAAACCGGATATCCAAATATTTTTAGTGTCGCCATATTTGATGTATATGATAAAACAATAAACCGCTAAAAATAAAACGACAGTAAAAATACCCTCAGTAACGATAGAAACACCCAAAAACAATCCCATCGGTTCAATGGCCGTTAAAATAGCGGCAACAAAAGCAATTTTCTCTTCAAAAACTTCCTTTGCGATTAGATAAATCAGCGGAGCGGCAAAAGCCGAAATTATGGCGCCAAAAAATATTGCCGGAACAAACGAGTGAAAAATTAAATAAATTAAAGCCAAAAACAACGGATATCCGGGAGTTCTAATATTGGACGGGGCATAAGGCGGAGCGTCGCTTAAAGAAAAGGCGCCGTGCTCAACCCAATTTTTAGCCAAGAGCATATAACCCGGCGAATCGCCGCCTTGGTAAAAATCAAAGCCGAATTTTGCAAAGATGACGCCGGCGACCGCGAGTTCTAACACCAGCATTAAAAAATAAAGAAGCCAAAACTTGTTATTTTTCATAGAATTATTATTAAATAAATTACGACTAAAATCAAGCAATTGACATAAAACTGTTTTTATTTTAGCGTTTATCTTAAATACAATTTGATTTATTCTTTGACAATTTAAAAAGGAGCTGCGTCTTGGAAAAATATATCGCGCAATATTTAAACGAAGCCCAAGCCATATTAACCCTGTTAAACATATATTCAATCAAAGAAATGATTAAACGGTTGATTGGCTTAAAACAGCGCCGAGGACGGCTTTTTATTTTAGGAGTAGGTGGAGGCGCCGGACATGCGTCTCACGCGACAAGCGATTTCAGAAAAATAGCCGGAATTGAGGCCTACGCGCCAACCGACAACGTCAGTGAACTTACCGCGAGAGTTAACGATGAAGGATGGGAAACAATTTTTTCGCAATGGCTGAAAGTCAGCAGGTTGAATAAAAACGATGCTTTATTAATATTTTCCGTTGGCGGCGGCGACGAAGAAAACAAAATCAGCATGCCGCTCGTGCGGGCAATTGACTTCGCGAAAGAAATCGGCGCCACCGTTATGGGCATTGTTGGAAAAAGCAGCGGTTATACCGCAAGAAAAGCCGATGCCTGTATTGTTCTTCCTATGGTAAATTCCTGGATGGTAACGGTGCATACCGAATCATTCCAAGCGCTGCTTTGGCATCTCATCGTTTCCCATCCCCTGCTGAAGTCAAGCGAAATGAAATGGGAATCGCTGGGTATTGTTCACAAAAAAGATGGAGAAAAATAATGACGCCAATGCTTGGCAATGAAACCGAAAAATGGCTTGAACGATTTAAGAAAAAAAATTCATTTGCCGCGATTTCGGCAAGCTTGAAAAAAGCGAAAAATTTAAAAATTCTGCTCATCGGCGACACCATAATCGACGAATACATGTACTGCGACCTTATAGGCCGTTCGCTTAAAGAAGCAATTCCTAGGGTCAAATATCTTTCAACCGAAAGATTTGCCGGCGGCGTAATCGCAATGGCTAATCATCTCGGCAGTTTTTGCGATAACGTTACTATGCTGACGGTACTCGGCGCGGGACCGGAAAACGAGGCCTTTATTAAGAACCAATTAACCCCAAAAGTTAAGCCGATATTTTTCAGACGCGAAGACGCCGTTACGGTAGTAAACAAAAGGATCGTCAGAAAAGCGTTTCTTGAAAAATTTTTCGGGATTTATGAAATTAACGATGCGCCGATTCCGGCGAACGTTGAGGCATTAATCGGCGAATCTCTTGATTCGCTTTTACCGGCGCACGATTTAGTTATTGTCATGGATTACGGCTTCGGTTTAATGACTCCGGCCATAATTGAAAAGGTTGTCGATAAGTCCAAATTTTTGGCTTTAAACGTTCAGACAAACAGCGTTAATCTCGGTTTCAACCTTGTTACCAAATACAAAAAGGCCGACTATGTTTCGGAATCGGATCCGGAATTGAGATTAGCCGTCGGCCAAAAATTTACTCCTATCAAAGAACTGATTCCAACAGTTTGGAGTAAAATGAATTCACAACTATTTACGGTTACCTTGGGACCCGACGGCTCATTGTCTTACGACGGCAAAAATTTTTACAAGGTTCCGGTGTTCAATACTAAAGCCCTTGACCGAGTCGGAGCCGGCGACGCTTACTTTGCTTACAGCGCGCCGCAAGCATTTTTGAAAGTTGATCCGGCGATGGTTGGATTCTTTGGCAGCGTTGCCGGAGGCATTGCGATTGACATCGTCTGCAACCGCAAACCGGTAACTATTGATGCTTTCCTGAATTTTGCCAAAACGCTTCTTAAATAAAACCCATAATGGGTTTTTTATTTTTCATTGACAAAATCTCTAAATACTATCATTATTTTAAGCATATTTTTGTTCTTTTAAAACAAAGAATGCGGAAGGAAAATCATGACGCTGAAAGGTAAAACGGCAATAATTACCGGCGCTAGCCGGGGTATTGGCAAAGCCATCGCTCAAAGATTTTTTAAAGAAGGAGCGGATATTTTTCCCGTCGCCCGCAATCGCGATGTTTTAATCAAAATGATGTTAGAGACGCAAAAAATGGATCCCTCTCGAGAAATTATCGGCCGATTGTGCGATGTAGGCCGGGAAGATGAAGTTAAAGCCATATTTGATATCATCAAATTAAACGGTAAAAAGGTTAATATTTTGGTAAATACCGCCGGCATTGCCGAGCCCTATGCGCCGATATTTGAGTCCAAATTTTCGGAATGGAAGAAGGTTTTTGAGACCAATGTTTTCGGGACTTTCTTGATGATGAAATACGCCATTATTCAAATGCGAGAGAATAAGGCCGGCAAGATTATCAACTTTTCCGGCGGCGGCGATGGCTTGGAGGGATTTTCGGCTTATAGCGCATCTAAAGTCGCAATTGTTCGCTTAACGGAAACAGTGGCCAAAGAAGTCAAACCATTTGGAATAGACATAAATGTAATCGCCCCGGGACCGCTAAAGACAAGGCTTTTTGACGAGATGTTTTTTTCCGAAGAATTTTTGAAATCTAAAAAAGCTCCTCCGGTAACGGGCGACATGCAAAAACCGGTAGAATTAGCGTTATTTTTAGCTTCTGATAGATCAAACGGCTTGAGCGGAAAATTTTTAAGCGCCAATTGGGACAATTGGTCCAAGATACCCGAAAATCTGAATTTAATTATGAGCGATCCCAATGTTTTTACTTTGCGAAGAGTAAAAGGAGAATTGTAGAATGCCGAAAATAAAAGTTGCGATTGTTGGTTTTGGCGGCATGGGCCGGCGTTGGGCTAAAGTCGCCAACTCTTATTATTGGTCCCGCCTAAATCTGATAATAGATTCCGACGAAAATAAATCAAAGGAAGTCAAAGAGCATTGGGGATGTAATTTTGATTCGGATTTAAAAGCGCTATCATTGCCGGAAATTGATGCCGTGGTAGTGGCAACACCTAATGTATACTCGGCACTAATTACAAAATACGCTCTTCAAAACGGCAAGCATGTTCTTTGTGAAAAACCGGCCGGGGTAAATACAAAAGAGATAAAAGAAAATATCCTGTTGGCAAAAGGCCGATATCTTTCTTATATGATCGGATTCAACCATCGTTTTCATCCGGCTTTAACGCGAGCTAAACAGCTGGTTTCTGGCGGCGCCATCGGCAAAATTTACTTTATAAGAGGCGTTTACGGCCACGGCGGACGAATTGGTTATGAAAACGAATGGCGCAGCAAACCGGAACTGGCCGGAGGCGGAGAACTTTTAGACCAAGGGGTTCATTTAATTGATTTGGCATTTTGGTTTTTGGAAGATTCTTTTGAGAAAGTTCATGGAACTTTAGCCAGAAATTATTGGTCGCAAAATTTGGAAGATAATGCTTTCATAACTCTGCAAAATAGATCGGGAGCCACGGTTTCGCTTCACGCCAGCTTGACACAGTGGCAAAAAAAATTCACTTGGGAAATTTACGGAGAGCATGGTTTTATCGCCGTAGAAGGATTAGGCGGAAATTACGGAGTTGAAACCCTGCATTATCGCAATCGGCACACAGACACCGGCAATTTGGATAAAGAAGAAATTTTTTACTTCCCGCCGAAATATGGCTGTGAAGACCCCGATATTTCTCTTTTCTCTCTATGGAGTAAATTCATTGCGTCAATGAAATCCGGAAAAGAATACAGCCCTAGCGGTAGCGACGCGCTTAACGCTTTAAGCGTCGTAGAAGAAATTTATCAACAACAAAAACACAAAGGGAGCGCGCGATGAAATTATTTGCCGATACCGCCAACTTAACAGACATAGAATCGGCTTTGAAAAAAGGATTTATTCAAGGAATTACCACAAATCCTTCGCTCTTAGCCAAGGAACCGAAAGGCAGCTTTGAGTCGCATATCGGCCAGATTGTGGAACTTATCAAAACCCACAAAAATGGCATTCATCTTTCAGTAGAAGTGTTTTCCAGAAATTTAGATGAAATTATCCGACAAGCCAATCATTTCCGCGACGTGTTAAATTACAAACAACTTTCCATTAAAGTACAAATTGGTTTGGAAGAGTTGGAAGTAATCAGAAAACTGAAAGAAGATGGTTTTTCCGTAAACTGTACCTGCTGTATGAGCGTTAACCAGGCAATTATGGCCGCAGCGAGCGGAGCGCGTTATGTTTCCCTTTTCTGGGGAAGAATCAGGGATATTTTGAGCGATACATCCATGTATGGATTTCATGGATTCAGAGAAGCCCAAGCTAAAGGCGCATTGGATACTCTGGATGCCGATCCGGCAAAAGTCGTCAGCATGACCCGCGCCCTTTTGGATAAAAGCTATCCCAGCGTTAAAATTATCGCCGGAAGCATCCGTAAAGCAACGGATGTCCGTGATGCTGGTCTTGCCGGAGCGCACATCGTTACCGTTCCGCCGAAGTTTTTCCCGCAGATGGCTCAGCACTTCAAAACAGATGAAGTAGTTGAACAGTTTCTTAATAATTTTAAAAAATGGTTATCATAAAAATCCCGATTTAAATCGGGATTTTAATTTTGTGTTTTGAGCCAACTCGGATTATGAACATCGGGCCTTTTTTCATGATATTTAAAGGGTATTTTTCTCGCTACGACGGTAATAAAAGAAATCGCGTCTTTTAAAAATGGGTTTAAAATTTTATTAATAATTTGGTTTTGAGGAAAAAATATATTTGATTCAATTATTTTAAAACCGGCGCGTTCAATTGTAAATTCAATAGTCATTCGCGTAAAAGCGTTAATGTGCTGAGCCGCTTCGTAACCAAGAAAGCCCAGAAGCAGCCGATTTAATTTAAGACAAATCCAGTTTGACGGGATGGTCGGCACGCGGATAAATATAAAGCCGTCCGATTTTAGAGCGCCATGAAACCGCCTTAACAGCATATGGGGCGCCACAACGTGCTCTAAAACATTGGAACACCAAATAGCGTCAAAAGATTCGCCTTCTTCGCGCCACTCATCTTCAAAATTATATTCGTCAACATTAAGCCCAATCGCGCGGGAAAACTTTACCGATTCTGGCATAACTTCAATGCCTTTAGAACCGGATCCGAAATGAATTAGGAATTCTCCCCAAGCCGAGCCGATGTCCAGAACTTTTTTACCATTAAGATTATATTTTTTTAAAGGCAGAGCTAATTTCACCGGCATAAACCGGAAATATTTATCCCAAATTTTTTGGGTCAAAGCTAAATCAAGAGGAGAATTTTTAAATATTCTCTCTCTTAATTTTAAATCTTCTATATTAAAAAGTTTTTTATAAAAATCTACGAAAGTCATAAATTTTAATGATTCCGGACATTGATAAAATTATTAACGGCGGAATTGCGGGGATGAAGTACCGCAATTGGCTTTGGGCGTCCACAAAAAATATATAAAACCCAACATTTAACAAAATCCAAAATCCCAAAACTAAAGCTAAGATTTTTTCTTGTTTTCCCCCTTCGGGGGATCTCCCGTAGGGAGAAAACATTTTCCAAAATCCTAAAATTAGAATTACTATAATTATCGGTAGAATCCATATAAACGCCGGCAAATTTAACAATATTCTTTCAAAGAATATAGCAACATTATCAAAAGAAAACCAGCCGCCTAAAATTTTGGTCTCAAAACCGTGGCCGGAAAGTTCCTGTATCCTGTAACCGTAAGTGAAGGGCGAGCCGAAAAAATAAAAATTATAAACCCACTGCGGCAGGTAAACCAGAAATGCGGCAAGCCCAAAACCGATTGATTCGCGGTATTTTTTGAGCCAAATCAGAACCAAAAAAATCAGCGGCAGATATAAAATATTGGCAACTCGTGTCAGCGCCGCCGCCGCGATTACGGCTCCTGTTGCGGAAGTAAAAAATAAATTCAAACCGTTGGAATTGTATTTTTTAATTAAAAGATAAAATCCAAAATAAAGCAAAACAGCCGACAAATAATCGGCTCCAATATTAACCCACATCTGATAATGAAAAGCCGGAATCCAGCGCGGAAAATCCGCCAGTTTAAGAATGAAAAAAAGCAAATAGGGATAAATAGTAAATAAAGCAGCGGCAATGATAGATACTTTTCTATTTTTCAAAATCTCAAAACTTATCAGAGCAATTAAAACAATTGCTAGTGAAAAAAATAAAAATGCCTGGATTATAAAAACAATTTTAACGATATCTTCCGGCCCCAAAGCGCCTGTAAAATAAATAATGGGCGCTAAAAATAAAGGATAGCCGATATTGGCAACGTTCGCAACCGGAGAAAATTTGGCAAATGAATCGGCCAGTTCAAAATAATGAACTTCATCCGAGAAGTATGAACCGCCGAAATTCGGCCGAAAGCCGTTATCCCGCATATCGGTAAAAGGAATGTTAATGGTCAGCAAAATAACCATTAAGAATCTTAAAATCACCAAGACGGCAATCCCCCATATAAAAGTTTTTTTAGTTAAATCATTCATGATATTAAGGAATTGACGGAGAAACAATAAAAAGATATCTATTTTCAACCATCACAACTGGTTTTAATGGCAGTTGATTTGCGCGCAGTTTTTGATAAATTTCATCAATTAGAACTTTACTATCAGAAGTGACAACGGCGATAAATGGAAATTCGGCGCGTTTTTCTAAAAATATCAGATCTTTTACAAGATCGTCCGTTTTTATAAAATTTAAAAGTGGCGTATCCAAATAGTATGCCCAGATCAGATAATCGCCAACAAAATAATTAAAAGAGCTGATATACGATTTTCTCATTTCCAATTCTTTATCATCTACAGACATGTCTCTTTTATCAATCATAAAAACCGCTTTTTCTCCCGCAGTTATATTTTTTACGTATTGAGTAAAGCGAATTTCTGAATTTGACAGCGAGGTTGGCAGAGGTTGGATAAAAGAAAGCGTTATTTGAATTGCGAAAAGCAGCCCTATTATGAAAAACGCGAAAAAAAGAAAAAATCTTTTAATCAGAGTTAAATAGTTTAGCTCTTTTAAAAGTAAAAAAATATTATAAGCGATGCTTCCGATAACAATTCCTACAAACGGCGCGGCCAACCTCCCCATATAATCTCTATAACCTACAAACGGGAGAAAAAACGTTTGGCTTAGCGGCGCCGCTAAAAGCAAAAGCATTATAATTAAAGACGGACAATATAAACCGGATAGCTTTTTTCTGATTTTTATGATTATCGCGATTATAAAAACAGTCAGAAACGAAAAAATATATATAAGGGGGATGCTGTTTGGTAAAAAAATCTGCTTAATTTTTGAAACACCGTAGGGCGCAATTAAGGTATAAAAATTGTAGATGCCGGTTATGGAAAAAAACGGTCTGATCATACCTTCGGTTCGAGTCGGCAAATCTAATTTGGCGCTGTTTCCGGCGCTTATATATGTTCCGTAAATATCGAGCCACATATCAGACCAGCCGAGATAAGCAGCGTTTTGAATTAAATGAATGGCAACCCCCAAAATCGGCGCCAAAGCCCAAAAAGCAAGAAATGAAATAAAAATAATTTTTTTATGAGTAAAATTTGCGCGCCAGAAATAGATTGCCGTTAATCCGGCTAGCCAAATAAATATAAAAATAATTGAATTGTATGACACAAGAGACAATAAAAAGCTAAGCGTCCAAATAACCGTAAGATATGTTTTATAATAAGCAAACTTTTTCAATTTGAGACGACTTAGAAAAAAAATACTTAAAAACATTATTGAAAAGCCCAGAGCGTCTTCTATTGGCAGATATTCCATAATGTCGGCATTGCTGATAAAAACAGGCGACAGCGCGAAATAAAGCGCCGTGATAAAAGCTATGAGTTTATTTGATATTAATTTTATAAAAGCGTAAAAAAATGCTAAACCAACAAGAGAAGTAACGATAGCCAATAATTTGAAAACAAATAGCGAATCAATCCCCAATTTCATCATGAGCGCCAAAGGCGCGATATAAAAACTGGGATAATGGGTATAATAAAGTTTTTGCGCCAATAAGTTACTGGCCACCGCGCCGTGAGCGTGGTGTTGCAATTCCGGTTCGTCAAAATAGCGGATTATTTTTCCGTAACCATGGTTCAACCCCAAAAGATAATGGTTAAAAAGGCCGTCGCGCGCCCAAAAACGGGCGGTAAGCAGCATTTGTGTTGAACAGCATTTCCAACCGTTCCATCTATTTTCCGGCAACGCCCTTACCGTAAAATAACCAAATAGAATCGCGATTAAAATAACAAACGGCAAATTAGCCGTAATTATTTTTTTAACGCTTACAAAAAGACGATTTAAGATATCAGACATTATAGGTATATATTAAACTTTTTATTTACAAAATCAAACGATTGACTTTAAATTATTTTTATGATTATATTTTTGTATTGTGCTGTAACTTGAAAATCGAATATGGGGAGGGAAAACATGCCGAAAGAAAAAATAATTATTTTGGGGCATTCCGGTTTTGTTGGCAGTCATTTGTATCGTAAATTACATAGAGAATCAATATTTGAAGTTTTCGGCTTTTCAATAAACGAAATCAATCTTCTCGATATCCGAGCTTACCAGAAACTGGCAGATATTTGCGACGAAAAAACAACAATAATCATGACCGCCGCGCTTTTGAGAAATAGAGGCGATAATGTGTCTGTTTTACAAGATAACATAAAGATGATCCTAAATTTAGCTAACTTTCTTCCCTCTAATAAGATCAAACATCTTATTTATACCGGCACGGTTGCCATATACGGCAAAACGAGCAAAGCGCCGATTACCGAGACCAGTCCGGCCAACCCCGACAGCTTCTATTCCTCTGCCAAGGCCTGCGGTGAATTGATTCTCAAAAGAATTTGCGAAGAGTCGGACATTGTCCTTACAACGCTTCGGATGGGCAGAATATACGGTAAAGGCGACATAACTAGCCCAATTTTTAATTTTTCGCAGAATATTATTTTGGGGAAACCAATTGAAATTTATGGGAATGGTTCTCATCGGTTTTATTGTGTTCATCAAAATGACCTTTTAGAGATAGTAAAAAGAGTCATTGGTGAAGAAATAAGGGGTGATTATAATGTAATTCCGAGCAGCGGTATAACTTTACTTGAACTTGCCCAACTGCTTTTTGAATTAAGCGGCAGAAGGGTAGAAATAAAATTTAAACCCGCTGTTTATCCGCCAATTTTGCTGACATTTAACACATCAAAGTTTAGGGCTATTTTTGGAAAATTCCCTTTTATTAGTTTACAGGAAGGAATAAAAGAATATTTCACGATGCCAATAATCCCATAAATCTTGGGATTATTTTATTAATCTATATTTCAGCAGTGTCCACAAACTAATAAATCCATCTTTAAATCCCAATTTCTTTCCCTCCTTTTTTGTTCTCGGAAAATATCTAGTTGGCACCTGAACAATCTTTTCTTTCTTTTTAAGAAGTTTGGCGGTAATTTCTTCGCAAATTTGGAAGCGATTGCTTTGTAAATTCAACGATTGCCACAAATCGCGAGTCATAACTTTATAGCCATTGTTAACATCTTTAACATTCCCCCCATAAAGCAAGTAGGTTATAAAACTTACCATTTTGCCGCCCCACCAGTAAATGCTGGTTGGTTTTTTTGCGATTCTATAGCCAAATACGGCTTTCGTTTCTCCGCTTATTATGGGCTTAATAAGTTCATAGTAATCTTGTGGATCCGTTTCCAAATCAGCGTCTTGAATGATAATAATACCTCCTTCCGCCGCCTTTATGCCCGTTTTAATTGCCGCTCCTTTGCCGGAATTTTTATCGTGTCTAATTAATTTAATGCGGCCTTCGCTTGCCAGCCGCTCCAAAATATCTAAAGAACCGTCGATTGAGCCATCATCAACGGCAATAATTTCTTTATCTATATTAACTGTTTCAACTTTTTTTACAACTTCGGCAACGGTCTTGGCCTCATTATAAACCGGAATAATTATTGAAATTTTCATGGCTTTATTGCTTCTATGAAATACCCTATCGGGCAGGGCTGTTTCAATTTTAATTTTTTGGGAATAAATCGGTCAAGAACAATGCTTGTGGCATAAAATAAAAATTTAATCGGCCAAAAAAATAAAAATGGGCTTATAAGATACGCGACGGCGGAAAAACGTTCCCCTGACGGCGTTATAAAATAATCGTGAAAACCGGATTCTTTAAGCAGTTTCTCAAGCCCCTCGCTTGTAAAACGCCAATAGTCATTCGGCTCTTTTGCCTCATTAAAAACAAAAGGACTGGTTATAAATAATTTTCCACCAGATTTTAAAATGCGGTTAATTTCCCGCAATGTTTTTACTGGATCTTCCAAAATATAAATAACATTAAAAAGAAAAGCCGTGTCGGCATAACTATCGGGAAACGGCAAGTGCTCATTGAGATCGGCAACAATATCGGGTTCCGTTTTTTCATTTATATCAACTTTTATAATTTTTTCCGTTTTAATTTCCAAAAATCGCTCATGGCTTGGCTTAAAGCCACCGCCGAGATCAATAATAATGCCACGAATATTTTTAACCGATTTCCCAATTTCCAAATTAAAAAGTGTCCGGGCAATAGTTTTCCCGCGATAAGTTTCTTTTAATACGCGTAAGATATTAACCATGAGTAAATTTTTTATATAAGTAATCCGAAAAATAAAAAATTCCGGCCGCGGCAAACATAAATATAAACGGCTGGGCCTGGATTCTGAATCTCGCCAATTCTATCATTAAAGTTGTTATGGAAACAAAATAAAAAACAACACCAAGAATTAAAAGTATCCCCGAGCGGTTAGATTTAAATTTAACCAAGGAAATAAAAATTCCTGTTAGAAATAAAATGGCGATTACGGGCCAAAAAAATCCCGACAGTAGCAGTATCCATTCTCCCGCGGAAAAATCGCGCATTTTATCCCAGACCGCCGAAAAATTCCGCTGTTTGAGCAAACTAAGTGTCTGGCTTTGAATTTTAAATTCTTTGGCGCCCAAATAGTAACCCAGAGAAGAATAAGAGTTTCTGATAAAAAAGCTCGGCATAGAAAAAATTGAAAGCTTAGTGTAGCTATAAGGATCTTCTTTGATGCCTTTTAGGGCTGCTCTCATTAGTATTTCAGTTCCTTCTTTTGACATAATATCGAAACCCTTGGTTAATTTATAAGCAATTTCATAGCCCTCGTCTAAACTTTTAAATTTGCCTCTGTGCACTTGAAAAGTATTGAAATTATCAACAAAAAGGCTAAAACCCTGCACCGTGGTTATCTGCCAAGTGCCAAGAACGACTTTATTGCGAATCAACCATGGCGCTATGACAAAAAGAAAAATTAAAGACGCTAAACCTGCTGTTTTTAAAGATTTTAAAAAGCCGTTTTTTTTGAAAAATATAAATATAGCAAAAACCGGCCAAATATATAAAGCGTTCGGTCTTATAAGAGCGCAAATGCCCAAAAGACCGGCGGATAAATATAAAAATTTATGGGAATTTTTTTTTAGATACCGAATAAATAAATAAACCGCTAAAACAAATGCGGGCAAAAAAATCTGCTCAGACATTATGGCGCCGGATAAAAAGGCGCCCCAGGGTTCTAAAGCAAATAAAATGCCGGCCAAGAATGCGATTCTTTTGTCAAAAAGCTCTCTGGCGATTAAATAAATTAAAGGCACGGTAAGCGCAAAAACAAAAATGCCTAAAAATATGGCAGGTTTAAAAGATCCAAAAACGAGATAAATTAAAGCCAGCCATAGCGGATAGCCGGGCGCCCGAAAACCGCTCGGTTCATACGGAGGTGCATTATTATAAGAAAAAACATGGTGATTTATTACATTTAAAGCGGTGGTTTTGTAGGCCTGGGAATCAATAAATAGCGCGGCTGGATCAATTTTTTGGCTGAAAATAAAAGATAAAGTCAGCCCAAAAATCACTGCCAAAACAAACAGAAAAATTAATTTATTTTTTTCACTAAAAAAGCCGGACATAGCAATCCATTTATTATATATAATTTTTAGAAAATTAAATACCCCGAATTATTCGAGGGTATTTTTATCGCAAATAGATTCTGTAAATCAGGCCTAACATAGTTTTTCCGATGAGGTACACGTTTCTCCATTTTAAAATGTTTGATTTGCCGTATTTTCTCACCATAACACGCATCGGCACTTCAACATAAGATGCTTCACCTCGCTTAATTAACTGAACAATAATTTCCGCCATATAAGCGGGGCCATCGGTTGTCATTTCAATGGTTTTCAATAAATCGCGTTTGAAAAAACAAGGACCGTTGAAATATTTGATTTTTAACCCAAAAATGACATTGAACAATATTTTATAAGCAACGGAAAGGCATCTGCGATATGTTGAACGCACCTCTGGATTAATAATATAGGGAATAATCACGTCGGCTTTGCCTATCTGCTGAAAAATACTTGTTATGGCTTCGGGAAGAATTTCATTATCTCCCGGAATCCAGCCGACATAATCCTTGGAAGCCAAAGAAACCCCGACCCTGACACCGCATCCAAGACCTCGCGGCTTTGGATTATGAAACGCTTTAACGCGTGGATTTTTTGCCGCCAATTCGTCAATGATTTTTCCGGTGTCATCGGTACTGCCGTCATTAATGGCCAAAATTTCAAAATCGGAAAAACCTTGTTTTTCTAAGGTATCTATTATATTTTTTATCGCTTTCTCGATGTTACCGGCTTCATTAAGCCCCGTAGTAATAATAGAAACTGATGGTTTATTTGGCATGGGGTCGCTTTCTTTTAATTTTAACAATATTGTTAAGATGCTGATTGATGACTATTTTAATCATTTTTTATAATTAAAGTCAAAAATAAATTCTTCATCCCATAAAATCCCGCAGCAACCAACAGAAAAAACGGCGCGTGGATTGATAATCTATAGCGCGAGATATCTCCCCAAGCTACTAAAAATGGAAAATAAATTATCCACAAAATTAAAAACCAAAATAATAAATTGTATCGATTTTGTTTGAATGTCGTAAAAATTCCTATAACCGCCAGAATAGTTGCCGCGGGCCAGAAAAAAGTTAAGATAAGTAAAATTTTCGCGCCCGATGACGAATTTCTAATTAAATTAATGGTATCTAAATATTTAACCTCGGGCCATCGTATATAATTGCTTATTTTAGATTGTATATTGCTATCCGAAACGCCTAAATCAAAAAAAATATTACCGTAAGAATTCTTAAATAAGAATAATGCCATATCTTCAAAATGCATTTTTAGAAACGTTCCAAAATTAGCTTTAATTTCTTTTAACGCGGCTTGGCTAATTTTTTGTGAATTTTCAACAGTCATAATATCATAATCACTCTTTGCGCCAACTAATTGCCGAGCTTGTTCATATATATCTATAGCTTCATCCGGCTTTGTTTTACCAAGATATTCTTGAAGCATAATATTATCGGCAAAACTTCTTATACCCGAAGCCGAAGAAAACTGCCAACTGTCGAGAATAACTCTATTTCTAACTAACCATGGGGTAAGAGTTGCGATAAATATAAAAAAAATCAATGTCGACACTTTAATTGATCTCCAAAATGAATGTTTTAATTCTAAAATTAAAGCCAAAAATATAAAAATGGCAATGAAAAAAAGAGCGGCAGGTCGGGTCAAAACGGCAATTCCCATAATAAATGAAGAAAAATAAATATGCGAAGTTTTGGAATATTTAATATAAAGGCATAAAAAGTAAGCGCTTAAAAGAAAGATTGGCATAAAAATTTGTTCGGCTGTGATAAATCCGGCTTGAAAAAGAGCCCAGGGTTCCAAGCCGGAAAGAAAAGCGGCGGTTACGGCAATTTTTTCTGTAAAAACTTCTCTGCCGATTAAATAGACAAAAGGCGCCGACAACGCAAAAACAAAAGCTCCAATAAAAATAGCGGCATTATAAGATCGGAAAATTAAATAAATAAAAACCAGCCAGAAAGGATATATCGGGGTTCTGAAGCTGGTCGGCCAATATGGCGGCAGAGGAGTTATGGCAAGCATCTGATGGTTTATAAGGTTATTCGCCAGATTTTGATAATCCTGGCCATCGCCCCTAAAAAATATTTCCGTACCGTTAATTCTGATTAAAATAAAGATTACCAGAAGCTCCGCTAAAAACGTGATTGTAAAAATCAAAATCGGTTTCCTATTTGAAGCAACAAAATTTTTTATTGTGAATAAATTTTTCCTGACTAAATTGCTAAAAATCATATCGGTTGATATAATTTAAAATTACATAATACATAATCAATAATAACATAATAAACAGCTGTTAAACTATGATCCCGCGCAATATATATAGAATAATATATAGAACTGTTCAAAAAATTGCCGAAGCTTTCGGCTATAATCTGCTTATGACTCAAAAATACGGGGGTGGAAACGGAATTTATGAATCAATATTGCCCGGCGCAAGATACGCGCCGTGGCTATCTGATTCCTTGTTTAATGAAACATATCGCGTGATTAAAAACTATACTCTTGTTGACAAATACAGATGTTATGAACTTTGGCAATTAGTTGCCCAAACGACTAAATTACGAGGCGCACTAATTGAGGTGGGGACGTGGCGGGGCGGAAGCGGCGCTCTAATTGCAAAAAAAGCAAAACAATCCGGCATTAAAGATAATGTATATTTATGTGATACTTTTAAAGGCATTGTTAAATCGGGAATCAACGATACGTTTTATAAAGGAGGCGAACATGCCGATGCGTCGGAAAAAAACGTTAAAGAAATAACCGGGGAACTTAATTTAGATAATATAAAATTATTAGCCGGAATATTCCCAGATGAGACGGCTGGACTTATAACCGATACAGAATTTCGTTTTTGCCACATTGACGTTGATGTTTACCAATCGGCAAAAGATGCCGCTTTATGGTTGTGGCCAAAATTGGTTGCCGGCGGAATTGTTGTTTTTGATGATTACGGATGGGAAGGATGTGATGGCGTTAGAAAATTTGTTAATGAAGAAAGAAAAAAACAAGATAGATTGGTTTTTTATAATTTGAATGGGCATGCCATTATAATTAAAATACCCTAAATTGTTCAGGGCATTTTTATCGGAAATAGATTCTATAAATCAGACCAAATATAGTTTTTCCGATCAGATACACGTTTTTCCATTTTAAAACATGCGATACCCCGTAATCACGCTTTTTGATATACATCGGCACTTCCACATAAGATACGTCTTTTCTTCTTGCCAGTTGAACAAGGATTTCCGCCATATAAGCGGGGCCATCGGTTGTCATTTCAATGGTTTTAAGTAAATCGCGCTTAAAAAAACAGGGACCGTTGAAATATTTGAGTTTCAGCCAAAAAATGACATTAAACAGCGTTACGAAAGCAATAGAAAGAAATCTGCGGTATATTGAACGCGCTTCTCGATTAACAGTGTAAGGAATAATAATATCGGCTTTACCGATCTGCTCTAATATGGCGGTTATAGTTTCTGGAAGCGTTTCGTTATCCCCCGGAAACCAGCCGACATATTCTTTAGAAGCGTGCCTCAAACCGTTTTTGAAATCGTGACCCAATCCTTTTTTCCCACGACCATAAACCGGCCTAATATGACTGTCATTTAGAGCGAGTTCCTTGATTATTTGCTGAGTGCCATCGGTACTGCCGCCGTCAACAATTATAATTTCATAATCATTGAGATTTTGTTTTATGACAGATTCGGTAATTAATAAAACCGCCTGCCTGATATTCCCGGCTTCATTTAAAGTAAGAACCATAATGGAAACCGATGGTTTTGATTTCAATGACTCTCCCGCGTCTTTCATAACATTTACCGTTCCTCCATTATTAAGATACTGATATTAGTGAATAATTTAAACATTTTTGTGATTAAAAGTCAAAAAAATTTCTTACCATAGAATAGATTTATAAACATCGTCTATCTGGCGAACAATAATAGGCCAGTCCTTTAATTTTATGTCTTCTAAATTTTGCGCGGCCATTTTTTGACCAAGATCGGGATTGTTTATTAACTCCACCATTGCCGTTGATAATTCTTCGGAATTGCCGGGATTTACTACAAAACCGTTCTTTTCATTTTGAACCAAATCAGCAACACCTCCGACATTGGTGGCGATAATCGGCAAACCGGCCGCCATGGCTTCCATAATAGATGTCGGAGTGCCCTCGCGATCACTGGCGGTGCTTACAGACGCTAAAACAAAAATATCCGCTGATTTAAGATACTCTATAACTTTATCATGATTTTGGCGGCCTAAAAAATAAACATCGCCAATGTTTTTGGCCCATGCTTCTAATTTACTTCTATCAGGCCCATCGCCTATTACAATCAGAGTTACTGTATCAAATTTTTCTTTCACCATTTTAAAAGATTCTATTAAATATTTAAAACCTTTATTAACTCTTAAAACTCCGACGGAAATAACAATAGGTTTAGAATATTGGTTTTTTATGGCATCTATCTCATCATTTTCTTTTTTTCCGCCCGAGGCGGATCCGCCTTTGGCGGAAAACTCATTTAAGTAAATTCCGCTTGAAATTACTTTAATTTTATTTTCCGAAACGCCAATGCTTTTTAAATCGCCGGCAATTTCATTGCTGACACAGATTATTTTGGCAATATTTTTAAAATATTCCGCGTTTTTTGGCTTTAAAAACCGTTTATTTAAACCGGCATGGATAGTAATTAACGCGGGAATACCCAATTTTTTAGAAAGTTTCCCGCCAAAAAACGCTTCAATAAAATCACCATGGAGATGAATTACGTTGTAAGGATTTTTTTTATGCCGTTTGGCAACTTGCCGCATTGCCCAAAAATTAAACCAAAAACGCCGCGCTTTACTATAAAGCGGCAAAAATTGGAATGGTGCTTTATAGATTCTGAAGTCCGACTTCGAGGCATCTTCTCCGCCAGAGGCGGATCCGCCTTTGGCGGAGAAGTTGGACTTCGCATCACCGCCATAGCCGATAAAAACATCCACCGAATAGCCAAGTTTAATCTGCTCCTGTGAAAGGATTAAACTGTGCCGCTCCATTCCTCCAATATGGGGCGGAAAATATTCAATTATTCTCGCTATGCGCATATTATTTTAGCTCTAAGAAAAGCTCTGCGAACTTTTTAATGCCATTGTTCCATTCAAAATTTTTACTAACCCATTCTCTGCCTGCTTTGCCGAATTTTTCACGCAACTCTTTACTTTCCATTAATTCTTTGATTTTTTCAGAAAGTATACCGGGATTATGCGGCTCAACCAAAAATCCATTTTCTCCGTTTTTAATTAAATCCGGAATACCGCCAATGCGTGTCGCCACAACTGCTTTTTCCATCGCGAGCGCCTCCATAATAGAACGGCCGAAACCCTCGTGCCAGCTCGGATAAACAAAAATGTCAATTTCTGAAAGCGCTTGCGGTACTTTGCCGTAAGAAACAAACCCTCGCCATTCAATCTTGTCGGCAATATTTAAATTATCAGCCATTTTTTTAAGTTTTTTCTCCAATGGCCCCTCCCCAAAAATCAGAACTTTGAGATTTGCTTGCCCGCCGTAGCCTTGGCAAAGGCGGGAGATAGCCAAAAGTAAATCTTCAAGCCCCTTGCCGTCCACCAACCTCCCCAAATACCCTATTTTAGTTATCCCCATCTTATCCCCATTTCCTTCGGTGTCCGACTCCGAATCGGAGTCGGACACCGAAGGAAATGAGTCGGGGTTGAAGAGGTTGAGGTCAACGCGGAGAGAGACAAGACAGATTTTGAATTCTGGAATTCCCTGTTCTTGAACCTGATTAAAAATAGCATGACTTATAACCCGCACTCGCGCCGCTTTTTTCATGACGTAGCAACCAATTCGCCGAAGTAACCGACTTTTTCCGCCAAAGGCGGACCAGCCTCGGGCTGGAATATTTTCTTTATATTCAATTTTTCTGAATATTTCCCCCTGAACTTCAATAACTGTTGATTTGCCGGTTAAAAATTTTAAGATTGTCGCGGCGACTCCCCCGCCGGCAATTTCTGAAGCATCAAAAATATCAATCCCATATCGATAATTCAAATAAAGTCCTGAACAGACAGCTTGTTTAATGAAACCGATATAACCAAGTCGCGGCATAAGATAAATTGAAATATTACTCTCCTTATAGCGATGAAATAAAAAATCCGGCGACTGCGCGATTACAAAAAGTTTATCAAAATAAGCGGCTAAAGAGCGCCAAGTTTTCATATCCTGTTCGTTTGAAAAAATATCTTTCGGATATTTATGTTTTCCTATAAATAGGATATTCATTATTTTCTTTCAAATAAATAATAGACGTTTATGCCGAGAGGAAAAAATTTTTGGAAAGGCGCCCACAACCAGTCGCAAAACTTCCAGACAGGCAAAGCTAAAAACTGCATTCGTTTCGGCGCAAAAGAAACGTTTCCAAAACTTGCCGATTCAACCAGCGTAAAATCGTGCTTAAAAAGATTTTTGATAAAACCCGGCCGCAAGGCGACCTGCCTGCCGGTAGGCATGGTTTTTTTCATTTTAATAATGCTTCTCATCCAATTTAAGTCATTATAAATATTTGGGAAAACCGCTAATACTAAACTGCCCCGCTTGGTTAGCCTTTTAACTTCTTCAAAAAGTTTTATCGGATCAACGTATTCCCATACGCCAATCGTTAAAACTAATTCTCCGATGCCACCGGGAATTTCCTTGTTAAATCCGGAACCAATGATAAACTCAACTTTATTAAAATATTTTAATTTTTCTCTAGCGCTCGCCAACATAATATTGGAAATGTCTATGCAGTAAATTTTTTTAGCCATTTTGGCCGCTAAAGCATATTCGCCGGTGCCGCAGCCCCAATCAATGATAATTTTATCGGCGCTAAGTTCTCCGATTTTATTTTTTAAAAACGGCTGCCATAATCCCAAAACGTAATTTTCCAAAACAGATGATTCGCCGCGGCGGTCGTAGGCTTCCGCGTCGGTATATTTTTCAGCCATAGGCTGATCCGCCTTTGGCGGAAAATCTTTATTTTGATAAACCATTAAATTAATATTTTTAGATTTAATGCTCAACGTTTAAAAATTTTAAACTTTAAATAAAATACCAAATACCAAAAAATTTTAAAAACTTGATTAATAAAAAATAATAAAAATTTTTTGATAAAACCGGATTTTTTATGCCATTCCATTAATTCCAAAAAATCACCGATATTTTTACGATTTTTTTCCATGAATTTTTCGAGATTTTTAAAATCTTCTTGATTCATCGTATTGGTATGAAGAGCCACAGTCACCAAACCGAACATGCCTTTTCTCGGCCGCCACAATATCTGAGGAAGCCAAACAAGATCCCATTTTTTAAACGGCCATAGAGCGATCCCATCGCTTATAAAATGGAAATTGTTTTGTTTCAGCGCTTTAAGCGTATTTTTATCAAATGAATGGCGCGGCGCCACAAAAACATCGGGCGTTATCGTTTGCGCTTCCATTATTTTCCGGCCAACGTTTATCATAATTTCTTGCTTCTCTAAACTCAGTCCTCCAAATTCTCCACTTTTATGTATTTGCAAAACGCCGCCTTCACCGCTAACAAGATGCTGATAGCCATGCTGGGCAATTATCCAGCCGTTACCCTTAAGTTCTTTTACAATCGACCAAAAATCCTGATTGATAGAATAATTCAATAGTTTTGGGTCCTTAACATCCGGGATTACCGCAATAAGCGGTTTGACATTATTTTGTTGAAATATTTCAAGCGCTGAATTGAAATTATCCCAATTCATATTGGGCGCGATATCGTCTAATCTGAAAAAATACTTTATCATATAAATTTATTGTATAATTCCAGCCATTTTGAAAAAACTGTTTCCCAGCTGAATTTTTCTTTAATTTTTTTCCTCGCCAATAAACCAACGTTCTTCCTTAAATCAAAATCATTCATTAATTTCAATAATATATTTTGATAATCTTGGTTGTTTTGCGCTACAAAACCATCACTGCCGGAATCAATTATTTCCGCGACGGCGCCAACTTTATTCGTAACCGCAGGAAGGCCGGAAGCCATGGCCTCCATTAAAGCGATGGGCATATTATCTTCATAAGAAAAATAAGCAAAGATATCAGAATCTGAAAAATATTTTTTCGGAATATCTTGGCCGAACCATTGAACGCTTAAATTTGCAGGCCTCTCTAACAACATTACGGATTTCTTAACATCTTCCAAAAGCGGCCCATAACCGACAATGCGCCAATTTATTCTTTTATCAAAATCTTTGGCTAAATTAAAAATTAATTGAGCCAGTTCAAATAATCCTCTGGTTTTATCGGGAAACCAAAATTTTGTAACGGTTAGAATATTAAAATGATTATGTTCTTCCGGTTTAACTTCATCAAAATTTGAAATATTAATGGCATTGGGTATAACTACGGCATTTTTAATATTAAGCGAATTTTTTAAAAATTCTGACGGCGTCGTTACAACTGAGGCGCGACGGCAACCAAGCCAATAAAAAAATTTCCAAAAATTTCCGTGAATTTTGCCGTGAATCGTTAAAATCATCGGCTTCATTAAAAACGAAAAAGCTAAAGGATTGGTTGTATGGATAAGATCCTGTTTAAGTTCAAAAGGACTTAAAAATTTATCTTTTAAAGCGAAAATGTGTTTTGCCTTGAATTCTTTGGTCTCGTTAAGATTAAAGACCAAATCAACGCCCCATTGCCAAGGCCCCCCTTTGATATGAGGCGTAATTACTAAAACCAATTTCTTTTGCGATTCACTCATTTATGTTATAAACTATATAATAAATTCACCAATAGGTCAACCTAATTTTTTGGCTTTAATATGCGAAAAAAATTGCTATTTGTCATTACTAAATCTGAAATGGGCGGTGCCCAACGGTTTTTACATGAGCTTGTAACGCATTTGAATCCAGAAAAGTATGATATTTCGGTGGCTGCCGGCGGAAACGGAGAATTATTTAGAAATCTTAATGAAAAAAATATTAAAACGATTAAAATCCGGAATTTTTCCAATATTCCGGGTATTAAAAATTTATTGGCGTTTTTTGAAATTTTTTTGCTCATTATAAAAATCAAGCCGGATGTTATCTATCTTTTAAGCTCGGAGGCGGGTTTTTCCGGCGCCATTGCCGGAAGTTTTTATAGATTTTTTTCGCGCTCGCCTCGCTGGCCTGTGCTTCACCGACGGCTTCGGCAAGGCGAGAGCTTTAGCGAAGCGGGCAAAAAACTAAAAATAATTTACCGAATCGGCGGTTGGGCATTTAAAGAACCTCGAAATATAATTATTAAAAAAATTTATCTTTTGGCCGAAAAAATTTCCGCGCCATTTAAAGATATTATCATTGTAAATTCAGAATTTGACCGTCAATTGGCAATAAAAAACAAAATCGCCAGACCGGAAAAAATAATAACTATCTATAATGGAATTGATTTAAATGAAATAAAACTTCTCCCCAAAGAACAAGCGATAAAATTTATTGAATCAAAAATTGTCTCCCTTCGGGAGATGTCCCGAAGGGACAAAAATTTCATTTTAATCGGTACTATCGCCAATTTTTATAAAAATAAAGGATTGGATTTTTTAATTCTTGCGGCCGTAAGAATTAAAAAATCCCAGCCAAATTGGCAATTCGCAGTAATTGGCGATGGTCCGGAAAGATTAAATTTGGAAAAATTAATTATAAACCACGAATTGGAAAATAATGTTTTACTTCTTAGTTCAATTCCCGACGCGTATAAATATTTAAAGGTCTTTGATTTGTTTGTTTTGTCATCGGTAAAAGAAGGCCAGCCCTGGGTAATTTTAGAAGCCATGGCCGCCGCGCTACCGATTGTGGCGACCAATATCGCCGGCATCCCGGAAATGATTGAAAATGAAAAATCCGGCCTGCTGGTTGAGCCGGCTGATCCCGATGCTTTGGCGGCGGCAATAGAAAAAATGCTGACTCATCCGAGCTTGGCAAGTGAGTGTGCTAAAAACGCGTCAACGGTTGTAAAAGAAAAATTCAATCTAAAAACAATGATTGAGAAAAATGAGGAACTTTTTGAATAAGTTCTGAATTTTAATTTTTTAATTTTATCTTATCCGCATATAATCCCTCGAGGAATTATATGCGGATGAAAATTTCTATAAAATACATTTTTATAATTCGAGATTTTTGATGAATTGTTCTTCCGTTTTATTTTGTGGCCCATAGCCCATCTCGAGGGCTTTTTTAATTTCGGCTATTCCCTCTTGTCTTTGATTATCGGCAATATAAGCCAAGCCAAGATACCAATGGCTTTGCTTTATATCCGGATCGGCTAAAACCGCCTGTTTTGCCCACATTATAGCCAATTTAGCATCGTTTTTCAGTAATGCGGTTCTGGCGAGATAATATAGAGTTTCTTGTCTTTGCGGGCTTAATGCCAAAGATTTATTTCCAAACACTTCCGCTTGACTTATAATTTCCGGGTCGCGTCCCCTTGTCCCAAAAATATTGTAAATTCTAGCCATGTCGGTATATTTGGCTGCGTCTTTAGGGTGAGTCGCCACCGCTTTATCGGCTTCGCCGAGAGAAAAATTAATCGTGTCTTCCAAGTTTGGAAGAGGTATTCCTTTTTCTACCGCTCCTGCAACCGAAGCGATCAAATCAAATTGATATTCTAATTTATATGGCGTAAAGTAGTTTAAAGATTTTTTAAATAAGACAATGCCTTGCGCGGGATCTCGGGAAAAAATTCTTAGCGCGTCGGCATCGGCTATATTGGCGCGCCACATTCCATAATTCACGTATAATAATGCTAATAAACTCCCGACAATTGCTAATGATGCTAATTGCGAATATAAATTAGCAATTTGCGGCATTCGCATTTTATTATCTATATTATTAGCATTATCACGCGAGGCGAGAAACGCCAAAAATAAATACAACCCGAACCACGAACCAAAACTGTCAAAAGAAAAAAATACCGTTACAAAATAGGAAAAAAACGCGCTCGCCAAAAAAACCGATAAAAATTTTTCATTAATTTTCCATAATTTATACAACGATAACGCTATCGCCGCCAAAATAAGAACATAGGCAATAGCGCCGATGATACCGGTTTCTGTTAAAATCTCTAAAAAAGCGTTATGCGGCTTGTCAAACCAGGTCTCGCCGAATCCGCCGCCGCCAAATTTTAAAAAGCTCGGATTATAATGGGCATTAAAAATGTAATTGAAGTTTTCCGGCCCCGCGCCCAATATCGGATGATCGGCAAATCCTTTTAAAGCCGTTTGCCACGCCAAAATCCGGGTTTGCGCCGTTGTTTCGCTTAAAGAAAACTGGGTTAAGCGCTTTAACACGCTGATATTTTTATTTTGGATAAATTGGCTACCCTTAAAAATCCATAAACTAAAAAGCCCGATAAAAATCAAGAAAAATACGGCTGATAGTATAATTTTGAAACGGCGAGCGGTAAGACCACTGAAAATAAGAAAGAAACCTAATAACAAAATACCGGCAAATAGGCCTAAAATCGCGCCGCGGACCTGCCCCAAAAGAATGACAAAAAGAATAAAAGCGGCGCCGGTACCATAAAACCACGACTTAATGTTAGAAGCTCGGTTTCCAACATTATACAAGCCCCAAAAAAAGTGAAATATTAAGTAAGGCACGACAAATGTCGGATTATTAAAAATAGTTGAACCCCACACCAGCGCCCACTGCGGATTTTGATAAAAAGCCGTCGCCGCCACCGCTAAAGCAACAAAAAAAGAAAAATTTAAATATTTTACTATATCGAAATCTGGCGTTGATTCTCGAAGTCCGACATCTAGGGATCTCGATGTCGGACTTCTAAAGCCAGATTTCGATATGCTTACAAGCACTAAAAACCACGCCAGAAAATGAAGTTCAGCAAATAACCCAGTCATTCTCGCTCCGATTCCCCAAAAACTTCTGCTAAAATCAACTCCAAAAAATGCCGAGACAAACGAAACTGCCATAAAGCCCAATAGCGCTAATAAAATATAATTTTTGCGAAAAAATAATTGATTTCCGAAATCAAAGATGCCCCGATTTCGGAAATCAATTATTTTGAGAATAAGCCAAGCGGCAAAAACAATCTCAACTAAAACCTGAAACAAAATAAATTTAGGTGTCATAAACGCGTAAAGCGCCCTCGGCCAAAAAATCAGCGGCGTTAATAAAATCGCGTAAAGTCCATATTTTACAATTTTAGAAGGGATATATTCTAGTTGATTAACCATAATACCGAGATATATTAACACAATTTAATATGCTTTAAAAGTTCTTAATAATAAAGAAAAAGAAATTCGGTGTTCGACTCCGAATTGGAGTCCGACACCGAATGAAATGGGGATAAGGTGGTGACAAACCAAAACCCCGCCCTTCAGCTGAAGGGCGGGGTTGGTTTACACGAACTTCCTATCACAAGTAGGAAATCCGGAAAAGTTTAGTAGCGAACTGATGGGCCGTAGATCGGAAGCACCTTGGATTCAAGGTTATAACCGGCTGTGGAACAAAGAGATGTGCCATCGCCCCAGCAGAGCGCGTTTAATGCCGCGTAATCTCCCATGTCGGCCGCGGTATCGTTGTCAATATACCATTGAGCCAGCGTACCGTTTGTTGAACCGGTAGTCGCGGTAAACGCCACATCAGATACATCCGTACTGCCAGTTGTGTCAGCCTGAACTTTAACCCTCTTGGTCGCGCCAGCGCTCAAAGTGTAGGCCGGGAAGAAAGCGACTGAAGTGGATGCGCCTTGATTATCCGTCTGATTGTAGTCCAGAGAACCAGTGCTGCCCCAAGCTGAACCGGTATCGGCGTCAATCAACTGAACCACAATGGATGACAGGGTTGAACCGGCAAGTTTCAAGGTAACGGTGTTAATCGTTACATCGTAAGCCGGATCAGCCGTAAAGACGAATACCGCCATTACGTCAGCCGAACTCGCTGGATGACCGCTGGTGGTAATACCTGTCGGGTCAGAAGTAACAGTAAGTTTGGTCCTCGCAACGGTAACCGCGTTAACATCTGTCGTTGTTCCGGCAATACCGGCAAACGACGTAGTTGTCGTGGCTGAACCCAAGTAAGTTCCCGCCGAGTCCGTAACAATAGAATCTAAGCTTGAACCACTGCCTCTCGCCGTAAGATAAGTGTCATCGGCGTTGAAGGTGAAAGTATGCGTAGAATTGGAAGTCGCGCCGCCGGAAGCGAAGTTTGAAACATCGCCTCTCAACTCAAGCGCGATACCGCTATTTTGAGGAACGACAAGCGGAGTACCGAAGGTAAAGGTATAAGCCCAGCCGGTTTCAGAACCGGAAGTGCCGGATGCCGTAGCGGCAACCACAACCGGGCCAAACGCTACGCCGCTCTTGTACCACTGCAAGTTCTGCAAACTGGCTTTGTCTCCGGAAGCGCCAGTTTTGTCTTTAATAGAGAGTTCTGTGATGTTAGTGTCTTCGGTCGTGCCGCCATTGATTTTCCAGATACCGAGGGTCTGACCGGTTTTACCCATAGCCACTTGATACGCGGCCGGGCTTGACGAGTCGTTGTCAACGGTAATGGTTGGACCTGTTACATTAATAGTATAGGACTGTCCGTTAACAGCAGCAGAAGATGTAACCGCGGTGCCGCCGGTGTCTTTCAAGGTCTGGGTGGTCGCGGTGGTATTTCCAACAGCCGACGCTGAAGTTAATTTAGCGTAGTAGGAATTTCCAACATTGGTCGCGGTTGAAAGCACGTCGGCATAAAGATCAACAGTAAGGTTGCCGCCGGCTGGAATTGCCGCCGGAGAAGCGCCCGCGAAGGTCTCGGTGTCGCCGGCCGTTATTGAGCCGTCAATATTACCGAACTGGACGCCATTTATTTTAGCCAAAAGGTTGGCAAACGGGAAAGTTCCGGAAGCTACAAAAGTAATGGTTGATACATTAATACCTTCAGCTGATGAAGCCGAAAGTACCCATGAACCGATTTTGGCATTATTCTGGCCTTTTACCAAGTTGCTGCCGGTCGCGCCGATAGCAGTGTTGAGTTTCGCTTGGAACGGATTGGAAGTAACGGTCAAAGCGTTAGCAGTTACCGCCGTGGTTCCACCGGTTGAAAGAGAAACCTGACCCTGGTAGTTGCTTGTGCCGGCAGTCAAGCTACCCGTTATGGTGCTGGTAGCGGTTGACACGACATCAAGTTTTAAGCTCAAGATTCTGGTCGTGTTAGCCGGAATAAGGTAATTGATGTTTGAAGACGAGGTGCCGAAAGTCGCGGCTGTTGAATCGCCATCGGTCCAGCTTCCTCCCACCGCGACAGAAGCGTCGGGGGAAGTAATGGTGGTGCCGATTTGGTTGCCCGCGTCGTCAACTAAGTAGACATTGTCAACTTCATTGGAGAAGTCGGTGGTGCCGCCGCCGGTAACAAGTTTAAACGGAATGAATAACAGCTTAACTTGTTCGCCGTAGGACGTCATTTTGAACTTACCGACAGTAACATTGGTCTGGCCCGGAGCGACATTGCCGGTCGGGCTTGAAGGATCAAGCGTCAAGGTCAAAGTACCGGCTTGAATGGTGGTTTGAGTCATTGCTACTGAAGCTGACGGATTAACACCTATATTATAGGTCTTGTCCCGCGCCTGAACATCGCGAAGGTTAAGAACGTTGAATTTCATCGTCCTGTTAACGCCAGCGAGAATGTCGGCGTAAACGTTAACCTGAATGGTTTGACCCGAAGGAATTTCATAAGCCGGAGACATTGCATATGTACCCGTGCCATCAGATTTTAAGTTGGGCAATACCGCGCCGATCTGCTGTCCGCCGGTGGTTACCAATTTAATATTGGAAACATCGGTTGAGGAAATCATTGAACCGTTTTGAGTCAATACGATCCTATCAAGCAAGACCGAGCTGTTTGACGCTTTCAAAGTGAACGAACCGGCTAAGTAACCGGTTGTGCCGGCATTGGCCGAATCTCCGGTCGCGACCGTAGTCGCGGTCAAAGTGGCAATTGCTGGATCGGAAACCGTAACAAAGGTCATTGCATTGGTAGTTGACGGGAATGAACCGGAAACGCTGGTGGCGTTTGAAGTTACATCAGCCGCCGCGCCAAGGCCCCAAGCCATCGTGTGGTTGTTTGAAGCCGATGAAGAAACATCTAAGCGGAGGTCAATATTTCTGGTCTGGCCGGCTTTAACGGTAAACAATCCTGAAGAATTAGTGAACGTTAAAACACCGGAACCAAGGCCGGAATATTGGGCGAGATAATCGCCGGAATCAGCATCATATAGGTAAGCGCTGCCAACTTCCGCGTCGGCAGAAATTCCTGATTTGGTGAACTTCATCGTGGTAACGGTTACATCGCCGCTGCCCGCGGTGAAAGTAAACTTGCCGAAAGACATATTGGCCGCGCCGGCAACAATTGTTCTTGCCGCTTGGGTAGTGGCCGATAAGCCAACGCTAAGGCCGCCTGCCGCTGGAGGAATTACAACTCCGCCGCCAGGAGGCGTTACAACGCCGCCAGCTACTGCTGAATACTTGGCCCGTGAAATAGGACCAAAATAACCAACTGCCGGCGCAACACTGTTACCGGTTTGCCATTTGCCAGTCGCGTTCTTGGTAAGATTACCATAATACATGGTTTCATTACCTGGTGAACCAGCGCCTGTTGCGGCTACCTGATAGCCAGCGCCGTTAAGATATTGCTGTAAACATTTGACTTGCGGATCGCTTACGCCAAGATAAAGGTTCTTGGTGAAAGTGCAAGCTGTTGCGCCGCCAGTTTGCTGGCCTTGCAGTACAAGAAGCTGGGCTTGCAACGCCTGAATCTGGGCGAGCAACTCATCTATAGTTACCGCGCCAGCTTTAGGCACTACTAAAGATAAACTGAGAACCATTGCCACCGCTCCCGCTAAGAGAGCTAACTTTATTGGCAACGCCTCCCGTTTCAATATAAACATAATTTTTTTCCTTTAATTTTCTTTATTTAATGATTAATAATAATTTTAGTAATAATTCCGATTTCTTTTTTAGTAAATTAACTTAAATAAGTTGTTAAAACAAGTCAAAATCAAAATAAGATTTTCTTTACATTTAAATTGTCAATGTTCAAGCCCTAAACAGCGCAAAAGTCCATAATACCAAAATCGCCTGTCAGCAGTCAATAGCGAATATGACAAAACGATTTTTAAAAAGTATCACGGTTTTTAATTCGTTATTCCACATCCATAATAACATCTAATTTTCTACTGGGCAACCCCCGTATTTAAGCCGTAAAAAAAACCCTGAATTAAGCCGAAATACGAGATGATATCAATTTAAATGTGGATAACTGTTTTCAATTATATATCCCCTTTCAAAACGAAGCAAATATTCAACTGTGGATAACTCTGAGGAGAATAACAAAACAGATATCTAAAATAAATTGCTTAGCCCTGCCTGCCGGCAGGCAGGCCCATTCGCCTTCGGCGAACGGCTCGCCCCCGCCTAGAATTTATTTTAGATATCTGTTTTGTTAAAAAAGATGGGTTGTAGAAGCTTCAGAAAATAATTTATTTGATTTTTATTTCGGCATTTTTAGGTAATATTGAGGCAATAATACGGCAATATTGCGGCAATTAAATTGCCGCAATATTGCCGTATTATTTTATTGGCATTGCCTCATATTATTGATATCCGATACCAATAATATTACATTAATAATTTATAAAAACTTCCATTTCCCCGGCCATCTCTTGTTATTTTTCCAAGGCCTATTAAAAAAGTTAATTCATTGCGGATAGTTCTTTCAGAAACATCCGGGAAAAACTCCATTATTTCAGATAATTTTAATGTGTTTTTTTCGCTAAATTTTTCAAGAATTTTTTTTTGCTTCGCGTTTAAACTCTCAAAATGTCCCTCTTTTTGGCGATCGTCTGTCTCCCTTCTCGCCTCGCTGGAGCTCCGGCGAAGCGGGCGGGAAATGTCCCGTAGGGACACAACTGGAACAATTCGAGAATCAATGTCAGATTTACCGTTTTCGTTCATTGCCAAAATAATGTGTGATTTGAAAACCAAAAATCCATTTCGTAATTGTTTTAAATGCTCTTCTTTTATTAAATTTAAGTGGCCTCCCAAATAAAAATAATGGTCTAAAATATCAATTTCTTTTAAAAGTTCGGAATGATTTTTTTCCGCGCTCGCCTCGCTGTAGCTTTGGCGAAGCGGGTTAAAAATTGAAAATGTTTTATAAACCTCAAGAACTTGATGCTTAATTTTTTCACGAAAAACAAGATCTGGTATCAGATCAGATACCCTAAAACTGGCCTTCGTTAAAGCCAAAATTTTTCTTCCCAGTTCATTATCAAAAAAATCCTCCATAAATTTATCAATAAAGTTATCCCCACATTATCCCCACTTCATTCGGTGTCGGACTCCGATTCCGAATAGATTATGTTTTGGTAACACTATTGAACAACGACGGTGGCGCCGGCGTCAATAGAAATCGCCGGATTGGCCGGCTCTCCCGGCGTCAGTTCGTAAAAAGCTACGGCAAGTTTTCCGTCGGTGTTCTGGCCGACGGAAAATGAATCGGCGGTTTCTATTGCCGCGTAATATTTTTCACCGGCCATAAATTGACCCTGTACGGCAACAGAAAGTTCTGTTTCAGTTATATTTTGCATGCTGGGCAATTCAACAGCGGCAATAAAATTATTCCCGGAATCTTTAATACCGATTTTGTAGATGAGATTTAGAGGGTTAGCCGTGGAAAATTTATGGATGACTATTTTATTAAAATTATAACTGTGTTCGGCAGTCCACTGGCTACTCGTGGCGCTTTGGCTAACGACAGATACAATAATTACCGGAAAATCTTTAGCCAGAGCGTTTGAAGGGGGCAAATTGTGAGGAACAAAACCAAACCCGGCATAATTAAAAATCGCGTTTACGAAACTGCCTATAGAACCGGCAAAAAATTTTATATTCGCCCAATCGTTATCTTGCGGTGAAGTAATCGAACCATCGCCATTGGTATCGCCGCCTCGCGAGTCGTCTTTTAGCGAAGTAAAAACAATCGGATTTTCCGGCGTGGTTGAAGCGATTAAATTGCCATAAACAAAAAGCGTTGAATTGGTGTTGTTGGTTTTAAAAATCGCGCCGGGTTCTATTGTTAAAGTCGCGCCAGCGTCAACATACGGCGAAAGCGCCGGCCCGTTAGTTTCTAAAATATATGGCAAATCTTTTTTAAGAGTGTAATTTTGAGAAAAATGCGTATAGCCGGAAATGGCGATCCCGCTTAAAATATTCGGACTTGTGGTTGAATTCACCAACTGTGAATTAGTGATAGTGGGGTATGAACTTTCTATTTTTATCGGATAACCGTTATCGGTAAAAATATTACTATTTATGATCGGCGCCGTCCCGCTTCTAACCTCAACACCGATAAGTTTATTGCGAATAAATTGGTTGTTTTTAATTTCTAAAGCGGTTGAAGAAAGAATCTGCCCACTTGTATGAACTCCATGACAACCGCCGTAAGCAGTGTTGGCTACGCCATTAATTGAATCAACGGATATGCCGCAATTATTGTCAGAAAAAATAGAATTTTCTATAACTCCGGATGAATCCATTAAATGCAATGCGGTGCTTTGAGAATTTTCAAACTTTGAATTATTTATATTAACCGTCGCGCCGACAATATTAACCATTTCATGAAGCGGCACCGTAATTGCTTGGCCGCCATAGCGGAATTCAACATAATCCAAATTGGCTTGAGAATCCTGGCTGAAAACGATATTGAGCCAATCGCCTTTTTGTGGCGTTGTTGATGCATTATCATCGGCATCGTTTTTTGATGTAAAAATTATGGGCGCGCCGGCGGTTCCGATAGCATTAAGGGTTCCTTGAATTTCAAGCGCGGTGAGGCCGCCGCTTTGAGGGATAATTTTTACGCCGGGTTCGATGGTAAGAATAGTGCCAGCAGCAACCGTCGGCCGTTTTAGGTTATCAAAAAACAGCCTGTATGGGCTGCCGGTAAGTGTCCATATTGTGTTTGTTGTAATGGTTGTAGTGGCCGGAATATCGGTGCCGAGACCTATTTGCAACGTTGAAGTTGCAATTGCCAAAGTTGTTGTAGCGGAATTATCGGTGTCCGACACCGATAATTCCCAGTTATTGGCCGCGCCCGGCGTGCCGCCGGGCGCGGACGACTCCGCCCAGTTTGCCGCGCCGTTTGAACCGCCGTTCACCGATTTTCTTTCCAATGTTTTTCCGTTGCCATTAGCGCCCCAAGAGCTACTGTAAGTCACTTCATCTATTACTACTCCATCTGGTGAAGAAATTTTTAAAGTTGTTGATGTGTTTTTTAAACTCATTACGGTATCAATAACAGTTCCGCCAAATCCCGGATGGTCAATCAAAAACGTTGCCGCGTCTCCAACTAAAATCGTGTATCCGCCAGCTGGAATTGCCATATAACCTTGCGCCGCCGGCTCATTAAGCAAATGGTTTGAACCGTCGCTGAATCGCCAGCCGCTACTTCCACCGGTTAAAATTATTTCATGCCCGGAATTATTGTAAATTTCCATCCACTCTCGGCTTTTTCCGTTTATGGTGTCAGAACCTTCCAAGTCATACATAATTTCATTGATAACCAAATCTCCCGCTTGAAACGTTGAAACATTTAAACTTTCAGATGTTGATGTCGCTTGAGTTTGGTTTTGGGTATTTTGGCTTGAATTTGAACTTGTACCGCCTCCACTACTCGTGATAATCGGAGCCGAACCACTGCCACCTCCACTGCCTCCGCCATAAACCATCGGAGGATTGCTTTGAGGAGATTGATTTTGCGGCGTTGGCGCCGGCGCCGGCGCGGAAACCGCCGGCGGAGGCGTCGGAGTTGCAATTGGAACTGAAACCGGTTTTGGCGCCGCTAGTTTAGTTATTTTCGGCGCCGCCGGCGCCGGCTCGCTTGTTATCGTTAAAGCCGGTTCGTTTTTTGGCGCCTCAGGGCTCGAAAAAAAGTTAATTATTTGGCTTATAAACGAGCTTTTCTTAGCCAGCGGTTGGGCCCCTTTTTGCTTTGCCAATTCCGCGTCGCGCGCCGCCGTTGCCTGATCCAAGAAAAGACCAATCACCCCCGCCCCGTTTATCACTGCTTGCCGAGATAACCGCAGCCAGTATTCTTGGAGGATTTGTGCATTGTCGATTTTATACTCTTTTTTGTAAGAAGATATATTGTTTATTATAGCCAAATCAAAATACTGCCCATTTTCGTCTAACCCATAAGCAAAAGTCCCATCTTCAAATATAATTTTCGGTTTTAGATAAATCTCCGAATTAATCGTCCGCGGACTAAAAAAATGCGTATTCGTATAAGTGGCTAAATTATTAAAATAACTTTCTAAATCAGCATAAACAATCGGCTTATCGCCTTTTGCAAACAATCTTTTCCCCAAATTCTGGGTTAAACCGGTTGAATTTTGTTTTGTCCAATCTTCGTAAAAACTCTTACGATCTCCACCCGGATGAGCGTCATTTCTGGTATGCTCCGGAACGGTTAAATCCTCAATCAGATGAAGAATGTGGCCGAGTGTTATATAAGCGTCTTTTTCTTTGTTTTTGGCGTATCTTTCAATGCCGGCTTCGTATGAAAAAACAAACGGCAAACTGCTGGGGTCGGACTTGCCGGCGATCATAACTCCGGCCGTTCCGGTTTGGCCCAGCTTGGCTAACTGATATTTTGAATAAAGCCCCCAATTTTTTGACGAATATCCATTTACAAACAATATCGGTGTATCTAAACCGCGCTCAAATATGGGGTCGTAAAAGTGATTTAACCATCTTGGCGCCGCATCTTCATCAATTGACCCCTGTATGACCCACTGTTTCTGCTCGTCGGTAAATTTTCTGCCTCCGGAGAGTTCGTAAAAATCAATAATTTCTCTAGTTAAATCCGGATGTGTTGTTGTATCGCTATATGCCTTGATATTTTGGTAGAACAAAAAGCCGAAGATTAAAAATAAGCCTCCGGCTAAAATTACTATTAAATTTTTGTTCATAAGTTTGGATTTCATTAAAATTCAACAATTTTCCATATTCCGCCATCGCTCTTGCTCATTGTGATTACAACATATTTTACTTTTCCATTCTCTTTAATTACTAAATCGATATAATCAGAACCAAAACCTGGCTTATTTTCTATCTCGCCAGTTTCTAAATCTTTAATTAATAAATCAATATTTCCGTCATTCTTTATTTTTTCGAGGTCTGGCTTTATCAATTCTGTATTCCCATACTTGCTCGCCAGTTCAAAATCGCCTTTTTTTACCGCTTCCGTGAATAATCTAACTGTTTCTTCCGGCGTTTTCCCGCCCCATTTATCACTTTCTTTCTGCTCTGCTTCAATCATCTTCACCGCCTTCATCTGCTGATAATACGGGCTTTGCGTATATTGCCAATATTGCCAGCCGATAACGGCTAAAATCAAAGCCGCCAATATAATGCCGGCCCAAATCAATTTCTTATTCCGC